>Ga0079996_121282_pt1 | contig 14393 bp, 16 predicted proteins | sample PerSpoAPS_AMetaG_FD_69199 | JGI IMG/M metagenome (GOLD analysis project Ga0079996, IMG submission 69199) | Thermal spring microbial communities from Yellowstone National Park, Wyoming, USA - Perpetual Spouter A (PS_A) MetaG (SPADES assembly)... | ecosystem: Environmental > Aquatic > Thermal... | reverse complement strand
AAGATTAATCATACATTATTATTCACTAAATGGCTCTCTATATAATATTGAATATTTAATAAATATTCAAGAAACGACTTTAACCGTCACGGAAACAGATACAAAGATAATTACGCAAACAACAACGGATACTTTGACACAAACAAAAATCGCTACATCAACTTTAGCAACCATAACACGGTACATAACTGCTACGTCTGCGAAACAAGCAACAGATAACTTCTGGTTTATTACTTTAATCACGATAATTCTAGCAATCTGCTTAACTTTGGCAGTAATATATCTTTACAGGATTAAAGGTTACTCTTTTAGATTAATAAAGAAGGTTAGAATTAAGAATCACTCATTATAATCAAATTGGTTTAATCTATATTTTACATGGAAATATTTGTTCCAAATTTGTTTTGTTAATATCTATTTAATTAAGATAACCTCAAATTTAAATACTTGTCAATATATTGACAAGATTAGTGAATAGTCTTGTCAATATCAAATCTAGTTGAGGAAAACTGGTGGTGGAAACCTGATTTTCTTGATTTTCTAAATGAACTAGTTAAAAAAGCCAAGAAGTGACTTCTGATGAATCTATAAACTATTTAAGAATTAAGTTAACAGAGGAAATGGAAAAAAGAGATCCTGAATTTAGTGAGATCAAAAAGCCAGATACAGTTTTAAGAATTGAAACAATTTGGATGCCTAGCATATTTTTTCTTTTAAGAAAAAACCTTTTGCAAGATACTATTGGAGATTATGTCATAATAAGCTTAAGAGGACCAAGGAGGATCGGAAAAACCACCCTAATTAAACTCTTGTTAAGAGAGATCTTTCTAGAAAGTATTTTTCGCAGGGATACAATTAATCCATTAAAAGTTGTTTATATTCGTTGTGATAGACCTGGAATGGGCGGAGTAAAAGGTTTAGCAGATATTATTCGAGATTTTCTAATGAGGAGAGCTGATCAAGTAGGTGATGTTTATATTTTCCTCGATGAGGTAAGTAGTCTTAAAAATTGGCAAATTGCAGTTAAAGATCTATATGATGCAGGCTTTTTAACCAAGAATAAGGTTAAACTATTTATCAGCGGTAGTCATAGCTTAGATGTTAGAAAGGGCGTTGAGGTTTTAGGGTTAAGAAAGGGTGTAATGTTAGAAGGAGGTAATGACAAATTGTTATTACCAATGAAATTTTCAGAATATGTTTACTACAGAGAGCAATTACTTGGTAAACGTGAACTTAGGGAATTCTTTACTAAAAATAAATTTTTAGAACATGAAAAAAGATTTCAATTATTAAAGCAGCTTATAGATCCAAGTAATAAAATACCTCCTGATTTAGAGAAAGTTCAGACTTATATAAATGAGCTTTATGCTTATTTTGAAGATTATTTACTAACAGGAGGTTTTCCGCTAGCTATTCGTCAATATCTTACTTTGGGAAGAATTCATCCAAGCGTTTATTTTGATTTTGTAGATCTTGCAGTTAAGGATGCAATGAAGTGGAGGTTAAATGAAGACACTCTTTATAGCATTATTTGGCAAATGGTAGAAGCTACAGAAGGGCCTTTTAGTGTGGTTCCTATAAAAGAAGTAAGTACTAATAGCTTAGCAGGAAAGCTTGGAATTTCACATAACACTGTTAAGGAGTATCTTGATTATTTAGTTGATGCATTCGTTTTACTCGAAGTAGCAAAGCTTAAGGATGTTGGTAAACGGACATCGCCACCCAAAACTCCTAGAAAATACTATTTCTGGGATCCTTTAATGTTCTATGCTTTCAAAGCTATAAGCGCTGGATATAAAGATCCATTTTCCATGACGCAGAATATGCTTAACAACTGGAAGGGACCTGTGGTAGAAATGATTGTAGCAATTAACATTGCTCATATGATACTTTCTTTAGAAATCATTCAAGATTTAAGACTTCTAAGCAGAAAAATGTTTTATTACAAGCCTAAACCTGAAAAAGAGATCGATTTCATAATAGATATTAACGGTAAACTTATTCCTATAGAAGTTTATTCTGGAAATAAAATTAATAGTGAACATATAAAGAAACTTGTAAATATAAGTAAACAATTAAAAATCAGAGGTCTTTTAATATATACAGGTAAAGAAATATATATTAATGAACGTGCTATAGTAATTCCTGCTCCTCTTTTTATGCTATTAGCATAACCTATTTATTAAGAGCAAGAAGAAAATTATATCAAATAGAGGGCTAAAATCTTATAGAATTAAAAATTTAAAAAACACAGAGTTTTATCATTAATAAGTTAAGTGTAAATAATTATATGGAAAATAAGAAAAGATTTTAAGAATAAAGTATTAAACTGATTTAGTAAAATCATGTTGTTTGAATTTATGAACATTGAAGAATTTATCAATTGGTATTCTGAGCTTGGTAAGCTAAAGATATTTTGGGCAAAGCCTATTGAAAGTATTGAATTGTTGAATAAAGAAAGTAACCTATATTTGGTCAGCATAAAATGGGTAGCTAAAAGTAAAATTAAAAATGCGATTTTAGCAATAACAGAAACACAAGATGGAGCTTCTAAGATTATTGAGCTCCTTAGAAAATATTGTGACTCAGTAAAGCTCTTAATGGTTCCTGAAGACACATCTATGAATTTAGGTTTGGTCAATGCCAAGTCATTACTATATTTATGGAAAGTAAATGCAAAGACCTTAGAACCTAATAGAAATGTAAGCATAAAAACTTTCTCTGAATGGGATGAAAATGATATAGAAACATTTAAGAATATACATAAAAAGAGTTGGGGCTTTTTTATCCCTCCAAGAAATAGAGATCACATAGTTATTGTTGCTTATCTTAACAATTTGGCTGTGGGAATGGGGTACTTAAATATTCACAATTTTAATATCGATTACGGCATACATGTAATTAAATCTTATTGGAGAAAGAGAATAGGTACGGCTTTGCTAGTAAAAATCCTTGAATTAACGAGATCTATGGGCACATCATATGTTAGTGTGGTAAGAGTTTTTAGAAGTTTAAAAGGAACCTCTAGTGATATAAGAGCTGTAAAATTTTACAGAGCGAATAATCCTTCCGTAAAAATGCTTGTATATAAATTGAATGATAAAATGTAAATTGGTAATATCCGAACAGTTGTAATTATAATAATTGAAAACCAATAAACCTTGATTCCTTAAATTATTACTATTCAATTCGTTTTTGCCGGCCAGAAAAAGTTAAATAAGGTAAAATAAAACTTGTCAATAAAATGACAAGATTATTGGAAGAACTTGTCAATATCTTTCTAGTTAAAATTCAAGAAAACAGTTTCATTAAACTTTCAAGTATTTGCTAAAATATTTTTCTAATTTTACTAATTTAGGATAAATTACAAACATACAGTATGGGTTGTATGGATTTCTATCATAGTAATCTATGTGATAATCTTCTGCTCTATAGAAAGACTTCAGTTCTTTTAGTTCCGTGACTACTGGTTTCTTATACAATTTTTCAGCTTCTTTTATTTCTTCTTCTGCAATTTTCTTTTGTTCTTCATTCATATAAAGAATAATTGAACGATACTGTGTGCCTATATCGTTTCCTTGCCTATTTGGAGTTGTAGGATCATGCATTCTAAAGAATATTTTTAGCAATTCTCTGTAAGATATCACAGTCGGATCGAAAATTATTCTTACAACTTCTGCATGTCCTGTCTCTCCTGTGCATACTTCCTCATACGTAGGATTTTCTTTCCAGCCTCCAGCATAACCTGGTTCAACTTTGATAACTCCTTTAATTCTTTTAAATATAGCCTCTGTACACCAAAAGCAACCGCCCCCAAGAACAGCAACTTCATATTTTTCATTTTGCATAGACAATATTTATTTTACAAAATTTATTTAGTTTTACGAATGAAAAATATTTATTCATGTTTATTAAGAATTCTTATAATCATAATTTCTTTATTATGTAATATAGTTTATGTTCAGCAATTTAAATATGATTTAATAATTTAAATATACCTCTAACAAGAATTCTTTGGATATAAATTATAGCTTGTTGGACTTTCAGCTTTAATTTTTTAACTAATTACTTGTGTTCATAGAAAATATTTAAATTTTTTGAAAAAATTTATTATTCATGTACTTTGTAACACTAGTAAGATTTAGAAGAAAACCAACAAAAGAAGATTTCAAAGCTTTCGATGAAACAGAAAAAGAGTTTGAAAAAAGAGGCTTAAAAATTCTCTACGATTTTTATACATTGGGAAGATTTGATAATGTTTTAGTAATAGAAGCTCCAGATGAAAAAGTTCTAGTTGAATTTCTTGGAAGATTTTTCGACTTAGTATCAACAGAAACACTTGTAGCAATACCTAAAGCTGAAGGAAGAAAATTGTTTCTTTAACATTATATAATTTTTATTTTTTATTTTTCATATTTTTTACATCATAAACTTAAATAAGACTTCCTCTCAGTTTTGATAACTTAACTATTATTTCTTCTTTAAATTTTTCTCATTTAAGAGTATTTTTAAACACTTTTAAGAAATTTAATTTATTAATTTTAATTATTTTTTTATTATTGTTATATGGCAAGTAAAAAAGGAAATAAATTTCGAAAAAAGTATTGAGTCTAAGGAAGTTCCAAATCTTGATGAAAGCATCAAAATTGAAATTCAAAATTTACCAAAAGAATTAAGAAGTAAGGAAATAGAGAAAAAACTAGCTGAGATTTGCCAAAAAAAATGGAATTGTTTTTATGGCTATTTTTGGTTCCTTTGCAAGAGGAGAGCAAAAGAAAAAGAGTGATATAGATATAGCAATCGAATTTGAGAAAGGTAGTCAAAAAAGTCTTTTAGATTTGGTTAGAATAGAAAATGAATTAAGAAGAATATTTAAAAGAAAAGTTGATCTTGGAATATTTAGTAGTTTAAATCCATATATAATGGAAGACGTGAAAAAGGAAATGCGAATAATTTATGAAAAGAGATAAAGTATTTAAACATATTTTAGAAGCGATATTCAATATATAGAAATTTTAAAATGGTTAACTAAAGAAGTTTTCTTTAAAAAGTGTAGAAAAGCGCATATCTTTATAAATCTTTATATTATTTGGAAGTTGAATAATGATAGAGAATTCTTTAAGTATTGCTTTTATTCTTATTTTAATTCAGAAATACTTTTAACAACATTTTTAATATAGTTAAATTAAAGTTATCTTGTGAATGAAGTATTAGATTATAAAAAGGATCCCAATTCTTATGTTTACATGAAAGTATTGGAAGGTTTAGTGGAGGGAAAATTGGCTTTGGAAATGCTTAAAAAAGGTTTCTTAACTAATGCTGCATCAAAAATATTCTTGGCTGTGAAAGCAATAATTAGTGCTTTAATAGTTAAGAACTTTGATAGGATTCTCCAAGATAAATCTGAAAAAGAGAAGGAATGGTATCAAAGAATAGGCTATTCTGCTCCTACTACTGGAATAATAGGTATATCATATGAGTTAGAGAAATTAGGTTATAATATATCATTAGTAGTTAAGACTGCATTGCTTTTACATTCCTTTTCTTACAATGTTTTCGATCCCAATTTGGTAAACTATAGAGATGAAGAAGAGATAAAGAAAGATATAATTTACATAATTGATTTTATTGGAAGTAACATTAAAAAATATTTTGAAGATATTATGGATGAAAAATTAGAGAGCAATTTAAATGAACTTATAAAACTTAAAGAGTTATACTGATAATTTTTTACTTAAAATGCAAAGATAATATTTCTTGAATTATATAAATCTTATTGAATTAATATTATTAATAAAATTTTATAGTTTAAAAAATATAATGTTTATCAATAATAAATTTTTAAATAGTTAAGATTTTATATCTTAAGTATCATTTTTAAATAAATTGAAACGTTAAAATATCTGTTAATTATCATATTTTTAATTGTACCTATGTTTAAAATTCTTCATATACATCAATAAATTTCTTATACCAATTTTCATATTCTTCATTTGTAACTATATGTAGCTCAATAGGATCGCTGAATCCTAACATTTCATGTATCTTTGCAGCTATAACAGCTTTATCCCATGCTGTTTTTGCTTTATCAGTTATTATCAGAACGTCAACATCGCTATCTACTCGGTAATTTCCTCTAGCTATGGAGCCAAAGAGTAAGACCCTGCAATTTTGATCAATTTCCTTTATACAAAATTTCTTTATTTCTCTAACAAATTCTCTGGCATTATTTAAAATTTCCTTGCGTTTTTGCCACCAACTATAATATTCCAACTTCATTTAATATATTCTTCACAACATTATATGCTTTTTCAACCGTTATCCTTTCGTAGCTGAAAGGCAAATATCTAGAAGCAATGTATGCCTGAGTTATAAGCTCCAAAACAGGGGTTTCTTCTCTTCTTATTCTTTGAAGATTTTCATTCTTTGTTAAGCTGATAACTTCATCCAATAATCTTAGAATATCATGGGTTTTTTCAAAGCTACCTTTAAAATTAAATAAAATGTATTTTAATGATAATTGAAGAGCTTGTTCCAAATGAAACATTGCTAAATTATATTTTCCTTCATTTAAATTTCTTTTAGCTTCATTAAAGAAATCTCATGCATTCCGTTTTAAATGCTCAGCCATACACTAATAACTATTAATTAAATTATAAAGCTGTTTATTTAAGCCAAATTTGATGTTTCTTCTAAATGAAAGCTGATTTGGTACTTTTTAATTTTTTGAAACAATTAAAATTTTAAACATTTTAGAAAATTTTTATTGTTAAATAGCATAATGATTATATGTATATAATTGATTATTATGTTGAAGCAATTGAGGATATTCGCTTTAACACCTTTCCTGGTTTCTTGCTAAGAGGAGCTTTCTTTTCAATGTTAAAGGAAATAGATCCTAAATTAGCTATTCAAATACATGAATCTAAAAGGATAGCTCCTTATTCTATAAAGATTTTTGAAAATTTAAAAACAGGTAAGATTTTATTTAATTTTTTAAAAGCCAATGAATTAACGCGCTTCTCTTTTATTCTCTTAAATGAGGAACTTTTTGAAAACTATAGGGATAAATTTATACGAGATAAATTCATCATTTTGGATAAGTTGCTTGTGGTCAGAAAAATAAATATAAATAGGATGAGCTTTAAAGACGTAAGTAATTCTATTCAAACATTACCTAAGAATTTTACTATCGATTTCCTTACACCTACTTCCTTTAGATTGCCTGTAATAACTTGTTGTAAACATTGCCATGTATATAAAAGTATAAAAATGAGAAAAATTAAGAAGAATAAAGAAACCTTAGAGCTTATAGCGCAGATAAAAAATAGAAGAGGAGCAAAATGTCCCCTTCCAGATATTAAATTAGCTTTTTATAATATTATTAAATTGATTGAAGTTTTTGATCAAGTAGATTTTGATTTGAAAGGTTTCAATGACTGGCTTGATATTGAAAGCATTTTAATATCAGATTTTAAAGAAGGTATCAAAACAATGACAATTTATGAGCATAAGGTCACTACCAAGAAATTCTTCAGAGGTTTCATAGGTAAAGTAAATTTTGTTTTTAGATACGCTGATGAAAAGTTTATGAAAATAGCCTATTCTTTATTAAGATACGGTGAATTGACTAACGTTGGTTCAAATAGAACAGCTGGGTGCGGAATGATAAGATTAATATTTCCTTAGTTTGAAAATTGTATGTAAGTGTTTTTTAATAAACCTAATGATTAGAATATCCAAGGTAATAAAATGTTTATGCTGTGCATTTCCAAACTATATGAGCTAAAAGGATTGACCCTAAGTATATCTGCAACGATTATGACATGCATAAAGGTACCTATTAGAAATATTAATGCAAATAATGCTGTTATTATTGCAAATCTATTTCCAATGCTTAATATGGTGGAGGTGGAACAGTATATTTAATTTCAGGTTTGGCTTTCTCTGCAGTAAACTTAAAAAAGCCTATAGCTGCAAAGATTGCAGATATCACCATAATTATAAAAGCTACAATTATAATTAAAAGATACGCTTCTCGAATTGGTTCTGGAAGTGTAATCGCCAAATTCATTAATATTATACTAATTATGTTAATTGATGCTATCCTAAAGAACCTTAATTTAATAGAAATATAACTTAAGAATTCAAAAAATGAATAAATACCCCAAAGCAGTACTGGTAATTGTAAAGCTGAAAGACGTTGTTTTTCATACGCTCCAATTGAAAGGAATGTAAAAGCTATGCTAAGAAGTCCAAGAATGATAACAAGGATACCTGTTATAAAATATAGTATCTTTTTAGTGTCTCTTGAAAGTAAAATCCAAGAAGGTCCTCTTAATATAATAGAAATAAACCATGGTATGAAAGCCACAAGAGCTAGGTATATTGAAGCTCCAAGTGCCGCAGCGATACCAGAAAATATAAATCCAATAAATCCTAGTATTCTATATGCAACCATATAATAATTTAATGATTTAATATTTAAAAATTTTCAATAACTTTTAGGAGTTAAAACCATAAAGTTTAAAAATGGTATTAACTTTTTTGTAAATTTCTCTTCATTTATTCTGATTTTGCCTTAAACTTATTATTCTTCTTAGTATAAACAATATTGCTATGGCCATCGTTGCAATGGTTGCTACTGCTGTTACAATAATTAAATAATTATAAGCCGTAGTTTCTTGCTGAACAGGAATGCTAATTGCATAAATTACCCATTTATATCCAAATGGTGCTCCTTCAATATATCCAGCTAGATATACTTTATTGCCAGTTATAGACATCTTTCCAGGAGGATAAAAGTGAGAAGTTGCGTTAACTTGTTTATTTAAAATCAGCTCATCTATAATGTTTAAGTCTTTTGTAGCTCTTATTAATACATGTCTTTTGTAGCGATCTATTTCCTTTATGGATGCCAAATAAAGGTATCCATTACTATAAAGTATTCTTTCGGCTTTTATATTGTAATTTACATTAACGATTTTAAGATCGCTGGAAATTTTCATCAAACCAAAATTAACATTTTCATCAGAATAAACGTTGGTTATATAAGCATGATTTGTTTCATCTAAAGCTAAATGCGGGAAAAGAACCTTAGCATTGAGCTCCATAGAATTAATAAGCGATAATTCCTGATCCAAGATACTTATTTTTCCATATCCTTCTAAATATTGATGTATTACTCCAATTAACCATATTTTACCATCAATAGGATTTATTACGATGGATGTTATATAATCACGAAGATTGCTTGGATTATGTGTATAGCTTTTAATTACTGTAAGTTCATTTGGATCAATTTTTATTATATGCCACTGCGTATCATCATATGACATATTTGTAGGAGAACCATCGAATCCACCAACATATAAGTATTTTCCATCAGTAGCAATTGTTGTAGCAATTTCATCATAGGATGATGGGTTATAATGTATTTCCTTTACTAATTTTAAGTCTAAAGTAAACTTTAAAATGAGCCATTCCAAATTATCTGGAGAATCATTACCTCCTACAACATATAAATGATCGCCCAGAACGATACAATCATATAACCATATATTTCTTCCATAAGTACTTTGCCAGCTATACAGAAGCTCTCCTGTGTTTGCATCCCTAGCTTCGATAATACTTTTATCAGTTCTATATATCCCCATCACCCATTTACCAGAAAGTCCAACTGTATATACTGCTGTTTCGCTAATGCATGTTGAAATAGCCATACCTTCAGGTCCATATTGAATCCATAGTAGCTTAAGTTCTGAAGTTTCTTTCTGAGCACCTATTTTATTTACTGCTTGGGTAAACAGTAAAAGAAGAATCAAAGCTGTTACAATTATCTTACCTTGAAAAGAATATATGTTCATAGCGAATTTATTTATTTAATACTTATATTTCTAAGGATTTTAATTTAATTAAAAATTTTTTAACGAACAAGATGAAAATTAAATATAAAAGCTTAATTTTGAAGGCTGCTACATTTTAACAAAAAATAATGAGTTTTTCAAAAAGTAAAAACTTGGCAAATCATTTATAAAAATTACTCAAACTTAAATCATGCAAAGAATCGAAGATAAATTTTAATATCAGGGGGTGTAAGTAAATAGTAGGGGGTGTAAGTTGTGTATTTTTCGCTTGAAGTAAAAACAAGAAAGGAAGAATTCTTTAACATGGAAAGTGAGCTTGAAACATTAAAGAAAGAACTGCTGGATCAAAATACAAGGATGATCGTGATTAAAGGATTAAGAAGAACAGGAAAGTCCTCATTGATGAGAGTTGCGTTAAATGAAACAAAAGTTCCTCATATTTTTATAGATCTAAGACTTAGCACACCATTTACACCGGAGAATTTTTATCAATTTTTTTCAAAGGAACTAGAAAAATTCCTTGAAGAAAAAACATTGAAGAAAATATTATCAAAAATAAAAGGCATAGAAATCTCAGGTTTAAAATTAGAGTTTAAGGAAAGGAAGATTAATATTATTGCTGAAATTCTTGAAGAAATTGGTAAATGGGCAGAGAATAAACAAGTGGTTTTAGCAATAGATGAAGCCCAAGATCTAAGGTATATGAAAGGATTTGATAAAATTTTAGCGCATATTTATGATTATGTTAAGGGAATAAAGATCCTCCTTGCAGGTTCAGAAGTAGGGTTGCTAGATAAAGTTTTAGGTATTGGAAATCCAAAAGCTCCACTTTTTGGAAGAGCTTTCGTAGAAATAACCTTGGAAAAACTTTCAAAAGAAAAATCAATTGAATTTCTTAAATTAGGTTTTGAACAAGCTGGAATAAAAGTTGATGAAGAAGAAATAAACAAAGCTGTTTCTATTCTAGATGGAATCATAGGATGGCTTACTTTTTATGGTTATTTAAGAACAAGGGGTTATGGTGATGCTTTAGAAAGAACAATTAATGAAGGTGCTAAATTAATAGCCAATGAGTTCAAGCAATTTTTAGAAATTAGACAAATAGCAAGAAGAAGATACATAGAAATCATGAGAACTTTAATAAGACCTTCAAGATGGAGTGAAGTAAAAAGAAATCTTAGAATTATAAGTAATGCAAGTGATAAACAAATATCAAATTATTTGAAAGAACTCATGTATTATGGATTCATAGAAAAACGGGATGACTTATACTTTATATCAGATCCTTTGCTTATTGAAGCAATTAGAAGAGGTTATATTCAATAATTATCTTTTAGCATTTCAATCGGAAATTTATTTTATATGAAAGAAAAAAGTTTAAAAATTTCTTCCCTTATGATAAAATTGTGGAAGAAAAATTAATTGAAGATTTCTTTTTGAAATTAAGAAAAGTAGAAGGAATAGAAAGAGAGTTAAAAATAGTTAATATTAAAGATAAGGTTTCTTGCATTGTCGGGCCAAGGAAAGCAGGAAAGACTTGGTTCCTGAGGATGAATGCAGGAGACGAATTATATGTTGATTTACAGGATATTGCTTTTAGAGGTATTTCTGGTAAAGAATTTTTTAAAGTTATTGAGATATATACAAGGGTTTTTGGAAGAGAAGTTAAAAAAATATTTATCGATGAAATCCAAGAAATGAAGGATTGGGAATTTCTTGTTCTCTCTCTTATGAATAGGAACTATGATGTCATTGTAAGCGGCTCTTCATCGAAGATTCTTAAAAAAGAATTTTCCTCCTTATTAAAAGGTAAAAATATAACTTATCTTTTATTTCCTTTTAGCTTTAGAGAATTTTTAAAAGCTAAAAATTTTCAAGATGATATAAGGACTTTTGAAGGAAGAGGAAAAATTCAAAAGTTATTAAAAGATTTTTTAACAATTGGTGGTTATCCAGAAGTTGTGTTAAATGAAGAGAAAAAAGATTTTTTATGGAGAAGCTACTTTGATGAGATCTTTTATAGAGACTTCGTTGAAAGACATAAAATAAAAAATCTTAGTCTTGGAAGATTTTTACTTGAATTCATTTTTCAAAATTTTTCGAAAGAAATTAGCGTAAATAGTATAAAAAAGTTTTTTAAAGGAAAGGTTCCGTTTACTGACAGAACTCTTTATGATTATGTTGAAAAGTTAGAAGAAACACTTAATGTATTTTTTGTTGAGAGATATTCTACAAAAGTTAGGGAAAGGTTAAGTTGGCCAAAGAAGATTTATGTTGCAGATTTAGGAATTACAAATATTTTAACATTTTCTGAAGATATCGGAAAAAGAATGGAGAATGCTGTATTTCTTGAATTGATGAGAAAAATAAACTACAATCCATTGCTTCAGATTTTTTATTTCAAAAATAGAGAATATGAGGTTGATTTTGTACTTAAAGATGGTGTAAGAATAAAACAGCTAATTCAAGTAACATATGCTAATAATAAAGATGAAATAGAAAAAAGAGAGATAAGAGCATTAATTAAGGCTTATGAATTGTTTAAAAGTGATAATCCCGAACTTTTAATTATTACGTGGAATTACGAGGATGAAATTAAAGTAAATAATGTTAACATCACATGCGTACCATTATGGCAATTTTTACTAAAGACTTAGCCTGAGTTTTTTACGAATAAAAAATTTTAGTGAACGTTCAACAAAAATTAATTATTTTTAGGATGGTATTTTAGATTGAAGCTATGAAATTAGTAGATTCATATATATTTTTAGAGAAACTAAGAGATCTGATCTATGAGCTTCTAGAATATAGAGATCACATAAAAGAAAGCGGTTTAGAAGTCATACCTATTAGAACAGGCACCCCGCTAGTTAAATACGGATTTATATCTATGCTAAAAGGAGGGGTCATAATGGATGTTACTAATGAAGAGCAGGCTGCGATAGCTGAAGATGCTGGTGCTATAGGCGTGATGGTTTTAGATAAGCTTCCATATGATGTAAGAATGGCTGGAGGAGTTGCTAGAACAGCTGATCTAAATATTATTCAAAAAGTTATGAACACGATCACTATTCCAGTCTCAGCTAAATGTAGAATTGGACATACCGAAGAAGCTGTCCTTCTTGAAGAAATAGGAGTCGATCTTATAGATGAAAGCGAAGTTCTTACACCGGTAGATGAGAATGTCCACATAGATAAATGGAAATTTAAGACTCCTTTTGTAAACGGTGCACGTGATCTTCCTGAAGCTCTTCGAAGGATATTTGAGGGGGCATCCATGATAAGAACCAAAGGAGAGCCTGGAACTGGTAATGTTGCTGAAGCTGTGAAGCATATTAAGATTGTGAATAGAGACATATCTAATTTAAGAAGCTATTACCTTAATAATGATCTAGAATCTATATGGCTCTATTCAAAGGAAAATAAAGTACCATATGAGCTTGCTTTATTAACAGGAAAAATTGGTAGAATGCCTGTGGTAAATTTTGCAGCAGGAGGAATAGCAACACCTGCTGATGCTGCATTAATGATGTGGCTTGGTGCTGATGGTATTTTCGTAGGTTCAGGAATATTTAAAAGCTCTGATCCCTCGGCAAGAGCTAGAGCTATAGTGCTTGCAACTTCTTATTATGATGACCCAGAGACAGTTGTGGAAGCTAAAAAATGGTCTCAGAGAAAGCTTCTATGTTGGGCATAGATATAAGAACTTTAAAACCTGAGCAATTAATGCAAGTAAGGGGTAGATAGCAATTTACAAAATAGGAGTATTAGGTTTACAAGGAGATTTTTTAGAACATATACAGCTATTGAAAGAAATAGAGAATGTAAAGCCGATAATAGTAAAGAAATCAGATGATCTCTTAGATATTGATGCTCTTATAATACCGGGAGGAGAATCAACTACAATAGGAGATCTGATTTTCTACAGAAAACTTGATGAAAAAATTATAAAATTTGCTAGTGAAGGAAAACCTATTTTAGGAACATGTGCTGGAGCAATATTGCTTGCTAAAAAAGTTATAGATAGAGTTGTTGGTGAAACTGGTCAAAAAACTTTAGGACTTATGAATATTACTATTGTTAGAAACATTTTTGGAAGACAGAAGGACTCTTTTATTACAGATGTAGAAACTAAAATAGGAAAATTAAAGGTTGCCTTCATAAGAGCACCAGGTATAATGTTTTATCACCTGTAATTTCTGGATGAAAAGTAGCTGCAATAAGGTTATCTTGTATCGCTAAGACTCCTATTCTTCCTGTAGTATAATGATCTATTATCCTATAATTTCTGCTGGTAACTGGGCATCTATTTAAATTACAAATGAAATTCAGAACTTTTTACTAAAGCTAAGAACAAACTTATAGGAATAATCACAATTCTGTTACTTAACTCGAAAGTATCCTTACTAAGAATTATGTAATTCGCTACTTTATCAACTTCTACAACTTTTCTAGAAACTTCTGGTTGATATTTTACTTCAATTCCCAGATAATTTCCTGTTTCTTGTTTGAAAATAAAGTCAATCT
>Ga0079996_115448_pt1 | contig 14412 bp, 15 predicted proteins | sample PerSpoAPS_AMetaG_FD_69199 | JGI IMG/M metagenome (GOLD analysis project Ga0079996, IMG submission 69199) | Thermal spring microbial communities from Yellowstone National Park, Wyoming, USA - Perpetual Spouter A (PS_A) MetaG (SPADES assembly)... | ecosystem: Environmental > Aquatic > Thermal... | reverse complement strand
AGTCGATACACGCCGTCTTTCTCCGCTACGAAATCCTCCATCTTGTACCCCCGCGCGGTGATCCTTCCTATGTCCTCGGCCAACAACTCCATTTCTGTGCCTATGCAACAGACGCCGCAGGCTATGCACTTGAACTTCACCTCAAACCACTCAGGCCGCTCCCACACCAGAGCCGCCTGGCGTCTCAGTAAAATATTTTACCGTCTCTCGGAAGGCGCAAATATGTACGACTTGGTGGTGGTAGGCGCGGGGCCCGCCGGCTCAACCGCTGCTCTGGTCGCCAATAGGCTAGGGCTCAAGGTCTTAGTCGTCGACAGGCTTCAGCCCCCGCGGGAGAAGCCGTGCGGCGGTGGCCTAACCCCCCGCACATGGAAGCTGTTGGAGCGCTTGGGAGTTGAGTACCCTGTATATGGCGCTTGTAAGACCATAGAAACCCGCGCCGCGGGCTATAAATACGTCCTCCGGAAGGAGCCCATCCTAGTCACGAGACGGCCAGACTTCGACTACGCGTTGCTGAAACAAAGCGGGGTGGACTTCGTAAAAGACCAGGTGGTCTCTGTAAACGGCAACACCGTTGTTGGTAAATCCGGGGAGTATCAAGGCAGAGTCATCATAGGGGCCGACGGGGCCACAAGCACCGTGGCCAGATCTATCGGCATTGCGAACTACCAGGGTCACAGAACCCACGCAATTGCCTACATGACGATAGCGAAGGGGCCTCCCTCCGACAACTGCGTCATAGATTTCGACGTGGTGATCAACGCCACAAAAAAGGTGGGTTACGCCTGGGTGTTCCCGTTAGGCGAGGGGGCTAACATAGGCGCAGGCGTGGGCTGGGGCGCCTGGATCGACATGAGGAGGCTGGTCATCGACTACGCAGAAAAAGCAGGCTACAAGGCAGGAAACGTGCTGGGCCACCCGCTCTCCCTCGGCCACGTCGCCGGAGTGGGCAACCGAAACGTGCTTCTCGCAGGGGAAGCCGCCGGCCTCGTGGACGCCACCACCGGCGAGGGGATCTACTACGCCGTCTCCACAGGCGCCGCGGCGGCCGTCGCCGCATACGCCGCGTTGAAGATCTACGGAAAAGAGAAACACGCCTTCGGAATATACAGAGAGATGATCCGGCCCTACGTGGAGGAGATCAAAAAATCCAGGCTACTGTCACGCATGGCCAAAACCCTGGGGACTAGAAGGTGGCTTGTCAAGCTACTTGGGAGGCGCTTGCTGAACCTATATACAAAGGTATACACGGGCGAAGCCACCTACAGCCTACTCCTAAAGCCCGTGGAGAGGCTATAGCTCAAGCTCCTTCAGCTGACTCAGCACATATTCCCTGATCTCCCTTTCGTGGGGTAGCTCCTTCACGACCTTGCCGTCTTCCATCCACTTGATCAGAAGCGGCTCGCCGCAGGGCGCGGGCTCGTCCCATCTAGCAACCACGTGTTTTACCCCGCATTTATACACCTGCTTGAAACCTGGTAGCTTCCCCCTCTTGGTGATGGGGACCCACCTCCCGTTTACCTCAACCTCCACGATGTCCATGGCGAGGTCCACTGATGGGGGGAAGGCGATGGAGGTCCCCACGCCGAAGCCGTCCGCCAAGTCTCTCAACGCCGCTATCTGGGGCTCGTCCAGCCCGCCGCTGACGAAGATCTTCACGTGTTTGTAGCCGTGGAGATCCAGCGTCCACCTTACCTCTTCGGCGATCCTGCGCATGTTGCCCCGTCTGCTACCGGGGGTGTCTAGCCTTACGCCGTAGAGCCTCTTGCCGAGGAGCTTAGCGGCGAGCATCGCCTCTTCTCTCTCATCTAAAAACGTGTCCGCCAGCACAATGCGGGGCACGTCAGCCGAGACGGCTCTGTCGAACCACACCCACGCCAGGGTGTGGTCCCCCGCCACCGCCCTGAAGATTATCATAAGGGCGTGGGGCATGGTGCCCGACGGCTTTATCCCCATCATTTCCGCGCCGAGCACCGTGGCGACGCCGTCGCACCCGCCTATATACGCCGCCCGGTCGGCCATGGGCTGAACCGCCGGGTGGAGGGCACGGGCGCCGAAGAAGAGACAGGTCTTGTCGCCGACGAGCTTCTTGACGCGCGCAGCCTTAGTAGATATGCTTGAATAGTGGCGCAAAATGCCGAGAACAGCAGTTTCCAACACGGCAAACTCCAGGTAGGGGCCCTCTATCACCAGCACCGGGTCGTTCTCGTAAAACACCGTGCCCTCGGGCAACGCGTAGAGGGTAACCCGCCTACTCTTCAAAACCTCCACCACCTCCTTCAGCCCGGTGAACACGGCCCATCTATAATCCTTGGGGAGGGAGGAGACGTGGAACTCCGCACGGACCTTCACGTCTTCCAACCCTGCGTTTTTCAGAACTTCCACGGTCCGCGTGAAATAGACGTCTGTCGACCTGCCGGACACTATGTCGTTGGGCGTGGCGACGTGGAACATCAAAGAGGAATATATATGTGCTATATAAATTGTGGAACTCTTCCCCTATCGCGGCTTTAGGCCCTTTCAGAAGGAGGTGCACGACGCAGTCTACCGCGGGCTTCTAGAGGAGAAGCCTGTGTTGATCAACGCGCCGACTGGTCTCGGCAAGACCGCGGCGGTGTTGACAGCAGCCCTACGCTACCTGCTCGATACAGAAACGTCGGTGCACTACGTGGTGAGGACTAGGGCGGAGCTGGAGCCCCCCGTGAGGGAGCTGTCGAAGATCTTGAACCGCGGCGTTGATCTGGACTACGTTGTTATTAAGAGTCGACAAGACATGTGTTGCTACTCCTCATTAAAGAAACTCGACTACCTGGAGTTTCTGGCTGAGTGTAGCCTCTTAAAGAGAATGGGGAGATGCGCCTACTACCCCCCGAGGGAGGTTCAGGCACCGCTTAGGTCCGTGTCTACGTACGTTAAATTTCTCTGTGCCTCCCAGAGTTGCCCCTACGAATACGCCAGGCAGAAGATGAGCGGCGCCAAGCTCGTAATATCTACGTACTACTACGTCTTTGGGAGAGAACACGCAGATCTCAAAGGCCGCGTGGTTATAATAGACGAAGCCCACTCGCTGTTTGACGCCGTGACCCAGCTCCACAGCATCGTCCTGTCTGAAGGCGATCTGCGGACCGCATATAAAGAGGCGAAGAAATACGGCTTCCTTGACGAAGCCGCCAAAATCTACCGGCTTTTGACATTTATAAAGAGAAGCGCCGGCGCCGTAGACGTGGGGGATGTCTTGGGGCTTGTGGCGGATCTAGACCTCGAAAACGCCATATGGGAGATCACCAAGAGAAAAACCGAGGAGAAGGTCAACCCCTACACCCCCCTGCTCTTGGTTAAAGAGCTACGGGACGCCCTAAGAGGCAGGCTGAGATACTACGCGGAGGTAAGAGGCGAGAACTTGGCTAAGACGCTCGCCCTCTACCCACTGGACCCCATAGCGCTTATTAAGGAGTCGCTGAGGGGGGTCAAAAACGTGGTCTATATCAGCGGCACCTTGCCCATATCGATATTCGCCGAGAGCCTCGCCCTTTCCGACTTCGTCAAGCTGGACATATCATTCTCAGACTTCATCCCCCGGCACAACTACCTCTCCGTAATCGACGTGGGGGTCACCACAAAGTTCGAGGAGAGGACCGAAGAGATGTACCTTCGGATAGCCGAACGCCTTGCAACTGCGATTAACCTGTCGCCAGGCGGCGTGTTGGCCATGTTCCCCTCCTACGACGTCATGAAGGGGGTGCGGAAATACCTCAAGATCTCCATACCACACTGGTACGAGGGGCCCCAGGAGGTGGATTGGGAAAACCTACCGGAAAAGTTCTTCATCGGCGCCGTGGCGAGGGGCAGATACGTCGAAGGCATAGAGTATGTAAAAGACGGAAAAAACCTCCTATCCACAGTCGTGGTGGTGGGGGTCCCCTACCCCGAGCCCTCCCCCTACCTCGACAGAAGGGTGGAGTTGCTGAGGCCCAGGCTGAGGGAAAGAGCGTGGAGCGCTGTGTACCTCTACCACGCCGTCGTGAGCACACGTCAGGCAATAGGTAGGCTGTTCAGAAGCCCCGAAGACAGGGGCATGTTGGTGTTTCTCGACAGACGCTACGCGGAGCCTGAGCTCTGGAACGAGTTAAAAGATGTGTTGACTGGGTCGCTGATTGTTAGCCACCTAGAGGAGGCCGCGGAGAAGACCGCGGAGTTCTTCACCTCCGCGTTAACAGCCTCCAGATGGCCATCGCCACGACGATAAGCGCCGCGTTTGTGCCCGCAATAGCAACGGCAAGCAGAGGGATGCTGAGCGCCTCGTTGAACATGGATAAAACCGCGGTGATTATGCCCATCAAAGCCGCCATCAAAGCCACCACCATGCCGACGAGGGGCAACGGCTGAGTCTTCTCCACGCCGGTCTGCTTCAGAGGCTTCCTAACAGGTGGAGCCTCCTGCTGAGGTTGCGGGACAAGGGGTGGAGGGGGAGGCGGAGGCTGGTACTGAGGCGGCGGCACAGACCGCTGAGTCCTAACAGTGGCAGGAGGCATTGGGTACGGCGCAGGCGGAGGCGGCGGAGGCAGAGGTTGCTGATACTGAGGCGGAGGGGGAGGCGGAGGTTGCGGCAGAGGCTGTGGAGGCTGCTGACGCGGAGGCGGAGGTCTCTTAAGAGGCTTGTCATTCTCCTTATCATCCACGGCCATATGCCACCCCACGCCCACTTATAAAAAGGTTTTGATTTAAATAACTCGGCACCTCTCCATCTGTGATCCTTATGGTGGCTGAGAAGCGCTCCGTGGCGCAGGCAATCGCTAAATATTTGGGCGGCACCTACAGGTTGCAGAAGATTTACGGGGTGGCCACGTACTACTTTAGATACAACGGCAGAGAGGCAGCCGCGCTGGGCCTCAGCGGGCATCTGATGGATTTCGACTTCGCGGCGAGGCAGAACATATGGACGTGGCTCCCCCCGGAGGAGCTTTTCCAGACACCCCCCCTGTTGGTGGCTAGAGGCGAGACGCTTCCCTACCTCAAGGCGCTTAGGTCGCTGGCGTATAAGGCAGAGGAGGTCTACCTGGCGCTAGACGCCGACGTCGAGGGGGAGGCGATAGCGTATGAGGCGGCGCTTGCCGTGAGGCTAGTCAACAGACGCGCGAAGATGTACCGGGTCCGCTTCAACGCAGTCACGTATAAAGACATAAGAGCGGCATTTCAGAAACCCACGACGCTAGACCTCAAACAGGCGGAAAAGGTCTTCTTGAGAATGCAGGTCGACTTAACCCTCGGCGCCGTGTTTACACGCTTCCTCACCCTCACCGTGAAAAACTCCCTACAGAAAGGACAGTTCTTGAGCTATGGGCCCTGCCAAACCCCCGTCCTCGGGATGGTGGTAGCCAGAGAGCTTGAACGGAGAAACTTCAAACCAGAGAAATACTACGTAATCAAGGCGCTGATGGAGATAGGCGGCAACAAAATCGAGATGTCTGCCGACATTAGGTTCAAGACGCGGAAAGAAGCCGAGGCGGTAGCTACGGCCATCAGACAGGGGGTGGTCAAAGCGGCTATCTACAAGCCGCACCACGTCCAGCCGCCGGACCCCCTGGACACCGTCGAGCTGGAGCGGAGAGCCAGCAGGTGGCTTGGCATAAACTCCAAGAAGACGCTGGACGTGGCGGAGGAGCTGTACCGCGCCGGCTACATATCGTACCCAAGGACGGAGACCACCATATACCCGCCGACGCTCGACCTCCGCGAGGTTCTGCAGGAGCTCGCCGCAGCAGAACACGGAGACTACGCAGAGGAATTACTTAGGCGAGGGTTCAGGCCCACCAGAGGCGACTCAGACGACGGGGCCCACCCGCCCATCTACCCCACAAAAGCCGCAACCAAGGCCGAGATATACAGGACCTTCGGCAAGGCGGGCTACCACGCATGGGCCATATACGACTTCGTGGTGCGCCACTTCTTAGCCACCCTCAGCCCACCCGCGTTAGTTGAGAAGCAGAAGATAGTGGCCGACTTTGGGAGGATACAGCTGGAGGCCGTGGGCCAGAAGACGCTGGACGAGGGATACTGGCGTATATACCCCTGGGAGCGCCAGTCAGAGAAGCCCCTCCCGCGGGTAGACGTGGGAGACGTTGCACGCGCCGTCAAGGTAGAAGTCGTGGAGAGAGAAACTGAGCCCCCTCCTCAGATGACTGAATCTGAGTTGCTGGCGCTCATGAGAAAACACGGCATAGGCACAGACGCCACCATGCAAGACCACATTTACACCAACGTCAAGAGAGGCTACATGAAGATGCAGAGGGGGAGGTGCATACCAACCGAACTAGGCATCGCGCTAGCCACCGCGCTGTTTAAATACGCCCCAGAGCTCATAGAGCCCACCGTACGCGCAAGAATGGAAAAAGCCCTCCAGAGCATAGTCAAAGACGGCATCTCCCCCAAAAAACTCGTGCCCGAAATCAAGGCGGAGTTCGAGAAATACTACCAAGCCCTCAAAGAACGCAGAGAGGAGCTGAGAAGGGCGCTGGAAGCGGTTATTAATGGAAAACAGGGAGAGCGGCGTGGACACAGTTGAGGTACACCCCCTCGCCTGGCAGGCCGGCCCAGACACCCTAATAGAGGCGCCGCCCGGGTTCAAGTGGGTGGCGGTGGAGATAGCCGAGAAAACCGGAGCCGCCGTGTCCGGGCGGCCTGTCTGGGGGTCCTGCGACGTGAGGCTGGACCCCGCCTACCGGCGCATCTTCCACCTCGGCCACGGGGTGCCCCCCAACATAGCGCACCTCCTCCAGCGAAACCTAGGGGCCACCGTCGAGAGGCTGGATACAGACCTATACCGGCTGAGGAGAGAGGACGCGGAGGTGTACTTCATACCCGTCTACTACAAGCCCCCTCCACAGTTGCCCAAGCCGGCGGAGGAGGGCAGGATATACTTCCCTGTGCCGTATCGAAGAATCGCGGAGAAGCTCCACGCCGAGACCGGGCTCCCCCTCGCAAAGGAGCCCATCACAGGATGCTGGGTGGGCGAGCCGCCGGGCCCCGCAGCATATGTCGTGGCCACAGGCCTCTTCTATCCGCTCACCATAAAGTTCTTCTACCCCGAGGCCAAGGTGTATCAGATAGATCCGTTCCGCGGCGAGGTGAGAGATGTAGAGCCCGACTTCGCCAGGTTGATGAAGCTGAAGGCCCGGGCGCACCTAGCCACGCCGCGCCGCGTCGCCGTGTTGCTCACCACGAAACCCGGCCAGAGACAAGACGAAAAGGCGAGGAATCTAGCGGCCATGGGCATGACCGTCGTCGTCCTAGACGAGGCATCCCCAGACTACATCGACGACTTGCAGTTCGACCTAGTCATAAACACTGCATGCCCCCGCATAGGGATAGACGACCTAGACAGGGTAAAAACCCCCATCCTCAACTACCACGAGTACAAAGAAGGGCGGCTAGACCCCAGACTCGCCGTAAGACTACTTTAAAAACCGCCCCATTAACTATGTGGCTAAGTTCAGATGCCCCGTATGCGGCAAGGAGCTCAACATCCAGCTGAAGACCGAGAAGGAGCCCGTCGGAGGCCTCCACGAGGCCGTGGTGCAACACGAAGACCACCTCGTAAAGATATACGTCGACGCAGACGGCTTCGTCAGGAGGGCCTTTCCAGTGGAGCACTTCGTGAGGGTAGACCCGCCCCTCTACACCGTACATATATACGAAGACAGAGCCGAGATAATAGACAGAAACGGCCACACGTACATAACGGACCCCGCCCCCTTAATTGACGCTGTGAAGAAAATTACATCCTAACGCGCCTTGGGCTTAAATTACGCCACACACACAGATAGGTGGAGCGGATAGGGGTAGTCATCAAAGCGCCTTCTATATATCATTACATATTCAAGCCCTTCCGAGGTGTGGAGCTCGACGTGGGCTCCTTCGTCGCCACCGAGATAGACGGAATGCGTGTGATCTCCCGGGTGGCGGCGCTTAGGTACAGAAACGCCGCCACCGACCCCCGCCTCATCGCGCAATTCGACGTGGAGGAAACCGTGAAGGAGATCAAGGAAACCCTCGGCATAGAGGAGGCCCTCTACTACACCGAGGCCAAGGCCGTGGTGCTGGGCGCCAGGAGGGGGCGGAAGATCTACAGACCCCAGAAGCCCGTGAAGCCTCTGACATACGTCTACAAAACCACGGAGCAGGAGCTGGAGGAGTTCTTCTCGCCGCCGGAGGAGGGCACATACATCACCATAGGCAAGGTTAGAGGCACCGAGATAGACGCCAAGATAGACGCCGAGAAGCTCGTCACACACCACTGCGCCATACTCGCCAGCACAGGCGCAGGCAAAAGCTGGCTAGCCGGCGTCATAATAGAGAGGCTAAGCATGTTAAGCATACCCATACTAGTCGTAGACCCACACGGCGAGTACTCAGCCATGTCGATCCCCCTCAGGGAGGAGGGCGCCGCAGTCGCCGAGAAAACCAGGATCTACGTAGTGGGGAAGGTAGACGTGGAGCCGGTGGACGACGCCTTCAGGCGCAGATACGGCAGATCCCGCGCGTACACCAGGGTGGGCGTAAACCCCAGAAGCCTTCCCCTACGCACCCTGGAGAAGATACTGGACACCCTCTACGGGCTCACCGACGCCCAGAGGAGGATCCTCGAGGAGGGGTGGCAGACCGCCACCAGCTACGGCGAGAGGCAACCCCTCACCACGGCGGAGGAGCTCATAAGAGAGGTCATAGAAGGCGGAAAACACGCCGCGCCCCCCGGCTACGCCGGCGAGATGGCCCTACGCGGGCTGGAGGGCCGGCTGAGATCCCTCCTCTACGCAAGCCCCCTGTTCCTCACTAGATACGGAGACGCCTACCAAGGCGAGCCCCTCAAGCTAATAGACCCCCACACCTACACCACCACACCTGCCATCCACATCTTCGACGTGTCTGGACTGGACACCCTCGACCAGCAGATATTCCTAGCGGTCCTCCTAGACCAGCTCTACCGGGCCGCCACCCAGAGAAAAAACCTCACCACCTTCATAGTGGTAGAGGAGGCCCACAACTTCGCCCCCGCCGCGGCGCCCGCCGTCAGCAGAAGCTACGTCGCGAAAATAGCCAGAGAAGGCAGAAAATTCGGGCTGGGCCTCTGCCTCATAACACAGAGACCAGCCAAGTTGGATCAAGACGTAGCCTCTCAAGCAATGACCCAGATATTCAAACGGATGATCAACCCAAACGACCTTAAGTACGTAACGTCAGTGGCAGAACATCTAGACGACCCAAGACCTCTTAGAACTCTAGACGAGACAGAGGCGTTGATAACCGGCGTATCAGTACCAGCGCCGCTTCTAATAACAGTAGATCAAAGATGGACGCACCACGGCGGGACAACCCCCAGGCTAATAAAGGAAGAAAGAGACTAACGGCAAAAAGCCGTTACTTTATCTGCACCTGCGCCGGCTTCACCTCGATTATCTGGCCGGCGGCAATTGTGCGGCCCATGTCGCGGAGGGCGAAGCGGCCAAGCGCGGGGAATTCGCTGAACTTCTCAGCCACGACGGGCTTCAGGGGCTTTATCTTCACGAGCGCGACGTCGCCTTGCTTGATGAACTGCGGCTTCTGCTCCACCGCCTGGCCGGTGCGCGGATCCAGCTTGCTGATCAGCTCTGTGATCTGGACGGGCACGGTGGCTGTGTGTATGTGCATAACCGGCGCGTAGCCGGGCCCGATGGCGGTCGGGTGCCACAACACCACGATGCGCGCCACGATCTCCTCAGCCACAGTGGGTATGTTGTCGGCTCTACCCAACACGTCGCCACGCTTCACATCCTCCTTACCGATACCCCTCACGTTTACGCCCACGTTGTCGCCCGGCTGGGCTTGCTCAAGCTTCATGATGCCGAGGGTTCTGATGAGGAAGAGGTGCTCCCTGCCCTGCCCCTGGGGGCCGATGGCCGCCTCGAACTCGCCCGGGCGCGCCGATATGACGAAGAGGGCGGCGTCTGCCTGGCTGGCGCCTACGATCATGTTTTTCACGAAGTCGCGGTGGCCCGGCAGATCGATGATGGTTATGAACAGCTTGCTGGTTTCGAAGCCCACGTGTGTGGCCTCGATGGTGACGCCGCGCTCGCGCTCCTCTTTAAACCTGTCAAGGATCCAGGCGAAGGCGAAGTCCTCCTTACCCATCTTTTTGGCCATCTCCTCAATTTCCTTGAAAGCCTTCTCATCGACGTAGCCCGTCTCGTATAGCAGTCGCCCTACCAGCGTCGACTTGCCGTTGTCGACGTGGCCGACTACCGCCAGGTTGAGGTGAGGCTTTTGTAGTGCCGTGGGTTTTGGTGGCAGTACTATCGATGGCATAGGCGTCGTTATCTGTAGTCTTATAAATTTTTCGAATGTCCAAAGGCTTAAAAACTGGTCTGTTCGATCTGCCATGCCTCGCCCGGCACAGCGTTCTCGAAGGCTTAGGAGAGTGGAGGTGAAGAGGCCCGGCGGGAGGACGGCGACGCGGTACGAAAAGAGGGCTAAGGGGGTTCCGCGGTGTCCGGTGACTGGGCTACAGCTTGGCGGCATGAACGTGAGGGTGTATAGGTTCGGCGTGTCTATAAGAGCTCCCCGGAGGCCGTATGGTGGGGTTTATTCACATAAGGTGCTGGCGCGTGCGCTTAGGCTGGCAGTGAGGAGGTAAGGAGTAATGGTTGTCGTCGCGGTTTCGGGGCAACCAGGCAGCGGGAAGACCACCATTGCGAGGGAGCTGGCGCGGGTTTTGAAGGTGCCCCTCGTCTCCTCCGGCTCACTATTTAGAGAACTAGCCGCGAAGTCCGGCATGGACTTCGTCGAGTTTCATAAATACGCCGAGGCTAACCCGGAGATCGACAGGAAGATTGACGCCATGGCTGTGGAGCTTGCGAAAAACGGCGACGTGGTGCTTGAGGGGCATCTGGCGGCGTGGGTTGTGAGGCCCTACGCGGATCTCTGCATCTACCTAAAGGCGTCTAGGGAGATGCGGGCTAGGCGTGTGGCGGTCCGCGACGGGAAGAGCCTCGAGGAGGCACTGCGCGAGGTGAGAGACAGGGAGGAGCTCAACCGAAGGAGGTACCTATCCATCTACGGCATAGACATCGGGGACCTCTCCATCTTCGACCTCGTGCTGGACACGACTTATCTCTCCGTAAACGACGCGGTTAGGATAAGCTTGGATTTTGTATGCACCTCCTTGGGGGCTAGGTTTTCGAAGAAGATTTGTTGATTTCGACAGATGCAGTAATTTAAGTTGATAATGGGTTTTCCACAACTTATAAGGCCGGTCTTTTAGGGCCTTATGAAGTTCCTGCTTAGGTGTAGGCCCAACACGAAGAAGCAGCCTACCGGCAAGAAGGTGGCTATTGTAGGCGCTGGGCCTGCGGGGCTCGGCGCGGCGGGCATACTGCTGTGTAGCGGCCACGAGGTGCATATATACGACGCGCTTCCCGAGCCCGGGGGGTTGCTTATCTTCGGCATACCGCCTTTTAGAATCCCCCGCGAGGGCGTGAGAGAGGGCGTTAAAGAGCTGGTGGAGGCCGGGGCCAGGTTCTACACATCTACCTTTGTCTACTGCGGCGAGAAGCCTCATGAACACGAGGCGTTGTTGCTGGTCAAAAACTTCGTGGACTTGAAAGACCTTGTAGAGAGGTACGACGCCGTTGTGATAACCACGGGGACGTGGAGGAGCAGGTCGCTTAACGTGCCGGGGGAGGATCTGCCGGGCGTGCACAAGGCCTTGGACTACCTATTTAGGATCTACGCCCACCAGCTGGGGTATCTGCCGAAGGATAAGGTGTACCCAACGGGGAAGAAGGTGCTTGTGGTCGGCGGCGGCTTGACTGCTGTAGACGCCGCCCTTGAGGCCAAGCTACAAGGCGCCGAGAAGGTCGTGGTGGCCTATAGACGCACCATCAACGAGGCGCCGGCGGGCAAGAGGACCATAGAGACGGAGCTGATAGCCAAGGGCGTAGAGTTTAGGGAGCTTCTGAACCCCGTTGCGTTTCTCGGCAGGGACAAGCTGGAGAGAGTTAGGTTTGTTAAGATGAAGCTGGGCGCCCCGGATAAGTCGGGGAGGCCTAGGCCTGAACCTATCCCCGGCAGCGAGTTTGAGGAGGAGTTCGACACCGTGTTGGTGGCCGCAGGAGAGGAGCCAACGCCGCCGGGGACCTGCCTCGGGATAGAGTTCAACCCAGACGGCACGATAAAGGTAGACGAGAAGAATATGTGCACGACGCGCCGGGGCGTCTTCGCCGCCGGCGACGTGGTTACCGGGCCCTCGCTTATCGGCAAGGCCCTCGCCTCGGGGATGAGAGCGGCCCAGTTTGTGGATGAATACTTGAGGATCTAAGACTTCTTACTTCTTTTTTGCTACAACCATCGCGTGGGCTGTGTCGTAGGGCTCTAGGTGGACGACTTCTAGTATGTCGAAGCCTCTCTCCTTCAGCGTGTTTATCTCCTGTTTAAACGTCTCTGTGGCTGGGGCGGTTACGTCTATGCTCATTGCCTTGATGACCAACATCACATAGCCGCCCGGCTTTAGGAAGTAGTCCGCGTTGTCGGCTAGGATCTTGGCCTGCGCCGGCTGGGCCACGTCGATGTAGGCCACGTCTACGCCTTTTACGTAGTGGGCGTATTGATATGGGAATCTGGCGTCGCCGAGGATGGGGACCACGTTTCTCCTCCCCTGGTCCACGAGCTTCTCCATGAATTCCCTGAAGACGCGGGGGGAGAACTCGACGGAGTATATCAACCCCTTATCCCCAACGATGTCGCTCATGTGGCTGGGAGTTGTGCCTGAGGCCGCCCCCAGGTAGAGTATATGCGTGCCCTCCTGTATTGGGACGTACTTTAGGCCGTTGGCTATCGCGGCGGCGAGCTTTGAGCGGTAGGGGTTCCACTCCCTGTACTCCGCGCCCCCCCACTTGACGAGCCTCTCGCCGTATACCCTTTTGCCCGGCGTCAGGTTCCTCGTGGCGAGCCTTTCCGACCCGTCCTCGAACTTAATGATGTATACGCCGTAGTGATGCTCATGGGGTCTGACGTCCACCACTTCAATAGACATGGCAAAGCCCTATCTCGCGGTTTATAAATTTAATGTGAAAAAGCCCTTCAGCGGCGGCCGCCTCTTCTGGGGGGTGGCCTCCTCCCGCCCTCCCCCCTCCTAGGCGGCGGGGGAGGCGGCGCCTTGGCGGAGGGTTGCGGCTGCGGGGCCTTGGGGGGCGGCTTGGCGTAGAGCGTCTTGATCTCTTGGATCCTCTTCATCAGCTCCTCCTTGAGTCTCGGCGCGATGAAGTTGCCCGTGAACGCGTCTGCCTTGGCGGCGATTGCCAGCTTGGCGGCCAGCGCCCTGGCTATCTTGCCTCTCTGCCACCGCGGTGCTCTGAATATCTCCGGGTACTGGAATATGACGCCGTGTTTAGGCGGCTTCCCCCCCGTGCGGAGGGCCCTAAACAGCGCCTTCTCGGCGCCTAGGACCTGTATGGTGGAGGCGGGTAGGAAGGCCATCCTGGTGAGGCCGCCCGCCAGCTTTATCAGCCTGGCGCCGAGGAGAGGCCCGACGAGCTCCCTTATATTGGGCGCCACCTCCTTCATGGCCTCGTCGATGTAGGTGGCTAGGCTTTCTCTGTACGCGTCTAGCTTGAGGAAGGTGTCTGCGTAGCTCCTGAGCTGGTCGAGGTCCCATTCCGACATCTCTGCGCCTATGCTCTTCTTCGCCGCCTCCACTATTCTCTTTACTCTATCCTCGGGGAGGTCCGGCAGAACCTTCCTGAGGCTGTCCTCGCCTATTTTAGACCTGTGGCCGATGTGGTAGACGATCTCGACGTATTCCTTGTTGTCCCGCACGAGCTCCTCCAGCTCTGGGAAGTGTAGGCCGTACCACTCCCTGATCCTAGACGCTATCAGGTTCAGTATCTTGTCGACGTCGTCTAGCGTGCTTATGGCCTGACCGATGAATAAGTCCCTCTTCTCAACAGCTTGCCTCAGCTTAAGCCTAGTGATTAAGTCGCTTACCTCAAACAGGAGGTTCCCATACTCGTCCCAGTTCAAGCCGATTGTGGGGAGGTACTTGGGGAAGTTCTGCCTAAACGCCACCAGAACCGGGGAGGGGCTCTCCGCCACTATATCGACGCCCCTCACCGCCGCGACGAGTTTGCGGGCGAGCTCCGGGTCCTCCACGACGATCTTCTCGGCCTTCCCCCTCAGCCTCTCGACCAACCTCAGCAACTCCTGGACGGGGTTCGACCTCTCCAGCTCAAGAAGCCTAGTAGCTACGAGCTCCGGCTTTCTCTCGTAGAGCTCCTTATCCACGAGGTTCCCCGACTCATCCACCGCGAAGAAGCCCAGCACGTCCGTCGCAATATATACTTTCGCCATCGGAACCCTTAAAAGAGATACTTAAAAAGATAACTC
>Ga0079996_118756_pt1 | contig 14526 bp, 11 predicted proteins | sample PerSpoAPS_AMetaG_FD_69199 | JGI IMG/M metagenome (GOLD analysis project Ga0079996, IMG submission 69199) | Thermal spring microbial communities from Yellowstone National Park, Wyoming, USA - Perpetual Spouter A (PS_A) MetaG (SPADES assembly)... | ecosystem: Environmental > Aquatic > Thermal... | reverse complement strand
CTTCCGTTGGTCTTATAGCCTCATGCGCTTCTTGGGCGTTGGCTACCTTTGTCTTCCACTTTCTTCCTGCATTCTCTATATCTTGAAAGTATTTTGAGAGGAATTCTTTTGCTATATTTTCTCCCTCTTCTGACAAAGAGACAGAGTCTGTTCTATGGTATGTTATCAATCCTCTTTCAAAAAGTTCTTGAGCTAACCTCATCGTAAAATCAGAAGAAAAACCGAGGATATTTTTTGAATCTTGAAGCAAAGACGAAGTCGTATAGGGCGGAAAAGGATATTTTACATCTTTTCCTCTTCTGAATGACGAAACTATCAGTTCATTTACTTTTTCACATATCTCCTTTGCTTCTTGTTCCGAAAGAAAATGTTTTACTCTTGCTCTATTAATTCCATTTTCTTCATTTTTTTCATATAAAAGCGCATTTACTTTACCAAAATCTGCAAAAACAATAAAGTAAGGCTTTCTTACAAAATCTTTAACCTCTTTCCATCTTTTGGCTATAAGATGTAGCGCAGCCGACTGAACTCGTCCTGCGGACGAATTTTTTCTTATAGAAAAAAATACAGGAGACAGGGTGTATCCTACGATTCTATCTATTAACCTTCTTGTTATTTGAGCTGACACAAGATTCATATCTATTTTTCTTGGAGAGTTCAGAGCGGAGAGAACTGCTTTTTTTGTTATCTCGTGAAATACAACTCTTTTTGCATCTTTTAAACCCAAAACTGATGCCACATGCCACGCTATCGCTTCTCCTTCTCTATCTGGATCTGTTGCTATTATAACTTCGCTTGAATTTTTTACTTCCTTTTTTAGGAAATTTACAACTTTCCATTTCATTATTTCCCAAGTTATCTTTGCTTCGCCTGAGATTATGTTGTTGAGAGAAAATCCCATATGTTTTTCAGGCAAATCTCTTATATGTCCAAATGTAGCAAGAACTTTGTAATCTCTACCCAATATTGAAGATATTTTTTTGCTCTTTGTTGGGGATTCTACTATTAATACCTTTTTTCCGTTATTTGATGACAGATTCTTCATATGCAAAGCTTAACTCACTTTCACCCATTCTTAATTTTTGATTAATTTTTGCTCCTTATTTTCCCTCTACCTTTTATTTTGATAATTTTATCAATTTAAGGATTTTTTCTTGTGTTTTCCTCTATCTTATAAAGTATATTTGCAATTGCTTTTTGTGTTTCAGCAATTATTCCTTGAACTTCAAGAATTGATTTTTGAACATCAAGGGAGATTTTTTGAATATCGTGAGAAGATTTTTGATCCTCTCGTATCCCCTTCAGAATTTCAGCACAGGTTTTCTGCGTATCAAGAATTGCTCTTTGAATATCAAGAGACATTTTCTGCACATCAATGCTTATCTTTTGATCTTCACGGATTGATTTTAATATTTCATTTGTAGCCTGATGTGTTTCAAGCGCTAATTTTTGAATATCTATCATCATCTTCTGATCTTCGTGAATTGATTTTAGCAATTCATTTGTAGCTTTAAGTATTTCGTTCGTGGCTTTCAATATTTCATTTGTAGCTTTGTAAATCTCAAGAGCTAACCTTTGAACATCAATGATTGACTTTTGATCTTCTCTAATTGATCTCAATATTTCAGAAATATCCCTCAAGATTTTTCCGTTCTCTCTTCCTACATCCCTTATAAACCACACTATTGTAACTATTCCTGCAACAATAGTTACTGTTGCTACAATCCATTCAATTTCCATCTCTCTTACCTCCCTCCTGATTTTATTAAATAGTTCTCTTATTTAAAAATTTATGTATTCCTTCACAAAAAAGTAAATTGACTATTTTTATATTTATGCCAACAGTTACAGGTACAGATGACATTTTTGGAGATGTCGCAGAGAAATTTGAGTTTTTAGAAAATTTCGCAAAAAAATATTTTAAAAAGTTTGGTTTTGAAGAACTGAGAACACCTATAATTGAATATTCTTGGGTTTTCAAAAAAACTCTCGGCGATTCCTCTGATATTGTTATGCATCAGATGTATTCTTTTGAAGATAAAGATGGAAAGGAAATTGTTCTGCGACCTGAAGGAACCGCTGCTGCTGTCAGGTTTTTTATTGAAAAACTTTGTCATACTAACCCACGAGCGAAAATCTTTTACATTGGACCCATGTTCAGAAGAGAAAGACCTCAAAAGGGAAGATATAGGCAGTTTCATCAGGTAGGTTGCGAGATGTTTGGTTTTGACTCTCCTGAGAGTGATGCATACCTTATCTTTCTTTTGAGTGAGTTTTTAGCAAATATTGGAGTTAAACATAAAATTGAGGTAAATTCAGTTGGTTGCAATTTGTGTCGCCCAAATTATTCCTCTGCTTTGAGAGAGTTTTTTGATGGGAAAATTCTGTGTGAAGATTGTCAAAAAAGAAGGGAAAGAAATCCGATGAGAATTCTTGATTGCAAAAAAGATGTAGAGGTCGTCAAAGATGTTCCAAGTGTTTTAGATTTTCTTTGCCAAAGATGTAAAACTCACTTTGATTTCGTTATAAATAATTTGAAAAAATTCGGAGTTGAATTTGAAGTTAATCCAAAAATAGTAAGGGGACTTGATTACTATACCGGAACAGTTTTTGAAGTTTTTTCTGAAAAGGCATCTTCAGCGATAGCTGCTGGGGGGAGGTACGATTTACTCGTTGAGTTTATGGGAGGACCTCAAACTCCTGCTTTGGGCTTTGCGATAGGAGTCGAAAGAGTAGTGGAGGTGTTAAATTTTCAACCAGATAAAAAGCGCTTAGGTTTATTTATTTGTTATACTTCTGAGGGAAAGGAAAAAGCTTTTGATTTTTTTGTAAAACTCGTGAGATCTTTTCATCTTTCGGGAGAGGAAATAGGAAGAGAAGTAGGAGATGATGATCTCAAATATCACATAGCAAATAGGTTTGATATAAGCGTTGAAACATCAAAGAGTTTGAAATCTCAGATAAGATATGCAGATTCTCAAAATTTCAGGTTCGTAGCTATAATTGGAAAAAATGAAATTGAAAAGGGCACAATTACTTTTCGCGACCTTCAGAACTCTCATCAGTTTGAGATGAAAGAAGATGAATTGCTTTTTTGAACACATCGTAAATATAAAATGTTCCCGTTATAAGTATTATTTCGCCATTTTTTGAAATATCTGCACATAAAAGCGGAGCTTCTTCGTAGGGGACAATTTTTATCTTTGGGGCTATTTTTTCAATCTCTGCAAACTCTTTTATTTTTTCTTCTTCTACCCATCTCTCATCAGGAAACCTTGTGATAAAGAGCCGCTCTATTTTTGGTGATAAAGTTTTTAAAAACTCTCTCCAATTTTTGTCTTTCCTGAAAGATACTAACATGTTGATTTTTTTATCTTTTATGCTATCTTCAAGGGCTTGGAATATTGCTTTGGCTGAAATCGGGTTATGTCCGCCATCATATATTATGTTATCAAAATATTCAAATCTTCCCTTTATGTGGCTAAGATCAAATTCAAAATTTTTTATGTATTTGCCAAAGAATCGTTGTAAGATAAAGAAGGAAGAAAACGAGGCGAGAACTGCATTCTCTAAAAAAGGTTTTACTCCTGAAAAATTAATTTCAATACATTCTTGGAATTTGTTTTTTTCAAAAGCTAAAAGATTAATTTTGTACCAAAATCCATCTTTTTTTTCATTTTTTATCTCCCACCAGAAATCATTTATTATTTGACCTTTTGAGATATGAGATATAACTTCAAATTGGGGGTCTCCTTTTTTATGGATTGTAATTCTTGTTGATTCTGGGGGAACGCAAAGAGCTTTTTCGTGGGCTATACTTTTTATATCGTCACCTAAGACATCTTCGTGGTCTCTATCTATTCTTGATATTACGCCTATTTTTGATTTTGCACAAGCTACCGCATCAAGTCTTCCACCAAGACCTATCTCGCATGATGCGAAATCTACTTTGTTTTCTGCAAAAAATAAAAAAGCCATAACGGTTGAATGTTCAAAGTATGTCAGCTCTACTCCCATTTTTATTTCAGCTTTCCACACTTCATTTGAAAAATAGGAAACCTCTTCATCTGAAATTTCTTGTGCTTTTCTATCTTTCACGATTTTTATTCTCTCTGAAAATCTTTCAAGATGAGGTGAGGTGTAGAGACCTATTTTCCCGTATTGAGAAAGCTCAAATGCTATTTCGGTTGTAACCTGACCTTTACCTACGGTTCCAGCTACGGTGACTGACTCAAATTTTTTCTGTGGGTTTCCAAAATATTCCAATATTTTTTCTATTCTTTCTAAACCTAATGCTATTTTACTTTCTTTTTTTGAAAATAGGGGAATGTTGTTATTTATTTGAAAAGTTAGTTTCTCCATTTATTTTTCACATTTATTTTTGCTTTCTTTATTTAGTCTTTCCAAGATTCTTTAGTCTTTCCAAGATTCTGCGAGTTTTTCTTTTAGTGTTGCAGGTTTAAAAGGTTTTACTATGTAGTTTGTGACTCCTTCCTGGATTGCTATAATTACTCTTTCTTTTTCTGCTTCTGCTGTTAGCATAATTACTGGAGTATCTTTATATGCTGGCATCTTTCTTAGCTCCCTTAAAACATCAATTCCTTGCATAACTGGCATGTTCCAATCAAGGAATATTAGGTCAAATTTTTTGGCTTTGAGTTTTTCAAGGGCATCCTGCCCATTTTCTGCCTCCTCTACATTCATATATCCGAGCTGTGCAAGAATATCTCTTACTATTTTTCTTATCAGAGGCTGATCGTCCACTAAAAGTATTTTTATTTCTTTTGGCGGCAACCCCATATAATAGAAATTTTACCAATATGTTTTTGCTAACTTAATTAGCATTTACCTTTGTAGAGCCATTCTACTTTTACTATATAAATACGATTTTATATGTGTTATTAGCATTATTAAAGAAAGTGATATAATTTTTGGAAATTTTGATAAATTTGACATAAAATATACTTGTAAAAGTTATATAAATTTGATTTTATAATAAAATTTATCAAAAATGGAATATGAAAAACAAGAAGATATGGAATACGATAACCAAAAGGATAAATTAAACATAAAGGAGAAGGAAATAGAGAAAAGGTGGGAGGCTCAACCTTTCAATCCGATGCTCTATGAGAATGAAGCGGAAAGCAAAATAATAGTACTTATTGACACATTAGCTAAGATGATCAACTCTGAAGTTTGGAAAGCAATCAAGAATTTCAATATAAGTCTCACACAAGCACAAATTATAACTTATCTATTATTTTCACCTAACAACAAAAAGAATATAAGCTATATTGCAAACAGCCTAGGTGTGTCAAAACCAACAATCTCCCGCGCTGCCGATAATCTGATAGATAAGGGGATAATTGAAAAAGCTGTTAATCCAGAAAACAGAAGATCCCACATTTTGACGCTTACTCAAAAGGGAATTCAGATTGCTCTCCATATATTTGAATACTTTTCGCAAATGAGAAAAATACTTGCTAACTCAGGTGGTGAGGAAAAAAGGGAAATTTTGAAATCTCTCCTCTGGATTTTATATAAATTGGTTGAAAATAAAATTTTGCCACAAATTCCATCTTGTATTTTCTGTCAAAATATGGTATCGGAACAGGATATATTTTCAGGGAGCGATGAGAGCATCTGGTGCAAAAAACTTAATCTTTTCCTTATTTTAGAAACCTTAAAAATAGATTGTCCATATTTTCAAAGTAAATATGCTCCTGAGGGAAAAGTGAAAGTTAAAAAGCATAGAAGGAAAGAAATATCAGTTTAGTCTCAATTTGAAATAGTAAATATAAGATATTGTTTTTGAAATGATTTTCGCTGACGTCACTTCGGAGTGGAAACTTTTTTCATCCTCATCGGGGCACATTTCCACAAAGTCAGCACCGCATATTTTACCTTTAAAATTGCTTATTATAGATTTTATAATATAAGTTGCTTCTCTGAAAGAAAAACCAGGTGGCTCTGGGGTGCTCAGGTGAGGTATGGAAGACGGGTCAAGGAAATCGTAATCAAAACTCAAATAAAGTAAATCTGATTTTTTATTTAGATCCTCTACTTTTTCTTCTAATATTTCAAGCGAAGGTATATAAGGGTTTTTATCAAAGAAATCTTCAAAGAAGATGAATTTATCTTCAACTCCTAACTTTTTTATTTCATCTAATTCTTTGGGAGATATGTTTCTTACTCCTATACATAAAAAATCTTCAATATAGGGTATAGAAAGATAAAGAGCACAAGCGTGGGATAATTTATTCCCTTCAAATTCACTGAACATATCTGCATGTGCATCAAAAAATATTGCTGAGATTTTTCCATAAAACGAACTTATGCCTTTCAGTATTCTGTGTGTTATAAAATGTTCTCCACCTATGGTTATTGGTATTTTCCCTCGTGATACAATATATCTTACCTTTTCTTCAAGTTCGTCTAAATTATGTACTTTTTCAGTTGTGTGTATTCCACAGCGTGTGAAATTAATTTTTAGTTCTGTGTCTATATCTTCTATTTGCCATGAAGCTATTATTATTTTTTCAGGTGCTTTTTCTGCTCCTTTTCTACCGCAAGATGTTCCCCCTATTTCTGCTGGTATTATTATGAATTTCGAATTGTCAAATGAGGAATCTATATCAAGAAATTTTTGTGAGTCTTTTCCCATTTACGGAACAAACACTGCTGCGGAAACTACTGTTACCCACTCGTTGTTTTGTCTACATTCAGCATCTACTGATATATAAGATGTTCTTATTTTGTATCCGTTAAGATTTAGGACTTCTTTCGCTTTAATTAGATCTTCATCTACATCATATTCGTAGCCCAATATTGTAGCTAACATGTATGCTGCTATTTTTTCTGCTCTTTTTCCAGCTTCTTCTTTTGTCATACCGAAAGCATGGAACTCGGAAAGATAACCATGTATGTTTTCATTTTCTGGTATTGCGAGCCCAACAGACGCTGAAACTATTCTACCTTTTTCACAAGCGGAGTTTTTTGAAAGAACACAAAATACGATCTGTCCTGCTTTTAGTTCCTTTAACCCTTCTTCAATTGATACTAACTTTGCACCCGGAGGAATTATTGATGATACATTCACGAGATTAAATTGACCTATTTTTGCATCTCGTAGGGCCAATTCAAATGAAGCTAATTCTTCTTTGTGGTAGCCCACTCCTTTTGTCAGGAAAAACTTTCTTGGAACGAAACTTATTTTTGGTTCCCATTTTTCCACTGCCTTTCCCTCCCCTTTTTGTTTATTTTATTAATTTGAAGGAAAAAATAAATTTTCGTTTTGGAAGAAAGAAAAAAACGGAATTTTTCTTCAAAATTTTATAGATAATTTTGTGGATAGCAACTTAGAATATTAAGAGGGGATGATGACGGAGTGTTTAGATATGTTTGGGGAGTTTGAAAGGGAAATGACTTTGCTCCGAGCTATTTTGGAACCATACTTTAATTTAAAAGAAGATGGTGAATATTTGATAGCTGAAAAAGATGGGAAAAGAGATTTATGGGCTATAAAGATAAATCCACCAACTCCTGCATCGTGTGAGATGACTGCGGGTAAAGTTATTGAGTTCAAACCATCAGGTTATGTTTTTGTTGTAAGCCAGTTTGAAGATTGGGTTCAAGCTCTTTCAGATTCTTTGAGAGAAAAAAATTTTAATATATCAGTAAAGAGAGTTTCTCCAATAGATATTGGAGCTATGACGGCAGGATTTTTACCATTTTCGGAGCATATCGGGATTGCTGTGAGAAATCTTGATGAAGCCGAAAAAAAGTTTGAAGATGTTCTTGGAATAAAACCATCAGGAAGACATAAGGTTGAAACAGAGGGACTTACAGCATCTTTTATATGGGTCGGAGCAACTCGTATAGAGCTTCTTGAACCTTTCAGTGATAGCTCTGCTGTAAAATCCTTTCTTGAAAAAAGAGGTGAAGGCATTCATCATATAGCAGTTGAAGTAGATGATTTTGATAGAAAAGTAGAGGAGCTTAAAAATAAAGGATATAAGTTAATAGGTCCCAGAATAGGGGCAACGGGCAAGAGAGTAGTTTTTATTCATCCAAAAGACTTTCTTGGAATTTTGCTTGAACTCGTAGAAAAAGGATACAGAGCAAAGTCTTTTGATGAGTAATTATTTTGAATCTAAAATTATATTTTTACATGTTGGTTTTTTATCTGACTTTTCTAACTTTTTTATATGACCTTTCTAATTTTTGTTTAGTTTTAGTTAGAGGATCGTTTATAATTTCCCATTCCTTTCGTTGCTGTTGTTAATATTTTATTTCCCATTCAATTTTTTTATTCTTATATGTATTGAACTGAAAACTTACAGTTTCGCTTGGAATATCAAGAGTAAAGTCATCTATTTGATTTTCTTTTCCTTCTTTTCTGTCAATTATTTTAACTTTGATGCTTTCTTTTTCTTTTATAGAAGAGGGTATTTTTATCCATAGTTTTATGTTGCGATCAGATAGGCTATATATATACCCGTATATTTTTCTATTTTTATCATCGTATTTTATACCTATTAGAGGTAAGTTGAGTATCCATCTTTTGAATGGAAAACGAGGAAAGATTTCATATCCTTCTTTACGAGGATTTATTCCTGCCAATTTGATTAGCGAAAGTAGTGGATTTGCATGCTGGTTCGCGTTGAATACTGGATGATCTGTTAGAGCTGTTGCCTGATGAGCAGCTGCTTCTCCTGGTCGGCTGCTTTCAGGAGAATTATATGAGTCTGGACCGGACCAAATTCCATACCATATATTGGGGTATGTTTCTGCATGAGACGCGAGTGTGTTTTTCTTAAATTCTTCCCATGCATAATCTTTGTTATAAAGTGAATATGCCCATGTCAGTAGCGAATTAACTGCAGACCATATACCACCATTAACATCTGTACCAACTTCAAGTCCGCCGATAATATTTTCCTTTGGTGGATAAACGATTCTTGCTCCAATTGGAGAATTAGCATCTAAAATTGTATAAATTGAATTTATAAGAGTTTCTGATTCTTTCTCATCAGGTATTCTAGATATTAATGCCCAAACTTGAGGTTCAAGAAAAATTCTATCGTCTCCAAATGGTTTTCCATTCCCTTCCCATCCACGAAAATACCATCTTCCTCCCCATTGTTTTTTCATTGCGGTTTTATAATTTTCTGCTTCCTTTATCATTGATTGAGCGAGATTACTGTCATATTGCTCTATCGCTTCGGCAATTCTGGGAAGGGCATAAACCGCAAATGCCGTGGTAAATGTGGATTCTCCTTTCTCTTCTGTTATGCTTGGATTTTCTGTAAACCACAATATTCCATCACTCCAATCTCCTGTCCTTATTTTTATCAATCCATGTTCTCCGGTTCCTATATCGTTTTTCAGGTGTTCAAATGCTATTCTTATATGATCAAGTACGGAAGAAGTTGGAGCTGAAAAGATATTCTGATATGAATAAAATGGCAATTTCTCGTTTAGAAAATCATAATCTCCTGTTGCTAATAGGTATTCTGCCATAGCCCATAAGAAAAAGACATCAAGATCTGAAGGTTTAGAAAGGGTAGGAACAATAGCTATTGATGTATCTCCGTAATTTGCATAGGCTTTTTCTCCGTTTGGTGATGTAGTTAACATTATGAAACGTAATATATCTTTTGCGATTTCTGGATTAAGATAGGTAAGAACTACCGAGAAAATACAGTAATCTCTTGTGGCTCCGTCAAATCCATGTCCGAACAAGTATTCTCCACCTTGAGAGACTATATATGTTTTAGTATACTCACGCCAATATGCTGAACTCTGAATGTAATATGAATGCCACGCAATTTCCCTATGTAGGAAGCTATCATTTGAACCTTTTGAAACTTCTGGAACGAAAAAAGCTAATCGTTCTTTCCATTTTTTCAAGGTGTCTTTTAGTAGATCTTCACCGTTTTTCCCCTTTATATTGTTGATATATTTGTTGATAAAATCTGATTTTGTAGAAGGTGGAATATAACCGTACGCATAATATATTTTTACTAATTCTTTCGGTTTGATCTTTATATTTCTTTTGTGAACAAGTGCAAGTGGTTGATTTAGTCCAGGAACATTTCTTAAATTATCGGATATTTCCCTATTGCTTTTATATGTTGGAATATATCTTATACTTGTATTGAATGGGTTATTTTCTTTTTTCTCGTTGAACAATTTATTTTGCTCAAATATAAAACCTTCTCCTATTTGGCTATCGAGTGGTGCAAGGAAGATAGAGGGTGGATAAGGGTCAAAATCTTTTGCCTGATCAGAATGGGGTATTTTTAATTCGTTTGCTTCGGGGTATTTCAATTGTGTATCTACTATTGCTATGTTCTTTTCTTCATCTATTCGTACGCTTTGAACAAAGTATCTGTTAAATAAAATCCTATCCTCTTCATTTTTTTGAGGAATTTTTTGATCAAGAACACCTGAACTTATAAATTTCATAAGCAGATGATGTATATTTACATCCCAGTATTCGTAATAGTCAATCTGCTTTTCGTCTTTACTTTTGTTTTCAATAGATATTTCTGAAATCAATATTGGATCATTTCCATATGGAGCGAATGTCTTCCTTTTTATGATTAGCTCATTATGTTCTGTTTCTATCAAGTAGTATGCAATGCCGAAAACTCTTTTTACTTTTGCATTTTTTGGTCTGAATTTATAAGTTGTTGCCCATATACTTTTTCCGTCATCAATTATGGCAAAGTTTCCGGAATAATTATTTTCTTTTTCGTTATAGAAGTTTAACCATTTGAAACCGTTTTCTTGGGTAAATATTTGTATAAATCCGTTATTATCCGCGATTGCGGAGAATCTAAAGTTCCCTATCTGGTGAGAATGGCTTCTATTATCTTTTTTTGCCGTATTCCACCACAGTGCTCGTGCATCTTCTTCGTGATTTAGAGTATATTCATAAGCTGGGAGTCCATGTTCATCTACGACCCACATACCAAAATTTCCGCTCCCGTATTTACAATCAACGAATCTATCAGGTTCGTTGATTTCTGGAATATCACAAGAAGATTTTTGTTCTTTATTGCAGAAAGCTAATAAAAATGCTATTGAAATGATTAGAAGATATATTCCATTTTTTTTTTGTTATGTATTTTGAATATTCTCTCATTTTTTCTATTTTATTGATTATCTTGAACATTAATATTTATTCATCATGTTTTTGGTGTTTTGTTCAATTGATATCTTGATAGAATTAAGTTTTATAACGAGTGAAGTATATTGTTTATTTTTTCTTTGGCGTTTTGAACATCGGTTTCAATCTTTTCTTTTGATAACCTATCTATTATTTCTATTTTCCCTTTTTCTTTAAGCGTTTTACCTATTACAATTTTTATTGGAGCTCCCCATAGGTCGCAATCTGCAAATTTTTCTCCGGGGCTCATATCTTCTCTGTCATCAAGCAAAGATATATCTTCAAGTTCTGCGTGAATTTTTTCTGCCGCGGCTAAAATAGCTTCATCTTTCATATTTATAGGGATTATGTGGACTTTGAATGGTGCAACTTCTGGCGGAAAAGCTACACCTACATCGTCTCCGAATTTTTCAGCAAGTGCTGCGATAGTTCTTGAAACACCTATTCCGTAGCATCCCATAACTACGAATTTTTTCTCTTTGTTTTTATCTGTGTATGTAAGTCCCATAGGCTCTGAGTATTTTTTACCAAGGTAAAAAACATGTCCGAGTTCAAGCCCTATTTTCTCTTTCAAAATACCTTCTTTACATTCTGGGCATATATCTCCTTCTTCTGCGTATGCTATATCGTATATTTCGTTTATTGGAAAATCCCTTCCGGGTACAACATTTATGTAGTGGTAATCATCTTCGTCTGCTCCTGCAACTCCGTCAACACAATCAAGAACCGTTCTATCTACTATAATTTTGCCCTTGTATTTTAGGGGACCTATAAATCCTTTTCCTGCTCCGAAAATTTTTCTCACATCTTCTTCGCTTGCAAGTTCAAAGTTTTCTCCTAAAACTTTTGCTAATTTATCTTCTGAAATTTGTCTATCTCCTCTCACAAGACACAGGTAGTATTTTCCGCTTTCAGTTTTTACGAAGAAAGATTTTATTACTTTTGATGTTGGAATTTTTAGGAATTTTGCTAGTTCTTCTACTGTTGTTGTTGATGGTGTATATACTTTGCTTTTTGGGGGTATGGTTGGAGTCTTGCTTTTAAGATTAGCTATTTTTTCATCAACATTTACAAAAAAGCTTGATATTTCTTTTTTTGAAATGAATTTACATTTTTGACACTCCATAATTCTATCCTCTCCATATTCTGTTGGGAATATGAATTCATGAGAGAATTTTCCTCCTATCGCTCCAACTGCGGCTTGAACTGGTATTACATCAAGTTTCATTCTTTCAAAAATTCTTTCGTATGCTTTGTAAAATTTCCAATAAGTTTTTTCTGCTTCTTCTTCTGTTCTGTCAAATGAATATGCATCTTTCATTATAAATTCTCTTGCCCTTATTATTCCAAATCGTGGTCTTGCTTCATCTCTGAATTTCGGTCCTATTTGAAAAAGAGAAAATGGAAGTTCTCTCCAAGATGAGATAGCAAATCTAACGAGGTCAACGATTATTTCCTCATGGGTTGGTGCGAGACAGAATTCTCTTTCGTTTCTATCTTTAAATCTGATGAGTTCTTTGCCATATACATACCATCTTCCAGTTTCTTTCCAAATTTCAGCGGGATTCATAATTGGAAGAAGAACCTCAAAACAGTTTATTTTTTCCATCTCTTCTCTTATAATTTTTTCTACATTTTTCAGAATCTTAAAGCCAAGGGGGGTAAAATCATATATGCCGGAAGCTAACCTTTTTATATATCCGCCTTTTGTAAGAATAATATGGCTTTTTGACTCTGCATCTTTCGGAATTTCCCTCAAAGAAAATATAAAATATTCTGATACCTTCATAGATAACACAATTTAATTGTGTAAGGATAATAGAAAAATTTAGCAGTTTCATATTCCTTTATACATATTTCTCCTTGTCTTTACAAGAGATTTATGAATTTTTCATTTTTTGACTTCAAATTTGAACTTTTAACAACTTTATAACAAAGTCCTCGCCAAATGTTTTGTAAGATTCCTCAAAGAATTTATCTTAAAAGAGGAGTTCTTGCAAGTGCAAAAGCTATAACATCCTTTGCCCATTTTTCCCTTAAAACTTTGCTACATTCAGACAAGGTTGAGCAAGTTGTCGCAACATCATCTACAAGCAAAACTATTTTACCTTTCACATCTTTTACGCATACGAAAGCTCCACGAGGATTTGAAATTCTTTCCTCTTTTGGTATATCAAGCTGAGACGGAGTATTCTTGATTTTTTCCAGTGCAAAAACTACCGGTTTTGATGAAATCTTTGAAACCAAAGAGGCTATTGAAAAAGATGGATTATACCCTCTTTTGACAAACTTTGAAATATAAGAAGGAACAGGGACTACTATATCAAAATCTATGCCGGAAACAATTTTCTGTATATCATAAGAGAAAGCTTCCAATACAAAAAGTTTCCCTTCAAACTTTATTTTCTGCAAAACAATTTCTCCATATCCACTATAAGAGAAAAGAGAAAAAAGCTTTGAAAAATTGAACCCAAAATTTGCGCAATCTGGACACTCCATATTTTCTGGTAAAACAAGAGAACACCTTTTACAATGAGGAAAATTTTCAATAAAATCTATTTTGCTTTTGCATTCAGAACAAAGAGAGTACTCCGAAACCTCACCACAAATGATACAACTTGGAGGAAAAAAAATATAAGAAAAAGACTGAAAAAGCGATTTTATAAAACTCAAAGATTTTTCAAGAAAAAACGAAAAAGAAAAATTATCAGACTTCATCGTTCCCTTACTTTTTCTTTTCTATGTTCTTTTTGCTTTTTGCTTTCTTTTTATTGAGAATATGCAACTCAATTAATTTCAAAGCTCCGTAAGCTCCCGAGTACTCTTCAAGCTGTGCTGGGAGAATGTTTAAACTGCGGAAAATTGGTTCTATCAATAATTTCTTTGAGTAATCTTTTACCATATCAAGAACTTTTGGAAAATGCCGAATAACACCGCCGGAGATTATAATTGCGTGAGGATTAAATATATGAGCCAGAGTTTGAATGACTTTTGCAGTGTAAAAAGAAAAAGTATCAAGGGCCTTCAAAGCATACTCATTCTGCGAGTTAGCCAAAGAAACTATCTCTTCAGGAGTTCTTAACTCACCTGTTATATCTTTATAATATCTTGATATAGCTCTTGCCGAGACAAATTCCTCTGTGCAACCTACCCTACCACATGCGCAGACTCTTCTGCTATCTTCAACTAATGGTATGTGTCCGACCTCCATAGCGATTCCATCTGCTCCAAAAAGAGGTTTCCCATCTATCACAGCTCCGCCACCTAATCCTGTTCCCAAAGTTATGCAGAGAACAATTCCTTTTTTTCTCCAAGGTTTCCCTGCACCGAACCAGACCTCTCCCAGGCAT
>Ga0079996_110721_pt1 | contig 14572 bp, 16 predicted proteins | sample PerSpoAPS_AMetaG_FD_69199 | JGI IMG/M metagenome (GOLD analysis project Ga0079996, IMG submission 69199) | Thermal spring microbial communities from Yellowstone National Park, Wyoming, USA - Perpetual Spouter A (PS_A) MetaG (SPADES assembly)... | ecosystem: Environmental > Aquatic > Thermal... | reverse complement strand
GTGCCTGCCTTCGTCGCTTGCCCTCCAGCAATCTGAAGCAGTTCAAGCCTCTCGCGCGGAAGCTTCAGCAGGTCGGGTAAACACGTCTTAGCTGTTACGCCGCGGATTGGAATATGTGGAGTGGAGTCCCCTATTACATACATCCACGTCTCGTCCGGTGCGTACAGCTTGTTACCCTCCACCCTGTACGTGTCTTCAACAACGGCTTTGTACAGCGCCGTCAGCTTTGCCTTTGCCTGTCTCTGCGCCTCCAGCAACAATTGCGTCAGCGTTTCCCGGAAGTGAAGTATCTGTCTCTTCTCCTCTTCCGATAACGGAAACGTCTCGGCGATCTTCTGCACCGCGTATTCGACGTACAGCATCCACGCTGGGAATACCCAGTCCACAGGCCCCCGCAAGACGCCGTGTGTGGAGACCTGTTCAAGCACCTCTTCAATACTCGGCGGCTCGACGAGCCTCAGCGCGAGCTCTAGACGTTGTTTAATTTCGTTATCCGTGACGTGGTAAACGCCGCGGCTCATGTTGAACCATAATCGACTCCATGGCTCCTCTCTTAGGTTAACTATATAAACTATCTCTCAACAGGTAAAGACTGACATATACAGATTCACAGTTACAATTATGTCTGTAGGCGTAATTCACTGTTTTTGCAACGCCGCAACGCTCGCTTCATGACGGCGAGGCTCAACAAGACGCAACCAGAGAGCTGGCCTCTAGACGCCCCCGAGCTAGCAGAGGACAATCCCCATGCCTTGTATGAACACGGCCCAAGAACGCGGGCGGTCCCGGGTTCAAATCCCGGCGGGCCGATTGTAAGCTGGTCACTGTGACTGTAGCAAAAATCCATCATAACCAGAATCTCGAGAAGGGTTGAAACTGTATATAGTGCACAGAGTGAAGTGGCGTTAAATACGGCCCCCTCTCTCTGGGGTGGCTTAGTCGCCAGGGCAGACTCGGCAAGTCTGTCTCGCAAAGCCCCTCGGCGGAGGGGCCTGCGCGTCTGGGGGCGCACGGCTTATCGCCGGCTTTTTCGCTAGCTCCGCGGACGTAGAGAACCTCAAGCCCCGGTAGCTTCTCTCCCCAGAGATCTCAACCGTGGGAACGCTTGTCCGCGGCTCCGCTAGGACATCCTCTCGGAACTTGACGGAAACGCCGTCGAGTCGCGGCGTCGGGGCTCTACACCGGCGCCTCCTCGCCTAATTTTTTGAGCTCTTTTCTCAGTGCCCTATGCGCCGCTGGCCACGTCCAAGCCAACGCAGACGCGGCGTCCAATATCGCCGCCTCGGCCTCCCAAGTGCGGATCTTCCACCGTGGGCTGTCTCTGCATCGTCTCGCCACGTAGAGCGAGGCCGCCAGCGCCCTTGCCAGCGCAACGGCAACCCTCCTCACGTCCACTGGGCGCGGGATCAGCCTTTTGAGCCTGGCGGCTAGGGTGAGGGGGTCGGAGAGGTTGCCAAGGAAGTACGTGTCGCGAGGCCGCCAACCCAGCTTCAGATAAAGCCTACTGCCGAGTAGCCAGAGGTAGCCGGAGAGCGGACCAACCCGGACCCTCCCCACGTAGAGGTACATGACCTACGCCGGCGGTTTTTCCAAGCGGCCTCTCAGCTCTGCGGCGGCCCGTTGAACCCCGCCCAAGGCGGCGGCTCTCCCCGTCTTCAGCTCCTCCCCAACCTCCATCCGCATCTCCCGGACGAGCCTCAACTCTCTAAACATAACCGCCGAACCGCACAGTTATAAAAAATTATGTATAGATGAATGTAAAGAGCGGTTGCGAAAACGGAGGCGGCTGACGGAGGCCGGACGGCAAAGAGACGCGGCGCTTCGCCGGCAGACGCAAATGGACATGTCAGAAACCCCGTTTACAAACATAAAAACATGTAACGGCGAACTAGACGCCCAGGCCGAAGACAGCAGGAGCTGTGCCTACGAGACTCCACCAACGCCGCTTACGGCGTTAACCTTTTCACTCTGCGTACCGCAAGCTAATCGACGGTGGATATGTAGTCTCATGAGACTCCAAGAGGCAACTCCCAACCAGGTATGCCCTCGGAAATAGTTTCAACCCCTTAGATTCTAGTGAAGTCGCAACTAACGCTAGACGACTACCTGCCTTACGGAGTTTCAACCCTTCTTGAGATTCTAGGGCGCAGGACTGGGATGGGCGGCATCAGCCACCCAATTGCGTTGTTTCAACCCTTCTTGAGATTCTAGCCAAGAGCTAGAGCGCTTGATAAATGTATTGAGAAGTGCTGGCATGTTTCAACCCTTCTTGAGATTCTAGATCGGCGACCTAGAAGCCTGGATAGTGACGGTGCTATGACCGTTTCAACCCTTCTTGAGATTCTAGTCTTGCGTCAACAACAAAACGATTATTGAACTGATATCGTTATTTGTTTCAACCCTTCTTGAGATTCTAGGGTGAGGCTGTAGAAATCGCAACGGCCGCAACCAGAGAAATCAGGTTTCAACCCTTCTTGAGATTCTAGTATAGCACCGTTGTACATGTGGCCGCGCAAGCGCAGGATGGAAGTTTCAACCCTTCTTGAGATTCTAGAGAGTGTCTCTATAGGCCGAGCATGTTGTGCGGCGAGAAGGACGAGTTTCAACCCTTCTTGAGATTCTAGCCAAGGCGGGCGCAGACGACGAGTTCCGCCGGCGCTATATTGAGCAGTTTCAACCCTTCTTGAGATTCTAGCCCCTCTCTCGTGGTTACAAAGCCCCCCGTCTCTGGTGGCCTGTTTCAACCCTTCTTGAGATTCTAGCCGCTTGAAGACGGCAGACTAGCAGAGATCTATACAATAGAGTTTCAACCCTTCTTGAGATTCTAGACCCGCCGCTGACTACTCTTTGTTTCTTTTAACTTTATCCTTTTCTGTTTCAACCCTTCTTGAGATTCTAGCTGAGATGCTTATGCGCGGCGATGCAAGAATATACTACGCAGTTTCAACCCTTCTTGAGATTCTAGAGCGATAGTCCCGCTTGATTTAGTTTATGGTGATCGCGTATGTTTCAACCCTTCTTGAGATTCTAGCTCACAGCTACTGAACCAGTCTTCATTGCAGTTAGAGATCTAAGTTTCAACCCTTCTTGAGATTCTAGCATGACCTACGCCGACAGCAACGCATACGCCGTATACAACGCCTTGTTTCAACCCTTCTTGAGATTCTAGCTCCCTCAAGGTGGCTAGGAACGCCTTGGCTGAGGAAGGCGGTTTCAACCCTTCTTGAGATTCTAGCGCGGAGCGGCCAGACGTAGGTGTGCGACGCAAACTGCATATCGTTTCAACCCTTCTTGAGATTCTAGGGCTTGTGTATGAAGTTCTTGTGGGTTTTTAAGTTTTTCTTCGGTTTTTTGTAGGTTCGGCGGTCGGCTTGGACCAACGCTTTACATTCATTTCACGTGGCGTTGGGTAAAATCGGGACGCCATTCTTCGGCGTCCCGAAGAAAGAAGAGAGAGGGGGGAGGCGGAAAAGAACGCCATTCTTCGCAGTTGGCGGCTTTGTAGGTGGCGGGGTTGTCAGCAGGGCCGGGCTAGCAGAGTTCTGGGGAGGGGATGGAGGATAAGCCAACTACCGTAAGAGAGACGACTGTTGTACACGTAGTTACGAAGACGGTGGCCAAGGTGGTGGAGAAGCCCTACATACACCCCCTCACATACGTCATAACAGCCGCGGCGGTGGCGGCAATTCTAGCGGCCTACCTAACAAGACGTAGTAAGCCTACGACGCAACGCTAAATGAAACCCCCCCTTTCAACAAATCTAGCCCCACCGAGACGGAGGGGTCAACTGGACAGGTCCGCCTGTCTGAACGGCAATGACACATAAAGTTTATGGACTGCCGGCGGGGTGTGTACAGGCTAATGCCTGTGGTTTGCCGTGGGGCTTGCGGCGGCTGGTTCTGCAGGGTCCGGGGCGTCTCTTAACGTGACTGTGGTTGTGTTGGATGGATTTGGGGTGGAGCGGCGTGATTGGGTTGTGGAGGTGGTGGGGGTTGGACGCGGTGTAGGTGAGGTGAAGGCTTACGCCGGGGCGTAGCTACGCAGTCCGCGTGTCGGCGCCGTTTTTCACCTACGCTACGAACGTCACTGTGGCAGACGCGGTAGTTTTCGTAAAGGTGCCGACCGCTAAGCTCAGCTTAGCCGCCGTGGACGACTGTGGGAAGCCCATCGACATCTACGTCACCGAGGTGAGGCTGGGGGGTCCGTCGCGGCTGAACTTCACGAAGCCGCCTAAGGACGTGTAGGTCCTCGCCGGCGTGTACGACGTCGACGTAATCGCAGTCGGCAGATGGGGCACCACACGCGTCCGCCTCGCCCCAGGCGAGGACAGGACCATAACCGTAACGGTGCCCGGCACCGCCGGCATAGATATAGGGCCGTCGCCAAACCCGTGGGCCTTGCCGGTGTTTCTCCTGGCATTCGCCGCAGGCGTCGCCGTGACGGTGACTAAAGGTCGGGCGACGTCGCGATCGTAGCCGGTCCACCAGCCCACACCTCTGCTTCCTCCGTCTTACGCCGGGGTCTTTTCTCGCCTCTAAAATCTTGAAGGGTTCAGTTTTCTGTTTACCGCTACGCGGATGCCCGCGGGGCTTTTGACAAGTCCACAGCCAGGTTCCTGTGGGCACGTTTATAAACCTAGCCGCCGCTCTGCAGAGCCAAGCCCTCCGGAGGGAAGGTGCCCTTCCTCGCATCTTAAAGGGCGGAACGGCCACCTTCTTGAGGCGGTTGGGGGAGGGCCAGGAGCGTCGTAGTCCTCACCTCGCCGCGAGAAAGTCGCCTTCTGCCCGGCCCCTAGGCTGACCTGGGCCGCCGAGTGCCCCTCCGGCTATGCTCCACGCCTAACGCGGAGAAACGCTAAGGGTGGGGCGGAGGGGGCGGGCTGGGCGGAGTAACGCATCTACGACGTCTTTGGCTGTGGGGCGCTTCATCTCCTGCGACTGTTTGAGTTGGTCGTTCATAAACGCGGCTTTAAGTGCCTCCATGGGTGTCGCCGCGTCCGCCGCGCCCCTTGCGGGTCAGCTAGCCGGTGCCGCTGGGCGTTGTGGCTGGGGTGGGGCCGCGGCTTCTTGTCGTCAGCCGCTGGGTTTCGTCAGTTTGTCGAGTTCTTCGAAGTCTATTAGCCAGTCTACGCCGCTTCCTTCTCTTGCCACCACTAGGTAGTGGCGCTTTCTGCCGCCTACGTCTACCCTCTGCGAGTTTTCTATTAGCTTTGTCAAGTCTTGGCTTGTGGCTCTCCCCCACTTAACCTCTGCGAAGAGGGCGTTGTGTTGGTCTAGCGCAACCACGTCGATTTGGGCTCCGCCTTTCCACCACTGCCCCACGTATGTGGGTTTGAAGGGCAGGGGTACCGCCCGGCTTGCGATGAGCTGTCTCACCAGCTCCTCAAACACGAGGCCCATGTGTTGCTCCAGCTCAGGCCTTATCCTGCGGAGCACCTCGTCTACGTACCCCAGCTCCAGCTCCGACTTGTTGGGGAGGACGAACTTGAGCCAGAACCACATGTAGTTGTCCGCCACCGCGTAGATGCCTTTGCGTCTCTGGCCGTAGGGAATTACGTGTTTGACGAGGCCGAGGCTCTGCAGAACCGCCAGGTATTTTGTCAGATTCGCCTTGTCGGCGCCCACGGCAGAGGCCAGCTTGCCGATTGTGTTGTACCCAGCCGCCAGGTACTTCAACAGGGCTAGGTAGGTCGAGGGCTCCCTCAGCTCCTCTCTCAGGAGGAAGTAGCCCTCGTCGTAGAGGAGGGACCCCTTTGTAAACACCGCCTTCTTCAAGTTTTCCTCGAACTCCAGCCCGTCGTCGAACAGCCTTAGGTACATGGGGACGCCGCCCGCCGCGGCCCAGACGCGGACGGCGTCTTCAAAGCCGTAGCGCGGGATAAAAGACCTGGCGTCTCTGAAGCTTAGGGGCTCTACCCTCCAGCTCCCCGTCCGCCTGCCGTACAGCGGCGACCTGTAGCCCAACACCTCCGTCTCAAACATGGAGACGCTGGAGCCGCAGAGCACTAGAAAGAAGCTCCTCCGCGACAAGACCTCGTCCCACGCGACCTGGAGGTCGGAGAGCACCCCGCGGTCTAGCTCCACCAGGTAGCCGAACTCGTCTATTACGAGACACGGCCTCTCCACCTCCTCCGCCAGGTAGGTCAGAAGCTCCCCAAGCCCCCTCACCTGGAGCCTTTCGTAGAGCCGCTTGCCTGTAAACTCCGCGATCTTCTTCTTCAGCGATTCGACGTTGTCCCGGAGGCTGGTCCTAGAGGCGAGGAAGTAGATACACCGCTTAGACCTAAGGAATCTCTTCAGCAGTTCGGTCTTCCCCACCCTGCGCCTGCCGTATATCACCAACAGCTCGGCGCCGCCAGACCGGAACCGCTCCTCCAGCCACGCCAGCTCCCGCCCCCTGTCTACAAATTCAGGTTTCACAAGTATAATACTTACCATACATAAATCTTTAGACAGGCGCCAGCGGGGCCGGGAAACACTCCACGACCGCCTTCTTTTATACGCCGTGATTGCGGCATGCCTCGCCGAGGCCCACGGACCACCTGCCTAAACTGTGGCTCGCCCCCGGAACCCTCTCTATGTTTTGGCCCCGATAAGGGACTAAAGCATGCTCTGTACGTGTCTCCCGTCTGGGGCTGTCTCTGCACAGTGTGGCTAGGCGTTGTTTAGTTGCAGGTCTAGGTTATGACTTTTATTCGTCCATTGCACGTCTTTATGAGCTCCTCCACAAGTTGTGCATCTGTAGCCGACGTACAGCCGGATCGCTCCTCTATACACTTGACCTGCGTCTGGAACCTTCTGAGCTGCTCGTAGTCGAGGTCTAGGAGCTTCACGAGCTCCTCAGCACTCTCTCTGGCGTGGAGGAGGCTGAGGAGCACATAGGCGAGCATAGAGGGGGCTTCTCGCTTGAGCAACACGGGCAACGCCTCGCAGGGGTCCTCCAGCATCCGCTCTTGTAGAGTTCCCTCAAACTCTCCGGCGAAAAACGACAGTGGATACAATGCTACAGCCGCGAAAGACGCGTCTAGGCGCTCTGCAAGAAGCCGCAACGAAGACTCCGCCTCCCCGCCTCTTTTCTCTAGATAGTCCCTAGCTACATCTATAAAATACGCCCCCTCGGAGATGGCCTCCTCAGGAAAGAGTTGAAGCATGGTTGTAGGACCCCGGCGACTTACAAAGCCTAGGAGCCTCAGCCCACCGATTCTGCATTTCAGCTTTACTGACGTTTTTTCAAATTCGTCACATATCTCCCTCAGCGCTTTCATAGAAGCTTCTATTGGGAGAGGAGTCTCAACGAGAAACATGTTCTAAACAAGGAAATGGATAAATATTATTATTTACAAATTCCTCTTTCATTGCTATTACGCGGCCATATAGTTTACGATTAAGAAGGAGTATAACAAAGCTTGGCTGTTGACAAAGTCTGCTGACCTTTGCGCGGACATCATCTATCAGGGTATTCGCAACTAGTTCTGTCTTTCTTCTACGTTGAACCATACCACACTTACACTCAATTGAAGCAAACACAGCCCTATTTTCAGAAACTATTAACATACATATATCAGGTACACCCTGCATATTTTGACACATAGTTTGCCTACACATATAATTTGCACAATCACTATTAGTATTTGAAAAATCCATATAGCAGAGAAATGCAAGACTATTTGACTCGTCTATGCCAAGTCTTTCTAGGTGTTTAATAAACTCACTATCTTTAAGGAAACGCAATTCTCCGCCGTCACAGAGAGTCCCACATTCATCACACGCAACACGGCCAGGGCTACATGTGTGTGTAGCCGCGGCATTTAGTGTCACAAAGCATATCTGCGAAAAGCAACACCTCATAACATATTAACTCCGACCATGGCGGCTATTTCTCTCTTGAAAAGTTTGGGGTCTATTTCGGTGTAGACGGTGCCGTCTTCGAAAATGTAGTACTGCACATCTCCCTTGCTCTTGGTCTCGTATACCCTCCTTAGGACGAAGCCGCTGTGTGTCTCTGCTATAACCGCCGCGGACCTTCGGCGCAGGACTTCGATCAATAACTCTAAGTAGTCCACGTGTAGCGACGACTCGAACTCTTCCACGTAGACAACCGGGGTGGTTCCCTCTGCTACAGCCTCGGCTAGGAGGGCCGTGGCGAGTATAAGGGCCATGCGCCTCACCCCCTCGGCCACCCGGCTGGGGTGGAATAGGTGAATGCCACGTCTGAAATATAGCTCATCTCTGTACTCCAACGCGTGGCCAGAGAAGGCTTCTAGGTATTTGTTCACCTTTGCGAGGAACTCCTCGTAGAAATCCAAGAACTCCCCCAGCGCCTTTCCCTCGCCCACAAGGCCGCGGAGGACCGAGGGAGCGAGGAGGTCCGCCAGCTCGTAGGGCCGCCCCTCCTGCGCCTTAAGTCCGTACAGCGTGACGGAGTCGTGCAGTATCCAGAACATGGCTATCCTAGGCCTGTCTACAGCGTCAAGACGCTCGTCGGCGTAGACGCGTCGCTCCCCGCTAAGCACGCCGCCGAATTTCAGCCAAGCGCCCCGCTCTCCTAAGGCGCAACTTATCTCAAGCACAGAACCGCCATCCTCGTACACGATCTTGCCCTCCCTCTTCACGCGGTTTATAAGCTCCATCAACTCCCCCGCGTTCGCAGCGCCCATGTTCATCAACGCAAGGAGCCTCAACGCCCTAGCCACGGTGGTCTTCCCCGAGGCGTTAGGCCCGTAAAACGCTGTGAACCCCCTCCCCAGCTCGACCCGCGCCTCTTTCAAGGGACCTATGTTTACAAGGGTCAAGAGCACAGTTATACAATACTCCGGCTTTTAAACCTTGTATAGCGAGCCGAAGCCGATTTCGGAGAGTATGCCGATCGCGGCTACGTCTCTGCACGTGCTCTTGAGCCGCAGGACGGTGCCTTGGGGAAGCGCCTTGAGCATAGGCCGCCCGCGTCTGCAGACCTCGCAGAACCCAAGGCCGAAGTCCACCACCCTCACCTTAAATACGTCTCCCTCAAATACGCCGTAGACCTCCTCCACGCACTCAAGCCCAGCCACTTCCTCCAACATGGCCACCGGCTTGTCGATGTACATCAAGATCGGCTGGAAGACAATCGCGTATAGGCCCCTCTGCGACCCGGCGGGGAGCGCGCCTGTCTCCTTTGCCTCCACAGCGGCGAGCCTTCCCTCGCCGCCCAGCCTGACCACGGCCCTAACCAGCTTTCTTGCAAGCCTGGCCCAGAAGAGTATCTCCACGTCGTCGACGTAGCCTATATACTTGGCGCGGTCCATGTGCCACACGGTCTTGCCTACGCCGAGCTGTACGCCAATTCTCTCCGAGGCCGCGGCTACACGGCGTCTTCTAAAGCCACCTGAGGCACACGGCGCCTCTATATGCCTGCCGGACCTCGATCATCGTCAGCCGCCTGGCATCTACGTGTCGTGAGACCTCTCGCCGGTTAGGGTCTCAGCCCTTTAATGCTACTGGGGATAGTGTTTCCTATAGGAAACATTTTCATTGGGTTTTTGTTTCCTACGTGGAACATGTTCAGAGAGCTAGCCGCCAAGTGGCTGAAGTGGCGGCCTCCCGCGATCATGAGACCCTCGGTTGAGCCTACGGTAGCGAGAAAACCCTCCACGGCTTTCAATCCTTCAAATGATCATGTCGTCGCTGGGCATGAGATCAGCATTAGACATCTGTCCTCGTTTCTGCAGTTCTGGCCACAGGGTAGTTGCGATCTGTCTGCACCCTCCTTCAGTTGGCCGCAGTTGCATTCGGCAACCAGGAAGAGGTGGTCCGGCCGGCACTTAAAGAGGGTCGAGTAGATCTCGTGCTTGTCGATGCAAGCATATTTGCAGTCGCCCTTTTTGACATAATACTTAATATAGAAAGTCTCCGCTATGGGTCTTAGCGTCAGGACGTACTTTATGTCCGGGGGCGATTCATATGAGGCACACCGCTCTCTCGAATTTCCGTCAAGAAGGATGCCAAACTTCCTCGCGGATGTGGATGGATCTCTGTAGCAACAGTTATTATAAAGCCGCCGTGTCCAGCCACGCCGAAGACCTCGACACAGCTACACCCAAGACTGACTTAGAGACCCACACCTGACCCTGAGCCACGCGGCTTGGCGTCGATGAGAACTACGTCGACCTCGTGGAGATAGGCGAAGACGTGTTCTACCCGCTGGCCCAGATGCTTCGAGAGGCGTGCCCCTGCACGTGGAGGGACGAGGCGTTCCGTCTTAACGTCTTCATATCGGCCATCTTTAAATGGAATGTTTATATAATTCTAGACCTGCCATACTCATAGTTTTAAAGTATTGTTGCCTTGCGCACATGCGGGTCAGAGTGGCGGGTGAGTTGGCATACGGCAGAGGGATCCTGGCCGTCGAGCTTGAGGTCGACGCGTCCGGGGCGGTGGCGCTTATAGGGCCGAACCTCACCGGCAAGTCGCTGTTGCTTCAATGCATCTACCAAAGAGGTAAGTCCAGAATAGGCCGGCCCCTCCAGGCTCCTCCTGATCTGATCTGCGACGTCGAGAGGGAGGACTACCTGGCGGTATATGTAGACGCATACCGCGTGGTGAGCCAGCTGTACGAGACCGCCATACGGGAAAGACTCAAAGGCATCAGAGAGGGCGCCAAGACCTTGAGCGGGGCTTACTACGAAGAAGCAAGAAGGGTTGGTGACGCCATCTACCGCGCGGTCGCCGCCATAGAGAAGATCCTGGGGGACCTCCAGTTCGTGCTTGCCGCGAAGAGCCGCGCTGACGACCTCCTGGTGGCTGATGCCGTACGCCAGTTCAACGAGCTCTACGACGAATGGCTGAGGAAAGCCGAAGAGGCGAGGAGCGAGATCAAGGAGATCTTTGACGACTTCTTCCCTGTGGCGCTCTCGGCAACTGCAGACGGCATCGCGTGGACGGACAGAAAGGCCGGGGCATCAGGGCGGGGCCTGCAACGCCTCTCTGCCGCCTTCTCGCCGGCGCTCGTAGCCCTTTATGCCATATACGCCTACGGCATCCCCCAGGAGACGTACCTCCTCGTTGAGGAGCCTGAGACCCACGCGCATCCGCTGATGGCCTACTTCCTCGGCGCATATCTGCGGAGGCTGGCCAAGCAGAGCGGCGGCAGACTCAACGTCGTTGTCTCCACGCACAGCTTCGACTTCCTCCGCGGCTTCTGGGACGAGGGCGTCAAGGTATACGTCCTCAGGAGGTTTATCGAAGGCGGCAAGATCCTTTTGAGAGTCGCAGGGCAGTGGCAGGGGGAGGGCTACGTGCCCAGCTTCTCGGACACCGCCATATACAAGCTCCTCGGCCTCCGTTGACATGGACTGCGACAACACCCTGTGGATAGATGCAGTCGGGCTATATACTAAATAGCCCAAAATTTTAATATTGAACAAACGGGCCAAAGAGGAAGCAAACTTCACATGGCGGCCCCAGGGAAAGGCACAGAGAGAGTTGTGGCGACACACAGCGGTGATTTGAATTCGTAGGCGCGCGGGGGGCTTGATTTGTTGCGCCGTTAACATCCGCCGTTTAACGGCGTTCTTTCAATTATCTTCTGTAAACAGACGGCGGGAGAGTTGAAGTATCGTGTGTTAACGACGTTGTGGTTTATAAACGGCTTGAAGTTGCTGTGCCAGCTGGTGCGAACTAATACTCTAGAAAAACACAAAAACTGAAGAAAACTAGATAAAGGCGGAAAGATTTTCTTACACACAAGTTATTAGGTAGCTCAAATTATTCTCTTTATTTGTATTTCTTGGGTATTATGTGTCTATATATAGGAGCGTCCGATTATGGTTCTTTTCTCATCATTGTTGTTTTTCGCTTTAAAAGTTGCTTGTCAAGGTTAATGTTTTTCATGTCACTGTTTAGATGCACGGTTGGCACTCTTTTTAGCCTAGGGAAAAGATTTATGTGAGAATCGGCTTTTCTCTGTGCGTCTTGTGGGGCCCGCCACTGTGGTCAGCGTGGCGTATATCGACCCGGGGAACTGGGGGTCTAACATAGCGGCTGGTTCGCACTTCGGCTTTTCTCTGCTGTGGGTGGTGTGGCTCAGCGGCTTTTTGGCGGTGTATTTCCAGTATTTGGCTGGGCTGGTGGGCCTCTCGGGGGCTGGCCTTCTGGATCTTTTTGAGGCTAGGCTAAAAAGATTTAAGCCTCTGCTGGCGCCGCCCTTGGTAGCGATGGTCTTGGCGACGGACATGGCTGAGTACATGGGGCTCATAATCGCCGTGCATCTGTTGACTGGGGCGCCGCTGGACGTGGCGGCTGTGTTTGCCTTGGTAGACGTCGTCTTGTTGGCGTCGCTTTCCGACAGGCGGGCTCTCTTCGCGAGGGTTATTGGGGGGTTTGTGGCCGTGGTGGCGCTTAGCTTCTTGGTCGAGCTGTGGCTTGTGAAGCCGCCGCTGGGGGAGGTGGCCCTTGGAAGCGTCGTGCCGAGGTTGCCGGAGGGGGCCGCGGTGGTGGCGGTGGCCATAATGGGGGCCACCATAATGCCGCATGCCCTGCTTCTGCATTCGCACCTCACCCACGGGATGGATAGGAGGGTGCATATGTGGCAGACCTTGGCTAATCTGCTGGGGGCCTCTGCCATAAACGTCTCTATGCAGATCATGGCGGCGACGGCCCTCTTCGGGAGGGCGGTGGATCTGGGCGAGGCGCCGGCGGTCCTCGAGCCTCTGTTCGGCGGCTTGGCGGCGTTTCTCTTCTCCGTGGCCCTCTTCGCGGCGTCTCTCTCAGCCTCTGCGGTGTCGGTGGAGGCTGGAGTGTTGGTGTTCCGCTACGCCACGGGCAGGAGGTTTTCGGCCGCGGCGGCGAGGCTGACCGCCCGCCTCGTCAACATCGCCCCGGCGCTCGCCGCGCTTCACCTCGGCGCCAGCCCCGTGGAGGTGCTGGTCTACACGCAGTACGTGCTGTCGCTGGTCCTGCCGGTGGTCATGGCGGCGGCGGTGCGGTGGAGCTGGCGTATGCTGGGGGCGGCGGGGAGGGCAGCCGCCCTGGCGGGCACGGTCTTCGTAACGGCGATGGACCTATACTCCTTCGTCGCCGGCTAGGACCCCCCGCATCTTCTTCAAGGCCTCGTTGAGCTTCGCTATGCGGAGCACCACCTCAGGGCTGATTACATGCTCCAGCTTCTCGGCCTCCCGGAACGCCTCCTCCGGCGCGACGCCGATTAGTAGGAAGAACTCCTCTAGGGTTTTGTGCCTCTGGTTCAGCTCCTCCACGCGCCTCCGGCCTGCCTCGGTGAGGCGGAGGCCCATCCTGCCGCCGTACGTCACAAGCCCCTCCGCCTCCAGCTCCCTCACCACCTTCAAGGCGCTACTGGGCTTCACGCTGAGGGACCGGGCCAGCCTTGAGAGCGTCACGCCGTCGCCGAGGGAATATATGGCCTCGAGGTAGTGCTCCTTCCTCACGCGGAGCGGCGCGTGTGCGTCGTCCACGTAGCTCGTTCGTGGCGTAGATTTATCTTTTGCCGCGGTGTCAAAGGGCGGTAAAGCTTATAAAAACGTAGTTAGAACGCCAGAGGGGCCCGTAGCTCAGCCCGGATAGAGCGGCGGAGGAGCGGTTCCGCGGAGGTATGCTCTGCGGACCGTTGCGCCGTACCTTCTACGCGCCTACGTGGCGCGTGGAGAGCCGTAGGTCGTGGGTTCGAATCCCATCGGGCCCGCCAGTCTAGTTTTTCTTTTATCTTGACTGGGTTGGCATCTGACATAACGAGTTCAACGCGTCAATTCAATACCTGCTTTAGTTGTCTCGACGTTTTTATTCATAATAAGATGCCGACCTCCAGCGGCTGGATCTGAAAAAGAGTGGTGTCTTTATAGGATTTTTTCGGCTATTTCTCTCTGCCTCGGCGTGCCGTCTTTCGCCTTTTCGGCTAGATACAGCGCTATGGCCTTCTTGATTTCTCCGTCCCTCTCCGCCAGTCTAAAGAGGTCGGCTGTGGCTATATACTGTAGTAGGAACCTACACGGGCCACGTTAGGCCTAAGACCTGCCTCCTCAAGCATTTCGGCGATGGCGAGCGCCTTTCCGACGTCGCGGGTGTAGTGCTCAGCCGAGAGCGAGCCGTCCCTACTAGAGGAGGATCCGTGGCTTACGCAACCCGCCACAGCGTCTGGTTTGACGCCCCCAGCGACAGCCCGGCTAGATACGGCATAGGCCCAGCGCCGCCTCGCATGTGGCTCCCCGCCCAACGCTGAGGCTGAACCCACAGCGCCGCCGCAGACAGCCGACTCCGTCACCCACATGCACGAAGAAGACGCGTTAGCCGCCTGCGCTGGGCAGTCCACACGCCGAGGCGCGCCCGTGTAAGCTCTTCAAACCCAGCACGAGGCCCCCAGCGCCGCGGCGGAGGCCGAGCAAGGCCCGCGCCGCGGGCTGTGTCGAGTTGAGTAATCGTCTCTCGGGGCGCGCTTCCGCGGCTTGTCGACGAAATTTTTTAAGTCTCTAGGTGGTAGTTGAGTTCTCTGTTGTCTATGACTATTTTTATGTGTCTTTTTGTGGTCTTCAGGAGGCGCTTGGGTCTCAGCGTCGCTGTGTATGTGCCGTCGGGGTTTTGCTGGT
>Ga0079996_127114_pt1 | contig 14667 bp, 14 predicted proteins | sample PerSpoAPS_AMetaG_FD_69199 | JGI IMG/M metagenome (GOLD analysis project Ga0079996, IMG submission 69199) | Thermal spring microbial communities from Yellowstone National Park, Wyoming, USA - Perpetual Spouter A (PS_A) MetaG (SPADES assembly)... | ecosystem: Environmental > Aquatic > Thermal... | reverse complement strand
TGTTCTCCAAGCCTGAGATGGAGATCCTACCCGGCATTAGATGCCCCTACTGCAACTTCAAGATCATAATGAAGGTGAGAAGCCCCATGGTGAAGCGGATCCCGGCGATCTGATGGCAACAGACTTCTCCCAGGTTGCTGAGCAGTTCCGCAGGTCGAAACTCGCCGAGGCGCTCCGGGTGGAGGTGGCGGGCAACCGGCTACTCATAGATGTGGAGACTGGGAGGGTCAGGGGGTACTTTATTGCCGTGAGGCGGGGTAGGCTGAGGATGCGTATAGACGGCTTCACCGTCGTCTGGGACCCCGAGACAGACGCCGTCGTTTGGGCGGGCGGCCGCGGCGTTTAGCTACTCAACGCCCCATTTGCCCGTCGCTCTGTACCTCCACATGGCTGACTTAGCCGCGTAGAGCGTCAGTGCATAAAACACAACTGCCACAACAGCCCCAAGAGCCAGCGTGGTGGGCGGATCGGCAAGCCATACGCCGGTTGCGGAGTAAACCACCGGCGCTATGACGTAGTGGAAAGGCGATAGGAGGAAGAACTGGGCGGCTTCAGGCGGCATGGCTGTCGGCGGTATCATCCCTCCAGACAGCGGAACCGCCCACTGCAGAACGTTAACAACGAAGTTGGGGTTCCTCAGCCTTATGAAGAGGAAGGTAAACAGCGACACCAACAAAGCCGCAGCAGTTACAAAGATCACAAACGCCGCGGCGAAGTTGACGGGTTGCGCCAAAGGCGGAAATTCGCCGAGCAACAGATAGTAAATCCCCAACAGAATCAAGACCCCCGGCGCGGCGACGGCGGAATACGCGAGGGAGACCGCGAAGAGGTACGTATGCAACTTCACGGGCGTGGCGGCAACGTAGTCCACAACGCCGGTTCTAGCAAGCGTGTTAAACACGGCGGCCCCCCAGACCTGCTCCGAGAAGATTAGGAAAACCGCCATGCCCCAGAACAGGTGGCGGGCGGTCTGCGATATGTCGCCGCCGTACCACGCAATGGCGAGTACCACAACCACGAGCCACATAGCTGTAGACAGCATGCTCGCCACGAAGAACGACAGCGGCCTGAAATTAAGCCGCGTAATGAGCCAGAGCTCGCGGAGCAGGTCACCAGGCATGGTAAAGCCCATACCTCCTGAGCCTCCTCATAAGGAGACCCCACACGGCGAGCCCCATGGCGAAGTATGCAAAGTAGCCCATCAATAAGCCGAACTGCCGAAGCGGGGCTTGAAGGCCCAGCGCCACAGATCTGGCGAACTCTGCCCACACTGCGAAGGGGAGGAGGAGGGAAAGCACCTGGAGGACCTCCGGGAAGACGGTCACTGGATACAACACGCCGCCGAAAAACACCACAGCGACGCCGAGTATCGTGGAGAGAGGCGTCGGGTTCCGGATAGACGGCAGGAAGTAAGCCAGCGCCAACGTGAGCCCCACGACGGGCAGAGAAGTCACAGCGGCAACCGCCACGGCAAGCAACATCGCCAAGACAAAGAGAGGTCCCTTCAGGGTTGCGATGATAAACGCCGCGATCACCGCGGCGCCGAGACCCACGACGACTAGCTCAACTAGGTAAAACGCCAGAAGAACGGCAAGAGGCCTGGAGGGCGACGCCGCGAGGTACTCCAGCTGTCCGCCGGACGTCAACATGTACATATTCCACAGTATGTTAGACGACGCGGACTGCGCCACCACAAGCAACACCATGCCCACGAGCTGGTAGAGGAACTTGTCGAGGTCGGCCCTGCCGCCGGTCGCCGCCCAGCCCCCGAGGTAAAAAAGCGCCGCGAAGAAGGGCACGAGCATAGATACGGAGAGGAGCACGCCGTACTGCCGCAAGTTGAGCCTCAAGGCGAGGTAGAGACCAGCCCTCATGCACCCCCTAGGGTCTTGACCACGACCTCCTCCAGCGGCGGCTGCCTGACGTAGGCCTCCAACACCTCGCAACCAGACTCAACAGCCTCCCTCACAAGCAAGGCGAGCACCCTCCCATCGCCGCTTCTAGACAGCGTCCTCTCCTCGCCGCCACACGTGGCCCTCACGACAGCCGCCGGCTGGAAGCCCAGCCTCTGTTTAAGGACATCCGGCGGCCCCCTTGCTGTTATCTGGCCCCCCACAATCAGCGCCACGTCGTCGGAAAGCTCCTCCACCTCGTACAAGTTGTGGGAGGTGAAGAGGATGGTCCTCCCCTCCCTCTTTAACCCCTTTATCAACTCCCTCACCCTCCGCGCCCCCACGGGGTCTATGCCCACCGTCGGCTCGTCAAGAAGCAGAAACTCCGGGTTGTTCACAAGCGCCTTGGCTAGCCCCAGCCTCGCCTTCATCCCCGTGCTGTACTCCTCGAAAGGCCTATGTCTCGCCTCCCACAGCCCCACCAGCTCAAGCAACTCCTCCGCACGCCGACGGGCCTCGCGGCGGCTCAGCCCATACAACATGCCGTAGTACACCAAGTTCTCCAGCCCCGAAAGCCTGCCGAAGAAGCCCTTGTCGGGATACAGCATTAGACCCACCATACGCCTCACCTCCTCCGCCTCCCTGACGACGTCGAAACCCCCCACCTCGGCCCGCCCCCCGTCCGGGGCGAGAAGAGTGGCGAAGATCTTCACAAGCGTCGTCTTCCCAGCCCCGTTAGGACCCACAAGAGACAACAGACGCCCTTTATCAATAGAGATGTCCACCCCCCTCAACGCGTCGACGACCTTGGGACGAGACTTGAAAAGACCCGCCCTCTCCCTAGTCACAAACCTCTTACGTATATCAACCCCAACCACGAAACCCACGCCCAAAACTCAGCACCGAGATAAAAGCCTTCCCGTAGAGGCCGCTCTATAGAAAAGGCGGGACTCTCTGACCTCCTCCCCGTCCTGAAGGGCGGAGGTTTCCTTCGGGGCGGTTCACAGGCGCCCTCTCCCGGCCTTCAACGGCCCCTCGGGCCAGGGTCATGAAGCTACCCGGGCCAGCACCGCGGGTCACACACCCCCACGAGGGGGCCTAACTAAGGAAACCACACATCTTTTTAAGCTTTCCCCATCCCCGCCCTAAAGGGCGAGGCTTTCAATTATTTGTAAATTCCGCCCTACACGGCGACAAACTTAAAAACCCTCACCAAAACAAGGCACGGGGCCCGTAGTCTAGCGGTATGATGCCCAGGCCCAAGGCCGCATAAGCCTTACAAGGCACACCCGCAACATGCCTAGGCGCGCGGGTGGCCCCGGGTTCGGGGGAGAACCCGCCTAAAAATCCCGGCGGGCCCACCAGTTTAGTTTTTCTTTTACCTTGACCGGGTTGGCATCTGACATAACGAGTTCAAAGCGTCTATTCAATACACCTTAGTTGTATAGACAATTTAAGATGTTGACCTCCAGCGGCTGGGTCTAAAAAATAGGGATGTCTCTTTAGGATTTTTTCGGCAATTTCCCTCTGCCTCGGCGTGCCGTTTTTGGCCTTTTCGGCGAGATACAGCGCTATGGCTTTTCTGACGGTCTCGTCCCTCTCTGCCTGCCTCAAGAGGTCCGTGGTGGCGATGTACACCACGTAGTTGGGGCCGGACCTCACAACGTTTGGCCTAAGTCCGGTTGCTTTGAGCTTGTCGGCAACCTCTAGCGCCTTCCCGACATCGCGGGTGTAGTGCTCAGCCAGAAGCGAGCCGCCTCTGCCGCTGACGAGACGCAGATGCATTATCAGCCGCGCCACAGCCACGACGCCGAGCTTGTCTGCCTCAGTATGCGCCTCTCTGACATTGCGGACGTAGGCATGCGCTTCTATTGGCTTTGCAGAGACTCTTTTGCTCAGCCTCTTATGCGTCGTGGAGATACTTTTAGTCTTATGCGGGTTTTTCTTTTTCTCCTTCATCAGCTTGTAGACAACCCTTAAGCCGTCGTCGGTGGCTAGCCTTATGTAGATCCACTTGTGGGCCCTCAACCAATCAAGCAACGCGCCGTATACGCCCGCCGATTCTTTAAGCTTTACAAACGCCTCCCTCCCAGTGGCGACTATGGCCTCGTGCGTGCCAACCTTTTGCCCAGCTTCCAAGGCTCCTTAGTTGCAATCGACAACACATACTTTCCGCGCAGAATATTCTTCCACCTAGCCTTCCCATCACCCAGCCACGCAGTGAGGAGGGGCGCCCACTCCCCACGTCTGAGGTAGCCCGCAACTAGGCTTATCGCCTCGTCCTTGCTCCACCTCTGCCTCCAGCTCTCCGCTCTGATATATACGTTAATGCTCATCCCTTCATGCGTCAGCGTAACCGAAGCGATATGTGTATAGAGTTCTCCATATCTTGTCGCCGCCCAGGCGAACATCTGCCAGGGCTGTGCAGTTTGCATGAAGGGCCGGCCGAACATCTCACCCTCGTCGCTTGCCCTCCAGCCCAGCTGGAGTAGATCAAGCCGATTGCGCGGAAGCTTCAACACGTCGGGAAAACGCGCCGAGACGCTAACGCCATGGATTTTGAGACGTAATGTAGCTCCCATGTAAATCCACGTCCCGTCCGGCGCGTACAGTTTGTTGCCCTCCAGCTTGTAGGTGTCCTCCATAATGGCTCTATATATCGAGGTCAGCTTAGCCTTCGCCTGCCTCTCGGCCTGCTCCAGAAGCGTATTCAGCCTCCAGCCGAAGTCCTTCAGCTGGTCTTCCTCTTCGGCGGACAGCTTGAACCCGCCGACGATTTCCTTGACGACATAGTCGACGTAAAGCCTCCACGCCGGGAATATCCAGTCCACAAGCCCCCGAAGGACGCCGCGGATGGAGACTTGTTTAAGCACCTCCTCCAGGGTCGGCTCTTCGGTGGGCTTAAGCGCGAGGTCTAGACGTTGTTTAATTTCGTTCAACTCCATGATATGTTAGACGCCGCGGCGCATGTTGAACTGCGAGCTTCTCCATGACACCTCTTACAGTTCATTATATAAGCCTTCTCTCTACAGGTAAAGACTGACAGGTGCAAGCTCACAAGTGCGGGCTTAGGTGTGAATACACCTGTTAAGAAATACCTGCAGGAGACGGTTCATCGTTTTGTGATGCTGTAAGCGTAGAGCTTCTGCGCCCCGGACTATCCTTCTTTCTGCACTGTGGGCGTCTAACCAGTCAGCAAAGCGACCCACGCCGCAAGGCGCATGGAGTTAAGAATTGCGATAAAATAGTCTCCTAGACCCGATGACGTACCGCGTCATGAAGATGATGGCGACCCGTGACCCCGTGGCCCCGGGTTCGAATCCCGGCGGGCCCATAAAAACGCGTCTTTACGGCCGGGGCCCCGCCTCGGGAGCCGGCTACGGCCTGACCGACGCGGTGAACGGGAAGCTCTGGCCGCCGCTTAATATCACCTTGCCTGTCACCATGGTGCCCGGCACCCCCGCCGCGCCCACCGTAGCGGTGCAGACGGCTTGGGCGCCTACCGGAATAACGCCTTGAGCGGCCGCGGGGCCGCTTTGGATTGCGCACGACGGCGTGGCGACTCTTCCAGCGACTTCCACCATAGACAACTTCACATCCACAGGGCCTGGGTTGATCAACACGAGCCTCAGCTAGCCGTTGCTTGTAGATAACTCTGCCGATACCACCCCAAGCCTCGGCTGGCCGACGGTAGACGCCACGAAGGTGGTGTAGAGATACCACCCCACGGCCGTCGCAATAACCAACACCACAGACATCAATACTGCAACCTCCAGAGACACCATACCCCTAGCCCCCGCAGCCATATACCATAGAAACCACAAGCTTTTAAACAACGCCTCCACTCGGAAAACTTATAAGAACAGTTATTTACACAGCCGGGGCCGTAGTCTAGCCTGGTAGGATAGGGCCCAGCCCCCTGAGGCGTGGCTTGGGACCGCAAACGGCAGGCGCCCACGTGACCCCGGGAGGGGAGCCCCCGGGAATTCAAATCCCGGCGGCCCCACCACTGAGCGAATTCTTTCGGCTATCGTCGGCGCAGTCTGACTGGACGATGCTAGTTTCTGCATGTCGGCTGTTGTTGGTTCCATGTATTGGCCAAGCTCGGCGTTTCGATTCAATATCGGCTAACGCACAGCGATGCGAGCTTTAAGGATGCGGAAAGGCATTGGTTGAAAAAAGAGGGTTTCTCTTTAGGAGCTTTTCGGCGATCTCTCTCTGCCTCGGCGTGCCGTTCTTCACCTTTTCGGCGAGGTAGAGCGCTATTGCCCTTCTTATTTCGCCGTCTCGCTCCGCCAGCTTCAAGAGGTCAGCCGTGGCGATGTACACCACGTAGTTGGGACCGGATCTCGCTACGTTTGGCCTAAGCCCTGCCTCCTCAAGCCTTTCGGCGATGGCGAGCGCCTTCCCGAGATCGCGAGTGAAGTATTTAGCAACGAGGGAGCCGCCTCTGCCGCTCACAAGCTCGAGATACATCACGACGCCCGCCACAGCCACGGCACCCGGTTTGTCCGCCTGTGAGAACTCTGTAGGGATTTCGCCGTTGTTACGCCCATACGTCTCTCTAAGGACGTCTATACTCCTCTTCTCAGCCTTCAGCTTGTAGGCGGCTCTAAAGCCGTCATCGACAGCCAGCTTTATGTAGATCCACTTATGGGCCTTCAGCAGATCCAGCAGTCCGCCGTATGCGCCCGCCGCCTCTCTAAGCTTTACAAACGCCTCCTTGCCCGTGGCGACCATGGCCTCGTATGTATTTGCGACTAGGCCCAGTCTCCAGGGCTCCTTAGCCGCAATTGACAATACATACTTTCCACGTAGAACCTTCCTCCACCTAGCATTTCCATCCCCCAGCCACGTGGTGAGGAGGGGGGCCCACTCCCCACGTCTGAGGTAGCCCGCAACTAGGCTTATCGCCTCGTCCTTGCTCCACCTCTGCCTCCAGCTATTTGCCCTAAGATGTACCATTACACTTACCCCCTCGCGCGTCAAGTTGGCCGAGGTGATGTGTATGCGGAGCGCTCCATATCTCGCCGCCGCCCAGGCGAACACCTGCCAAGGCTGTGTGGTGTACATGACGGGCCGGCCGCCTATCTCGCCCTCATCGCTCGCCCTCCAGCCCAGCTGGAGTAGCTCAAGCCTCTCGCGCGGAAGCTTCAACACGTCGGGAAAACGCGCCGAGGCACTTACGCCACGGATTAGAATATGTGGTGCAAATTCTTTGGCTATGCGCATCCACGTCCTATCCGGCGCGTATAGCTTATTGCCCTCCACCTTGTACGTGCCTTCAACAACGGTCTTATATAGCGCCGCCAGCTTCTTTTTCGCCTGCATCCACGCCTCCCGCAGAAGCCGTGTCAGCGTGTCTCTGAAGTCGAGGAGCTGTCTCTTCTCCTCTTCCGATAACGTAAACGTCTCGGCGATTTTCTGCACTGCGTATTCGACGTACAGCATCCACGCCGGGAAGACCCAGTCCACAGGCCCCCGCAAGACGCCGCGGATGGAGACCTCCTCAAGCACCTCTTCGATAGTCGGCGGCTCGGCAGGCCTCAGCGCGTGCTCTAGACGTTGTTTAATTTTGTTCAACTCCATAATGCGTCAAACGCCGCGGCGGCGAGCCTATCCATGTCTCTTCATTTTTGCTTCGTTATTTAAGCCTTACTCTCCACAGGTAAAGACTGACAAGTACAGAGCTACAGGGGTAATTATACCTACCAGGATATACCAAGTGGAACTGACCGCAGAGGTCGTCCCGCTGGCGAAAAGGAGGCGCCTTAGCCAACACCTGCAGATACTTCCCCACAGGTACAGACTTACAGGAGTAATTAAACCTGTGAGCCAACACCTGTAGGGATGTACCTACAGGCGAATAAGCCTCTTTTTCCTCTTATTTTGTCCATGTTATCCCTCCGGAGGAGCCCCAGCCGCGGAGCACGAGGCGGCGCCGGAAGGCCCCATAAAAAGGAGAAAAAGAGGTTACTGAAACCTCCAGTTCACCTCTATCAGTTTTTTCCATCTTTTCCCTAATCTTTTCATTTCTCCCTTGGCAGAAAGAAGTTGAGGGCGTTGTTGAACTTCTCGGTGTAGGACAGGCCGCCGGTGTACCTCATCGGAGGGTACATGTTGAGCTTTATGTGTATCAACTCGCGGAGGATCAGGTATTCAACAACCTCCTCATCGTCGATTAGGTATTCATTTAGGGTAGATGGTAGGCGGCGAACTTAACTTCGCGAAGGCAGTTCTAGTCTTGTACGGCCTCACCACCAACTTGACATCCTTTACGCCTAGGTAAGTTTTGTATCTTTCGAGAATTCTTTCAATTTTCTCCATGAAGCGCTGTGATTAATTAGATGTAATTAACCATCCTCATAATAATCCCCTCTTTTTCCCAACGGGGGTTATTCACAAAACTCTGCTCTAGCGCCCGTCTCTCTTATTTTGCAAATCAGCGTTAGCAGAATGTGTAGCCCCGCGCGGTCCCGCGTTCGAATTCCGGCGGCCCCACCAGCTTTCTGCACGAACAGCTTCACGCTATGCGAGACGCTCTACACACAGCAACGCCAGCTCTGAAGAGGCGGCGAGATGCCGAAAAAGAAGGTGAAGGGGTTCCCTGTGGAGACGCATAGAGGCGTCGTGGTTGTGATAAGCGACGTGGTCGCGGCTACCGGCAACGACTAGGAGGCGTTTCGCCTCTCCAGCCTCCCGGGAGGGCCAAGCCGCGTCCAAGCCCTTTGCGGCTCCCGCGTCGGGCTTCGCCGCATGAAGATGCTTGCCGCCGCGTCTGGCGGCGTATATATTTTTTATCTGGTTCTTCCTGGGGGGCAATGTACGTTTTTGACCTGGACGGCACATTGGTGGAGTCGGTGGATGCCCACGTGGCGGCGTGGCTGGAGGCCCTCAGACGCTTCGGCGTGGAGGTGAGGTATGAGGAGGTTAGGCCTCTTATGGGTCTGCCTGCGCGGGATATAGCGGATCGTCTGTTGCCGGGGCGGGCGGCTGAGCTCGCCGCGTTGAAGAACCGGCTCTTCCTCGAGAAGTACCTAGCCCTCGTCCGCCCATACGAAGACGCGGAGGTTCTGAGGCATTTGCCGAGGCCCATCGCCGTCGTCACCTCCTCAAGCGGCTATGTGGCCAGGAGGGTGCTGGAGGCCGCGGGCCTCGCCAACTCCGTGGACTTGGTGGTAGGCGGCGACGAGGTGCCCAGGGGCAAACCGGCGCCTGACCCCCTCTACGTTGTTGGCAGGCACCTCTCTGTAGATGTGAGGGATGTGGTGGTGGTCGGCGACTCTGACTACGACATGGAGATGGCCGAGAGGGCAGGCGCCGTCGGGATATGCATAGCGAGACGGAGCCCCTGCAACAAGGCCAAGAAGATCATTACAAGCCTCCGCCAGCTCCTCGACCTAGTAGTTACGTGAGAGGTGCTGTCGTCTTGACGGTTTCACTGGCCTGACGGTGGGACCGCGCGGCTCCCCTACCTGTTGCGCCCAAAAAGACGGAAAAGCTTATAAAATACAAAATCAATAGGCCAAAAGGGCCCGTAGCTCAGCCCGGTTAGAGCGGCGGAGGAGCGGTTCCGCTGGGCCCGTTTTTTCACGCATCTCATCTCTAGCTCTTACATAGCCCACACGAGACGTAGATGCCCCCAGAGGGGCTAGAGCATCCTCACGTATTCTCTCGCCGCCGCGGCGTAGGCCAGCAGTCCCTTGGGACGGTGCACCTCTCTTACCTTACCCTCATATACTTCAAATCTGCTGAAGGCCAGCTCCAGCCGCACCTCCCTCGCTACGCCGTTTTGGGCGCAAAAATCCTGCGGCAATGAAGCTGAGGCTGACTTATGTGATGAAAGAGGGAAAGAGGATGCCCACTGTAAATGCCGTGGCGCGGTTTTCTGCGTCGGAGGAGGCTGAGGAGTTAATGCGGCGGCTTAGGCTTTCCGGCATAAACGCCTCAGTGGTAAGCAAAGGCGCCTCCAGCTTCGAGGTGGTGGTGCCTAAAGACGAGCTGGAGAAGCTTACGCCAGAGGAGAAAGAAGCCATAGAGCGGTACCTCGAACACGTGGTGCAGACCGGAGACGAGGAGAAGAGAAAGGCAGCGGAGGAAGTGATGCGCCGCTTCGACTTCGGCGCCAAGGCGGTCAACATAGGCGGAGTCAGACTCAAGCTTGTGCGTTATGAGAGGAAGAGCAAGGGCGTTAGAGTTGAGAAATACGGCGACCCACAGCTAATTGCGGAGATAAAGACGGTGCTGGAGAGAAAGCTAAGAGAAATGCTGGGAGACGAGTATGAACAGTGGAGAGACCACGTAAAAACCACCGCGGAGGGAAGACGTCTAGTAATAACACGTCAACTGCTCGAAAGACTCGCCCAACAAGACCCCAACACAGCCAAAACACTCAACGAAAAAACTTAAAAACACACAAAAACAAACATAATACGCCCAGCGGACCGCTGCGCCGTGGCTTTTAACCCGTAGGTCGTGGGTTCGCGGCGAGAGCCGGCCTACGAATCCCACCGGGCCCGCCAGTCCAGGTTTTTCTTTTACTAAAGCTTGACCGAGTTGGCATCTGACATAACGAGTTCAACGCGTCGATTCAATATGCCTTAGTTGTCTTGACGTTTTTATTCACAGCAAATTTAAGATGCCGACCTCCAGCGGCTGGGTCTAAAAAAGAGGATGTCTCTTTAGGATTTTTTCGGCGATTTCTCTCTGCCTCGGCGTGCCGTTTTTAGCCTTTTCGGCGAGGTACAGCGCTATGGCTTTTCTAATGGTTTCGTCTTGCTCTGCCAGCCTTAGGAGGTCGGCCGTGGCGATGTACACCACGTAGTTGGCGTTAGACCTTACGATGTTCGGCCTAAGCCCGGTTGCTTTGAGCTTGTCGGCAACCTCTAGCGCCTTCCCGGCATCGCGGGTGTAGTGCTCAGCCAGAAGCGAGCCGCCTCTGCCGCTGACGAGACGCAGATACATCACGACGCCCCCCACAGTTACACTCTTCTGCTTGAAGACGGCCTTAAAATTATCGTCTGTGGCCAGCTTTATGTTGACCCATTTGTGGGCCTTCAGCAGATCCAGCAACACGCCGTATGTACTAGCCGCCTCTTTAAGCTTTGCAAACGCCTCTTTGCCGGTAGCGACTAGGGCCTCGTATGTGCCTACGCCTAGGCCCAGCCTCCAAGGCTCCTTAGCCGCAATCACCAGCTCGTATCTGCCGCTTAACATCCCCCTCCATTTGACCTTCCCATCCCCCAGCCACATTGTTAGCAAGGGCATCCACTCTCCGTGTCCGAAATGGCTTATGACCAAATCTACAGCCTCATTCTTGCTCCACCTCTGCCCCCAGCTATTTGCCCTAAGATATACCGATACGCTCACACCCTTACGCGTCAAGTTGGCCAAGGTGATGTGTATGCGGAGCGCTCCATATCTCGCCGCCGCCCAGGCGAACACCTGCCAAGGCTGTGTAGTGCTCATGAAGGGTCGGCCGTCCAGCTCGCTCTCATCGCTTGCCCTCCAGCCCAGCTGGAACAGCTCCAGCTTTTCATGCGGAAGCTTCAACACATCTGGGAAATACGTCTCGGCGCTGATGCCATGAATTGGAATATGCATAACCGTTCTGCCTACATACATCCACGTCCCGTCCGGCGCATACAGCTTGTTGCCCTCTATTCTGTAGGTGCCGTCGACGACGGCCCTATATATCGAGGTCAGCTTCTCTTTCGCCTGCCTCTGCGCCTCCAGCAGTAGCCGCTTCACTGTGTCTCGGAAGTTTAGAAGCGTCCTCCTCTTTTCCTCCGAGAGCTGAAACGTCTCGGCGATCCTCTCTGCCGCGTATTCGACGTAGGCAATCCACGCCGGGAATACCCAATCCACCGGCCCCCGGAGGACGCCGTGGGTGGAGACCTGCTCAAGCGCCTCTTCGATAGTTGGTGGCTTCTTAACAGGCCTCAGCGCGAGTTCTAGACGTTGTTTAATTTCGCTTATATCCATAGCCCGTTAGACGCCGCGGCGCATGTTGAACCGTGATCCTATCCATGCCTCTTCTTTTTGCTTCGCTATATAAGCCTTCTCTCCACAGGCAAAGACTGACAGATGCAGGCTTACAGATGTATTCACACTTGCGAGGAAGCACCTGTAAGGAAACACCTGTGGGTCTGGACCTGCAAGGAGAGTTGAAAGTGGTGAGGAAAAGCGTATCGGCGGTCGAATAATGGAATTTAAGGCGGGGAGGAGAACGTAGGAAGACGCGGGACGTTGAACTTCGCCATGTAAGTCCACCGCCTCCTTCTGAAAAAAGAGGAGGTCAGCTCGTATATGGCCGCGCCGTTAGTCTTCAACAGCGATGCAGATCAGCGGAGACTTGACGCAGTCGTCGTCGTAGTCGGGGCAATCGGCGCAGTGGGGTTCGTATTCTACTTGCTCGGCCGGTTCGTCTCTTTTGTTTTACAACCACTCCAACAGCTTACCAAACATGCCTACTTCTGTCTGTTGTGGATTATTGAATCAACAGCTTTGTTGTTGGCTGGCAAAAACGCGCTCCGCAGGTCGTGCAGTCCGAACTGCGGTGTAGAGACTATGCAGGTGTTTGCTCACAGGTGCTTCCCCGCAGGTGTGAATACACCTGTAAGCCTGCACCTGCGGGCAACGGTTCATCGTTTTTTGTGGCGCCGTCAACGCTCGCCTAATTATGGTGAGGCTCAACAAGACGAAGCCAGAGGACTACATGCGGCCTCTAGACGTCCCCGGCGGCAGAGGACAATTCCCCCATGCCTTACACTGCTCAAAAAACCCGTAGGCCCCGGGATTTCGAATCCCAGCCGGTCCACCAACGGACTCTTCTCGTCGTGCCTGGACGTGTGAATCTATCTGACGTGCTGATTTCGTACGGCGGCTGAGCTCGACGCCTTCGATTCGGCCCGACTCTCTCCGTACATCTCTTTCTTCGGCCGGGTTCGAATCCCACCGGGCCCGCCTGTCTTTCTGCCGGGCTTTGCACGTAGGCCTCGGTGCCGCCGGTCTTGCCCGCTCCGCGGCGACGCCGAGCTGGCGGCACCTAGTAGCGAGCCGGGGCGTTTACGTGTTTGTCGGATCCTCTGATCCTTGTGTTGCCGTCGGGTAGCTCCGCGATGCTTCTCCGTACTCTGTTACGCTGTTCATAGAGATTGACGTGTGATTCCAAATGTCCGATAGGCCGATTTAAAATGCCGATTTTATTGTTAAGGCTGGTGGACACATGTGTAGCGGCGCTTGGAGGCGTGGTGCCAGTCTCAAACAAATTTATATAGATGAGTTGTTTCGGAGGCCATGAGATATCTGTTGGTGGCGTTAGTGTTGGTGGCTTTGGTCACTGCGGTGTTCTTGGTAGCCGTGGAAGCTACGCAGAGTGTCGCAGTGTATATCGTGCCGCTGTATTCCTACCCGTGTTGCGGCTATGAACAGGAATGGGGGAAGCTACTAAACCTCACCACAGACAAGGAGGTGTGGGTGGTGGTCAACGTGAACAACGGGCCCGGCTCTTCGGTGGACTCCACATACGCCTCTATCATCAGCAGGCTTAAGCAGAAGGGCTTCAAGGTGCTGGGCTATATATACAGCTCCTACGGAAGGAGAAGCTTGAAGACGATATACTCAGAGATGGACAGGTGGATAAGGTTCTACAACGTTGACGGCTTCTTCATAGACGAGGTGTCCACAAGCCTGAAGACCTATAGCTACTACTCCTCCATATACAGCAGAGCCAAGAGACTTGGCAGGTACGTCGTGCTTAATCCCGGCACCAACATAGACCCGAGGTTCTTCAACATTGCAGATAAGATCGTGGTGTTTGAGTCGCCCCTGGAGGAGTACGTAAACTTCAGCTACCTGGACTACTCCTCTGTGGCGCCCGACAGGGTGTGCACAATTGTTCTAAACACGCCGCCGGACAAGGTGGACTACGTCGTGCAGAAGGCCGTTGCAAACGGTAGCAGGTGCGTCTACGTACACGACAGACCCGACAACTGGCAAACCGGCGACTCGGCCTACTTCTACCTGAGCCCCTATTTGAATTGATTCTCACTTTTTCCAACGTTATAGATACGCGTTTTTTCCAACGTTATAGATACGCGTCGACGAATAGGTCGGCCGAAGCCGTCGCGTAACATAGGACGCAGGCCTAACGGCGCGCATTAGGCGCATGGCCGTGCCGAACACGGCGCCGAGCCTTAGTCCGAAGGGCCGCTACCGCGCTGACGAAATTTTACAGCGGGAGAAAGCCTCGCCCTTCAGGGCGGGGATGGGGGGATTTAAAGATAGACGTTTCTACTGTTAGGCTACCCGCGGGGGATGGATGACCCGCGGTGCTGGCCCGGGTACCAGTACAACACCAACGGAATTGACGCAATCAGCAAATCCCCTTAGGGCGGCTCACCGGCGCCCTCGCCCGGCCTTCAACGGCCCCTCGGGCCGGGGTCATGAAGCTAGACAGATTGCTGTCCCGCCGGTGGTAGGCTGTTGCCCTCCGTTGCTAGAGGCGGCGAAGTTATTTCTACTGACGCTGAACTTCCTGACGCCGTTGTTCATACTCGCCGCCGTGAAGAGGCGGAAAATCGCGGTTGGCTATCTGTCTTAGCCTATGTTTCCGTTGCGGATGCGCTACGGTGTATAGAGCTCCTCGCAGAAATGTGTCGAGCGGTTTGGACTAATTTGTCTAAACAGAACACTGTAGATATACTACGTGATGTAAAAGGACGTAAAGCGGAAAGATGGATGGCGTGTGCTGGTGGATTTATACGCCGCATCT
>Ga0079996_116674_pt1 | contig 14696 bp, 10 predicted proteins | sample PerSpoAPS_AMetaG_FD_69199 | JGI IMG/M metagenome (GOLD analysis project Ga0079996, IMG submission 69199) | Thermal spring microbial communities from Yellowstone National Park, Wyoming, USA - Perpetual Spouter A (PS_A) MetaG (SPADES assembly)... | ecosystem: Environmental > Aquatic > Thermal... | reverse complement strand
AAGACAATGTATGATATTGACGAGATGGTTCTTCATCAGGGAGATCTATTGTAAGTCCAACGGAAATAGCTCCCGCTTCGTATGCTCCCTTATTTGCTGCCTCCATCACTCCTGGTCCTCCTCCCGTTATTACTGAATATCCTTCTTTTCCGAGCATATATCCTAATTCATAAGCTTTTTTGTAGTATTCGTTATCTTGTGATATTCTTGAACTTCCAAAAATGGTCACGCCGGGAGCAACTCTTGATAGCTCATCAAAGCCCATAACAAATTCGCTCATTATTTTGAAAACTCTCCAAAGATCTCCCTGTTTTACTTTGAGCTCAGAAATTATTCTGTAATCAAGATAATGATGATTCTTTTTTTTCTGTTTCACACCAAAAAAAATTTTATCAATTTTTTGCGATAAAATTCTTAAATTCGATTACGCTATCTTCATTATTCTGGTATCAGATTTATTTTGGTTTGCAAATTAAACTCCTGACTTTTGCATTCTTGTTTTTATTCTATGGTACTCTTGTTTTTATTCTATGGAATCCCGTGTTCAATAAGAGTTTCCACCTTTTTTGCTTCATTGATTTCATCTTCTGCAAGGTCTAAAAATCCTTTATCTATAAATATTTCTCTTAACTTCATATGTAGTTTATAAGCATTCTGATTAGTGGGGAAAGCACCATATGGTAAGAAATCAAGTATTTTGTGCCTTTTCCTAAATTCCTTAATAATCTGATGAGATATTTCTTTTATCCTCTCTCTTTCGCTGCTGTGGATATTTCCTAACATGTATCTTATTGCTGGTTCATTTAATTGACATACTACTAAGGTCTCTTTTATATGGTATAGAGGGAAGTTTTCACCTATTCTTATCCACATATCATAATCAGCCATCTGATCAAACTCCCTTCTCATATTTCCGATAATTTCATAGCATTCAGTTCTCGCTACTGCACACGAACTTATAATAGGATAAGACAATATACAAGATAGCATAAACCTACCTCTATCGAATACATGTTCGCTGTTAAAATCAGGAAGTTGCGCTTTACCTAAAGTTTTTCCAGAATCATCCACTATAAGTGCATCCGAATATACACCAAAGATCTCGGGGTATTTCCTGAATGCTTCCAAAATTTTAGTATAAAAATCTTCAAAAACCATATCTCCTGGATATATAAAATGAATGAAATTCCCTGATGAAAGATATATACCGAAGTTTATTGCATCGGCTAAATTAATTTCCCTGCCGTTATTTTCTTGAAATAATTTATAGTAATAGAATCTGTCAAAGTTTTTCTTGTAATCAATAATCTTTCCATAGATTCCGCTCTGACTTTTGCTACTATAATCTATTACAAGAATTTCAAAATCCTTGTAATTTTGTTTTACGATGCTTTTGATTGTCATATCAATTCTTGCCAGCTGATTTTCGTCAACAGGAACTATAATGCTAATGGCTGGTCTATTTGTTTTTTTTGCGTTGCGCTCAATAGTATCAAAAAATCTGTCTTCAGATTCCAAACTTGCGCTTTTACCATCTACTTCATCAATATTCAAGATCTCAAATAGTTTTTTCTCACCTAAAATAAAATCTATTATATTATCAAAATATTTATCTTTACCGGGTAATAAATCTGATTTATCAAGTATGCTGCAGAACCCAGTATTTTGGTCTGTTAATGTAAAATAGCTAAAAGGAATGCTTCTTGATATATAATAATAGTATGCAAACCTATATGCCATACGTTTCCTTTCTCTACTTGGATTTTCCCGGATAAGTTTGTCTAATGCATCAAAGTAGTTTTCAGGGGTATTGAGTGTTTCTACGAAAGATGTGCCTGCGTAGAAAGTGCCCGCACATACGAGAACCGGCTTCCCCAGAGCTGCCATCTCAAGCCCGGCGGTAGAGGCATAAACTACACCACAATCTGCAATTTCCATCAGGAAATATGAACTGAAATTATCATCAGGCATAACAAATTTGACATTTTCCGGCAGCTCTGATGAAATCAATTGTTTTACGCTTTCAAGGAAATAATGATCAGCGTGAAGATGATGTGGATGCAGCCTCACTACTCCTAACAGGTCTGGATGAGCTCTGAAATATTCAATAGTTTCTTTTACCCATTCAAGTTGGTTTGGAAAAATTTCCCACCAACCTAATTCTTGGGAATCTGCCATCTCAACCTCTGAGGTTGTAAAGACGGCGACAATTTTTCTATTTTTTTCGTTCTTTTCTTTCAGAAGTATTTGTTCTAAACCTCCTGATGAGGATTGTTTCGGCTTACTTATAATCCCTTGATTCCAATCTCTCATTTTTATACCTCCTAACCTTCTTTCCATAAAGAATCTGTGAATTTTTCTCAACTGCTCTTCGCTGAGAGGTTTATCTTTGACTTTATTCCACAAATCCATTTCAAATGAATATGAGTGGCATATTTCATTTTCCCAAAGAGAGATTGAATCAGGTATTCTACCCCTTTCGTGAATTATGCACCTTATGTTTCTTTCTTTTGCTAACTCAAGACAAATTCTTTGAGGATAGAATCTACCGTTAAATTCCAAAATTATATCGGGTTTGTAGTTATCTAATATTCTGGTTAGTGCTTTGAGTGCCAAAGCGCCGTCAATCAAAATTTCCCTATAAGCTTTGGATACATTAGGATCTGATAAATTTAATGTTTTCATTTGAAGTAAGGAATGAAGTGTGGATTTAACCCACTTCCCAATTGGGTATCCTTTATAGAGAGCAGTTATTAACTCATCGTCCTTGAGAGACTTAACCCATTTTTCTGTCTCATATTTATCTTGTGCGTCCAAAAATTTACTAATCCAGATTTGGGGTATTTCAACCTCCTTGAACAAAAAATGTAAAATATTTGGCATATAAGAAAAATTAGAAGAAGCTGAAACGCAATCTCTACACATTTCTGATGGTGGGAAATTGCCATGTAGTATGCAGCGGGTAAAGACAGCATCGCAATTGACTATTGTTGTGTTGTGCCCTCTCAATTTGAGACCAATTGCTATCGTTAATTCATGAAGAAAATGGAGTCTCCAAGCTGCAAATGGGGAGAAGATAAGTATATTTTTTGACATATTTATAATTTAATAAATCGGTTTCTCTTGGGGAAAATTTATGTATGATTTGGTGAAGAGAGAATTTGATCATTCTTGTATCAAGTTTTCATTAAGAGGTGTGCCGCGTTTAATGTTTCTTGATGCTTTTTTACCAATAACTTGTGATAAATATTTTGGCGGAAGCCCGTAAGCAGGTCTGATACTTTTTACATTTTCTTCATTAAAGATTTCTCCCTTTCTAACATCTTTAACGACAAAAAGTGACCTTCTAAAAACACGACTTTTCTTCTCATCTTCGGTCAAACCATAATGGACCTTACCTAATGCTTTTTCTGTTATTCTTATATTTTCTACTAATAGTTTAAACTCTTGTGGTTCAAGTGAGAAGAAACTATCCGGAGTTTCAATTTTTCTTGAAAGACAAAAATGTTTTTCAACAAGTTTTGCTCCAAGACAAACTGCTGCGATAGATGTAGCAACTCCAATAGTATGATCTGACAAACCAACGGGTAAATTAAATCTTTTTGCCATATCTGGAATAGTTCTTAAATTCATCTCCTCCGGTCTTGCGGGATAAGATGAAACACATTTGAGTAAAATTATATCTTTTGTCCCAGCTTTTTTTGCTGTATCAACGGCTTCTTTTATTTCCTTTAATGTAGCCATTCCGGTTGAGAGTATTAATGGTTTTTTAGTTTTAGCAATATATTCAATTAGAGGTAAATCAACTAATTCAAATGAAGCGATTTTATGTATTGGAACATCTAAATCTTCCAAGAAATCAACGGCGGTTTTATCAAAAGCGGTGGCAAAAAATACTAATCCTAAATCTTCGGCAATTTTCTTCAGTTCTTTAAGCCAATTCCAGGGAGTATATGCTTTTTGATATAACTGATATAAGGTTTGACCTCCCCATTTAGGATGCTTTATCCTAAAATATTTATTATTGCAATTTATTGTTAATGTATCGGGAGTATAACATTGAAATTTTACAGCGTCGGCGCCTACTTCTTTTGCTTTTTTAATCAGAGCGACTGCTCTTTTAAAACTTTGTCCATGATTAGCTGAAATCTCAGCAACAATAAAGCAATTTTTTAAGTTTTTGAAACTAACTTTTCTCATTTTTTATAACCCCTATTTTTTTTTGTAATTCCCATCACTATTACATCTAACCACTTTCCATCTTTATAAACAAATTCTTTTAATATTCCTTCTTTTTTAAACCCATGTTTTTTATAAAATTCTATTGCGTGCTTATTTGTTTCTAATACTTCAAGTTTTAAGGTATGAAGTTTCATAATATAAAACGCTACTTTCTTTAACGCTTCCATAAGAATATTACCAACTCCTTTAAGTTGAGGATTAGAATAAATTCCTAAATAAGCATGTTTATTGATAAAATCTACTTTGTTAAGTGAAATAACTCCGATATATTGCTTATCAGATAAATTGAAATCACATCCTACTAACCAATAAAAATTTTTATTGTCTTTTTTTAAATTTTTAATAAATTGTAAATGCTCCTCTTTAGATATTATGTGTCTTGAATAACACCATTTCCTGACAGATTGACTATTTCGCCATTTTAAAACTAACATTTTCTCCGATGAAGTGAGATTTACAAAATTTTTTAAAACTATATTGCCAAACCTTAAATCGCTTTTTAGTCCTTTCATTATTGTTTTATATATTTCAAAATTCTTAATACACCATTGCCATCAACTGATTTTCTTCCACTCCTACTCATATGCACCAATTTATCGTAGTTTAAACTTTTAACACCGTTTACTATTTTGATCAACAAATTCTTATCATTATACCACCCTATAAATTTCAAGTATTCTTCTTTTTCTCCAAACTTCAGATTATTCAACTGGTTTTCAGCAAAACATATTCCAATTGTTGGTACACCCACACGGGCAAGTTCATAGGTAGTTTGCCCCCCACCAGAAATACAAATGTCAGCCTCTAACATCAATTTAAGCATATTCTTTGCAGTAAAATTTTTGTTTGGCTCAACTATGTTGATATTAAAACTGAATTCATCTTTAAGATATTTTGCTATTCTTTTTGCTAAATCTTGTTGATTTGTCCCGCCAAAAGTAATTAATATATTCTTTATATGTTTATTGATTTTTTTCTTCGGAACATTCCAAAATTCTTTTCTTAAAATTATATATTTTTTGCCCAATAAATACCTCACACCTTCCTTCTTAGGATAATCAAGTTTATCTCCATATATAGATGGATTTATTACTATTCCTCTTGGATAATCTAATCTTTTATAATCATCTATATAAACAGGTATTTTTACTATTTCAGAAACTTTCTTATAAAAATCCAAGTCTGCCAAATATGAGTCAATTATAACAATATCTACTTTTTTGAGACTTTTAAATATATCTTCCATTTTTCTTAACCAATCAAATTTTTTATATTTTATACCTTTTAGTAGAAAATCAACGCTTGAATCAGCATTGACAACAATTTCAACTTCAAACCCTTTTTCTTCAAACCCTTGATATAAACCAATACATCTTGTAAGATGTCCAAAACCAATAGATTTTCCTGCTTCGGTTAAAATTAAAACCTTCATAGTTCAACAAACATATCCTGCTTTTTCAAAAGTACCACAGCTCCCATATTTGCATTATCAATATCTGTTGATAAGATATGTTTATCGTGATGAAATCTCAATTTGGCTATCTCTAAATATTTTCCTGAACTTGTGAATAATTCCCAATAAGGCATTTTATATGTATAGAAATTCATGTTCTCTAAATGGTAATATTTTCTTTTAAAAAAATAATCTGTCCCAAAATCCCCAATTATCAGATATCCGCCTTCTTCCAAAAGTTTGTCTATTTTCTGAACGCAAGTATATAAATTTTCTCTATAAATCCAATCAAAAACAAAGTTTATAATTATCAAGTCAAATTTATCTTCTAAATTGACATTCTCAAATACATCTCTAATAAACTTTATAAACGGATATTTTTTCTCACCATCTTTAACTGCTTCTTTGGAGGGTTCTATTCCTACTACTTTAGATTTCCACTTTTTATAAATTGTAGCTAATCTATATCCATTTGCACAACCTATTTCTAAAACATTTTTAGGTTTTATTTGATACAACTCTAATAAAAAAAGGCAAAAGTCAAATTTTTTACCCAAAGCGGATTTATTTCGTAAGAACCACCTATCACCTTCAAACTTCAACCATATATTTTCTTTTCCCACAAATTTCTCCTTACCCATAAATTCCTCCAATTTTATGCTCTTCTGAACACCGGTTCTACTGGTTCGCCTTCCAAAAGTTCCCTAACCTTATTTCTTTCAATTGCATCTTTAATAATTTCTAAAACAGTACGATAAACCCGTAGAGTGTAATCAATATCTTTATTTGTATGACTGAAACAAATATTATGTACTCCCGTAAACAAGATTCCTCTTTTTATACACTCTTGCTGAAACAAACTTTTTAACAGCAAGTCCTCATTACCATCTTTATCTTTAAAAGTTATTACAGTTCTTGGCGGATATCCAATGCACTGTGTGTATTTTTCTAATCCAAGCTCTTTTACAAAGAGATTATATCCGTCTTTTAATTTCCTTCCTTGCTCCCATATATATTCAATAACTTTTTTTTCTTTTAATTCTTTAATAGTGGCAATAGCAGCAGCAATAGAGACTATTTCACCACCAAAGGTAAAAGAAAAAAAGACTTCTTCAAATAATTTCATTATTTCCTTTTTCCCAACGATTGCAGAAATAGGATAACCGTTTGCCATTGCTTTTCCAAAACAGGCTAAATCTGGTATCACATTAAAATATTCTTGAGCTCCGCCGAGAGAGAATCTGAAGCCAGTTACAACTTCATCAAAAATTAATATAGCACCATTTTTATGTGTAAGTTCCTTTACCTTCTGCAGAAAATTATCTTTTGGTTCTTCCACTCCTACTGGTTCCATAATTACACAAGCGATTTGATTCTTATTTTCCTCAAAGATTTTTTCTAAAGTCTCAATCTTATTGTATTCAAAAGTTAATGTCAATTTTTTCACTTCTTCTGGAATACCTTTGTTTCTTGTGGTTGTAGCAATATACCAATCATGCCAGCCGTGATAACCACAACAAGCTATTTTATCTCTGCCTGTATATGCGCGGGCAACCCTCACTGCGTCAGAAATAGCATCAGAGCCATTTTTACCAAAACGAACCATTTCGGCACAAGGAATAATTTCACACAAAATTTCTGCAAGATCTCCTTCTAATCTGTGTGGTAAAGTAAAGGTCGTTCCTTTTTCTAATATCTTTTTTACAGCTTCTGTAACAGTAGGATAATTATGTCCTAAAATAATAGTACCTAAAGCCATCGCATAGTCAATATACTCATTTCCATCCACATCCCACACATGACTTCCCTTGCCTTTTTCCAAAAATACGGGTGCAACACCTTGAAAAAATTGTGTTGGTCCTTTGCTAAAAGTTTGGCTACAACCAGGAATAAGTTTGCTTACTTTTCTTTTTAGTTTAAGAGAATTGGAAATTTTTATTTTCTTTGGTTTAATTGTTTGTGTTCCCATCAAACTTCTATAATATCCTTCATCTAACAACGAATTTGAATTTATATTCTTTATTTCAGGATACCCATTTAATAAATCCATAATATCATCATATGAAAAAATTTTATTATCTTTGTATAAATGTTTATAGACTTCTCTTACAAACTCTAAATCTTCAATTCTATCCACTGACCATTTATACCCTTGCGGATTTACCGGTTTATCATTGAAAACATTTTTGATTTTAAACTTTCCGGAATTTCTTATGTATACTGTAACATGTTCTCTTTCTACAGGGTCTTTTGCTTCTTTCCATGCTTTTTTTAATGTTTCAAACGAAAAAACTTCAACATCAACACCATTAGGATAAGTATGGATAATAGAATTTGCTACATAATCAAATTTACCTTTTATATATTCTAAAATAACTTTATCAATAATTTCAGGGCAAATCAAAGGACAATCTGCTGTTATCCTCACAACTACATCTGCTTTATACTTTTTGGCTGCTTTATAATATCTATCAAGACAATCATTTTCAGATCCACGGAATATATTTATGTTATATTTCTTTGCAAATTTTTCAATTTCATCATCTTTTGGATTAGTTGATGTTGCAATAACTATCTGAGAAATATATTTTGAATAAGAAACACGATTAACTACATGCCATAATAACGGTTTACCACATATTTCCATAAGTACTTTTCCTGGGAGACGGGTTGAGCCCATTCTTGCTTGAATTATAGCTACGATATTTTTTTTTATTTTTGCCATCTTATTGGTAAAATAATATCTTCGTCAGTTTCTTTTAATTCTACCAATCTTTGATGCAATTGTTTAACAATATCTTGAAAACTTAAGCTATCTATATTTTCTTTTAGATTTTCTAATCTATCTACACCTATAACAACTTTGTCAACATTTTCATTTTCCAGCACAAAATTTAAAAAAATTGCATTTAGCGGTATACCTAACTCTTTAGATAAAGAATTTATATACGAAGGTTTATCTTTTAATTTGGAAAATCTACCTTCAAGCTCCTTTGGTTTTTTAAAAACAGGACCTTGTAAAAAAACCGATCTTGCGTGAATCTCAATCTTTTTCTCTTTTAATTCTTCAAAAATCTTACAAAATCGTTGATCAAAAATACTATAATGAATCTGCAAAATATCTATTTCTAAATTTTTTATTTTATAATATTCTTCGGGATAATGCAAAAAAAAAAACTATTTTCTCAACTTTGGTCGTGTGTTTTAATCTCAAAACTGTATCAAAAATTTTGGTATTTTCTAAAAAAGAATTGAAGTTATATACCAAGTAGCCATACAATTTATCAACCGCTAAATTTGTGAATGTTTCTTCTATTGCTTTATCAATATTTTCAACATTTGGAATTTTTGAAATGATTTTAAATTTTTCCCCATTAGGATTGTTTTTTATAAAATCGCCTAATACTTTTTCACTATCACCATAAGCATAAGCAGTATCTATGAATTCTATTCCATTTTGTAAAGCATATTCTAAAATTTCGAAAACTTCATTTTTAGGTATTTTACCACGAGTATTATTAATACCATAATCAAGGCCAAATTGTGCTGTACCTAAACAAATTTTTTCTAATAATTTTTTCATTTAATTGCTCTTTTTATACAATCAACAATATATTTTATTTCTGATTTTTTTAAGCCGACAAACAAAGGTATAGTGAATGTTGATTTATAATAATTTTCTGCTTTCGGGCAACATCCTTCCTTGTAACCAAAAGCTTTTATATAATATGGTTGCAAATAAACTGGAATATAATGTACTTGAACACATATATTTTGTTCTCTTAAGAATTCAAAGACTTCTTTTCTTTTTTTTGAATTCTTCAATCTTATGTAATAAATATGCCACGAGGATTTGACATAAGGTCTCTCCACTGGTAAAATTATCTCATCAATCTTTGACAATTCTTTATTGTATATTTCTACAATCTTTCTTCTATATTGAATAAATCTATCTAATTTCTTTAACTGGCTTAAACCTAAAGCACATTGAAAATCTGTAATGCGGTAGTTAAAACCTAAATAATGCATCTCATACCACCAATCACCCTCATTTTTGTTTAAAAGTTTGTTTTTATCTTTTGTTATACCATGAGTCCTAAACATCAAAAGTTTTTCATAAAGTTCTTCATTATTAGTCAAAACCGCGCCTCCTTCACCTGTAGTGATTGATTTCACGGGATGAAAACTAAATACAGTCATATCTGAAAATTTGCAAGAGCCAACTTTATATCCTTTATACTCGGCTCCTAAAGCATGACAGGCGTCTTCAATAATAATCAAGTTATTACCTTTGGCAATTGAGTAAATTTCTTCTAAATCGCAAGGATGTCCTGCAAAATGAACTGGAATTATTGCTCTCGTTCTTTTAGAAATTTTTTTCTTTATTTCTTGAGGGTCAATATTTATTGTATCCTCTTGGATATCAGCAAAAACAGGTTTCCCACCACAATACAAAACACAATTTGCCGAAGCTACAAATGTTATAGGAGAAGTAATAACCTCATCTCCTTGTTTTATCCCAGCGGCAAGACATGCAATATGTAATGCAGCAGTACCACTTGAAACCGCCACAGCGTATTTTGCTCCAGTATATTTACATAAAGCTTCTTCAAACTCCCTTATTTTAGGACCTTGCGTGATCCAGGGGGATTTCAAAACTTTTACGACCTCTTTTATGTCATCTTCGTCAATGAATTGGCGTCCATAAGGTATAAATTTCTTTCTCATACCTCATCGACCATTTTTTTTAACTCCTCTATTGATAACCAGTGATTATTTGTATCACTAGTATAGCGAAATCCATCGGGCAATCTTTTCCCGCCGACCCATTTCTTGGCACCCCACCAGGGATGTTCTGGTTCAATTACAAAAAAGTCCTCAAACTCTAAACTATGTCTTGCCTCATCTTCGGTTAATAAACACTCATGAATTTTCTCACCAGGGCGTATGCCTATAAATTCAATTTCACAGTCAGGAGCAACAGCTTTAGCTAAATCCATAATTTTCATACTTGGTATTTTAGGGATAAAAATTTCCCCACCTTGCATTATTTCAACACATTTTATCACAAATCTTACTCCTTGCTCCAAAGTTATCCAAAATCTTGTCATACGCGGATCAGTAATGGTTATTTTCCCTGTTTTTCTTTGATTTTTAAACAGAGGGATAACGCTTCCGCGCGAACCAACAACATTGCCGTATCTCACGCAAGACATTTTGGTTCGTCTTTTCGGTCCAACATAAGAATTAGCTGCTACGAGCAATTTTTCCATACATAGCTTTGTTGCACCATATAAATTTACGGGATTTACCGCTTTATCTGTACTAATACCAACGACTTTCTCTACATTACAGTTAATTGCCGCTTCAATTACATTTTGTGTTCCTAAAATATTGGTCTTGACCGCTTCAAAGGGGTTGTACTCACACAAGGGGACTTGTTTTAAAGCAGCGGCATGGATGACAATATCTACTCCATCCATCGCACGCTCTAATCTTTCCTTGTCTCGTACATCTCCAATAAAAAATCTTAATCTTTCGTCGTAATTAAATTTCTGTGCCATTTCCCATTGTTTCAACTCATCACGGCTAAATATTCTTATTGTCTTTGGATTATATTCTTTTAGCATTATTTCAACAAATTTCTGACCAAAAGAACCTGTACCGCCGGTTAATAAAATAATTTTTTCTGACCAATTCATACCATACCAATAATATTTATATTTTACCAAATTTATGTTTTACTAATGGAACTGTGGAATAAATCTCATTCCTTATATTCCCTGCAACATTTCTATTATTTTTGAGACTGGATTTATTATTATTTTTTGATCTGCAACTTGAATCTCTCCTCCGTTCAAAAAGTAGATTCTGCTTGCCATAATGTTCATTTCAGCCCAAACTCTTTTGAACAAATCATTCTTTCCCGCATAAGATAATGCTAAAAGAACCTCAGCCCACTTGAAAAAATTTAATGGATTAAGCTCGTATCCTCTAATATAAAAGTTCGAAGAATCAGAATACTCTTTCTTTTCAAATTTTATTTTTCCCATCATAAAGTAGAGGTCAGAAAGCTTTGGGAAATTTGAAATAGCGTAAGACAGAAAATTTTCGGCGGAATTCAAATCTCCTTCCTGTAAAGCACTATCTGAAAGCAAAACATAAACTTGCGATAGCAAAGTTTTAAAAATTTCTCCCTTTAAAGAATCAATATCATCAAGATATTTTAACCAAGCAAGGTCTATATAACTTCTAAAATATGTGTAATGCATAAACAAAGTATAGGAGAAAACATCAGGCAAAGTAGATATAGTTATGCTATTTTTCCCTTCACTCTTCATAAGTTCAAGAAACCTTTTTGTTATATCATAAAAACCCTCTTTTTCTCCGAGATTATAAAGCATATTAAGGTAGTTGAACCACAAAATTACTGAATCGGGGAAAAAAGATATAGCTGAGTTCAAATATCTTTCAGCCTTCTGAGAAAAGCTTTTGACCTGTTCTTTATCTTCTGCATGCCTTATTGAGAATGTAAACAAAAATGCAAGATCACACAAAACTGATGATCTGAAAAGTTTATATTTCTCTGAAAATTTATTTCTCTTACTTATCTCATCAAGCAAAGATAAACCTTTTTTTTCAGCGTAGCTTATATATTTCTCTGAAGAAGCGGGAAAATTAAAAAGATTATTTATGAGCGACGAAAATGTGACTCTTTTTAAATCTAAATCCTCAGTATCAACATTTTTCCTCTCAAATTTTTTTATAACAGAAATAATTTCATGCCAAATTTTGTCTTGATCAACCTCTTTTATCTTCTCATACGATCTCATAACTATTTTTTCTCTTTCCTCATCGTTTTCCAGATATCTTATAAGAAGTTCATAAATGTTATCTTGCGTATAAGGTATATAATCTTTCCATTTTTCAAGGTAAATAGGGGTTTCAATATTGTCATCTTCTAAGAATAAAAGCGAAAATGTTCTTGGAGCTTCAAAAACTCTCATGTTCATCTCTCGCCTTACACTTTTATTAAAAACTACTTTTGAACCTAAAAGTGCTCTGCAATATAAATCCTCATCATGCAGACCATTACCAACAACAACTTTGAACTTTGGAGGCAAAAGCAAAATCTTTCTCAAAAGCGAGTTTCTTTCCGCATGAATACCAGGATTCAAGTTACCTAAAAACAAAACATCAATTTTCTTTTTATTTTTCGGGTCTTGACAATTCAAGTTATAACACTTTGCAAAAACAGAAAAAATTGGGACAGGATAAAAATTAGCTGGGATACTATATTTTCCCAGAGTTTCATATCCTGCTCTGTCTATAAGAACCACGCTAAATTTTTTTATATTTGAAAGAACCAAAGGAACATTCAAATTCCAATCCGTCCAAGCAACAGGAAATGTTTTACTTATAAGCGGAACATAAGAGTATTCGGGAGAAATAACAAGGGAATTTGCTTCTGTTTGCTTTTCTATTTCATCGTCATTATAACTTACGGGGAATTCGTTTTTTCTATCCCAGTATAATTTTCCCTCTTTATCTTTTACAACATAGGTTATGCCAAAACCAGAATTGAGACTGGAAGTTAGACAACACAATTGCCTCTCTTCTTCAAACTGAAATTGAGCCATAAACCCTTAAAAGAAATCTTTTTTAAAAAACAGTCCTTTATCTATTATACAAATTTCTATCTTATTATACTATTATGCCCTGTCGCAATCATTTTTTATTTTTAGAAAATTTATTTGTTTTTTTGTCTTTCTCTTCTTTTCTTGCTTATAGATTATAATAAAGAGGAAGGAAACCATCAGAGTGAGCCAGGGACCCAATATCAGGGATACCGGTGGAAGGAACCTGTGAGGGGGGAGAAAAGCTCCCAAAAACCCTGGTGAGTTCTGGTAGTAGCCTTCTACATGCCCCCCTCCTTGAGAGGTCTTTTATAAGGGACTTTTCTCTCTTGTGCCTTAAAGGTGCAAGGGAAGTGGGAGGGGAATGTAGAAAAGGTTAGGTCCTGATGGCTTTGCAGGGCCGCCCTGAAAATGGGGATTTTTCTCTTTGCGACAAAGCTATACTATTATACAAACCCTATTTCAGGAAACATTTACTCCATAAAGAATTTATTCCCATAAAGAGGCGAGTTCTTTAAAATATGTTTTGAGCAAGTGGGTAGGGATATATGGGAAAAGATAGATAAGTGAGACAGTATGTGATAAAGATGAAAATAGTAGAGAATTTAATGGAGAGGAGCGAAGAAGCGAATATAAAATATCATTGTTCCAAAGCAAATTTTTTCCCGATAAAATTCTTAAATTCAACTACGCCATCTCCATTTCTGGTATTTGGGTTTTATCAAAAAAACAAAACTCTAAAAAAATTTTTTAAAATAAAAATTGTCTAACTTATGGTAGGTAGATTATTTTTTATATTAAATTATTTATTATGAGAAGATTGAAATTATGAGGGCGGAAAGAGAAATAAAAAAAACTTATCCATCAGAAAGATACGATGTGGTTGTAATAGGAGGTGGTCCGAATGGACTCGGAATAGCCGCTCTTTTGGGAAAAGCTGGTCTTAAAGTATGTGTTTTGGAGGAAAGGCTCCAATGCGGAGGCGGAGCAGAAAATGTAGAACCCATCCCAGGTTTCAGAATAGATCCGCACGCAACTTACTTTTATGCAGGAGCCTCACCAACAATAGAAATTCTTGAACTCTGGAAATTTGGTTTCAGATTAAAATATTTCAAAACCCTTGCAGGAACAGTAACATCAGACGGGAAGGCTATAATATCAGGTAGGTTCAACATAAAAAATACGATAGAATCTATTGCAAAATACTCAAAAAAAGATGCGGAATTCACCAAAATCATGTATGAAACTTTTGAACCATACACAAAAGATTTCCTGCGATCAATATTTTGGACACCACCTTATACTCCCGAAATGTGGTCAGATCCTTATGACCTTCCCTGGTTTAAGTTCATGAAGGAAAAAGC
>Ga0079996_109061_pt1 | contig 14711 bp, 10 predicted proteins | sample PerSpoAPS_AMetaG_FD_69199 | JGI IMG/M metagenome (GOLD analysis project Ga0079996, IMG submission 69199) | Thermal spring microbial communities from Yellowstone National Park, Wyoming, USA - Perpetual Spouter A (PS_A) MetaG (SPADES assembly)... | ecosystem: Environmental > Aquatic > Thermal... | reverse complement strand
AATCTTATTTCTAAGCTCCTCAAGGCTACCCGCTGTTATCACAACTCCTCCATCCTCGGTCATTATGGTTACTGTTTCACCCTTCCTTAGCAGGCTTTCAACCTTTCTAGCGGCTGCTACAACTGGTAGAGGTTGCCAGTTTACGTAGAGTACCTGCTTTACGTTCCTTTTCACGCACAGCTGTTTAAGCATCTCAACTATGCTACCCCACCCTCTTTCAACCCATGGCAATGCTTTCACGCCATCTTTCATTCTAGCTTTCACCTCTCTCTCGTATGCTATCATGTCGACGCACTCCGCGAGTACACCCTTATGGTTTTCTATGAGGGATCTAATCCGCCTGACCATATCCTCTATATACGGCTTAACCATCTCAGCATTGAAATAAAAGTATCTGTACATCTGCGTCCTCCACTTCTCCTCAAGCTTTTCGGCACAATAGTATAGGAATGCCTCCGGCTCCTCTCTTGCCCTTTGTGTTCCAAAATAAGGCATGTTCCTATCCACATAGTCTAGGAGGAAGTGTAGTGCAGCAGCATTCAGGTGAATCTCGTCGAGCGCCCCGTAATCTTTAAGGCATTCCATGAAAGCTGAAAGTCCATGATCGAGAGCGACCCCTATATTAAGCCTCCTGCTCAACATCACAGATAGAACCTCCAGCCCAATATCGTGAACACCGCATCTCCTCTCATCATCAATAAGCTTATCAATGAATCCAATAACATGATTGGGAAGGCCTATTGAAGAACCACAGATCCTATGGACATCGTGTGAAGGCATGAACTACACCCACAGACCCTACTCCGACACTTGTAGCTTATAAACGTTAGATTTTCAATGGGAAGACTTAGCCGTGTTTAAGTGTTAGAAGCCAAGGTTTGGAGATTTAGGAGGTGGAGAGCTTCAAGGCTTCCTTAAATCATCTCCCTCAGCTCTCTTAGTTTCCCCAGTGTTCTCTACTAAAAGCCCCCATACGCTTGCAGGGAACATGCATAGCTCAACTTAACCAGCCCTGAGCATCAAGGATACGAGCTCTAGGGTTTCCACTTGGAGCTTGCTCAGCTCTGCCTCGGAGCTCCCAGTTTAAGCTCCCAGTCCTTCTAATCTCTAGAGCTCTAGCCTCAACCTCAATGGTGAGGGTTACTTTAATAGCATGACAAGGTACCTAGCAACACGTCTTAGAGTCTTAGGCACGCTAATAGGAGCTCCGGCATGGAGGTTACCCTAGCCTGCTAGCCCTTAAGCCCATATTGTTTTAAGTAACCCTCACGTCCATGTTTTAAGCTTTAGAGCACACTAGCTTAGGGGCTTCCCTCGCAAGGTTGCCTAGAGCTCATGGAATGGCGTGCGGTCATTGGTTGGAGGTTACCTTTAGAGATTCCAAGGGAGGCTTGTAGGTTACCTTAGGCATTGACAAAGGCCTTGGCTGGCTGTTATGGAGTTTGTAAACTCTAATCGAAGGATTCCAATAGTAAAAAGCCACCTCTAACCTAGCATCCTCCCTTAGACTCTTGAGGATTATAAGGGTTCTACTAGGTAGGCTGGAGTGATAAGAGCTACCGCTACCATAGAGGTAACCCCTAGCAAGCTCTAAACTTCAAAACCGTGTATTGCTGGTTTCAGGAGCTCCTAGCTCAACCTTCTAAAGCTACAACGTGTTTAGAGGGTGAAGTCAAGCCGTTGGAGTGGGGGTTTTAGAGCTAGATAGGCTAAAGTAACCCCCGCTATCTAAGCTCATAGTAACCCCTCAACATGGCTAACAGTCTTTGGAGCTCTAACATCGAGGGTTTTTAGCTATGGTTTGAAGCTCTTGAGGTTTAGGGTCCCTCGTGATACTCAATGATTATTTTGAGTCGTCAACCCTACATTAGAATTTCTAAGGTTAGTGCCAGCTGGTAACTCGGGTTTGATAGTGGCCTAGCTGGGAGTGGTGTTTGGTGCGGGGGGTGGGATTTGAACCCACGCAGGCCTACGCCATCGGGTCCTCAGCCCGACCCCTTTGACCAGGCTCGGGCACCCCCGCTCCACTTAACCTATGTATTTGTGATGGGGGGTTTTAAAGCTCTCCTTTCATACCTTAGGGTAGGTTGATTAACGTGTCGGGCGAGGCTGAAGTGGCTGTTGCTGTGAGAGTTTCAAGTTTAGGGGATCTTGCTAGGCTTGCTTCGAGCGCTGCTCACATGATGGTTGTTATGCCCATCTACAGGTTTAGGTATAGGGGTAAGGTTGTCTACGCCATTCAAACAATATACAAGGACTTCTACAAGCTTTACGGAATCCCGGTTATCTACTACCACGTCTCGGAGGACGACGGATTGGAGGCTTCAAAGGCTAAGTACTTGTTAATTAAGGTTGACGAGATGGGGGAGAAGGTGGAGATTACAGATAGAACTAAACCTGGCTGGATAGGAGTTCCACTAGTCAACCTAGAGTCAAAGCCCCCCTTCATACCAGATGATATAGTTTAGTAAACCACGCCTTCCAAGAGGGCGGTTGAGGGTACCGCATGATATTTGGAGCGTTAGGTTCTAAATCCTAGGGAGCATGTTATAAGATGGAACTGTGATGAGGCTTAATTGAAACGACCCCTCCCTGCCTTTAAAGGCGAGCTTTGCTAAGCTTGAATATCAAGGGCTTGGAGATTGCGGGATTCAAACCCCCCGGCTCGGGGTTTAGCCCCCTTCTACGAGCACCGCGTACCCCTAGGCTTTAATAAGATGTTGTAGGAAACTATAACCCCTCTAGGGGGTAACACGCTAAGCCCTATGGTTTGGTGAAACTCCGTCTTTAAGGGGGGTCATGTAGATTAACTCCTTAGCCCTTAACGAATTAGGGTTTAAGGGTTTATTTAACTGTAGAGCCAACATGATGTCCAGTGTCCTTTTTCAACTTCAACTAAGGGTGGCTCTTCTAGACTGCATTTATTCATGTAGAATGGGCATCTTGGGTTAAACCTACAGCCCCTAGGTGGGTTTACGGGGGAGGGGGGTTCTCCTTTAATCGTTATCCTACTCCTACTCCTTGCAATCTCCGGGTCGGGTATCGGTATTGCTGATAGTAGTGCTTTAGTGTATGGGTGTAGCGGTTTTTCGAAAACATCATCCGATCTCCCTATCTCAACTATCTTTCCTAGGTACATTACTGCTATGTAGTCACTCATATATCTTACAACTCCTAGATCGTGGCTTATGAATAGGAATGTTAGGTTTAGTTTAGCCTGGAGGTCTTTTAGGAGGTTTAGTATCTGTGCTTGGACTGAGACGTCTAGCATGCTTGTAGGCTCGTCGAGCACCATAAACTCTGGCCTTAGAGCTAAAGCCCTAGCTATGGCTATTCTCTGCCTCTGCCCTCCACTAAACTCGTGAGGATACCTGAACATGTGGGTTTCATTAAGACCAACCTGGTATAGTAGGTTTAAAGCATAGCTTTGAGGATCTCCTACGTTCAGCTTATGAACTCTAACAGGCTCCATCACAATATCGAATACCGTCATGCGTGGATTGAGACTCATATAGGGGTCTTGGAATATAATCTGGGCCCTCCTCCTAAACTGGTTTAAGGAGCTCCCACTAAGCATTGTCACATCCACGTTATCATAGTATATCTTACCGGAGGTAGGCTCTAGAAGCCTTAGTATAAGCCTACCAACAGTAGTCTTACCAGAACCGCTCTCCCCCACAAGGCCTAACGTCTTACCCCTTGGGATGATAAAGCTAATATCGTCTACGGCCTTCACATAACCTCTTGTAAATATCAAGCCTCTAAGAGGGAAATACTTTTTCAGCCTCACAACCTCGACTAACGGTTCCTCCCCGGAAAACATGTTCTTTAACTTTAACCTCTCAGACCCCAACTCTTCACCCTTCATAATCACGCCCCCACCTCCTCTCTGTAAAGCCAGCATGATACCCTATGCTTAGCCCCCACCTTGAACTCTGGAGGTCTCTCAAGGCATATCTCACTAAAATACGGGCATCTTGGATGAAATCTACAACCCCTAGGTGGTCTTATTAAGTCAGGGATTGTCCCCGGTATGGATTCCAGCTTAGACGCTTTGACGAGCGGGTTCACAACAGCTCTTAGTAGAGCCTTAGTGTAGGGGTGTCTCGGATTCCTAAATATATCGAGTACAGGTGCCTCCTCTACAATCCTCCCCGCATACATTATAGCAACTCTATCGCACATCTCCGCCACCAACCCCATGTTATGGGTAATCAGGATTAAAGTTAAACCTTCACTTGACTTTAAATCTCTTAGTAGATGCATCAACTGTGCTTGTATAGTTACATCCACAGCTGTCGTAGGCTCGTCGGCTATTAAAACCTTTGGTTTTGTCGACAAGCTTATCCCTATAACACCTCTCTGCTTCATCCCACCACTAAGCTCGTGAGGATAAGATTTAACTCTCTCCTCAGGATCCGGCATAAGAACTCTTCTGAGTACTTTAACAGCCTCTCTAACCCCCTCTCTCACACTCTTCACTAGGTTATGTGCTAGCATGGTCTCCGATATGTGATGCCCTATAGTGTATAAGGGGTCCAGCGCGGAGCTTGGATCTTGAAATATGTATGAGATCTCCCTACCTCTAATCCTTCTAATCTCCTCATCACTAAGCTCCCTTATGTTTACGGGTTTACCGGGCTCGGGGTAGAATATCACCTCCCCTCTCTCAATCCTTCCAGGTGATGGGATTAGACGTGTGAGGGCCTTAGCTGTTACAGTCTTACCGCACCCTGTCTCCCCGACTATGCAGTATGTCTCACCTCTACAGACAGTGAAGCTAACACCATCAATGGCTTTTACAACTCCGGCATATGTGTAGAAGTTAACGTATAGATCCTTAACTTCAATGATTGGATCGCATTCGAAACCACTACTCAACTACATCACCTCCTCTCTTTAATCTTAAACTCTATCCTCCTCCTAGTTCTAGGATCGAAAACATCTCTTAGGGTATCACCTACGAGGTTAAATCCTAGCACTACCAGTAGGGTCATAAATCCTGGGAAGAATACAAGCCACCAAGCCTTTGGGAAGTATTCTGCACCATCGTAGACTATCCTGCCCCAATCGGCTATAGGTGGGACCGCGCCTAAACCTAGGAAGCTTAGGCTAGCCTCTACTAATATTACGGATCCGAAGTCTAATGTTAGAAAGACTAGGATGGGTCCTGAGATGTTCGGTAGTATATGCCTTAAGAGTATCCAGTGCGTAGGCACACCTATAGCCCTAGCAGCCTCAACATAAACGTTCTCTCTAGCTGAGAGGACCATGCCCCTTACGAGCCTAGCATAGCCTGGCCACCATACAATCCATAAGGCAACTATAACGGAAACTAGGTTAGCTAAGGGGCCCACATGTTCAGGCTTGAGAGAGAAAAGAGCTAGGAAGATCTTGGAAACTAGGGGGTAACCCTCTATGATCTCAGAAAGCCTATCTGGGAGTACCGCTGAGAATGCTATGGCCAGTATTAAGCCTGGAAAAGCTATGAATACATCTGTAAGCCTCATTAGAAACTCATCAGCATAACCACCCCTATAACCGGCTATAAGCCCTAGGAATATCCCCACCAGAGGCCCGACTAACATAACCAGTATAGCTACAATTAAACTCGTTCTAGCACCGTAGAGAACCCTACTAAGCAGATCCCTCCCATAGTCATCAGCGCCAAAGACCAATGTATAGTTACCCGGTTTAATACCGTAGACCTGATGGCACAAGCTACCCTCCCTAACTATAATCACCGTACCAGGCGAGGCTAGATAAGCGTTCTGATCGCAGAGCACTAGAGGCATATCATAGCTAAAAGGAGCTATAAGAGGACCTAGAACAGCTAATGCTATAAATAACATGACTAGAGTAGCCCCCAGGAGACCCGGAGGAGATCTATTAAAAGCGTATAACGTGAGCTTAAACTCCTCAATCCTAGCTTCGTTCCTAGCCCTCCATCCAGGTCTAGCCACCTCAAATATCCTTGCTAACCCATCAACCACAATATCTACGATTCTGTCTAAGATCTTCTTCTCGTAAACCTCCTCTCTCTCCCCCTCTGCAGCTGGCAATTCAACAAGCCCGCTCTCTCCAAGAGCCAGATTGAGTTTTTAAACCTTAACTTTTAACAGAGGATGTCAACTTTTCCCACCTTAAAAGACAGGGTTTACACAGACGAACTACTCCAGATATTACGATCTACAGTATTGATTAAAATTGATTGTAATTATTCGTTCCTCCCAATCTCTTAATTCCATTACGATAGTTATACGTGCTTATCTAGCTTGTACCCGTTCAGCAATGCTATGATGGAAGGCACTTTTAAGGGTTAAAAACCTCGAATACGTCTTGTTTAAAGAACATCTAACAGAACCCATCTTATATCCCGATTTAAGTGGTGGATGTAGAGTTCTGGGATCTGTAGAGGCGGTTGATACTTAGGATAAATAGAGGGGTTTACGCAGTGATAGGATCTTAGGTTGAGCTGTCAGAGTGCAGTTATCAATCATAATAAATGTAACCGGCTGCTTGATGGAGGCGGCATTAACCCCGTAAAGGGTGGTGAATAAGGTTTACAGCTGAAAGCCAACTCTCTTCTTTAAAGGGTTATGAGAGGATATGGATGGAGGCTGCGCTCGTAAGAGGGGGATGCGGTTGAATTTCTAGTATCTTACTCTAGGATCTATCATGGCATAGCTAATATCAACTATCAAGTTAACCGTTACATATATTAGGGCTATTAGGAAGACTCCTCCGATAAGTGTTAGATAGTCATAGAATCTTATGGCGTCTATAAGATACCTGCCGACACCGGGCAGTCCGAACACGGTCTCTGTTATTGGGGCTCCGGATAGGAGGCCTCCAAAGGTTAAACCTAGAACTGTTATTATGGGTATCATAGCGTTTTTAAGTATGTGCATATACCTCTGCACTCTAGGCAACCCTCTAGCGTCAATATACTCTACAAAATCAGCACTCATAGCATCGAGGAAACTATTCCTAACAAGCCTAGCGATAACTCCTATGCTAGGATATGCTAGGACGAGTGATGGTAGCCAGAATCTCTCTATAACCTGTTTAAAGGTGTTGAAATCTAGTTTTAACAAGGAGTCTATTAAAGGTATCCCAGTTATGGAGTATGGGGTTATAGGGGTTCCGGCTAGGGTAATCCAGTGTAGTCGTGTGAAGAATAAAAATATTAGTAAGTACGCTAGCCAGAATATAGGTGTTGAGATTCCAATTAATGCTAGAATTCTAACCACCATGTCGAGAAGGCTATCCCTTTTTAAGGCTGATATTACGCCTAACGGGACACCTATTAATATTATGAATGTGAAGGATAGAAGTGTGAGTTGTATTGTAACTGGGAGCCTTCTGCCTAGATCCTCCCACACCTTATTATGAGATACCGGGCTTACCAGCTCGTTTGTAACAACGTTCTTCATGAAGAAATAGTACTGCTCCCATATAGGTCTATCAAGCTTATACTCCCTCCTAAGATTCTCTACAACCTGAGGATTGGCTTTCTCGCCTCCAGCCCAAAGCTTAGCAGGATCCGCGGGGAGAACAGCTGCTATGATGAAGACGAGTATTGTAACCCCTATTACTGTTGGGATGAATGTTATAAGCCTTCTAACCAGAAACTTCCTAAGCTCGGCCATAAAGCTGACACCAAGTAGTAAGCTAGACGAGGAGAAAGGTTATATAAAAAGCTGGGTTTAGATCTAGAGGCTATCCGGATAGGATCTTTTGTGCCTCTCCAATAGACTTAACAACAGCGAAATCTAATACCTTGAACTTGGTTCCACCATAAGCCAGAGGCCCAGCATAGTTATCTGGGTCGATGTAGTCTGGAAGCCAGCCAACCATCCACACATCGAACTCTCCATGTTCAGTCTTATCCAGTAATATCGGCCAGTCTAGAGGTTCTACTGTTATCTTAAGACCTAGCTGCCCCCACGTAGCTTGTAGAAGTGTTAGTGTTTTCTCTCTCTCAACGTTACCCCTGTTATACCATAGCTTAATACTGTATTTTGATAGATCTACCCCAGCTTGTCTAAGTAACTCCCTAGCCTTAGCTAGGTCGAACGTGTACTTCACCACTATGTCGTCGTTATGACCCGGGAACCCTGCAGGTACGACGCCATAAAGTCTTACTATCCTCCCTACAAACACCGTGTTTATAATTTCATCGTATGGTATGGCGTATGCTAAAGCCTGTCTTACAAGTTTGTTGTTGAACGGTTCTCTCATACAGTTAGGCACTATGTAAGTTATTGCAGGCGATAAGCCCGGCTCTTCAACTACTATCTCCCAATCTGTTCCAGGATACTTGTATCCTTTAATGTCTGCTAGCCTAGCTAGTGGAATAGCACCGTAATCAGCTACCCCCCTCTTAAGTATTTCCACCCTAGCTGTGGCGTCATCATTTATCATGAATATTACTTTTTCAAGCCTAGGTTTAGGTGCACCATAGAGTTGAACCCATAAAGATGTGTTCCAGTAGTACGGGTTATAGCTTAGGGCTATATGTGATTTCTCTAGATAGTCCTCTATGTAGTAAGGCCCGGTGCTTATTGGATACTTGTGTAAGAAGAGATGCGTTGGCTCGTTGGGTCCGGTTCCTATGTACTTAGCCCATACCCCTGGAGTCTTAGCTGACTTGAAGTCGTTTAAAGCCTGTTCATACTTACCCTTAAGCTCCTCTACGTTATCGAAGAGGTATTTCATTGGGATAGCCACTGTGAATGGATCTGCTAGGATGCTTAGGAATGGTGCGTATGGGAAGTTCAGCTTCAGCTTAACAACACCAGCTGTCCCCCCAATATACCTGTATACCGAGAGTAGCTGGCTGAGGCTCTTAACCTCACCCGAGAAGCCTGCATAATCAGCATAGATGCCTCCTTTAGCTAAGAGCTCGTTAAACTCACTCTCTGTTAAAACTGTACTTTCATTCACGTTAACAAACTCCGTTATCATCCAGCTTGGATCGAGCTGAAGCCTAGCTATTCTCCATATAGTAAAGAGAACGTCTACAGCTGTAACCTCATAAGTCTTCTTATTCCATGGATCGTATGCTAGGACCCCTCCTCTAATTACGAAGTAGTATTCTGTAGCATTAGCATTTCTAGCCCATGCTACTGCCAGCTCCGGCCTTAGGGTGGTCAAGTCGTCCTTCCAGAAGGTCACTAGGGTTGAGCCTATATTATGTAGTATAAGCCACCCGAAGCTCTCGTAGTTCGCTGCTGGGTCAAAGGTGTCAGGCCACCCGAATGTTATTATGGAGAGCGTCCTAGGGTCATTGACGTAATCCTTTATACCAATCCTAGCAGTAGGGGCTCTCGTATCTTCATATAGCAGATCATATCTCTCACCTAGAGTCGGGTGGTAGTATCTGCCTTTAAGCCAGCTCCAATAGTTAAGAACTATTTTGTTCTGCCCTAGCCAGATAACCGGGAGCTCCTCGCTACTAACCTTATGTATCGCTTCATACAGTTGCTCTCTCACAGCAGGGTCTCCCGACTTCCTAGCAGCTATTATCAATGCATCCAGGTACTCTATCCTACAGAAGCCAGGATTTATATCTGTAAATGCGACAGACTTCTCCACAGGCTTTGTGGCTTGAGGATCAGGCTGGTAGGCTACAACGATTATCGGCTTACCCTTCGGGTCGAAGGAGGGTATACTGGATCCTTTAACTCCAACTACTACAAACGCCTTACTAGTCTCTATTACGGTAGCTAGAGGGCCTGGGGGAGGGGTAATTTGGGGTGGTGGTGTCGTCGGAGGGGTGGTTGGCGGTGTTGTCGCTGGTGGTATTGTCGTAGGGGTTGTCGGGGACGGTGTAGTTGTTGGCGTCGGCCCGGGCCTAGTGTATAGGAAGTATGCTGCTAATAGAATTAATATGACTATCACTGCTGCAGCCGCAAGAACGGTAGTTCTACTAACTCCTCCATAGCTCATAGCACAACACCAGTCTCGAGTACGAGTATAGCGGCTCGGTGTTAATAAATTTTATCTCCTGAGACCTCTACAGGGTACGTGTTATTTTTAAGCTTTAGGATTTGAACTCCTAAATGGTGCTTCTCAGTTGACCTACTCTATTGTAGCTGTTGATGTCGAGAGGGGGGATATTGGTGTTGGTGTTGCATCTAAGTTTATCGCGGCTGGCAGTATAGTTCCCTGGGTTAAGCTTGGCGTCGGCGGTGTTGTTACGCAATCCTGGGCTAATGTTAAGTTTGGGCCTTTGATATTGAGTTTGCTAGAGCATGGTTTCAGCCCTAGGAGGGCTGTTGAAGCTGTTCTTCACGGTGATCCTAGGAGGGAGTTAAGGCAGGTTGGTGTTGTTAACGCTAGAGGTGAGGCTTACGCGTTTACAGGGAGGGAGTGTATAGGTTTTGCTGGACATATAGTGGGCGAAGGCTATGTAGTCCTAGGTAACATCCTAGCCGGTCCTCAGGTCTTAGAGGAGATGTCTAGAGCTTTTGAGAGCACTAAGGGGGAGCTTGTGGATAAGATCCTAGCATCGCTCATAGCTGGCGATAGAGCTGGGGGGGATAGGAGGGGTAAGCAGAGTGCAGCAGTAATAGTGGTTAGACCCTGTGGAGGCTATGGAGGTTGCGAGGAGGGGGTTGGTAAATACGTGGATCTAAGGGTTGACGACCACCCAGACCCGGTAAGGGAGCTTGAGAGGCTCTTCAGGATATGGGAGATATCTGTGTTAACAAGAGAGGACCCCAACGATGTGGTTGAACTCTCAGACGTAGCTGAGGAGGTGCAAAAAGCGCTAGCAAAACTAGGATATTATAAGGGGCCCGTGACGGGAGTATTAAACCCTGAAACCACAGAGGCCTTAGAGGCCTGGATGGCTGTAAACAACTTTGAGAATAAGATTAGGAGAGATGGGAAGCTATGGGGTACAGTATATAGGTTCCTCTTAGAACAAGCTAGGGAGAGCACGCATCAATAGCCAGAATGGGGGACGCGAGGTCTCAGTCTATGGAAGTGGAGCTCTCCATACCATATAACCTAGTAGAAGCTTCTGGAAAGCTACTCGGGCTAGATGCTTACTTCTGGAACAAGCTTAGTACCCCCTATAGGAGAGTTTTACTAATTAGGAATGCTAGAGATCTTAGTAGAGAACCTACAGGTTGTACGCTTAACTTCGAAGTTAACGTTGAAGATCAAGTTAGAGAGCTGGCTGAGATCGCTAACATAGTAGCTCCTCTAGGTGAGAGCAGGAGGGGTGTCCCCCTCTCGCTATTAAGGGTGGCATCGCTAATAGTACCTTATAGGGTTGTGGAGAAAGCCTGGGAGTCTCGTGTAAACTCTATGGTTGTAGATGAGGTTGAGATAGCTAAGATCATAGCTAGAGGGTTGTTAGGAATAGGCTCTCTTAAACCCCTAGGTGAGCGTATGTGGTTAAATGTTAGGTTTAAGAGGGGATTTATAGAGGATAGGGTTTTGGGTTACCTCTCTAGAGCCGATAGTATGTTCTCATCTAGCCTAGTAGAGGTTGTTAGGAGGTGTGGGATTTCATTTAAGGGCTTGGGTGAATAGAGAGTAGTGGGGCTTAAGCCTAATGCCGGCTAACCTACCTGCTGAGGCTAAGGCTAAGCTTGCTAAGTATAGTGAGGCTAGAACCGTTGAGGAGAAGATTAGAGCTCTCGAAGAGTTCATTAGTAGCGTTCCTAAGCATAAGGGTACTGAGAACATCATGCTATGGGCTAGGAGAAGGCTTGCGGAGCTCCGCGAGGAGTTGGAGCTTAGGAAGAGGAAGAGGGTTGGTGGAGGTGGTTTACAGTTTTTCGTTGAGAAGGCTGGTGTAGCTCAGGTTGTCATACTAGGACCTCCTAATGTTGGTAAAAGTAGTATCTTAGCAAAGCTTACTAATGCGAAGCCCGAGATCTCCCCCTATCCTTATACAACTAAAACCCCCGTCCCCGGCATGCTTGTCTACGAGGATGTACAGATACAGCTTGTTGACACACCACCTTTAAACCTAGTTGATATTGATAGTAGTTTAAATAATAGGGTGTTAGGCTTAGCTAGAAACGCTGACGCCATAATCCTGGTTTTTAGTGTTGACTGCGGGGAGCTAGAGGAGGTTGTTAAAAGGAGTCTGAGCCTACTTGAGGATAGAGGTATAGTGGTTACACGACTTAAGGGTGTTGTGAGGATTAAGAAGAGTAGGGGTGTCGAGGGGGTTAAGGTCGTAGGGTCTGGGAGGCTCCTTGGTTTTACCGAGGATGAATTAGCAAAACTCCTAGCCAGCTATAGAATCTTCAACGCTATAGTTGAGGTGGAAGGGGATGTAACACTAGACGATGTAGAATCAGCGATAATAACGTCTAAGGTTTACAAACCAACCATAGTCCTGGTTAACAAGGTAGACTTAGCAGAAGAGCCCGGAGAACTCGTAGAGAAGGTATCACACCTAATTCCAGCAGACGTCCCCGTAATCCCCGTATCAGCTGAGAAAAGCTTAGGCCTCAAAGTTTTAGGTGATATCTTATTTAAGAAACTAGATTTGATAAGAGTATACACTAAAAGTCCAAACAAGGAGCCAGATCCCAATCCTCTAGTAGTTAAAAGAGGTACGACGGTGATAGAAGTTGCTGAGATGGTGCATGTTAGGCTAGCAAAAGGCTTTAAGTACGCAAAAATCTGGGGTAGAAGCGTTAAATATCCAGGTCAGAGAGTTGGAGCGGAGCACATACTAGAAGATGGGGATGTGGTGGAGATCCACGCTAGTTAAACTATAAGCAAAAGTGATTTACAACTGAAAAACCTCGCCTTTCAAGGCAGGGATGGAAAGAGATTTAATGCAATGTTGATAACATTGGAAGGTCGAGAGGAGCCGATGTGGAGAGGGAGATCCCGATGATCCCACTGGAGCCGGGCCTCCTGGCCCTGAAGTTATGATACTCCAAGCGTGGGGATCCGTTGGAAAGATGGAGAGTGTGCTTCCGAGCGGGGGATCCGGCAAACCGCTTGGGGGAGGCCTAGAGAGCCTCCCGGGGGGATGCGGGGAGGGGGTTGTTAGGTCTAGGAGATTATGTAGCCTATGTACGGGTATGCTAGAATTGCTGTCGACGTGAAGGCTATAAGTATGTTATCGTCTACAGGCCCTATTTCAAACCTCTCAACTATAACAGCTACTATTGCAGCTAGGAGGCCGTAGAACCCAGCGTATAGGAAGCCTACCGGTAGGCATACTATTGCCATGGCAATATTACCGTACCAATGCTTAGTTCTATAACCGAATAAGGCGTTCCTCACAATCCCTGTAACGGCATCACCATAGGATATGAATATAGCTGGTAGAACTGCTACGAAGGGGTCTGGGAATACATGCCAGAGTATGAATATGGTTAAACCCCAGGCTAGGACGAAGTTAACCTCGAACATGTCATCAGGGGCTTGGAACCAGTAGAACGGCCGATACCTCCTAGCTAGGACTAGTAGCAGGGCTAGGGCAACGGATGCGAGGAGTGGGAAGAGGGGTGAGGTGTACAAATGTGGTACTAACACAGCTACTATACCCCCAGCGAACATGTGTATAAGCTTCCTAGAATAGTACCTAGCAGAATTCTCCGAGACGCCCCTTGAAACAAGGAGCTTGTAGACGGGTAGTGTAGCGAAGATCACGAGGAGGACGTAAAATGAGAGGATCACAGTGTATATGGCTTCAGCTCTATAGTCTAGGGGCTCTATAAAGCCAATGGCAACCACGCCAGGTCACCCGCTCTACCAGGATTAGAGGTAACCTCGATCTTTTAAATCTTAGATCCGCTAAGCGTTTCCCCGCTAACGGTACTTGATGGTATCTGTGAATACCCGTATTTCCGTTAGCGGGGTTGGGCCTTGGTGTGGGTTCATTAGCTTCACCCACACCTCATGGGCCCCGGTCGAGCCCAACGCCATTGGGCTCCCATCTGAGTATAGGTACTTCAACCCGATGTTTATAGCTCCAACAACATCCCTCTCAACAATCCTACCATCAACATACGCAACCCTCAAGACTATCTTCACAACCTTATATCTACCTTTAGCCCCCCTCACCGCAGTGCGGATCACCAGGGGGCTGTAACCATCAATCCTCTTCCTCGTGAAAGGATCTACGCTTGAGGAACCCCTCTCTGATACCCTTACAACGTGTACCGGTCTATCCTCTAGTAGTTTTATCAACGTGGCGATACTCCACTGGTGTATTCTGTGTCTAAGCTTCCTACCCTTATTCTTCTCCATCCTCCCCTTATCATCTCCACTTATATCACCTATTACTACTACTGCGTTGTTCTCTCTTGCAAGCTCCTCTATGAATCTTACAACCTTATACAGTATATCCTTCTTTCTATCCCCCTCCCTGAGCTTTCTAAGCTTCTTTTTAATCTCCCTTGTTTTAGTAGACTTACCCTTTGATATCCTCTTCCTCCTAACAGCGTATGCTATGACCAGCTTACCAAGACCTGTCTCAATCCTAATAACCTCAACCAGAACACCGTTCTTGAATATAGCTATTGTTATGTTGTTCTCGTTACCATCAACAGCTATAACATTCATTTTATCGTAGAGTATGGCGTATACCTTAACGAACGTTATGTATGCCAGCACCCTCCTACCCCCATTTGTCTTTAGTTTAAGCTCGCTTGCAGGAATCCATCCACCGTATAGGTATCTGTGTAACTGCTTGTTGTTACCGTACTTTAGCTCAACCC
>Ga0079996_113926_pt1 | contig 14761 bp, 14 predicted proteins | sample PerSpoAPS_AMetaG_FD_69199 | JGI IMG/M metagenome (GOLD analysis project Ga0079996, IMG submission 69199) | Thermal spring microbial communities from Yellowstone National Park, Wyoming, USA - Perpetual Spouter A (PS_A) MetaG (SPADES assembly)... | ecosystem: Environmental > Aquatic > Thermal... | reverse complement strand
CTCTCTGAACTCGTCCCAGTACTGCATGAACACCGACTGCATCGCGCCGAAGCCCTCCTGGAGCTCGTCCGCGAGCCTGCCGTACTTGATTCTGAAAGACTTCAGCTTCCGGTCTGGCTTGGCCGGACGCTCATCGACCGATCTGACGATGGCGGGTGGTGGCGGGTTCCTCACCGCTTGGAGGAACTGCTCGAGCACCTCGTCCTCGGCCTGGGCGAATAACCTGACCGATCCGTCCTCAAGGTTCTCGATGAAGCCCGCAACGCCGAGCTCCTGGGCCTTGTCGAGGACGTACCTCCTGTACCCGACCCTCTGGACCCTGCCTGTGATCCTGAGCCTCACTGCCCTCAAGGGCTTCACCTGAAGACTGATCAACTCCCAGAATAACGTTGCCGCGTTAACTTGCGTCACACCTGATGGTGCTGGCTAAGATCTGCCAGAGCTGAGGCTCCTGACCAGGTATGTGCCCTCCACCCTCTCGCCCCTCAGCGCGCCTATCACCCTCTCAGGCCTGAGGCCGTTGACGATCACCACCTCCACTCCTGCCTCCACCGCCTCGAAGGCCTCCTCCACCTTCGCCGCCATCCCCCCTGTTGCATCGGGCACCTCGGTGTAGACCGTCCTCCTGTGGGTCTCGTAATCCATCAGGGGGACGAGCCTCGTCCTGCCCTCAGGGTCTCGCGCCAGAACGCCGTCCACATCGGTCGCGTAGACTATCCTTACTGCCCTCAGCTTGGTCGCCAGGTAGACCGAGATGGAGTCGCCGGAGAGGACCGTGAAGCCCAGCTCTCTGTCGAAGACGACGTCGCCGCAGGTGACGGGGATCAGGCCGTGCTCGAGCGAGGCGAAGAAGGGGTCGAGGTTCGCGGACCTTATCCTTCCTCCTGTGGTCCGGAAGGCGAGGGAGGCCGGTATCGGGAAGGGCATGAGGCCGGAGGACGTCATGAGCTCGGTCACCTTGAGGTTCAGGCGCCTGACCTCCAGCGCTGTCCTGGCGAACCCCTCGACGGAGCTCCGCTTTGCGCCCGCAGCGACGTTGTACTCGACCGCGACCCTGTGGACCTCGGTCCCTCCTCCGTGGACCAGTATCAGCGGCCCTTCCAGCTCGTCCCTGATTCTGCTGAAGAGCTCCTTCAGCAGCTCCTCCCTCAACTCGCTGCTTCCTGACCTCTTGTCCATCAGCACCGAGCCCCCGATCTTCAGGACCTGCAGCCTCCCCATCCGGCATCCCGCACCGTGACGGACTTATATCAATGAGCGCCAGGATCGACGCGTGGCGTCCTCGAGGCATGAGTTGCTGGAGATACTCAGATCCCTTGCGACGGCCTACGGTCCTCCGGCATGGGAGAGGGACGTGGCATCGAGGATCGAGGAGCTGCTCGCACCCCTATCGTCGGAGCGCTGGAGGGACAACCTCGGCAACCTCTTCTTCCGCATAGGACGTGAAAAGGGGCCGAGGGTGATGATGGTGGCCCACATGGACGAGGTGGCTATGATCGTGAGGCACGTTGACGAGTCGGGATTCCTGTACATCGCACCGCTCGGCGGGCTGGATCCGAGGGTCCTGATAGGGCAGAGGGTGGTCGTGCACGGCTCCTCACCGGTCGAGGGGTGCATAGGCGTGAAGCCTCCGCACGTCATGACGCCCGAGGAGATGAAGACGGTCCCGAACGTGAAGGACCTCTACGTCGACGTCGGCGCCTCCTCGAGGTCGGAGGCTGAGGCGATGGGGATCAGGGTGGGGAGCTACGTCACCTTCCCTCCCAACTTCTCCGTCAACGGCAACAGGGTCCTCTCCAAGGCCCTCGACGACAGGGCAGGGTGTGCCGCGGAGGTAGCGATAGCCCGCGAGGTCCTCAGGTCATCGGAGGACGTCGACCTCTACGCCGTCTTCACCGTTCAGGAGGAGCTGGGGCTGAGGGGGGCCTCGGTGATCGTGGAGCAGGTCGAGCCGGACCTGGCTGTAGTCCTGGAGTGCACGGTGGCCGCCGACGTCCCAGGCGTTCAACCTCAGGACTACGTCACCAGGCTCGGGTCTGGCGCTGCGGTGAGGGCCATGGACTCCTCGATGCTGACGAACCCTAACTTAGTCAGGTGGCTGGTGGATCTGGCCGAGTCGCAGGGGATACCTTACCAGGTTCAGGTGATGACGGGCGGGGGGACGGACGCCGGAAGGATACACCTCCAGAGGAGGGGCGTGCCGACGGTGGTCCTCGCTACGCCCTGCCGATACCTCCACTCGCCTAACCTGATGATGGACCTGAGGGACCTGGAGGCCGTCGTGAGGCTCGGCAAGGCGGCCGTCCTCGACGCTGAGAGGGCCCTCAGAGCCCTTTAGCCCTCAGAATCTCCTCTATCCTCGATGCGAGCTTGAAGTCCAGCTTGGTGAGACCCCCTGCGTCGTGCGTCGTCAGCGATATCCTCATCCTGCCGTACGAGACCGTGACGTCGGGGTGGTGGTCCATCTCCTCGGCGAGCTTGGCGATCTCGTTCAGCAGCTCAACGCCCGGCATGAAGCCCTCGTACCTCACGACCCTGACGATCCTCCTCCCCACCAGCCTCCAGCTTCCCAAATCCTTCAGCATCCTCCTGACGTCCCTCTCGCCGAGCCTCCTCACACCGATTCCGACTCCTCGCTTTTGGATAAGACTTGGCCCTTCACCGCTTCAGGGAGGTGAAAGGTGGCGATGAGGTTTCACAGGCTCAGCAAGTCCGACCTCAAGCAGCTCAGGGAGAGGCTCAGGTCCCAGGGGCTTGAGATGGAGTGCAAAATCGGTGCGGTCCTGGAGGACGAAGGGAAGAGGGTCTTCGCGGTCGACGGGTTCGTCCTCTTCGAGCATAAGGGCCTGCTGGTTCCGATCGCTGCGGAGAAGGTGAACGCTCCACTCCTCTCGAAATATCCCGCTGTTTACGTGGACATCGGTGCTGTCCCTCACGTCCTCAACGGCGCTGCTGTCATGAGGCCGGGTATCGTCAAGGTCGAGGGGGCCTTCTCCAGGGAAGAGGTGGTCGTTGTGAGGGAGGTCAGGGCTTCTCAGGCGATAGCGATAGGCGAGGCTCTGGTGTCCTCCGAGGAGCTCCAATCGCTCGCAAAGGGGAAGGTGATCTCGAACGTCCAGCACCACGGAGACCGCTACCACGAGCTCGGGATGAGGGCGCTAGAGCTACTCAGGGGAACCTCCTGACCTGAGCCTGCGCAGCTCCTCCAGCAGCTGCCTGTACATGCTCAACGTCTCCGAGAGCTCCCTGACCACTTCCTCCTCGAGGTCAGCTTCAGGCGATAAGTCCTGCGGTGGTGCCTGTCCCTCACCGGTCCCTTGGAGGTCGGCCGGCTCCTCCTGCTGCCCCTGCTTCACCTCAGTCCCCTCCGGCCTTTCCTTGAATGCCTCCTTCGCACCGGTCCCTGGCTCGGCCTTTACGACCTCAGCGCCCACCTCCTTTGACTCGACCTTCGTCGCACCGACTTCGACCACCGGCACCGTCTCCGGCTCCTGGCGCAGAACGGCCGAAGCCTGCGTCCCAGCGAGCCCGTACATCGTCATCCTCCTCGTGTGCCTCCTGACGGGCCTGGCGGTTGACCAGATGAGGGCGAGGACCAGCAGCGACGAGACGATGCTCAAGATGCCCAGAAGCTCCTGCATCTTCTCACCACATCGATCTGAGCCTCGAGAGGTGAGAGGTCAACGACTCGAGCAGCGCGGTCGTCCCCGTCGAGGTCATGTAGAAGACGGCCGAGGAGGCCAGGAGCATGGAACCGAAGTAAAGTGCCAGGTGGGCACGAGAGGACCCCTCGATGAGGTAGACGAGCAGCGCACAGGTCAGGGACATAACGACGATAGCGACGAGCATGACGCGCCACATCAGGCCCAGAGGTAGGTCGGGGCTCAGCGGAAGGAACTGCCTGACCATCGTGATCGCGTTCAGCAGCAGACCGTAGAGCGACCCGACGACTCCCATGATAGCGGCCGAGGTGCCGACGGAAGGGTAGGCGACGCCCTTGATGTACCCAGCTACTTGGGACCTCTTTTTCCTCATCGAGAGCCTGTCGTTGAGGTAGAGGTAGACGACGTTGCCTATGCCGTGGGACGGCACGCCAAGCCTCATCCCCTCGACGAGGATCTCGGAGGCGTCGGACGCCAGCCTGCTTCCGGTGCTTGAGAAGACCGACCTCATCGCAGTCCCCAGCTCGACCCCTGCCCGAAGGAGAGCGGAGACCTTTTCGAGGAGGCGCCTGATGGTTTTGGGTTGGCCCTCTGAGACCACGCCTATCGCGTCCTTGGGGTCCTTGAAGTGCGCCATCACCTCGGAGAGGGCCCTGAAGACGATCGGAAGTTCAGCGTCGAGGGCCGGTATCCTCCTGGACTTGATCCAGCTGGAGGCGGCGAAGGCTGTGAGGGCTGCACCTATTCCTGCGCTCAGGAGGCTCCCCGTGCGGGGGTCAAGGAGCAGCACCGAGAGGAGGGAGGCGGCGACGGAGGCGACCAGCGCCATCGGTGCGGTCTCCTCGACGAACCTCATCCAGTACGGAGCGAAGGGCCCCGTCGAGACCATCGTGTCGGTCCCGAGGTAGCGCCAGGTGAGGAAAGTAACGAAGAGGGAGGAGCCTCCGATCCCCGCGAGGACGAAGAGGAGGACGGTGGAGCCGCTGATGCCGCTGAAGGTGCTGGAGGCGATGACGAAGGCCGCGATGAGGAAGGTGAAGGTGCTGATCAGCGTCATGTAGAGGTCTCCGAGCGTCCTGGCGTGGTCCAGCGCGCTCTCCATCTCCTTCCTTCCTATGTCCCTCATCCTCTCGTACTCCATCCTGACGTAGGCCACCGATCTCATCCCGGCCTCCACGGCCTTCCCCATCCTCTCCACAAGCCCCCTCACCCTCGGATTGACGACGGTCGAGGCCACGGACCTCAGGGCCTTCCCGAGGCCGAAACCCCAATTCCTGAAGAGGTCCCTCGCCTGGGCCAGGGGCTTGAGGACCTCTCCGATCTGACCTGAGGTGGAGGAGACCAGTTCGAGATAGGTGAGGTCGTCGAGCTCCTCCGTCGCGAGGGCCCTCAGGTAAGCCATCATCAGCTCAGCGTCGCTGCTCCGCCCCCTGACGCGCAACCACCTCCACCTCCTGGAGTGCCTTCTCTACGCCGACGGTGTAGGCGTGGGCGACCGCCCTGAAGACGTCCTTGTACTCGTAGACGCCGAGCTGTATCAGCTTCCTGATGAACTCGGCCCGGAGGCGGAGCTCGGCGTAGATCCTCCTGATCTCCCTCCGGGGTATCCCCCTCATCCTGGCCACCTTCTCCTCCAGAAGGTAGCTGGTCCCCTCTCCTCGGAACTCGTGCATGTCGGTCACAGGATTCCAGCTGAAGACCTCGACGTAGTTCACGCCCCCCGTCTCCGCATCTACGCCGAGTATCTCGTTGAAGCTCAGCACCCTCCTCTCGAGCTTTCCGGTGTGGGGGTGCAACACGGCGCTCTGGAGGACGACGCAGTTCAGGTTGTCGATGAAGGTCTTGGGGACGTTGATGGGGTCGCTGACCAGCCTCTGGATCAATTTCTGGACGCTCCCGGCGTGGAACGTCGAGATCACGCCGTGGCCCGTGTCCATCATCGGCAGCACGGGCCCCTCACCTGCCATGTAGTAGGTCCCACCTTCCAGCACCAGGTCGTAGACGGTCGCCGGCCCGGAGGCCCTCACGTCCGAGAGCCTGACCCAACCGTCGACCGGTTGGAGGACAACGCTCTGACCTTCCATGAAGGAGAGGACGTTGACGCCGGCCCTCCAGAGTCCGTGCACCGCCCACTCCCACTCCCCCACATGGACCTTGAACTGCTCCGTCACCTCGACGGACCCTCCGTGCTGCTCCCACCCGTCCACTCGCTCGACCGAGACCGAGAACGAGAACGACCTTCCGCTCCTCTTCCTCAGCTCTATCCCCAGCGTCCTCGAGGCCCTCTCCAGCTCTGGGGCAGCAGGGCACCGATCGCCTACCGAGACCGAAGCGTCCTCCTCGAGCCCCAGCTCCCTTATCGACCAAAGGACGTCGACTGCCCTCTTCACCCTGTCGGGACCTGGGACCTCGCCTCCCCAACCTTCGAGGGCGTCCGCGATTCCGGCCACCAGCGCTCTCCTGTCCAGCCCCACGTCGTTACAAGCTACGGCCCAGTAGGTCCTCCCGTCGCCGATGAGGATCCCCCTGCTCGCAGCCCAGTGGACGAACCTCGGAGGGATGCCCTTCGCAAGCACCTTCACCGAGCTCCTGAGGGACCTGGTCCTGAAGGTGAGCTCGCAATCGGTCGTGGAGCCGAGAAGGCCCTCGAGCCTCGCCGCATCTGATGCTCTCCTGACCCTTGCTACGAGGACGTAACCTCCACGATCCCTGACGATGTAGTCGCCTCCGATGAGGCGGCCGATGAGGTAGCCGAGGGCCCCATTACCGGCCGGGATCGAGTACCTCTTAGGAGGAGGAAGGGCGACTGGGGGAGCAGGGGTTGCGATCCTCCTCAGCGAGAGCCTGACGTCCCTGATCCCTGATCTCCATAGCTCGAGCAGCTCAGAGGCCGTCACCTCCCGCTCGCCAGCTCCGTCCATTACGATGAAGCGGTGGTTCGGCGTCACCCTGAAAGAGGATCCGTTGGGCAGCGTGACGCTCACCGTCACATGAGCCTCCATCCTCTTCACAGCCACCGCCTCACCCACCCACGCAGTGCCTCTGCCGGGCTCAGTCACCGCCACTCTGATCCGCTCCGGCAACCTCACCAGCACCGACCCGTCTCCCTGCCTCTCGCCCAGCTGCGAGTGGACCCTGTATAGCTCCGAGATCCTGACAGGACCTCTGTAGGTGTGGATGAGGGCGTCGTCGACGCACTGCATCGCCTGGAAGGCGACCGCCGCCTCCGCTCCCCTGATCTCGCCCACGATGATGTAGTTGGGCCTCTGCCTTAGAGCCGCCTTGAGCAGGTCGAAGAGCTCTACACCTCCCACGCCCGTCTCCGACCTCTTCGTGACCTCGCTGACCCAGTTGTCGTGCGGTACGACTATCTCGGGGACGTCCTCTATCGAGACTATCTTGTAGGTGGGCCTGATGAAGACGGCCGCGGCCCTTAGTAGCGTCGTCTTACCTGATGCCGTCTCGCCGCAGAACCACACGTTCATGTTCGATTCGAGCAGCATCCACAGGTAGGCAGCCATCTCAGCGCTCAGGACGTTCCACTTCACCAGCTGTGTTATGCTGATCGGCTTGTCGGAGAACTTCCTGATGGTGAAGTTCGACCCTTTCCTGCTGACGTCGGATCCGTAGACTATGTTGACCCTCGATCCGTCTGGGAGCTGCGCGTCGACGATGGGGTTCCTGAAGCTCACAGGCCTGCCGCACTTGATGGAGAGCCTGACCACGAACTCGTCGAGCTCCTTCTCGTCCCTGAACTCGATGTTGGTCATGCAGGACTCGAAGACCTTGTGGACGATGAATATCGGCCCTATACCTGTGCAGCTGATGTCCTCGATGTAGGGGTCCCTGATGAGGGGCTCGATCGCACCGTGCGCCGTCTTCTCGACGAGGACGTAGTGCTTTATCCCCTCGGCCAGCCTCGGCTCCGCCAGTATCTCGACCACAGCTCCCTTCCTCCTTATCGGCTTGAACTCCCCCCTCTTGAGCGAGGGATCGGGCCTGACTATCTCAGAGAGGAGGCGCTCGAGGACCTTCGCTTTATCACCGTCATTCTCCCCTTCACCGCGCCTGAGCAGGTGGTAGGCGAGGGCCTCGTCGACGTACTCGAGGGCCTTCCACGCATCGCCCTCTATCATCGGCTGGATCACCACGTACCTGCGCCACTTCTCGCCCCGGACAGAGTAGACGTGGACGAAGTAGGGATCGCCTATTGGATAAAGCACGTTCACCTCCTCCATGTCCCTCATATCCCTTGAGAGCTGGACGGCGAAGGTCGGTGGCCTCATCCCCTTCCTCTGCAGCTCCGCTAGGTAGTCCCTGAGGTGGGGGTACTTGGCGAGGAACTCGCTACGGCTGAACTCCTGCTGCGAAGCCATCAGACCTTCACCTGCGTGTAAGGAAGCACCTTGATCCCGAAGCCTGGCTCGACCTCGAACGTGATCACGTCTCCTGTAGACTTGGAGGCTCCCCTGATCTTCAGGACCTGCAGCGTCTTGAGCAGCTGCCCCGATACCTCCCTTATGCTCAGCGATAGGTGCGTGTCGGCCATCGCCCTGATCCTGATCAGGAGATCCTGCGTGAAGGAGTAGGTGTGGACGGTGACGAAGAAGCTGAGGCCGTCCCTCTCCCTCATCTCCCTCAGCCTCGAGAAGAATCCGAGAAGGTCAGCGTCCTCGAGTCCTATCGTTAGGGCCGTGAGCGAGTCGACCGCGAAGACCTTGAACTTCTCCTTCTTTCGGTCGAAGTAAGCGAGCAGGGAGTGGAGCATCCACCTCCTCTCCTCCTCCGTCCTGTCCCCGGGTTCGGCGAGCAGCTGCACCACAACGAGCTCACCCATCAGGAAGCCCCTCTTCAGGTCGAGGCCCAGGTTCTCCACCGACTCGACGATGACCTTCCCGCCCCCCTCGCTGGAGAGGAGGCACGTCCTTAGGCCGAGCTTCAGGCACCCGTTAATCAGGTGATAGAGAAGCACGCTCTTACCAGAGTCGTTGGGCCCCTCGATCAGCGTAACGGAGGGAAGCGGTATCCCTCCCAACCTCCTGTCCAACTCCTCGTTGAAGGTCCTGAGGACGACCTTCGATGAGTCCTCCGCTCCCTTCATTTCGCGACCACCCCCTTCAAGCCCTGCGGCGTGACGACCAACACCATTACAGGGCCGTCGGGATCCATGTCCTGCTGAACTGGGACAGCGATCGTTGCGGTCTCGCCGGGGTCTATCACGCCCTTCCCGGACTCTACGTCGACCGGGTTCAGGAGCTCCTCCTTGCCGTTCAGGGAGACCTCGATCAGCCTCCATCCGTCGCAGCACCGGAGGACCAGCGTCGCTTTGCCGCCGTCGACCTTCCTGTACCTCAGCACCACGTCTGACCTGAGGAACTCGCTGGCCTTGATGCTCCCGGTACCCACGTTCCTGAAACTCGCGAGGATGTGCGTTCCGTTGTTGAGGAGCGACACCCCCTCAAGCCTCACGCCGTAATCGCCGTTCAACGTCTCTTGGACCAGCGAGCTGTAGGAGCTGACGAGCGATTGGACCACGCCGAACGACGCTATCATCAGGACCGTGAGGACGAGGGAAGCGGCGTATATCGCACCAAGTCCTCCCATCTTCCCACCCTACGTCGAGAAGACCTCCTCGAAGAACGAGCCGTTGGGGAGGACGAGTCGGAGGACGTGCTCCCCTCTCCCGAGTGATGTCGGCATGTGCAGTCTGATCACGAATGTCTCGCCCCTCAGGACGGTCCTCACCTCGCCCTCGACGGACCAAGTCCCCGGAGATCCGTCGGCCGAGTACCTCAGCACACCTGCCCAGTTGTTCGATACGATCATCGCGGTCATCCCCTGAAGCTCTGCGAGCGTGAGCTCCCTGAGGCCGACGTTCTTGAGGTATACCCTGAAAACCTGGCCCGGTTGGGAGGGCGACTCGATCACAGCAACCACAGCCAGCTTCGTCGCGGCCCTGTCCCTCAGGTCCCGCACGATAGAGCTCTGGAGCTCCTGGAGTTGTTGGAGGTTGCTGATGACAGCCATCGCCATCGAGGTCGCCGCTATCACGGCCGCTATCAGGACGAGACCCTCCGAGATGACCGAGTACCCCATGCCCTCACCTCTTGACCAGATACGGAGAGAGCAGCTTGTCGAGCGACTGGGCCAGTATCCCTATTGCAGGGTTCCTCGGGTTCTCGAAGAAGAGGCTCAAGAGGACGACTCCCGCTTGAACGGCGTCCCTGGGTGCGACTCCGAGCGGAGGATGGTCCTGGACGGGTTCAGCCGTCGTGATAGACTCGAGGGCCCTCTTCACAGACTCCCTGACGGTCTCGTCCTTGCCGAGGATCACGATCAACCTCTCGAGGTGCCACTTGCCGAGGAGCTTGACCAGGAACTCCGTTATCGCGAACGAGTTGAACGTCAGCACGTCGAACCCCGTTGCCGGAAAGAAGACCTCCCCTGCGTTGCGGCTCTCTTGATGCCTTGCCGCATTCTGTCCGCCCGTTTCGACCTTCATCACCGGTTGTTCTGTCTTCTGGGGCTGTTGGACGGCCGGCGGTGCCCTGAGGGGTGAGTCGACGGCGGCCAGGATCTCCCTGACGTCCATCAGCGTCCTCTCGATCGGCCCCTTCAGCTCGCCGATCTCCTTCAGGAGCTTCTCGATCCTGTCCCGGGACGTGAGGCTCTCAGCCATCACACCTATGCACCCCCTTCAGAACGCCATGAAACGCGTTAACGACCAGCCGATACCTATGTTCTCTAGACTGTCTATACCTCACGGGGAGTCATATGAAATATTTAATATTTTAACCTTTCTTCCGCCTGGCTACATTTTTGCGTCTCTTATTGTTAAATTTTACGGAGGGTTTAATGCGAATGGCCTTTCGCAATACTGTCTTTCACAGATCCCAATGGGTTCTATAGATTCTCTATTTCTGCATCAACCTTTGCGAGGGCCCTTACCACGTCCAGCACGTCCTCTACGTCGCCCATCAGCACCACATGCGGTAGCCAGAACACGTCCCTCACAGCGGCCTCGGCGTTGGGAAGGCGGACCGGAAGCGCTCTCTCTCCCAACTTCGAGCGGACGTAGTTCGCGATGCCTGGATGTCTGTGCAACGGCACCGTGTATCCGGGGCTCGAAGGGATGCCTTCGGCCCTTAGCGCCTCCACGACCCTCCGCTTGTCGATGTCGGTCCTGGACCTGTCGATCCGTATCGGCACGATGTAGCCGTTGAAACGCGTCGTCCCCTCAGGAGGCTCCATGACCTCCAGCGAGCTCAGCGACGAGGTCTCCTCCAGCAGGACCCTGAAGTTCCTCTGCCTCCGCTCTATCTGTGAGTCGAGCCTCTTGAGCTGGGCCTTGAGGACCGCAGCTTGGAACTCGGTCATCCTGTAGTTGTAGCCGATGAGCTCGTGCTCGTACCAGTCGGCGGTCTTGGTGCGGCCGCAGTTGACGAGAGACCAGCAGAGGTCGGCGAGCTCCTCGACGTCGGTGGTGATGCATCCTCCCTCACCGCTGGTCATGACCTTGCTGGACTGGAAGCTGAAGCACCCTGCGGTGCCCAGTGATCCCGCCCTCTTCCCCCTCCACTCGGAGCCGTGGGCCTGTGCGGCGTCCTCCACGACAGGTATCCCCTTTTCCCTCGAGATCCCCCAGATCTCGTCCATAGGGTTCGGCATGCCGGCGATGTGAACGGGCAGCAGGGCCTTCAGCTCGAGGCGCTCGTCGACGGTCGTGACGTCCATGTGGAGACCTCCCTCCGAGAGGTCGGCGAAGACAGGCACAGCACCAAGCTCGAGGAGGACCGAGGCCGTTGCGATGAAGGTGTAGGGCGACGTGACTACCGGATCACCCTCGCCCACACCTACTGCCCTCAGAGCCACCTTGAGGGCCACGGTCCCGTTCGCGCACGGAACTCCGTACCTGCAACCGGAGTAGCTGGCGAACTCGGCGGCGAACTCGAAGGCCTTCTTGCCTCCTATGCCCCAGACGCCCGACCTGAGGACCTCCAGCAGGTTCCTCTCCTCCTCATCGCCCCACTGGGGCCAGCTGGGGAAGGGTCTGGTCCTGACTGGTTTTCCTCCCCTTACCGCCAGCCTTTCGCTCACACCGTCCCTTACCCATCCTCGTCGAGCAAATACGTTTTGACGGCCGTGGAGGGCTCGCAGAGGACCTGTTGCCGCGCAGCTCAGCGGAAGACCAGCCTCAGCAACCTCGACTCGAGCCTGAGCGGCCTGAAGGGCGTCCCGGAACCCTCGTAGAACTTGCTGAAGAACTCGTAGAGGTGGAGCCTGAGGGCCTGGATGAACGCCAACGTCCCCTCCAGCGCCATTATTCCTATGTTACCTATGATCAGTATCGGCAGAGATGCGAGACCGAGGCCCTCCCAGGCAGCGTTGACCAGCATCATCAGCGCCACGTGTATCACCATCAGGATCGGGACGCGGAGGTAGCTGAGCGTGTTGGACATGAAGTGTATGATGTTCTCGAGGACCTCTAGGAGCCCTGTGCCTATGCCTGCGACTATGGAGGTCTTGTGGCCTATCCCCAGCATGCCTGATACCGGCCTGCCGACGATCAGGAGCACCAGCGACGCGAGTATCCCGTAGACCGAGATCGTCCCGAGCTGCGCTATCGGAAGGCCCAGCAGCGGTGCTGGGTCCTGCGAGGTGAACATCCTGTCGAAGCCTCCGGCACCGATGAAGGCTATCGCGAAGAGCAGGCCGAACACGTACATCACCAGCGAGACGCCCTTGGAGAAGATCGCCTCTCCCAGCTCGCCGGCCCTCGCGTACTTCACCGCACCCAGCAGCATGCCAAGCGTGATGTGGACGAAGCCGAGGAGCGGCGCGAAGCTGAAGAGGGTCAGGACGGCCTGCTGGCTCAGGACCTTCGCCTCGCCGTGGTGCTCAACCAGCTCTATGACCGGTTTCATACCGGTGAGGTTGTAGATCCCGAAGCCGAAGGCCTCCTGTATCGCGAACCCAACGGCGGCAGCCGAGAGACCGAGGAGCAGAAGGAGTTTCCCCCAGACCCTCAGGTAGCTCCTGGCCCTCCTCATCAGCAAATAGCCCACAACGGCTATGATCAGACCCTGTCCGAGGTCGGCGAACATGATGCCGTAGAAGACCATGAGGAAGACCGAGACGTAAGGCGTCGGGTCTATCTCGCCGTAGCCCGGGATGCCCTGCATCATGGTGATCGGCCTGAAAGCCTCGAAGAATTTGTTGTGGCGGAGCAGCGTGGGAGGCCTATGCCCTCCGTGTCCGTGCCCCTCAGCGCCGTGGCCTCCGTGGTATCCCGCCTCCTCCAGCTCTACGTAGGCCCTCCTTCCCACGGCCGAGAGGAACTCCTCCTCCCTCTCCCCCGGAAGGTAGCCCTCTATAACCACGGCCCTCTTGAGGCCTGCCTCCCTGAACCTGTCGAGGCTCTCCTTCATCTCCAGCGCCAGGTCCCTCAGGGCCGCGAGCCTCGGACCCTTCTCCTCCCTTATCTCCGAGAGCCTCCTCCTCAGGTCCTCCTCTCTCTCCCTCAGCTCCTCGAGCTCCCTTCGGACCGCCGAGAGCTCGGCCTCGACGTCCTGCGGTGCCTTGTCCAGCTGCACCTGCGTGAGGTTCAGGCCTCGGGCTATCCTGACGATCCTGTCCGAGTCGCGGGGCCTGCAGATCACAGCCAGCAGTGCCCTTCCCTCGCCGATGCGCTCGTGGACGACCACGAAGTCCTGGAAGGCCCTTTTCGCCTCTTCGAGTGCGGACGGCTGTAAGGTGAAGAGCGAGACGTGGAACCTCTTCAGCTGCCAAAGCTCCGATGCGGTCCTGCCCAGCCCCCTCAGGACCTCCAGCACCTCGGCCCTCGACGTAAGGGACTTGAGCCTCTCGGAGACTTCGGTGAGGCCCTTCATCAGGGCCCTCAGCTCCTCCAGGACCGGCCTCGCCTCGCGCTCGATCAGGTCGAGGGCCTCCCTCACGTCCGCGACGCTCATCTCCTCAGGGTCCGGTAGATCCCCCTCCATCAGCACCTGCAGAGGCCCCCTCTCCACGGTTATGTTCAGCTCCCTCGACGCGGTCTCCAGCTCTATGTAGATCGACCTCGCCCTCGAGTAGAGGTCCTCGACTTCCCTAAGGCGATCGCCGTCCTGCTCCGTCACGTGGAAGTCGCCGAACCTGTAGAGTTCGTTCAGCAGCTCGCCTGCCCTGCTCCTCGGCACCACCAACCTAGCCCTGAGAAGGCCGGCTACGCCCATGAGCCGCCTCCCCACAGCGCAAGCAGTATTTGACGCCACCCCCAGATTGGTGGAGCGACTGCGACCGAGAGGCGGGTCCTAACAGACTTTTTGACTCCGTCGATCGCTGTCCCATTTGATGGGCCGCAGGAGGAGGGTCAGGCCGTCGACCGCCGAGATCGTCGTGATTGGCAACGAGGTCCTCAACGGCGAGGTCCTGGACACCAACAGCAACTGGCTCGCAAAACAGCTGTACTTCCTAGGCCTCGACCTGAGGAGGGTCACGGCGGTGAGGGACGACCTGAAGGAGATAGCGAACGCGATAAGGGAGGCGTTGAGGAGGAAGGCCGAGTGGATCATAACAACCGGAGGCCTCGGCCCCACACACGACGACATGACGCTGGAGGCCGTCGCGCTGGCCACCAACAGGAAGACCGTCCTCAACCCCGAGGCCCTCGAGATGTTGAGGGAGAGGTACGCGAGGCTTTACGAGATGGGGGTAGTGAAGGAGAGCGAGCTCACACCCTCGAGGCTGAAGATGGCCATGCTGCCCAGGGGTGCGAAGGCCCTCAGGAACAGGGCAGGCTCAGCTCCAGGATCGCTGCTCAGGTACAAGGGCTCAAGGATAATCTCGCTTCCGGGCGTTCCGAGGGAGCTCAAGGACATCTTCCTCAACGAGGTGGTACCGTTGATCGAGGCAGAGGCGAGGCGCGTGGTGAGGTACGTCGCAGGGCTTTTCGTGAAGGGCGTGCCCGAGTCCACGATGGCACCCCTCCTGAGGGAGCTGGCGGATGAGAGGCCGAAGCTTTACATCAAATCCCATCCGAAGGGATTAGAGGAGGGCGTCTCGCTGGTGGAGGTCGTCGTCCACTCCGAGGGCCAGGACCT
>Ga0079996_114890_pt1 | contig 14779 bp, 16 predicted proteins | sample PerSpoAPS_AMetaG_FD_69199 | JGI IMG/M metagenome (GOLD analysis project Ga0079996, IMG submission 69199) | Thermal spring microbial communities from Yellowstone National Park, Wyoming, USA - Perpetual Spouter A (PS_A) MetaG (SPADES assembly)... | ecosystem: Environmental > Aquatic > Thermal... | reverse complement strand
TGCCCGAAGCTGTGACGAGCGGCACCCCCGGCGCTATCTCACCTGCCAGGACCTCGACACCGAAGATCGCCGGATCGCTCCGCCTGAAGACGAAACCCTCGAGGAACCTGATCTTCCCGGGCTTCACCAACTTCCCGAACTCGGCCTCCTCCTCTTCCCGCTTCCGTTCCTCGACCCAGCTGAGGTACTCGTCGACGAGCCTGAAGAGCACGGTGCCCCTGAAGATCCTGACGCCCTTGCTGTTGGCCTCGAGCTCCACCTCCCTGTCCACGTCGACGTTGAAGGCGAGAATGTTGCCGAGGTACTGGTCCTTGCGCCTGACGACCTCAGCCTCCACCACGTCCCTCTTAGAGACCTTCCCTATGTCCGCTATCCTGATGGGGACGTTCCTCTCCCTCAAGTAGCCGACGAGGGCCTCGAGCGATCCTATCGTGTCGGCCTTGACGACGATCCCGGTCTTGTCGGTTGTTATCCTGAACTCTGCCAATTCCTCCTCGAGCCTCCTCTCGATCTCGGGCAGGTCCGACTCGCCCCTCACCAGAAGCACCGGCGATCCCGGATAGACCTCGTCGAGCCCTTCCGCAACCACCTTGACGCCTGCCGAGGCCCTGACGCTCTTGACGCGCTTGAAGACGTCCCTCGGGTCCCTCATCTCGTCCAGCGGCTTCGGCATCAGCAGGGCCCTCACCTTCGTCACGACGGGCCCCTTCCTCCCGATCAGCGCTATCGTGTCGCCCTCGCTCAGGACTCCTGAGCTGACGACGACGTTCGCGGTCGCCCCCAGCCCCTCCTCCTCAACTATCTCGAGGACCACGCCCTCGAAACGGTCCTCAGAGACGGTCAGCTGCTTCGCCATGAAGGTCTGCGCGAGCCCCAGTATAACAAGCAGGAGGTCAGGTATCCCCTCGCCGGTCTTGGCGCTGACCGGAACTATCGCGAGCGTCCTCCTGAAGTCCGTTATCCTGGTGTAGAGGTCAGCGGTGAAACCGTACTTGGAGAGCTCTCCGACCAACATGTACGTCTTCGTCTCGAGCTCCTCTACCACCTTCCTGTCCTGGCGTGTCAGCGTCTCCTTCAGCGGAGCGCCTGGGACGGGCTTCCAGCCGTATATCATGTCGATCTTGTTCAGGGCAACGACGAACGGCGTCCTCCTAGAGCGGAGCAGCTGGATGCTCTCCACCGTTTGCTCCTGGACTCCCTGCATCACGTCTACCACCAGTATCGCCATGTCGGCCACCGATCCGCCCCTCTTCCTGAGGTTGGCGAAGGCCGCGTGTCCCGGCGTGTCGATGAAGAGGAGCCCCGGCAAGCGTATCTGGGCCCTGACCTCTCCCAACAGCTTCCTGCAGGCCTCGACTACTGCGTCGTATGGGAAGAGGCTCGCTCCTATGTGCTGCGTTATCCCTCCTGCCTCCCTCTGTGCCACTATCGTCCCCCTCATCTTGTCGAGGAGGCTCGTCTTCCCGTGGTCGACGTGCCCCAGCACCACCACTATCGGCTCCCTCATCCACGTCGCCGCCTGCATCCCGATGGGCGAACCTGACGATCTGCTAAAGTGTGTATCGTCCGACTTGGTGCCCGGCGGGCCTAATACCCCCTTCAGCGCTCTTCTCCAGGTCACCGAGGACCAGCGCGTACACGTAGCCGTCGACCAGAGCCTTCACGCTGGCGTCCACCACGTTCCTCGAGAGCGCTGTAGTGGACCAGATCCTGTGGCCTCGCCTGAACTCCGTGTAAACCCTCACTGCGGCCGACGTGCCTTCTCCCGAGTCGACGACCGAGACCTTGTAGTTGGAGAGCCCGATCTCCTCCAGCTCTCTGAACCTGCTCACCAGCGCCCTCCTGAGGGCCACGTCCAGCGCGTGGACAGGCCCTACGCCCTGACCCGAGGACGAGACCACCAGGTCGCCGACGGAGACCGTTACGGTGGCCCGCGAGGTGAGCGATCCGCCGTCGCATCCGGTCTCGACGTTCCAGGAGACGAGCCTGAAGGGTTCCTTTAACCTCCCGAGGGCCCTCAACAGGACCAGAGAGACCGTTGCCTCCGCGCCCTCCAAGTGATAGCCCTCCGCCTCCAGCCTCTTCACCACTTCCAGAACCCTCCCGGACTTCTCCTTGCTTAGAGCCAGGCCGAGCCGCTTGGCGGCCTCGACGATCGCAGACCTCCCCGCCAGCTCCGAGACGGAGAAGGACCTCTCGTTGCCGACCGATGAAGGGTCGACGTGCTCGTAGGCCCTCGGCGTCTTCAGGACCGCATCGATGTGGACACCTGCCTTGTGGGCGAAGGCGTTCCTCCCTATGTAGGGGTGGTTAGGAAGGACGGGGAAGCCTGTGAGCTCGGAGACCGTCAGGGCCACCTCACGCAAACGCCTCAGCTTTTCCCTCGCGTTCCCTCCGAGGCAATCGAACCCCATCTTCAAGACCAGCGTCGGGATGATCTGCGTCAGGTCCGCGTTCCCGCACCTCTCCCCGAGCCCTATCATCGTCCCCTGGACGTGCCTGACCCCCTCCTTGACGGCCAGCAACGAGTTGGCTACCGCGCAGCCCGTGTCGTTGTGGGTGTGAATGCCCAGCTTCACCCCATCCCCGAGCTCCCTCTTGACCTCGCCGACGATCCGCTCCACCTCATGCGGGAGGGTGCCTCCGTTCGTGTCGCAAAGGACGACTGTCCTCGCACCTCCGTCGACTGCACCCTTCAGCACTGACAGCGCGTACTGCGGAGCTTCCTTGTAACCGTCGAAGAAGTGCTCGGCATCGAAAACCACCTCCAGCCCGTGGTCGGTCAAGTACTCGACCGACTCGGTCACCATCCTAAGGTTCTCCTCGAGGCTGCACCTGAGGACCTCTGTGACGTGCAAGGTCCAGGACTTGCCGAAAATCACAGCAACCGGCACGTCCGCATCGACGATCGCGTTCAGTGACCTGTCCTGCTCGGCCCTGACTTCCTTCCTCCTGGTGCTGCCGAAGGCCGCGACCCTGCTCCTCGAAAGCCCGGCCTCCTTCAACGCGGTGAAGACAGCTGAGTCCTTCGGGTTCGATCCCGGCCAGCCAGCCTCTATGATGTCGATTCCGAGTTCGTCCAGAAGCTGCGCCACCCTGACTTTGTCGTGGAGGGTGAAAGTCACCCCTCTAGTCTGGGAGCCGTCCCTGAGCGTTGTGTCGAGAAGCTCGACGTAATCGATTCGACCACCCCAGCGCTTCGGTTTGAGAGGGGTCCCTTCAAATAGTTTTCCAGGGTTTCACCGGATAGCACAGCTCAAGGTCTGTTTGCATGCTGGGATCCGCCCGAGAAGCGCTGAATCCGGTGAGTGTTGCGACGCGGGTCGTTCTGCCGAGATCCTCGGGTTAAGGAAGGGGCTGAGCGAAATGCGGTGCGCTATGCCCTCGTGTAGACCTCAACCCCAACCTCCTTGGCAGCCTCTACCGCAGCGTCCTCAGCATAAGGAGTGACCATGATCAACCTGTCAGGCCTGATCCCCGTCTTCTTCTCGTACAGCTGTGCCTTCCTCAAGAAAGCTGCGACCTTGGACCTGTCCACACTCGAGGATATCTCGATCAGCGTAGTCTTTCCGTCCTTGATTGCGATGTCGACTTCTATAACGCTCTTGAAACCATAGACTAGTCCTTCCTCATCGATTGTTATCCACCGCTCAACCTTCACACCGAACTCCTTCTCGAGGATTCCTCTCAATCCTCCCCTGAAGGCGTCCTCGGCCATAATGCCCCACCTCGCGCCGATGGCTGAGATGAGATTCTCCAGTCGTGTGATGCGCCTGTCCATGAGCTCGAACCCCTTCATCATGTCTTCCCTGAGCTTATTCATGTCCTCCCTCAGTTTCTCGATCTCCTGCCAGATCCTTCTGACCTCGTCCTCGTGTCTGTCCAACCTCTTCAAAATCTCCTCGAGGCCCAGCAGTCCTGCCACCGCGTACCTGAACTCCTCGTCCTCCTTCAGCAGCCTCAGCATTCTTGACTTCAGCCTGTCCCTAGCAGCCAACCCACAAAAATGCTGGAATTGATAGAATTTAACCACACGTTCTACTGAATTGAGGAGGAACGGGCCCGCCGGGACTCGAACCCGGGACCTCCGGCTCTCTCCCAAAGTTAGAAGGCCGGCGCTCTGTCCAGGCTGAGCTACGGGCCCTCTTCCCAACCAACCCTCCAACAGCGATTAATATCGCTCTTTTAGCGCCCAACGAACGAAGGCAGTTAGCTTGATGCGAAGGCCGGCAGGGCTCCTTAAGGGATGCCGGGCCGGTTCAACATCCTGGCGACGACGCTCAGGGGACAGGAGCCGCTGGGAGTGGCGACGCTGACCAGCATCCTCTCCGAGCTCAACGACCCTGACCCGAAGGTCGAGATCACGGACGTCCACGGCGTGATAGCGGCGCAGACCTCGCTGGACCCCTTCGAGGTAGTCGAGAGGATCAGGGAGATGGCGGTCAAGGAGCCGTGGAAGGTCTCGGGGCTCATGAGGGTGATCCCGATAGAGCGGGTGGTGGAGACGAGGATCGAGAGGATAGCGGAGGCGGTGGAAGCTCTGAAGGAAAGGATACCGCCAGAAGCCACCTACAAGGTCGTGGTCGAGAAGAGGCACACGCAGCTCTCCAGCAGGGAGATAATAGAAGCGGTCGCGTCGAGGATCGAGAGGAAGGTTCGGCTCGAGAACCCAGACTGGATAGTGCTGGTCGAGGTGCTCGGAGGGCTGACGGGCATATCGGTCGTCAGACCGGATCAGATCCTGAGCCTCGTCAAGGTCTGACTTCGGTAACGGAGAGGCGCGACTCGATCGATGACGCTAGCCTCCTGACCGAGTCGTTATCGAGCCTCCTCGGTCCATGGTGAGAGACCCTCTCCGCGACAGCTGCAAGGCCGAGGGCCGTGGAGCGGATCAGGTCTCCGGTCTCCATGAGGCCGACGAGGAGAGCCCCTCCGAAGACGTCGCCGGCACCGACCGTGTCGACCGCCCTCACATCCAGCTTCCCCCTTACGAGCTTCCTGCCGTCGGAGACGAAGGCCCCCTCTCCGCCTGCAGTGACCGCCACGATCCTCCCTGTAATTATCGAGAGCCTGACGGCCGCATCGGAGGGTTCGTCGAAGCCCAGTGCCTTAGCCTCCTCCATGGCCAACCTGAGGAGGGTCACGGATCCGAGGACGTCCAGATCAGCTGTTGACCTTTTCAACGTCACGTTGCCGTGTTCGTCGAAGGCCCGCATGAGCCCCTGAGGGTCGAGTGCCGACCAACTGTAGAGCCGAGCGGTACCTGCGATGTCCTCGGGCCTCAGCTCCGAAGCGACGGGACCGTAGTACATCCCGTCGAGCTGCCTGACCAGATCCTCCGAAGGTATCGGAGGTGCGCGGGAGAGGAGCCTCAACTTCCTTCCTCCGCCCTCGAGGAGGACGATCTCGTAGCTGGTGGTCCTGGCGCCGCTGACGGTCCTGACCCATTCGGTTGAGACGCCGAGCGCTCTCAACCCCTCCAGAGCTTTCCCCCCGTCCTCGCCTACGACCGAAATGGCCAGTGCCTCGTGCCCGAGAGAGGTCACAGCGAGGCCCGCATATGTCGGAACCCCTCCGACGGAGTCGTAGCTCACGTTAAGGCCCCTGACGCGGTCGAGGACCACGTGCCCCGCGATCCCGATCCTGAACTTGCTCAACGTCTGATGCGTCACCTCCTTCGATATCAAAAGGAGATCTCCGCTTCCCTTTCAGCGACGGTCGTGAACGGTTCCGAAAATTTTTCCGGTGGACGGGCTTTCTCAGCGACGTGGGGTACGAGCACCTGAAGGACATAACCGGAAGCCACGGAGACGAGCTCGCAGGCAAAAGGATCGCGCTCTGCGTCACAGCCAGCGCCTCGATCTACAGGGCACCTGAGCTGGCGAGGCTCCTGATGAGGCACGGTGCCGACGTGATCCCCGTCATGACCCGAGAGGCTGCATCCCTCCTGAGCCCCGAGGTGATGAGGTGGGCGACGGGGAACGACCCTGTCGTTGAGGTGACGGGGAGGATCGAGTACGTCGAGCTCACCGAGGGGAGGGGAAGGGTTGACGCCGTTCTCGTGGCGCCGATGACGCAGAACGAGGCCGCGAAGGTGGCGAGCGGGATCGCCGACGACGCTGTATCGCTGCTGGTCTCCTGTGCTCTGGGCTCAGAGATACCCGTCATCGTTGCACCTGCGATGCACGCCTCGATGCACTCCTCACCGGTCGTGAGGGAGGTCTTGGAGAGGCTGAGGTCCCTCGGAGTGACGGTCGTTGGGCCGACGGTCGAGGAGGGGAAGGCGAAGCTGGCCCAGTTAGAGGACGTGCTCGATGCGGTGATCTACGCAACGTGGCCCAAACCGCTCTCGGGGAAGAGATACGTCGTGACGGCGGGGCCCACGAGGGAGAGGATAGACATGGTGAGGTTCCTCACGAACCCATCCAGCGGAAGGATGGGCTTCGAGCTGGCAAGGGCCCTGAGGGCCATGGGTGGCGACGTGACGCTCGTCCACGGCCCTGTATCGCTGAGGCCACCGTGGGACGTCGAGGCCGTAAGCGTCGAGTCTGCGAGGGAGATGCTCGAGGCTGTCCTCAGGACCTCGGAAGGGGCCGACGGGTTGTTCGCAGCGGCGGCGGTAGCCGATTACGAGCCGGTCGAGGTCCACAGCGGCAAGATCGAGAGCAGGAAACACCCGACGCTCCATTTGACGCTCAGAACCACACCTAAGGTCGTCTATGAGGTGAGGAGGTCCTTCCCTGGGATCGACCTGGTCCTGTTCAAGGCCTCCTACGGGCCTGTCGAGGACCCCCGTGCGGTCTACTCGGAGTACGCTGAGCTGGATCCAGTGATCGTGGCCGTCAACGACGTCTCGAGGAGGGACGTAGGGTTCGGGGCAGAGGGGAACGAGCTGACCGTAGTCACCAGATCGGGTCTCGTAAGGAAGCTGGGGCCTGCGAGGAAATCCAGGGTCGCCAGGGATCTGGTGGAGGTCTACCTCGAGGAGAGGGTCAGGGGTCGTTGAGCTATGGCCTGCTTCGCCGTCGAGCTGTTCGTCCAGGGCAAAGGGTGGAGGGGATGGGGCGAGGTGACGGGCGAGGAGGTGCTCTTCAGCTCTCAGGAAGAGGCGATGGACCACGCGGCCTCGCTGATCTTCTCGGCCATGTCCTCCTCCTCTCACCCCTATGGCTCGAGGGAAGGTGACGTGGTGGGGTTCAGGGTCAGAAGGGCAGGGGAAGGCGGTTGCGGTGAGCGACCATCGACCGGACCTGCTTTCAGGTTCAGGGACGTCGCCCACCGCTTCTTCAGGAGGGGTGATGCCTACGTCCTCTACAAGACCTGGTCTTGGCCCGACTGAGAGAACGGAACCTGTCCTCGCGGTGGACATAGGTGCCAGCAGGATAAGGGCGGCCGTCGTCGAGCAGGTAACCATGAGGATCATCGACTTCTCCGAGGCGCCAACTCCTCAGTCTCCGGACCCGGAGGCCATACCTTCCTCGGTGGTCAGGCTCGTCAAAGGACTGGCCGGCCTGGACCGGGTGAGGAGGGCTGGCGTGGCATCGATCGGTCCGATCGACTCGAGGAGGGGCGTCATCGTGCTGGCGCCCAACGTCGCTGGGAGGCCGAGGTCGATTCCGGTGGCGGAGGTCCTCAAGAGGGAGCTGGGGTTGGAGGAAGTCTACATGGCCAACGACTGCAACGCCGCCGCCTACGCCGAGCACCTGGCGAGGTCGGGTAAAGAGCGCCACGACCTGCTGTACGTCACCGTAAGCACGGGGATCGGAGGGGGAGCCGTGGTGGAGGGCAGGCCTCTCCTGGGGTCGAGGGGGAACGCGGCGGAGATAGGGCACTGCGTCGTCGACCCGTCGGGCTACATGCGCTGCGGGTGCGGAGGGAGGGGCCACTGGGAGGCCTACTGTTCGGGCAAGAACATGCCTGAGTACGCGAGGAGGCTTGCTGAGGACGGAGAGATCCCAGCAGGGAGCATGCTCCACCACCTCGTTTTGCGCGGAGGTGCAGGGCCCCGTGAGATCTTCGAACTTTACCGCATCGACGACCCCTCATCGAGGCCGTTCTTTGAGAGGTTGGCGAAGCTGATGGCAGCAGGCCTCTCGACAGCGATCAACCTCTTCGCACCGGACGTCCTAGTGATGGGAGGTGCGGTCTACCTCGGAAACGAGGACTTCTTCCGCGCCGAGGTCTTCCCGAGGCTCCGGGACTTCCTGATGTTCGACGAGCCGAGGATCGAGGGCCCAGCCTTCGGAGAGCGTTCTCCGCTCATGGGAGCCGCTCTGTTGGCGGCGAACAGGGTAAACGCAGCACGCGTCGAGCTCTGAGACCGATGCTGCCCCGAACTCCCTCCAGAACCTCACGATACGTTCATCTTCTGTCGCTGGAAATTCCGTAGCGGTGAGCTCAGAGGGCAACAGGAGGAAGGTGATAGTCCCTGACACGAGCGTGCTGATCAACAGGACGTTGAGCCGGATGATCGAGGCTGGAGAGCTGAGGGACGCCGAGGTAGTGATACCGATACCTGCCCTCGACGAGCTCCAGGCACAGGCCTCGAGGGGGAGGACTGAGGGGAAGGTGGGGCTGGAGGAGATCAAGAGGATAAGGGAGCTGGGCTCGCAGTGCAACGTCACGGTCCGCTTCTCGGGCGAGAGGCCTACGTTGGAGGAGATCAAGCTGGCAAGGGGAGGCCGGATAGACGCGCTGATCAGGGACGTGGCGAAGAAGGAGGGCGCTGTCCTCTACACATCTGATTACGTGCAGGCCCTAGTGGCCGAGGCCGAGGGAGTTCCTGCTGTCTACGTCGCCAAGCCGGAGGAACCGGTCAGGCTGTCAGTTCTCGAGATGATGACGCCGGACACGATGAGCCTCCACCTGAAGGCCGGCGCGCCACCTATGGCCAAGAGAGGAAGGCCTGGGGCGATGAGGCTAGTGAGGCTGAGGGAGGAGCCGGTGACGGAGGAGGAGGTTCAGCGCCTGATCGACGAGCTCATGTGGGCCCTCAGGAACTCGAAGGACGGAAACGTCGAGATCGTGAGGTCCGGTGCGATGGTCGCGCAGCTCGGAGACCTAAGGATCGCGATCGCACGCCCTCCCTTCAGCGACGGCCTCGAGCTGACGTTGGTCAGGCCCATAGTGAGGATGAGCCTTAAGGACTACAACCTGAGCCCCAGGCTCCTTGAGAGGCTGACCCACAAGGCGGAGGGGATCCTCATCGCCGGCCCGCCGGGATCGGGGAAGACCACCTTCGCCTCCAGTCTCGCTGAGTTCTACGCTGACCTAGGAAAGGTCGTGAAGACCCTCGAGTCGCCGAGGGACCTCCAGGTCGGCCCCCACATCACCCAGTACGGCCCACTGGAGGGGGACTTCGAGAAGACGCTGGAGATTTTGTTGCTCGTCCGGCCGGACTACACGATCTTCGACGAGATGAGGAGGCCGAAGGACTTCCAGGTCTACATCGACTTGAGGCTGGCCGGAGTGGGGATGGTCGGCGTCATCCACGCCAGCGACCCCATCGACGCCATCCAGAGGTTCCTCGACAAGACGGAGCTGGGGATGCTGCCCCACATCGTGGACACCGTGATCTTCCTGAAGGACGGTGCGGTTAGGAAGGTCTACGAGCTCTCGCTGACTGTCAGGCTTCCGACTGGGATGAAGAACGAGGACCTCGTCAGGCCGGTGGTCGAGGTGAGGGACTTCGAGACCGGAGAGTTGGAGTACGAGATCTACACCTACGGCGAGGAGAGGGTCGTCGTCGCAGTCGGCAGGGGCGTGGCGAGGGAGCTGACCGAGAAGCTTTCGTCCCTCTTCAGGAGCAGGGGCCTCCAGCCGCCTTCGATCGAGTTCTCACCGGACGGCTCCTTGACGGTCCTCGTCGACAGGTCCGAGTTCGAGGGGTTGCCCAGGGAGTTGGTGAGGCAGGTGAAGGAGCTGGGGAGGAGGTACGGCGTCAGGCTGAAGCTGAGGCCGGTGCCGCCCTCGCTGGGGAGGGAGCTGGACTTCACGGTCGCCGAGTCGGGGAACTCCTTCGTCCTCCAGCTGAGAGGCGTGCAGACAGGGACGCCTGTGACGCTCTACGTCGACGACGAGTACGTCGCCACGCTAACTGTGGGCAAGAACGGTAGGGTGAGGGTAGCGAAGGACTCGGAGGCGGGGAAGGCCCTGATCTCTGGACTAACCGAGGGAAGGAGGATCAGGCTCTTCTCATCGGAGTGATCACGCCTCGACGTACTTCATCCCCGAGCTTTTCAACCTCTGCCGGACCAGCTTGTACCTCGTGATCCGGTACTCGTCGTAGAGGGCCAGAGCCGCTGCCGCCAGTGGGAACACCGCGAGGGGCAAGCCGAGCATCACAGCCAGAACCGCCGAGACCACAACGGCCACCAGATGGCCGACCCGGGATCGGGTGAGGACGAGCGGGGCGGCAACGAGTGACGGGACGAGGGCCAGCACGGCATGTTGAGCGCCTGAGAGCAAAAGGTAGATCGCCGATGCGAGGATCGCGAGGGCCGAAACGTAGGCGTAAACCGGTGAGGGGCCCTTCACCTCCTCCTCAACCGGCACGAGCGTGTATTGCCTGCCGCAAGAGGGACAGACCGCCTTCCAGGCCTGGAGCCTGAACTCCCTGTCGCAGTCGGTGCACCTGAAGAGCCTCGTCTCCAATTCCGTGATGCTCTCCTCGCTGTGGCTTTTCAAGTTATTCCCTGCGAGCGCGACGGTCGTTCACTTCCCGCCTCGTGGGGACCCTCCCTTTCCTGCCACCTGCTCGAGGTACTGCTCGAAGGGGATCGGTGCGTTCCAGGAGACGTGAGCAGGGTCCGGATCCTTCAGATGGTGGCCCGTGGCGATGCAGACGTAGGTCTCGTCGCGGGGCAAAAGTCCCGACTCGACGCCGGTCTTCAGGAGGGCTATCGGTGCAGCACCGGCTGGCTCGGCTGCTATCCCCTCCGTTGTCGCCATCAACCTCATCGCCTCGAGTATCTCTCGGTCGTCGACGCTGTAGATCCATCCTCCGGATCCCTTTACGGCCTTCACGGCCCTCTTCCAGTTCACGGGTCTGCCTATCCTGATCGCGGAGGCTACGGTCTGGGGGCTATCGACCCACTCTGGCACCTCTGAGCCCTTCGCGAACATCTTCGCCAGTGGAGCAGCGCCCGACGACTGGACGCCTATCATCCTCGGCACCTCCTCTGTGAGACCGTGATCCCGAAGTTCCTCGAAGCCCTTCCAGATGGCCGCGATGTTGCCGGCGTTGCCGACAGGCACGACGACGTTGATCCCGAGCGATCCGTTCAGCTGCTCCCAGATCTCGAAGGCGGCCGTCTTCTGTCCCTCGAGCCTCCACGGGTTCACCGAGTTCAGGACGTAGGCCCCGATCTCCTCAGCCCTCTCGAGAACAGCCTTCAGAGCGTCGTCGAAGCTCCCGGAGACCTCGCAGATGGTGGCGCCGAAGAGCCTGGCCTGGAAGAGCTTTCCCGAAGCGACCTTCCCCTTCGGTATCAGGACGACGCACTCGATCCCTGCCCTTGCGGCGTAAGCTGCGAGCGAGGCTGAGGTGTTCCCCGTCGAGGCGCAGATGACCCTCCTAGCACCGGCCTCCAGGGCCACCGTCACGCCAACGCTTATCCCCCTGTCCTTGAAGCTCCCTGTCGGGTTCATCCCCTCTAGCTTGACGTAGAGCTCCCTGACGCCCAGCTTTCTGGCCAGCCTCTCGCACCGGACTAGCCTCGTCATCCCCTCGCCCATCGTGACCGGCCGACCGAAGTCGGGAAGGAGCTCGGCGTAGCGCCACATGCTGTTGACCCTTCCGATCAACCTCTCCCTGTCGAAGACCTCGTCCGCCTCCACCTTGACCTCGAGCAGGTCGCCGCACCTATCGCAGAAGATCCTCCTCAGGCTGAAGGGGTTGACGTGGCCGCAGGCGATGCACCTCAGCTCATACCTTTTCACGGTTCCGCACGCCCTCAGCTGAGGAGAGCCATGACCCCTCCGATGACCAGCAGAACGCCTACGAAGAACGCGAGAGCCTGGACTGCGACGCCGACAGAGCCCATGACGGATAGCACCGACGATGCGATTGACGCTCCAATGTAAATGAGGATGGCGCCCATCGCCTTAGCCAACAGCCTCACAGCGAGCTGCGGCCACCTGCCGGTCAAGAACCCACCTCTCTCCCGGGATCCCTCCGCATCCATTTGAAGCTCATGGGGGTGGGGTCCCAGGTCCACGGACGCTCGAAGGTTCCGGCTCCTCGTTCCTCGGGCTCGAATGCGGTGGCGTCGACAACGATATCAGCCGGTCTCCACTTCTCCCAGCAGGTTGCCGAGGAGGCTCGACCCGAGGGAAGTAAGGGCCGATTTCCCGATATTCAGCGATCCGAAGTGGAGAGACCTGATCTACCTTGACAACGCTGCGACTACCCAGAAGCCGAGGCAGGTGATAGACGCGATAGCCGATTACTACGCGAGGCGTAACGCGAACGTTCACAGGGGCGTCTACGAGCTCAGCGTCGAAGCCACCGAGCTCTACGAGCGATCGAGGAAGAGGGTGGCCGAGTTCGTCAAGGCGAGGAGCTGGAGGGAGATAGTCTTCACCCGTGGGACGACCGAGTCGATCAACCTGGTGGCCTACTCTTGGGCCCTCAGGAACCTGAAGAGGGGAGACAGGGTCGTCGTGACTGAGATGGAGCACCACAGCAACATAGTCCCATGGCAGATCGTTTGCGGGCTAACTGGGGCGTCTCTGAGCTACATCCCCGTGACCGAGGAGGGATACCTCGACCTCTCCGAGCTCGACAGGTTCCTGAAGGGCGCTAAGCTGTTCGCGTTCACCTACGCCTCCAACGTCCTCGGGACCATCAACCCGGTGAGGGAGCTCGTGAAGGCGGCGAGGGAGCACGGAGCTGTAACCGTGATCGATGCGGCCCAGTACGTGCCACATGCGCCCGTCGACGTCTCGGAGATCGGCTGCGACTTCCTCGCCTTCTCGGGGCACAAGATGTGCGGTCCCATGGGGATCGGGGTGCTTTACGGCAGGTCGGAGCTGCTGGAGGAGATGGAGCCCTTCCAGGGAGGAGGCGAGATGATCAGGGAGGTGAGGTTCGACGGTTCCAGCTGGAACGAGGTGCCGTGGAAGTTCGAGGCTGGGACGCCCAACGTCGAGGGTGCCGTCGGCCTTGCAGCTGCCATAGATTACCTCTCCGAGTTCGGTATGGAGCAGGTGAGGTCCCACGAGCTCAAGCTCACAGAGAGGGCGATGGAGCTGATGGCTGGCGTGCCCAAGCTCAGGCTGGTCGGCCCCGAGAACCCGAAGGACAGGTGTGGCCTGATCTCGTTCACGCTCGCCGACGTCCACCCGCACGACCTCGCCGAGTTCCTCGACGCGAAGTTCAGGATAGCCGTAAGGGCAGGACATCACTGCGCCATGCCCCTCCACACCAAGTTGGGACTCACCGCCACCACGAGGGCCAGCTTCTACATCTACAACACCGAGGAGGAGGTGGAGGTCCTCGCGAGGGCGCTGAGGGAGTCGCTGACGTACTTCAAAGTCTCCTGAACCGGTCCGCATTCGTTCTTTAACAGGCTCTCACGCAGATCACCGATGAACAGAAGGGTCGTCCTCACGGACAGGGCACCGAAACCGGTAGGCCCTTACTCGCAGGCTATAGTCGTTAACGGCTTCGTCTTCGTCGCCGGCCAGGTCCCGATAGAGCCGAGCACAGGGAAGGTGGTCGAGGGAGGGATCAAAGAGCAGACGCGGAGGGTGCTGGAGAACGTCAAAGCGGTCCTCGAGGCCGCAGGCTCCTCGCTCGACAGGGTTGTGAAGGTGAACGTCTACCTGAAGAGGGCTGAGGACTTCGCCGCTATGAACGAGGTCTACTCCCAGTACTTCCCCAAGGAACCTCCGGCCAGGACGACCGTCGTCACTGACATGGTGAGGGAGGAGTTCCTGATCGAGATAGACGTCATAGCCCTGGCCCAGTAGCCCTGTTGGTGAAGCATGGCAGCTCCTGGACTCCTTCAGTCGGTCATCGAGGTCGCCTTGGCAGCGGTGATCCTGGCCACCGTCCTGACAGCTCTCCGCCTCCTCTTCAGGCGCATCGAGCGGCATTACCGTGATGCAGTGAAGCTGTATTATTTCGTAACGAGCCTGATCGTGATAATGGCTCTGGCGGTCGCAGCTTACAGGTACGGACTCGTGGACGTTCTGGTGGGCTCGCTGACCGCGTTAGGAGCGATGGGCATCGTCCTGGGACTGGGCTTGGTTCCCTGGTTGAGCGACGTCTACTCGGGGCTCGCCCTGATGCTGAACCCCCACATCAAGATCGGGACGGAGGTCGAGGTGGCGGGGAAGAGGGGGAGGATCATCCTGATCACGCTGACGACCACGAGGATCGCGGGCGACGACTGCATAATCATCGTCCCCAACAGGAAGTTCCGGGACGAGGTGGTGACGATATACGGCACTAAGCCTCCCGAGCGGATGGTGGAGTTCTGATCAGCACCTCATGATGCGAAACCCCTCACAGGAGGAGGCGTGGTGATAGGAGGGATCTGCGCTTTGGCCGCTGCCCGTCACATAGAGGTCCTGCTCAGGGAGGGAAGGGACTGGGCCTACCGCAGGATAGACCCTTCGGAGGTCGTGGAGCTGGCAGCGGAGACGGGCCTCGAATCGGTCCTGAAGAGGGTGGGAGACATGGACATGCACTTCAGGACGATGCTCATGGCCCTCCCTAACCCGAGGGGCATCCTTTTCCTAGCAGGCCTCTTGAGGTCTACCCTCTTCTAGC
>Ga0079996_104147_pt1 | contig 14802 bp, 20 predicted proteins | sample PerSpoAPS_AMetaG_FD_69199 | JGI IMG/M metagenome (GOLD analysis project Ga0079996, IMG submission 69199) | Thermal spring microbial communities from Yellowstone National Park, Wyoming, USA - Perpetual Spouter A (PS_A) MetaG (SPADES assembly)... | ecosystem: Environmental > Aquatic > Thermal... | reverse complement strand
AAGCTAAGGATCAAAGCAAATCCCGGGGGAGTTCTGGCCCCCCTCACTGCCCCCCAAATGACAGATGTAAACCCGAATAGATGGGGGGAACCAATGAACCGCCCACAAAGGGGCGGGGGAACCCCCGCCCTTTCAAGGCGGGGAGGAGGTCAGAAGAATCGCAAGTCTGATCGGGAGTTGGTCGAGGCGATTATCGAGGCGAGGGGTGAGGAGCTTCTTGAAATGCTTGAGGCGGCTGTGAAGGCCACGCCTGCGGTGATGCTTATCCACTGGATTTTGTGCATGTATAGGGCTGGACTTTGTAGATGTATAGGAGATGACCCCTCCTCGCCCTAAAGGGCAGAGTTTGTCCTGTTGCCGAGCGGGTTGTGTTTCCACCGCCAGGATAGTACTGAATCTATCTGTGGTTGCCCGTACCTCTGCATTTCAATGTCGAAGAGTGTTGTGAGACGAACCCTATTCCAGCCTAGCAACCTAGCGTATTTGTAGTATATATTTGGTACTGGGATGTTGTGTTTGAAGATGTAGGCCCACACGTCTCTCCAAGTGAAGTTGTAGATTGGGTGGATCTCCACCCAGTGCCTCCTCTCCACAACCCTACCCCTAGCCCTACGCCTGGAGCTCTCCTCAGCTCTAATGCCCAGCAAGTGGTATTTGTAGCCGAGCCTCTTCAATGTGGAGAAGAACGCCTTGTACCAGGGCCTCCAGACAACCCTAGCCTCAGGTCTGGAGCCGTAATTATATGTTTCAACTATAACCTTGGCTTTAGATGCTACAGTTGCTATGTTACGTCTTATCTCATCCTCGATGACCCGGGGCATGAGCCATGGCCCGTGATCCCAATGGAACACCACGATATCAGGCCTACAACGTGTAACAATAATATGTAGCATGACCATGCTATCCTTCCCACCGCTGACTGACACCTGCCCTTCGTCGAGAAACCTCGATGCGAAATCAGCAACCTCCAAAGCATTCTCTTCAACCCTACCCTCGTCATACCAAGCTCGGAAGTACTCCCTCCACCTGCCTAGCCAGTCGTCGATCAAAGCAACTCGACCCTGGTGAATGGCACAGCACACAGGCCTACACTGTGCTTGCTCCAGTAGGGTGGCTTATACGCTAGATATGTTGCGTCCTCATAGCTCTTGAGATATTTTGCTGGGATGGGCCTCATGGCAACACCATCCTTAGCCAGACCCCACTCGTACTCTACCTCCCTGACCTCGACCTTCTTGATGAACCCGAAGCCGATGCTACGCTTCTTGCCGAGGGCTGGCACAAGACTGACTAATCTCTCAACCTCCCTGAGCTCCCCCGTAGCGTAGAACTTGACCCTAACAGCTGGTGCGTAGACGATCTTCAGGTAGAAGTCTTTGAAGAAACCCGAAGCCCTACTGATCTTGCCCTTCGGGAATGGGAAATCCCCACGCTTGAAGTACGAGAACGTGTGGAGCCCAAGCTGGGGCTCGAATATGGATACACTGGCTATAGGCACGTCCTTCCAGTGTTTGATGGGTATCGCCGGCACACTATCAACCGGGATCTTTGTTGGTAGGCTGTAGTACCTCTCCCCGAGCTCCTCCTTGAGCCTGATATGTGCTATTAATGCGTCGAAGAAAATCCATGGAAAACCCAAGGCTACGGGTGTCTGGAAGTAGAATGTTACCTCCAAGGGCTCCATTACAATACTCCCCTCAGCTCATCCAAAACCTTGACAATCTCATCCCTGTTCTTCTCGACATACTCAAGGTACGGCCTGCTGCTCACGGGTTTAGGCCACTCGTACTCTATCCTCAGCTTGCCGAAGCCAACAGAGCTCTTACCACCTACGAACGGGTTCTCCCTCCAGAGCTCTACAGCCCTGTACAGCGTTGATAGATCCAGGAGCTCCTCGTCTTTGGTCGTCTCAAGCCTGATCTCATGGTAGAACCTTGTACCTGGAGCAAAACACTCATATTCTATTAGTGCCTGTACTGCCTGCTCTTCCCCCTCAGTCCTCGTGATCCTTAGCTCGTCTCTCCGGGTTTGGAATGCCCTGGCTATGAGCTGATAGAAGCTGATATCACTATCAACCCCGATGTAGTCCCTGAGCTCCTTGCACACCGGGAGCATGTGGCCCACCAGCACCCTACCCTCGATCATCTGGTTGGCGTAGCTGCAGCCGAACAACCTCAACGGCAAGACATATTTTACGACCTTGAACTTCAGGTTGAGATCCACCACTGCAGACTCCGACTCCTCCTCGACAGCCTCCAATACGCCCCCAGCGAACAACGTGTGGTAGAGCTTCTGATAGCTCTTCTGACCTAGATCCATTTTATAATCTACAAGCTCCAGGAAGTCCGCTGTCAGCAACCTCCTAAGCCTCCCCCTGACCTGGTTGGCTGACACTATCGGCACGTCTGTGGGCCTACCATCAACTATGAACTTCAGCCTGTTGAGTAGGACTACTGCCCCCGTCTTCTCCGACCCGCCGTGGAAGATGGGGGATAGGGCTGTCAGCACCCCCTTGACTATGTGGATCTTCACTTCTTCTCGCCCCCGCCTCCCCTGAGCTCCCTTGCCTTAACACTAGCTTTTAGTGCTAGCAACTTTGCCCACCGCCGTAGCATGTCCAAGGCTTCGCCCTCACATTTTCTAAGAAACTCCACATCCTCAACTGGCAGGTTCAAACCCTGGATGCTCAAACTATTACCCAATCTCTGCAAGACGCTGGGTATGTCTGGCTCGTATTTTGCATATTCCAGCCTGTGTTCGAACACATCGATATACCTTCTACCACGTATCCTCCTCCAGTTAACATGATTCCAGACATGGGCCAGGACGTTGACCAGCTTCTCCTCTACAAGGCCCTGACCACAATCCTCCATACTGGGTCACCCCTCACCTCCTCAACCATACTACAAACATCTTCGTACCTCCACTCTAATACATCACAGCCCCCAATCAAGGAACTCTTACGCTTCAGAATACTGTAGGCTTTCACAGCCAGGCCTACGAGCTCAGACAACCTCTCCCTGGTTATGAGTTGCAGACCCTCATCCTCACCACAAAGCGCTATGAGACGCTCAGAAGATCTGAACTTCAGACATCTAACAAATCCATGCTTACGACCAGAGCTCCTAACATAAACGAGACTATCCACAGGCACATCATGCAGAACCTTCAACAACCCCTCCCTACTCAGGATCCTGACCTCACCCCCCACCAGGATCCAGTGCGACGTCCTGTACTGCCTGCCCTCGATCAGAGTAGCACAAAGCTCGCAGACCTGAAGACCAGCATAGAGGTCTGGATACGCTGTAAACTTCTCGCTAACCCTCAACCTCTTGGTTGCAGAACGCCTACCACAGACAGAGCACAACACAAGCTTACACCCCCACAATCGGTTTAGGCAAAATTTAGTTTAAAACCACTACCGTAGTGCGCCCTGATAGCTAACCACCCCATGGTATTACCGAAGATCCCATGGGATCAATGTTACCGTTTTATGGTAACGCAGATCAAGAACCCGCAGCTGTGGGTTCGTGGAGCATATCTATTATTAGATCTCTTATTAGGCCTTTATCTTCTTCAGGGAATTGGCTGTAATACATGAGATCTATCACGGCTGCTATTATCTGTGTCTTCGGGATTTGTTTGTCTTGTTGTTTTATGTGCATTGCTATGATGCTTGCTATGTGTTCTGCAACTGCTTTCTCACAGCCCTGTCGATAAACTATATAGCCTTTCAGCTCTTCTTTTGGAATAATGTGGCTATATTTCTTGTTAATATAACTATAATTAACAGTGCTTAAGTTAGCAATCTTATAGCCTTTTTTAGCAAGCGCGGCTAGCACATGTACCCAGTCTCTGCGCATGATGAAGCGTGCAAAACACTCCTCGGCAATTATCCTCTCGATATCGTTGATAAGCCTTTCTGGGGATGTAGCAAGGAGTTTATATCTCTTTCTCAGACTATAGATGCAAGAAGGGGTTGTACCATAGATCCTCGCTATCTCGCTATCACCTTTCAAGAGATAAAGTTTTGCAAGCTCTTCGCTAGATATCTCGGGGCATCTCCTCCTAACACGATCCCAAATCCCAAAAGCACGCAGATACCCACTAATAACAGTAGCACTAACACCGAGCACACGAGCAATCTCACTCATAGAAACACCAGCCCTATACATCTCAACAGCCCGCCTGAGATCCTCATCAGAGATCCTCCGGAAAGACGAGCTAGAAAGCCCACGAACACGAAGCACAGCATGAACAAAAGACTCGCTCACACCGAGCTCACGAGCAATCTCACTATAGCTCTTACCACTCCTCCTAAGCTCAACAATCCTATCACGAATATCCAAAAACACCCCCAAAAAATAGACGCAAAAAACACAATAAATAGAAAAAGCAGGATCAAAAACAGATAGATCTGATAATACAGTATTACCTATTATTATAACTTATGTATTCTGTGTTAGGAGTAATACGAACCCACAGCTGCGAGGTCTATGTGCAGATCTCCTCTTCAAGTATCTCTTTTAGCTTTTTCATCTCCTCTATGTATCTCTCTCCCTTTTCTGTTATCCTGATCTTCGTTATCTCCTCCACTCTGCTGAATCTTTTCCCATCCCTCTTCACAGTGATTGGTTCAACGGTTCTCCTCACCTCTACCAGATCTTTGCTCGACATATATTCGATCGCTTTTTTAAACCTATAGTAGTTTATATGCTTCTTGCACCTCTCGATATACTCCTGGTAGATCTTCATCAACGCCTCCTCCCCCTTCCTCTGCCTAAGAATAAGTAGTATCACATAGATCAGATCATAATCAACCATATTAGCCTCAACAACCACCAGACCCATATCCGATACCTGCCCCATCCCTATATTACATATACACTATAGAACTTAAAACACACAGCCCCACAACCGAATCAACCCAAAGATCGATCTGCGTTACCATAAAACGGTAACGCAGATCGGCCTAGCCCCTTTGCAGCTGGAAGCAGTCGGATTTATAAGCTAGATAAGTTATTTACCCTTGGTGTTTGTATGGCTGTTGCATCCCCTCCCCAGAAGCCTAGAGATAGGAAGTCGGAGATAGGCAAAAGCTCAGATCAGACAAAAATCAAGATAAGGTACTACGAGGGAAGAAACAATATCGTAACACTATATCTGCCAAGCGGCGAAAAAATAAAAGTAACAGAGTATCGCCGCGAGAAGATAAAATGGCTTGGGCCCTTGATCGAGTGGGTGAAGAAAAACGGTAGGCATAAGATCGAGCGGAGGAGAGGCTACAGTTTTTGGGCTAGAATGTATACGCTGTATAGTAATGACGTGTGGGAAGCCGAGATCGATCCATACGAACTGCTTAAGCTAGTAACTTCTCACGAAACGTGGACAAGAAGTCGCTATGCAAAAGAAATAGTCGAGAAAGTTTCACAGTTGCTGAAAAATTAAGCAAGGGATAAAGTGGGTCTGTCTATTGGTTTGTTCTTTCTAGAGAACGCCAGCTATTCTTTTTCTCTTTTTCTGAGTTCCTGTCTCATGATTTCGGCTTTTCTTCTTTGTTCCTCTGGGTTTTTATGTTTTTATGTTGAAGTGAACCCACAGCTGTGGGTCTTATTGCTGATTATAAGATCTCCAGCTTTTTGAGGCTTCTATATAATGTAGATCTATCTACACCCAGTCTTCTCGCTATCTCTGACATCGAGACACCCTGTCTATACATTTTGATCGCCTCTAGAAGATGTTCTGGCTTGAGCTTCGGAGGTCTCCCAAGTTTTTTCCCCGACAGCCTTGCTCTCTGGAGCCCTGCCTTAGTTCTCTCACTTATCATCACTCTCTCAAGCTCGTATAGTGTTGATATCATTGAGACGACGACAGGCCTTGTTATAGGGTTCTTCATCGCATCGCTCAGCCACCCCTCTCTAATGCTTATAAGATGCACATCATTATCAACACAGTCATATAGAAAATTTATGAGCGTTCTCATTCTTCTTGATAACCTCGACAGCTCAGCAACAACAATAGTGCCAACCTTTTTCTCTTCAACCCTCCTCCAAAGATCTCTGAACACAGGCCTCTCATCCTCAGAACCACTCGCAACTTCAGTAAGCCACTCATCAATAACAACACCATTTCTAGCAGCCCAATCATTAATCACAACCCTCTGAGAATCAAGATCCTGCATCTCTGTGCTCACACGAAGATAAGCAACAACAGGCCTCTGAAACATAGAGACCCCACTAAAATATGAGAAAAAACCTATAAAATTCACACACCTTTTTTCAACACACCATCCAAATGATCCTCAACACTTTTGTGGAAACGGGCGTCTCCGCCCCTCTGATGCAAAAAGGTTTAAAAGGCGTTTTTATACAATATCCCATGGATTGATCTGCGTTACCGTTTTCTGGTAACGCAGGTCTTCATACATGACCCCGAGAAATTTAGGAAATTTTAGGGGGTTCATCTACCTAAATCACACAGGATCATGCCTAAGTCTAAAGAATCCCGCAGCTGTGGGTTCTGTGGTGGCTGTCGGTTTCACCAGAATACGCCAGGATAGATCATTGTGTATATCATTGTGTATAGCCTCACACCCCCTTTCCTTGTTTATTGTTTGTTGTTTTTCTATTCTGAAGCCTGTGGCTAGGAGTTTTGGCAGGATCTCGATCTCGATCTCCACACCATGTGTCCCTAGCAGGAGCATCGAGCCCGGTTCTAGGTTTCCCAGGTGGTGGGGTCTCAGATGTTTTTCACAGCCCTCGCAGTCGATCTTCACAATTGCTCTTCCATAGATATCCCTGAATATCTTGTTGAAATCCCCTGGCCCCTCTATGAATATGCTGTAGTGGGTATGATCCAGGGGTTCGCCCTCCTCATAGAGCCTTGTATATACAAGGGGCTCGACACTAACAATCCAGCCCCTGAAACCCTTTGCAAGCATATATAGAGAGAACTCCCCCAGGGTCGAGCCTATATCCACGAGATAGTCGTAGCCGCGTGGGTCTATGTCGTATATATGTCCACACGAGATCTCCTCAAGAGCGCCTATAGAGAAATCAAGAAGATCGCGGAGATAGTGCTTGGTAGATGCATACACAACATTATAGGCCCTGTAGAGCCCTGTGGAGACCTCGACAACATAGCCCCTCGAACCCCTAGATCTCCTATAACCATATCTAACAGATGGCAGAAAAGGGTGGGGGCACCTATGCCTGGCATAGAGAAGCCTCGCCCTCACAGGATCAAGCCTCTTAAAGACTAGATACGATAGATATCCACCCACCTCGAGAAGCCTCAGAGTCTCTATATGCGACTTAACCCGATCAAAGACCACCCCAGATCCCACCCCAGAATAACTACTACACCAAAGAAAAATAAAAAACACACCCCCACAAAAACCCACAGCTGCGGGTTCTTGATCTGCGTTACCATAAAACGGTAACGCAGATCAACTAAAAATTTTCTAGAAACCCACTCAGGATCTTTCTCTGTGGATATGGTGTTTTCTCGTGCGCTACGCTAGCGGCTGTATAAATTTTTCATGTGATCGTTGCTCGGGATCGGAATGCAGTATATATAGATATAGGGGCAGTATATATAGATATAGGGGGGGTGTTTGAGGGGTGTTTTTATATGTTTCGAGATATAATACTAATTTGGTGATCAGATGGCTGAAAACGTTACAATCCCCGCTCTATCCCTGATTACAAATACAACAACCCCGACACCAATACCTGCCCCCCCTGCAGCTGTTGCACCAACACAGCAGCCTATATCGTTTTTTGCGCCTTGGGAGGGGCTGCTAAGCCCTGGGTTCATAACAGCCGCTGTCCTGATCTTCCTGATGATAATATTCGCCGTCCTGATCTATGCATATATAGTTAGAAGAGCCAGCGGGGGCAGTGGAATACCAAGAGAGATCAGAGATGCCGTGGCAGGGCTTAGAGACGCCGATCTTGTGGCAATAGTGATAGACCCTGGTTCCAATAGTGTGAAGATAAGGGGTATGAAGAGGCTTGGAAACATATATGTTTCAACAACATCGCCAGAGCTCAAACTCTTAATCTCAAACCCAACAGCACCGATCTACAGCTTCTACGGAAAACCATGCGCCATAGGCATGGAGATCTCGGGATTCCTCATACCAAGCGCACCATCAGAAGATGCTGTTATAGAGCTCGCACTAAACAGCAACGGAGAGCAGGTGAAAGGCCTCTGGGACGTGATGGTGAAACTAGCGTCCAGCGAGGCGAAGATCACTGGGAAGCTGAGGGTAGGAGCTGGAGAGGAGCTGGCAATAACAATACCGAGAAGCCGGGTGATGGAGACCTTTAAGAGAGCACTGCTGGCATCATCCGCATCAACATTCCAGAGCATGATAAATATATTAACAACAATAATAGCAGAGGGAGAGAAGCTAGAGCTCTCAAGAGCACTAGCAAAGAGATGGGAGAGCGAGAAAATAGTGAGACTAGCACAGATACTGGTTGTGGGAGGGATAGTAGCGATGATAATAATAATATTCCTCCTTCTACAGAGGGGGATCTAGATGAGCTTAAGAATAAGAAAACCGAGAAAAATAACACCAAGAAGACCGAGAGGAATAGGAGGTAGGTTTGTAAGAATAACAACTGGGAGACCAGCAATCCGCACAATAGCACTAGAAATACTCGACAAAGAAACACCATTAGTCCACAAAGTAGCGATGACAGAAGCAGGACTCGCAGCCGCAATAATAAGATCAGAAATAATACTACAAACACCAATATCAGACAAAGCCCTGACAAGCCTCCCACACTTCAAAGAAATAGAGAAAAGCGAGGGCATCAAAGCACCAGAAAGCCTAAACGATATAACGAGATGGGCGATAGAACTGCTTCAAAAGATACGCAGAGAAGGACTCTCAGACCCATACAACACAATATATAACATAGGGGTAATCCTCATGGCGATAAGCTTCATACAAGAAGAAGCCCCGGTTGAAGAGGACTGGCTACTAGAACCAGAAAAATAACTAGAAGGGGTCATAATGACAAAACTACAGATGAAGAAAAGAAAGAGAAACGGTCTCTATGTGAAAGAGAGATACGAGATCTACCAGATATTCTGGCAGAAAGCCAAGAACCCAGAAGCACTCCAACAAGCACACCAGTGGAGCCTGAAGAAGAAAGAAAGAATAACTAGACTCGCAAAACTCTGGAATTTCCTTGTGCATCACTCCAGCAAATGGATAGAAATAAGAGCCGATGCCATCGAAGCACTCTATGCCACAGGCGCCACAGCATATATGATCATGAGGGGGGCGGGGTTGCGTAGAATAGTAGATATGGTGATGGAGATAGAGCCAACCGGGCTTGAACACACCTATAGATACCTTGAGAGGCTCTTCGACGAGACCAAGATTCTCAAGAGATGCAACAATAATTTCGTTATGTGTGTAAAAGAGATCCTATACTGTAGTAGTACCGCTGTATATCACAACAAAACATTATCACCAGAGAGTTTCGAACCCTCACCAGTATGCAGTCTCATCAGGCATAGACGTTGGTTCCCGGCTGTTGTTCTCGGGCATCTCGTTATCTCTGCCCTTGCGTTTTCTAGGGGTGCTGTGATCGATATTGCCCAGAGATATCTAAAGCCCCAGAGCGATTGGGGCACAAGGCTCCAGGTAATCCTAGTCGACACTATCATGGGCAGGGTGGGCGGGCCCTCATACTCACTCGCATCCTCAACCATATCGGTCGAGGGTCAGCCCGGTGCTGGGAAGAGCAGCTATATATTGAACAGCCTGCTAGGGGTTCTAGACCTCTTCAAAATCTACGGCGACGAGCTGGCGAGACTTGGCTACAGCCTTGAAGACGTGATCTCATCGTTCATATTCTGGGATCTAGATGACTTCCTACCCACGATGGAGTATGTTGTGAGGAAGAAAACATCGATCCCAGTAGCGATCTTCGAAGACGCATCAAGGATCTTCACACCATACTGGATCATGCTAGGAAAAGAAAACATAGAGAAAAACACAAAAATAAGAAACCTACTCCTAACAATGAGAGTAGCAATAGCAAACCTAATCGCCGTAGGCAACTCACCAAACGACATCTCCTCATACCTCAGAAGACTAATCACATACAGATACACACTAGAGAAGCCATTGATAGGACTGCCAATATCAGTGATCAGAGACGAAAGAGGAATAGCAATGGAAGCATTTATAGACGTGCTAATGTGGATGCCAAAACAATTCTACGAAATAGACGAAAAAATCAAAAACATAGTATCACTCAAAACCGTAAAAGAACTAAAAGAAATAGAAAAAGAAGCAAAAGAGAAAGCAGAGAAAGAAAGCGAATAGACCTGCGTTACCAAAAATTGGTAACGCAGATCGGCTTTTGGGTTGTCGCGGTTGTGTGGATCAGAGTCGGATTTATAAGCTGTCTAAGTTCTTATAGTTACGAAGAATGGGGTGAGATAGGTGGAATATAGAGTAAGAATGCGGGTGGTGGGTGACGAGATAGTCGTCGAACTACCTAACGAGGTCAGGGAGCTGTTGGAGCGTTTTGAAGACCTCGAGATTGATGATAATGCAAAACCCAGCCTTCTTGTATTGAAATTGAAAAAAATAAAACAAAGTAAACCTTTTTCTCTTCGCAGGTTGCCATCCTGAGCTATATGACCCCCTCCCCGCCCTGAAGGGCGGGGGGCCAGTCTTCTTCATAGACTTATAGACTTATATCAATCTCTTTCACTTTTCCTGAACCGCCTCACAGCTGTGGGTTCCACCGACCTGCGTTACCAGTTTTTGGTAACGCGGGTTCCCGCAGCTGTGGATCTGTATTACTCCTAACCCAATATACATAAATAATATTATAGGAATAATATTATAGGTAACACCGTATTATCAGATTCACATGTTGAAAAGATGCTAGAACCATGTGCCGATCTGCGTTTCCAAAAAACGGTAACGCAGGTCTATTCGTGGCTTTATTAGCTTCCTCCCACTATTGTTCTTGGTGGCTTGGTTGAGGAGCGCTGTTGTTCTTCTTCTCATTGTTATCCTTGTCCCTCTGATCTATCTGCTTGATCTCTTCTTCGTCCTCGTCGCCGGTGTTCAGGGGCTCTTCTTCTCAGGGCTTTCGGCTCTCTCATCTGCTCTTGGTTTCTCATCTGTCTCACCTGCTGTCGATGTCTCTGTTGTTCCGCAGGTCTTCGCCTCTCTCATACCCATCGCCTCCATCCTGATCATCCTGATCGTTGTGTATCTCTACATAAGCTCCATTGTTAGGGAGGAGGTTGTCGAGGCATGAGCATCCTCTTCCCACCGGGCGGAGGCTCCGGTGCAACAATAGCGACCCTCGTTATTCTGGGCTCGCTGGTGCTGATAGTGATCTCCCTCGTGGCAAACGCAGCCCTATATATCATCAACATCACCGCCTACACAGGCCAATCCATCTCCCAAGCCACACAGAACATAAGCGGGGCAGCACCAACACAGACATATACCGTGGCGATCTACAGCGGCAACACCACAAACCAGATAACCCTGCCATCACCAGCAACACCAGAGCTCACACCCCTAGCCACTGCCACAACACAGCTCCTATCGATCATAGGAAGCATAGCAACAAACCCATACATCCTAGCAATGATAATCGCAATGGACATAGTAGCACTAGGATTTATTCTCCTCCAAAGATAGCCCTCCGGCCTCCAACGAGATCATCCTCTCCATCCGCTAACCTCTTCAGAAGACCCAGGAGTATCTCTAGCTCTTTGAACGCTGGAAGAGACACCGCCGCCGCTATTAGCATTGAGACGATTGCGCGCGTTATAACCTCGCCTGGAATATCGTCTCCGACCTTAACTCTATAGCCCATCTCTGCTATGGGAGGTATTACCCCTGTTAGTTCGCAATATTGCTCGATAACCTCTCTATCGCTTCCCACAAGCTTAAGATGCCTCCTCATAGCATTGGCCACATCTTCCAAGCCGATATCCTCGAAAAGCCTGAGAGGATTAGAAGGGGGCTTGATATCTAGATCAGCTAGCAGCACTACTAGATCTGCTAGGTTGCTTGCATATACCTCCTCAAGCCTTGATCTCCTCTCCCTATTGACATTCTTATCGGCTATGTGGATCAGCTCGTGGGCAAACACAACTGGATGTGGAGGCTCCTCCCTAAACCAAACCAGTCTATTATCAATATCAGCAGACCCAGCAACTGTGCCTGGAAACTCCAAGGGCGGTTCACCAGAAACTAATATCTCGTTTGGCGGTGGAAGCCTACCCTCCATAGCAATTATATCATATATCTTCCTATAGACCCCCGAGAACCAGGGCTTATCGCTAAGAGACCGAGAAACCACCACCCCCCATCACCAAATGCCCCACCCCAGCCTTTATTTCCAAGCCCCCAACCCCACAGCTGTGGGTCTCCCGATCTGCACTCTTCTAGAACAGGTTCCCATGGTGGCTTGGGCTACACATACACCACCCCAAACAAATAAACAAAAACAACACCCCTAAACCAAAGCAAACCTAAGCCAACCAAGCCCAAGACCCCCCAACAAACCAGCCAACCACAGCTTCTCATCATAAGACGCAACAAAATCAAAGATCTTCAAACCACCAACCAAAACCATAGCCAACCACAAAACATAAACACGACGCCAAACACCAAAACCACTAGAACGCAACAACCTAACCAACTTCCTACGAGGCCTAAGCTCAAAACGAAGCCAACCACCAGGATCCTTAAAACGAGAACCATAAACAACAAAAACACCACCCAAACCACCACAAACCAAATCAACAGGAAACGGCCCAACCCTAAAACCAAACTCACCAAAACGAACATTATCAAAAACAGAAACAAGACTTAAAGAACCAACAACACCACCAAAACCACCAAACCTAACATTATCAAAAACAGGCCCAACAACACCCAACCCAGAAGAACCAAAAGACGACCCAAAACCATCAAAACCACCAAAGGGAACCCCTAGTACCCAGGATCTTTCCTTGGAAACTTTCTCCCTCGGTTTTACATGGCTTTCTCTCTTCACGGGTTTCATCTTCGAGAGGATCACAGGGTCTTGGGCCAGCTCGTATAGGCCGTGGGCTAGCTTCCTCACAATACCTCTAGCCACTAGCCTTTGTAGGGCGTCGTGTATCCTCTTCTGCAGCGATAGCTTCTTCTCCTTAGATGCCAGCCCTCTCGATGTGAGATACTCGGCTATGAATGATGGCTTGAACCTCCTAACCTTCATAAAGACACAGTAGTCTATGACAGCTTTCTCAACAGGCCCAAGCCACTCAGACCTAGGGCCGTTGCCTGGGCTGGCGATGCTGCTAGTGATTTCCTTGGAAACCCCACTCCTAGCAAAACCTTTATAAGCATCAAAGCGATCCCTGATCATGGGGAGCACCTCCTGAAAAGTGATGAACCGCCATCTGGATGAAACAGTGATATAACACCGAACCCCCCGAACAACCTAAACCTCGTACCCACATCATCTCCATCACCGAATCTGCCTATGTTAAGCATCACAGCGGATAACAAACAAGCCCACGATCACCCGCCGATCCTTGGTAACACCGTTACCAAAAACTGGTAACGCAGATCGGCAGTTCAAGAACCCACAGCTGTGGGTTCTATATACTAACAGTATTAGTAAGGTATATTAGGCATAATATTAGGCATAATATGGGGGTTCTGTCTAGTATGGGGTTTCTCTCGAAATATATAAGAGAGCGTTACTAATATTGTTAGTATATACTAACGGTATTAGTAAACAAGGTTGCTTGGTCTCTCTCTGCACTCTTACTAATATTATTAGTAAGGCTTATATTCTAGCTATTGTATTCAGTAGTGGTGGTTGGTATACCTCCTAAGAAGTATACGAACCTAAGTATTAGCCAGAGGACTAGGGAGGAGTTGGATAGGCTTAGAGAGGAGACTGGGATCAGTAGTCTTGATGATTTACTAATACTATTAGTAAGAACATACAGAGAATATACTAATATTGTTAGTAAGGTTGAGGAGATTGTTACTAATACTATTAGTAAGGCTCTGAGAGAAGCCCTTAACCCTCATACTAATACTATTAGTAAGGATAGCAACCCAGCAAATATTGCCAACAATCCCACAACCAAACCCCCGAAAAAGGAGGCGGGCAAACCCCCTTCCTCTAATGTCTGGTGTAAGAAGAAGAGCGAGATTAGAAGCACAAAGGGGTATGTTGATGCTCTGAGGGCTAGGGGTGTGAAGCTGAAGGACTGGTGGGAGGAGGAGGATCAGTATTGCTTCGAGACAGAGTAGTGTTTCTCCACAGGCTTCTCAGGGTTGCTCTCGCCACCTCCATGGCTGCTGCTGGGTTTCTCTTTGTGATCTATATGTTTGCCTCGTTTCTGGAGTATATGGATTCCATTGGTGGGTGTGGGAAGAGCCTGCTGAATCTCGTTGTGTGCGGTCTTGGCTGGGCCGGTGCCTTGGTTGTTTTGTTTGTTGTTGCTTTGGCATGGGTTTTCTATATTATAAATGTCTATAAGTCTCACCCACAGCTGCGAGATGAGCTCTGACAGATGTAGCCCCGAATAGATGGGGGGAACCTATGATCCGCCCGAAAGGAATGATGATCAAGATGACGACCTGAAGGCGGGAGAGGAGGTCAGAGATACGATTAAGGTTCAATATGTTCTGTTTAGGGATCTTGTGAGTGATATTCCATCAACTACCTATGCTACTCACGGTCTTTACATGTACCCTGCTAAGTTCATCCCACAGGTGGTTAGATATGTTAT
>Ga0079996_118201_pt1 | contig 14865 bp, 13 predicted proteins | sample PerSpoAPS_AMetaG_FD_69199 | JGI IMG/M metagenome (GOLD analysis project Ga0079996, IMG submission 69199) | Thermal spring microbial communities from Yellowstone National Park, Wyoming, USA - Perpetual Spouter A (PS_A) MetaG (SPADES assembly)... | ecosystem: Environmental > Aquatic > Thermal... | reverse complement strand
CCCAGCAGCAGGACACAGATCGTCCCGATCACGTTCAGGGCCAGCCCCACCCAGCCGATGATCACGCCGGCCTGGGCCAGCCCTTCACCGGTGAGGTCTCCGCCGCTGCGGGCGATCTCCCCTTTCGCCTGGTTGCCGAAGATGATCCCCAGGATAGAGCCAATGAGGGGGAGCACGCCCACCAGGCCGAGGAGGCTCAGGATCAGGCTGGCGATCGCCTTCCCGCTGGTTCTCGAGGCCGCCGGAGGTGGCGTTGTAGGCGCTTCCATTAGTCCTATTCTCCATTTTTGAGAAGTAGTATAACATGAAGCAGTTCCGGGAACAAGCCGCCTCAAGACGTCGGAGGTCCTCATGAACTGGGAAGACTTCCTTACCTTCCGCCGGATGATCACGCCCTATCTCATCCAGGCGCTGTTCTGGATCGGTGTCGCCCTCAGCGTTCTGGCGGGCTGCGCGATCCTGTTCGGTGGGATCACCGGAGCAGGGATCGCCGGCCGTCGGGATGGGGCGGGGGCGATCCTGGGCGCCCTTTGCCTGAGCCCTCTGGTGGTCCTCCTGGGGATCCTGCTCTCCAGAATCTACGCGGAGCTGCTCATCGTGACCTTCCGGATCAGCGAGACCCTGACGGACATCAAGGAGCTGCTGGAGCGCCAGCGGCAAACCGGGGCGTAAGCGATCGTCGGGCCGGCGGGGAGGGCCGATGATGCCCTCCCCGCCTGTGTCTTCCGGAAGGGTCACGAGGAAGGCCGCGGGGCAAGGCGGACCCGAACCTCGCGCGTCTGGCCGTCCCGCAGGATGGAGAGGGTGATCTCATCCCCAGGCCGGTGATGTTCCTCCAGCTCGGCGATGAGACCCTCCATGCTGGAGATGGGGCGGCCGTCGATGGCGACGATGAGATCGCCCCCGCTCGGGATGGATTCCCCGAGGACGGAGACCGGGCGGCTCCCCCCGCGCAGGCCGGCCTGGGCCGCAGGGCCGCGAGGGTCCACCTCCAGGATGAGGGCCCCGCGCTCGGCCGGCAGCCCCAGCGCCTTCGCCACCAGCGGCGTCACCGAATAGCCGGAGATCCCCAGCCAGGGATGCTCATAACGGCCCCGGGCGATCAGCTCGGGGACGATGCGCCGCACCGTGTTCACCGGGATGGCGAAGCCGACCCCTGAGGAGACCCCGGTCTGGGAGAAGATCATCGTGTTCACACCGATCACCCGGCCCTGGCTGTCCAGCAGCGGGCCGCCGGAGTTCCCCGGGTTGATCGGCGCGTCGGTCTGGATCATGTTCGGGATGCTGAACACGCGGGATCCCGGCCGGATGACCCGGCCGATGGCGCTGACGATCCCCACCGTCATCGTCCCCTCCAGCCCGAAGGGGTTGCCGATGGCGATGGCCAGCTGCCCCGGGCGCACAGCCCCCGAATCCCCCAGGGTCACGGGATGAAGCCGCTCTGGAGGCACTTCCACCTGAAGCACCGCCAGGTCGCTGTCCGGGTCTGTGCCGATCACCCGAGCGAGGGTCTCCATCCCATCCGCGAAGGTGACGATGACGGTCTCCCCGCCTTCCACCACGTGATGGTTGGTGACGATGTGTCCATCCCGATCGTATACGAAGCCCGAACCGGTGCTTTCCTCCCGGAGGGCGCCCTGGCCGCTTCGAACGCGGATGTGGACCACCGAGGGGTTCGCCTGCTCGTAGATGGCCTCCAGCTGTTGCTCCAGGGCGGCGACGGCCTCCCCGGCTCCGGCGGCCAGGGCCACAGGCAGCGGCGAGGCGATCCTCCGGGTGGAAGGGATGGGAGTCGAACGGGCGGGACCGGGCGCTGGAGCGGCAGATCGCATCCCCTGACAGGCGACCAGCAGGCTCACAAGGCCGAGGCCGATCCATCGAAGCCATTTCGGAAACCTCATCCTGTCCTCCTGTTCGATGGGGATCACGCGGATGTTTTCAGGAGGGATCTTGAAAAAAGCGTGGAGGGGATGCGCCGAGCGCATCCCCTCCGGGGTGGGATCGACGCGCGGGCCCTTCAGGCGGAGCGGCCCGGGATCCCGAAGCGCGGTCGGGAGAAGCCGGTGCCGCCCGGCGCAGGAGTGGGCGTGGCCGGCCCCTTCGGAGCCCACCACCACCCGCCGCGGCCCCGGAAGCCCCAGAAGCCCCGGAAGCCCCACCATCCGGCGCCCGGGCCCCAGTAGCCGCGATCCAGCCCCTGTAGCAGCCAGTCCGCCTGCTCCCGGGTCAGGCGGCCGTCGCGCACGGCCTGCTCGATGGCGTCGCGCAGGGCCTGCATGCACGCCTGGTTTACCGCATCGCGGACCTTCTGGAGGTCCACGCCGGCTTTATCCGCGAGCTCGGCCAGGGTGCGGCCGCCCCAGAGCTGGGTGGAGAGCTCCTCGGGGGTCATATTCAGGGCCTTGGCGGCGGCCTCCAGCCCGGCCTGCCCGCAGAGGCCCCGGCCGAACCAGCCGCCGGGGTGGCCGACGAATCCGCTCAGGGGAGCGGCGGCGCGGGCCGCCTGCGCCTGTCCGACGATCCCGAACCCCAGCGCTCCGACCAGCAGGGCCAGCAGGAAAAGCGGGATGAACAGCCAGCGCTTGCGCATGGGTGCGCACCTCCTCTTGCTCAGGGTCAGGGCCCCGGTGGGGCCCCTGCTGTCCATGGCGATCCTACCGGCCCGCCGTTATCCGGCGATTATGGGCCTGTTAACAGCTCTTAACCCCAGGGCCGCCTGCAGTCGGGGCCCGGTTGCCGGATCCACGCATCTGCGCTACACCAGGAGGCGCCAGCCTGAGTCAGGGAGGTCCCCATGTCTGCGAGCGGGACGGCCCCGGTGATCCGTGCGCCCCGGGGAAGCACGTTAACCTGCAAGAACTGGCAGATCGAAGCGGCCTACCGGATGATCCAGAACAACCTGGATCCGGAGGTGGCCGCCGATCCGGCGAACCTGATCGTCTACGGCGGCCGCGGCAAGGCGGCCCGCAACTGGGAATGCTTCTACGCGATCCTGGAAGCCCTCCGCAACCTGGAGCCCGACGAAACCCTTCTGGTGCAGTCCGGCAAGCCGGTCGCCATCTTCCGCACCCACGAGTTGGCCCCCCGCGTCCTGATCGCCAACAGCAACCTGGTCCCCCACTGGGCCACCTGGGAGGTCTTCGACGAGCTGGAGCGCAAGGGCCTGATCATGTTCGGCCAGATGACGGCCGGGGCCTGGATCTATATCGGCACGCAGGGCATCCTCCAGGGAACCTACGAGACGCTGGCGGCCTGTGCCCGGACTCATTTCGGGGGCAGTCTCAAGGGGAAGTGGGTGCTGACGGCGGGCCTGGGGGAGATGGGCGGCGCCCAGCCCCTGGCCATCACGATGAACGAGGGGGTGGGCCTGGTCGTGGAGGTGGACCCGCGCCGGGCGCGGCGACGCCTGGAGCACGGGTTCCTCGATGAGATCGTGGAGGATCTGGAGGAGGCCCTGCGGCGGGTGGAACGCTACCGGAAGGCGGGGCAGGCCCGTTCCATCGGGTTGCTGGGCAACGCCGCCGAGGTCTTCCCCGAGCTCGCCCGCCGGGGCATCATCCCGGACGTGGTGACCGATCAGACTCCTGCCCACGACCCATTGATGTATGTCCCTCGTGGGCTCTCGGTGTGGGAGGCAGAGGAGCTGCGGGCGAAAGATCCCCAAACGTACATCCGGCGGGCCAGGGAGAGCATGGCGATCCACGTGGAGGCCATGCTGGCCTTCCATCGGGCGGGGGCAGTGGTGTTCGATTACGGCAACAACCTGCGCCAGCAGGCTTACGAGATGGGCGTGAAGGACGCCTTCGCCTATCCGGGGTTCGTGCAGGCTTACATCCGGCCGCTGTTCTGCGAGGGCAAGGGTCCCTTCCGCTGGGTCGCCCTCTCCGGGGACGCCGAGGACATCTATCGGACGGATCAGGCGATCCTGGAGCTGTTCCCCGAGAACGAAAGCCTGCGCCGCTGGATCACCATGGCTCAGAAGCGGGTGCGGTTCCAGGGGTTGCCCGCCCGGATCTGCTGGCTGGGCTATGGGGAGCGCGACCGGGCCGGGCTTTACTTCAACGAGCTGGTGCGCAAAGGGGAGCTGAGCGCGCCCATCGTCATCGGGCGGGATCATCTGGACGCGGGCTCGGTGGCCAGCCCCAACCGGGAGACCGAGGGGATGAAGGATGGCTCGGACGCCATCAGCGACTGGCCGATCCTCAACGCCCTGCTCAACGCCGTGGCCGGCGCCACGTGGGTGGCCTTCCACCATGGCGGGGGCGTCGGCATCGGCTACAGCCAGCACGCGGGAATGGTGGTGGTAGCCGACGGCACAAAGGAGGCAGAGTGGCGCCTGGAGCGGGTGCTGCGGACGGATCCGGGCCTGGGGGTGGTGCGCCATGCCGACGCCGGCTACGAGAAAGCCATCGAAGTCGCCCGCCGGCATGGGATCAAGATGCCGATGCTGAAATGAGTCGGCGCGACCGGACTTCGTCGAGGAGGGATCCCGTGCATGTCGATCTGTTGATCCGTCACGCCGCCCAGGTGGTCACCCCGCGGGGGCGCGGGCCCCTGCGCGGGGCGGCCATGGGGCTCCTCACCGTGATCCCCGACGGTGCCGTGGCCGTCCGGGAGGGCCGCATCGTGGCGGTGGGGCCCACCCGGGAGATCGAGGCGCAGATCACCGAGGCCGCGGAGATCTTGGAGGCCCGGGGCCGGGCGGTGGTCCCGGGCCTCGTCGATCCCCACACCCACCTCATCTGGGCGGGGGATCGGGCCGCGGAGTTCGAGCAGCGCCTGAAGGGAGCCACCTACCTGGAGATCCTGCAGGCGGGAGGAGGGATCCTCGCCACCGTGCGGGCCACCCGTGCCGCCTCCCCCGAGCAGCTGATGGCGGAGACCCGCGCCCGGATGGACCGGATGCTGCTTCACGGCACGACCACCGCGGAGGCGAAGACCGGATACGGCCTGGAGTGGGAAACCGAGCGTCGTCTGCTGGACCTCCTTCATCGATTGAATGCGGAGCACCCTCTGGATGTGGTGCCCACGTTCATGGGGGCCCATGCCATACCGGCGGAATACCAGGAGGATCCCTCCGCCTACGTGGCCGTGCTGATTGAGGAGATGCTCCCCGCCGTCGCGGCCCGGCAGCTGGTCCACCACGGACCCTGGTGTCCGCCCTGGGAGGATGGGCGGGCGGCCTGGTTCTGCGACGTGTTCTGCGAGCGAGGGGCCTTCGATCCGGAGCAGACCCGGCGCATCCTGGAGGCCGCGAAGGCCCTGGGGTTCGGCCTCAAGGTGCACGTGGATGAGTTTGAGCCCCCGCTGGGGGCGGTGCCCCTGGCGGTGGCCCTGAGAGCGGTCAGCGTCGATCACCTGGTGAGCACGCCGCCGGAGCACCTGGAGCAGCTGGCCCGTTCGGAGACCATCGGGGTGATGCTCCCAGGGACTTCCTTCGGGCTGGGGAGCACGCGATATGCCCCGGCCCGTCGGCTGATCGACGCCGGGGGCGCCCTGGCCCTGGGCACGGACCTCAACCCCGGAACCTCCTGGTGCGAATCGCTGCCGATGATGATGGCCCTGGCGACCCGTTATATGGGCCTCAGCCCGGCGGAGGCCCTGACCGCCGTCACCCTCAACGCGGCCTGTGCCGTCGGGCTGGGCCATGAGATCGGGAGCCTGGAGCCGGGCAAGGCGGCAGACCTTGTGATCCTGGAAGCGCCGGATTACCGGCATCTGGCCTACCGGTATGGCGTCAGCCTGGTCCACACGGTGATCAAGCGCGGGCGCGTGGTGGTCGAAGACGGCGTCCTCCGCATCCCGGGGAGGCAAACCGTCCACGAATAAGCGCACGATGCGCGAAGGAGGTGTCCTTCACAAGCGATAACTGGCCTGTCGCAGGGATCCTCCAGCGCCCGGGGATCGCGCCGCGGGCTATCCCAGGATTTCATCCACGCTGAGCTCCAGGTCGGGCAGGGCGGTGGGGCTTACGGTTTCACCCCGGTGGGCGATGTGGAGGGACCGGTAGCCCTGGGGGGTGAGGTGGCGATAGATCTCGATGCGTTCTTCCAGCAGGTCCACCAGCCAGGCTTCGGGGATGCCATAGCGGGCGTAGAGGGGGATTTTGAGGGAACGGTCGGCGTCGGCGGAGGTTTCGGCCACCTCCACCACCAGGAGGACGTCCTCGGGTCCGGGGTGGGCGGAGGCGTAGAAATCGGGGCGATAGCGAAGCAGCGCCACGTCCGGCTGCGGCTCGGAACGGGCCCCCAGGCGAATGGGATTTTGGACCCAGAGGATCCCCCGGCCTTCAACCGGGAAAAGCAGGGCGGTGAGTCGCGCCACGCAGGCGGCGTGTCGGCTTCCGATGGGGCTCATGGTGACGAGTTCTCCTTCGATGAGCTCCACGCGGTCGTCTTCGGAGAGGATGCCGGCCTCGGCCATGCGGTGGTATTCCTCCACGGTGAACAGGCGTCGCTGGACCTGAACGCCCATCGCTTTCCTCCGCGGGCTATCCCAGGATTTCATCCACGCTGAGCTCCAGGTCGGGCAGGGCGGTGGGGCTCACGGTTTCGCCCCGGTGGGCGATGTGGAGGGATCGGTAGCCCTGGGGGGTGGGGTGGCGGTAGATCTCGATGCGTTCTTCCAGCAGGTCCACCAGCCAGGCTTCGGGGATGCCGTAGCGGGCGTAGAGGGGGATTTTGAGGGAGCGGTCGGAGTCGGCGGAGGTTTCGGCCACCTCCACGACCAGGAGGATGTCCTCGGGTCCGGGGTGGGCGGAGGCGTAGAAATCGGGGCGATAGCGAAGCAAGGTCACGTCCGGCTGCGGCTCGGAACGAGCCCCCAGGCGGATGGGATCCTGGGCGCCGACGATCGCGCGATCTCCCACGGCTCGATCCAGGAGCCGGACGAGGCGCTTCACGCAGGCGGCGTGTCGGCTTCCGATGGGGCTCATGGCGACGAGTTCTCCTTCGATGAGCTCCACGCGGTCGTCTTCGGAGAGGATGCCGGCCTCGGCCATGCGGTGATATTCCTCCACGGTGAACAGGCGCCGCTGGACCTGAACGTCCATCGCTTCCCTCCTTCGCCCCGAAACGCCCGGCCAGGGTCTTCTCCTTCTCAGCGTAACACCTCTGGCCCGACACGGCAAGGCGCTCGCTTCCGGCGATTCTGGACAGCCTTCGCAATCCAGCCTATCTTTGAAGAGACATCCGTCTCACGGATGCCCGGACCCCGGCGAGGGAGGTGAAGGACGCGATGACCATCGGTCAGCGGATTCCCATGCGGGATGGCCATCTGAAGGCGACGGGGCGCTTGAAGTTCGGCGCTGACCTTCGATTGCCCGATCTCCTGTATGCCCGCATGGTCCTCAGCCCTTATGCCCACGGCCGCCTCCGGCGGATCGAAACCGCCCCCGCCCGCGCCGTCCCCGGCGTCGTTGCCGTGCTGACCGCGGCGGATCTCCCATGGTTCCAGCGGGAGCCGGAGAGCCACGCGCGGGCGCTGCTGGCCTGGGAGCGCGTGGTGTATTACGGCCAGCCGGTCGCCGTAGTCCTGGCGGAGACCGAGGCTGCGGCGGCGGACGGCGCCGCTCGGGTCGAGGTCGATATCGAACCGTTGCCCGCCGTGGTGGATCCCCTGAAGGCGATGGCGCCGGACGCGCCGCGGATCTGGCCGGGCGGACGCCCCGGGGTGCGGGCGGACGCCGGGGCTCACGCGGCGGACGTCGGGAGCGCCCCGGAAGGATCCGCCGTCCTGCCTCCCAACGTCTCCGACCACGTCCGCTACACCCGCGGGGAGATCGCCCGGGGCTTTGAAGAGGCGGACCTCATCCTGGAGCTCACCTATCGCACCGCTCCGGTGCATCAGGCGTATATCGAACCGCACACGACGACGGCGGCCCTGGATCCGGCCACCGAGACGCTGACCATCTGGACCAGCACGCAGGATCCCTTCGGGGTGCGGGAGGAGGTGGCGGATTTCCTGGGCTGGCCGGAGAACCGGATTCGGGTGGTGCCGATGCCGGTGGGGGGCGGCTTCGGCGGCAAGTTCACCCTGCTGGAGCCCCTGGTGGCCGCCCTGGCCGTTCATACCCGCCGGCCCGTCCGGCTCACCCTCACCCGACAGGAAGAGTTCCTCATCGGGACGCCGGCCCACGCCTCCATCATCACCCTGAAGACCGGGGTGAAGCGGGATGGAACCCTCACCGCCCTCCAGGCCCGCGTGATCTTCGACGCGGGGGCTTTCCCGGGCTCCCCGGCGCGCATCGCGGCGAACCTGCTGGGGAGCTTCTATCGCTTCCCCCACTATGAGATCGAGGCCTTCGAGGTGCTGACCCACAAGCCGGGGGTCGGCGCCTATCGGGCGCCGGGGGCTCCTCAGGCGCTCTTCGCCCTGGAGTCCCAGATGGACGAGATGGCTCGCCAGCTGGGTCTGGACCCTCTGGAGTTCCGGTTGTGGAATGGAATGGAGGAAGGGGACGAGCTGCCCAGCGGGAAGCGTTATGGCCCCATCGGCCTGCGGGCCTGCCTGGAGGCCCTGCGGGAGCATCCGATGTGGCGGGAGGGACGTCGGGAGCCCGGGGAGGGCATCGGGCTGGCGGTGGGCGGCTGGCACGGAGGGCTCGAGCCGGCCGCCGCGATGTGCCATGTGGATCGCGACGGCAGCGTCCGGATCTACGTGGGGGCGGTGGACCTGCAGGGCACGCACACGGCGATGGCTCAGCTGGCCGCCTCGATCCTGGGGGTGCCTCTGGAGCAGGTGCGGATCCTCCAGGGGGATACCGACACCAGCCCCTATGCCGGAGCCAGCGGGGGCAGCAAGACTATTTACACGGTGGGCCTGGCGGTGCAGCGGGCGGCGGAGGAGGCCCGCCAGCAGATCCTGCGCATCGCGGCGGAGCATCTGGAGGTCGCCCCGGAGGACCTGGAGATCCGCGATGGCCAGATCTACGTCCGGGGGGTTCCGGAGCCCCGGATGCGCGTCGGCGAGGTGGCCGCCCTGGCCCAGCGGTTCGGGGGGAAGTTCGAGCCGGTGTTCGGTCGGGGGACCTCCGCCCAGCGGGAGCAGGCGCCGGGTTTCGCCGCCATGCTCGTCCGGGTGCGGGTGGATCCGGAGACCGGCCGGGTGACGGTGCGGGAGGCGGTGGTGGCTCAGGATGTCGGCCGGGCCCTGAACCCGTTGCTGATCGAAGGGCAGATGCACGGCGGGGCGGCTCAGGGTCTGGGCTGGGGTCTTTGGGAGGCCCTGCGTTACGATGAGAACGGGGTGGCGCTGACCGCCTCCTTCCTGGATTACGCCCTTCCCATCGCCCCGGAGGTCCCGCCCATCGAAACCCGCATCGTCGAGGTTCCCAGCCCGCACGGCCCCTTTGGGGCCCGGGGCGTTGGGGAGCCGCCGGTGGTGCCCGGGGCGGCCGCTGTGGCCAATGCGATCCGGGATGCGGTCGGCGTCCGGGTGACCGAGCTGCCCATCACTCCGGAACGCCTGTGGACGGCCATGACCGCCCGGATGATCGCCGAGACCCGTCTCCGACACGAGTGGGGGGATTAACGGTTTGGGGCAGGATCCCTCGCGGATCGACCGTTTGGAGGATGCATCCTCTCCGCGGGAGCGGCTTCCGCCGCGACCGATCGCCCTTGTAGGCCGAAATTCATTTCGGCATCCACTGATCGGAGATTGGGATACCGGTCGGCAGCCCGCCGTGGCTCTGCGTGAACCGATGGCCCAACGAGGGGAGAGAAAATCGATGTGGGAGGCATGGTTGTGTGGGAGCGTCTTTCGTCGCGATCCTTGCCTCATCGAAGACGGAGGTTCGGGGCGAAAGCCCCTCCTACAGAAACCATCTTTTTGTAGGAGCGGCTTCAGCCGCGACCTTTGTGTCATCGAGGATGGAGGTTTGAAACTGAAGCCCCTCTTACAAAACACAGGCCGTTGCCCCGCTTGAACCGATCGTGCGACGAGAGAGGAGGTAGCCTCCGCCCCTCTCCGATCGTTCAGAGACATGAGCCGAGACTTCAGTTTTCGGCCATGAACGTCAACAGCACCTGCCCGGACCGCGTCAACTGAAGTCGGCCATCCATAATCTGATAGCCCTCGGAACTCATCAACAACGCAAGGAATTTCTGCTCTTGGTCCATGACCCCTTCCGGTTTAATGCAGGCCATCAGCGTCGATCGGACGTCGTGTATTGCGATTCGGTCTCCGCTGATCTCATAGGCGCCGCTGAAGCGGTTGCAGCCCGACGACCCCTGGATGACTCCCGCGTCAAAGGTGACGGTGATCCGGGTCCCCGGAAGAGGAGCCGTTCCTCCGAGGGATATGAGGTTCCATGAAGTGCCATGGAGGGGATCAGGCCGGGAACGTCCTCCGCCGCCACAAGCGGTGAGCGCAAGGACCAAGAGGCCAAGCATTCCGGCGGCTGCAATCCTTCCCGTTCCCATGGTGCCTGCTCTCATCTCCGTCTACGGAAAGGACGAAGCGCAGGCCCGCGGTGTTCCCGCCGTTCCTTCAGGTCGCACTCGGTCTAACGGCGAAGCCCACCTGCGCCGCCGAAGCGCAGCGGAGCGGCGTCGGCTGGAAGCACAGGTTGGGCAGCGCTTAACTTTACCGATGCACTGTCAGTGGCTTCTTTCCCTGCTACCCATTCCCTGCTCTCGCGGTTTCGGGTAGACGGGTCGCACAAAGCGCATGTTGAGGCTAAGACCATCCCAGTAACATAAATACGCCTCCCGCTACATTCGTTAGCATATGTCCTAACATAAGAGGGAACAGTCGTTTCACTTTCAAATAGGTCCAGCCAAAAAGCAGCCCTATAATAAATGTGTGCAGGAAAAGTAAAGGATTCGCATGCCAGATGGCAAAGCTGAAGCTGGTGATGAGCACTAACCACCCTTTCCTCAACCAGCCCAAGCGTTCCATAAGAAACCCACGAAAATATGCCTCTTCCCCAACCCCAGCGGTAACGCTCCCTATTGTTGTCCACCATATTAAAGCCCATGGGTAAAAAGTGATTTCGTCGGCTGCCGGATTCGGTGGTAGTAACCGTCCTATCATCCGGATCGAAAGCATTATGACTATCTGGCTTGCCACAGCGAGACCAACAGCAAGAACAACATCAGAGCGAAGACGCTCGCGCGCGAAACCAATTAAACTGCTGAGAGGGCGCCCTAACTTTTGCAGTCGCTTGTAAGCAATCCACAACAGCCCCATTTGCAGCAGCGACCAGGTTAAAGGCCCAACTTTGTAGGTCTCCTTACCCGCCATCACTGGATCGGACACCCTCAGCATAAGCAAGGCCCAGACTATATTTGAGCCTACCATCATGAACAGCAAGGGGAGGAAAACCCATCCCCATCCACCTCTAAGTTGTTCCGTTGATTGTTCTGGTTTCATTTCTTATTTCTTTTATAAAATGTTTTGGTATAGGATTGTCAGCGCGCCGCCCAACGGTTGGTTTTAGCGGCAGCGGCGGGGCAGGCAAGACACCTTCGCCTGAAAACTACTTCGCTGGCTCGCGGCGCATCCCCGCAAGCGGCGAAGCCGCTGTCCGCTGCAAACGGTGTTGGGCGCTCACCCCTGCTGGAGCAAGACACCCATGCCCGCAAGCGCCTTTTTCTCGACTGGCAAGGTGCGGATGATCCTGCCACACTCCATGATTTTTACAGCACAACGCCAGGCAATGTGCAACAGCCCGAACATCCGCTGACCTTCACGTCTCTTTGCAGGCAAGACCATGACCAGGCAAGTCGCCTTCGCCTGCAACATCGCCCGCCCCAAAGCTAGGGACACGCCCAGGAGCGGACATCCTGCGCCGATCTGCCTCCCTTGCCAGCCCAGCCGTTTTCACCTGCCTGCATCCCACCGGGCGAACCCGCCTTCGGCTTAGCACTCCGCCAGAGAGCAAGAGCAGGCGGAGACGGTCAGGCAAGGCTCCCTGACCGTAACGTTCACCGCCCGAAAGTCACCTGTGCAGGCAACATCCCGCACCAGGCAACCCATCCATCAGCCCCACTGTCATCTTTTTTCAAAGTTCATTCCATCTGCGCCCAACGGTGGGCTTCAGGCGCTCCGCGCAGCGAGCATAGCGAGCGGAGCGGAGTCGCCTGCAAGCCGTGTTGGGCGCCTTTGGCGGTTTCAAGTCAGATCGAAGATTAATCCGATGGCGGTGGCAACCGTGTTAACGACCATATGCAGGGCTGCCGAACGTCTCCAATCGTTACGCTGAGCGACAATCCCACAAATAGCCCCAAAGGCGATCAAGGCCAGAAGCCGTCCCAGGGAGGCATCCACGAACGCATGTTTTAATGAAAAAAGAACCGCCGTCACACCAATGGCAAAAGGTGCGGGAAGAATGCGGATCAGGCGAACTTGAACCAGACCGCGCCACAGGTATTCTTCTGCGATGGGCACGAAAAGGCCATTCACCAAAACGAGTGACATCCCCTCCAAAATAGGAGCGAGGTTGGCAAACCATACCGTCGGATTTCGATAAGAGCTAACCACCATGGGTAACTTGATGTTTCCCCATAGTAATCGATCCACGGTCGAGAGGCCCAAAACGCTTAGCACTAATGCCAATACCCAGAAGGTGAAATTCCAGCTGGTCACACCCTCACGTAAAGACTGCCCAATAGCGGCTAATTCCTGCGGCCAGCGGACGCGCACAAACGTGCCCAGGCCGATCAGCAAGAGTAAATATGCCAAAAACAAAGAAAGCATGTCGTTGACCGCTAAAGTTCCGAGAACAGGCAACCAAAATAGAACATAGTGTCGGAAGAAATATTCCACACTGATAACCAGGCCAACGACAGCCAAAGCAACACTCAGGTTGCGTGATCTAGAAGGTTTGGAAACCGAGAAAGTCATCGCCACGAAGGTACCTCCTTCGGATTTAGCGCCCAACTATGGTTTTAACTGCAACCTGCCTTATAACCGCCTATGGCTTGCAAATGTCAAAAACGCGCTATAATCCCTGCAACATACCATCTAAACCGCAAATTCTTGATTGGATTATATACCCGCTTTCTTAGAATGTCAAGATGGCAAAGAAACTTCTCGACCAGCTGCGCGAAGAATTGCGCCTCAAACATTATTCTTACCGCACCGAGCAGGCCTATGTGGATTGGGTGCGGCGTTTCATCCTGTTCCACAATAAACGCCATCCGGCTGAGATGGGCGCCCCAGAGATCCGCGCCTTCCTCGCTCACCTGGCCCAGGAAAGAAACGTCTCCGCCCCCACCCCAAACCAGGCCCTGAGTGCTCTCCTTTTCTTGTACCGCGAGGTCCTTCACAAAGAGATCGAACCCGTCCTCCTTTCCACCGCCAAACGCCCGCAGCGCCTGCCCTCTGTCCTCACCCGCCAGGAAGTCCTCACCCTGCTGGAGCATCTCAGCGGCACTTTCAAACTCATGGCCCAGTTGCTCTATGGCTCCGGTCTGCGCCGGATGGAATGCGTCCGCCTGCGCATCCAGGATGTGGATTTTGAATACAAAGCGATCACCGTGCGGGATGACAAAGGCGAAAAGGATCGCAGCGTCCCCCTTCCCGAAACGATCATCCCTGCTCTGCGCCTTCAAATCGAACGTGTCCGCCTGCTCCATGCGGAAGACCTGGCCGCCGGCTACGGGGAAGTCTATCTGCCCGATGCGCTGGCCATAAAATTCCCCAACGCCTCGCGAGAACTGGGCTGGCAATATCTCTTCCCGGCCTCCCGCCTCGCCATAGACCCACGCAGCGACAGGAAGCTCCGACATCACATAGACCCCTCGGCCCTGCAGCGCGCCGTTCGCCAGGCAGCCCAAAAGGCCGGCTTCCAAAAGCGCGTCACCTGCCACACCCTGCGCCACTCCTTTGCAACCCATCTGCTCCAGGCCGGTTATGATATCCGCACTGTCCAGGAACTCCTCGGGCATAAAGACGTCCGCACCACCATGATCTACACCCACGTCCTGGAACGCGGCGGCCGGGCGGTGCGCAGCCCGCTGGATTTTTAAGGAGTCCGAAGCTGCCGGTGGATCTCGGTTGGCGGAGAGAGGGGAGGGAGAGAAGAATGTCGCAGGGACCCCGAGCTCGGTGGAATCCATCGGCGCTCCCTTTTGCTTTTTTCCATACTTCAAAACGAGGGATTTGTCAAGCGCGGCCAAAATCGCAGGACAACTGCTCGCAGTTGTCCTGCAAGACGGCCAGGCCCGACAAAATCGGGACGCACCCCGGATGGGGATCCGGCCCTCTCTTCTCTGCCCCTCCTAAGCGGACGGTAGATGCGGTCAGCGAGCGGGTGTGGAGTGAGGGTAGAGCAGTCGATGAGCTCCCCCGGCCTTTTCGATGAAGCGGGGATCACGACGTTGACGGTGCCTTCTTTTCCGTGCCATCATGATAGCCCCTGAACCCCACTCAGTCCGGAGGAGGCGAGGCCGATGGATCCGCCCCGGCGCGGCAACGCGGACGGCATCCGCTTGCGGATCGCGGCCCGGTGCGCGCCCGAAGGGAGGGGAGGGCTTCGCTACCTTATGGGCTTTATGATCCAGACAGCTGCAGACGGGCATGGGCTTCTGCACCGGCTGGGATGGCGGTCGAAATTCATTTCGAGCTACAGGCCTCCGGCTCAGCGGCCGGGCTCTTCACCCCGCGCATGGTCCGGATTAAGGGGTGAGGATCCATTCGCGGCATGCCATGACGCGCGCAGGCGGTAGGAAGATTCGACCTCCTCCTAATTAGCACGACCGCCGGGCCTTCCGGCATGGGTTTGGAACGAGGTTCGGCGTAAGCGAGATCCTCTTGCGGGAGGGACCTATGGGGAGCGAGGTGTTGCGGAACTACATCGGTGGCCAGTGGGTGGCGTCGGCGACGGACACCTACTTGGAGGTGCGCAACCCGGCCCTGGAT
>Ga0079996_111530_pt1 | contig 14908 bp, 15 predicted proteins | sample PerSpoAPS_AMetaG_FD_69199 | JGI IMG/M metagenome (GOLD analysis project Ga0079996, IMG submission 69199) | Thermal spring microbial communities from Yellowstone National Park, Wyoming, USA - Perpetual Spouter A (PS_A) MetaG (SPADES assembly)... | ecosystem: Environmental > Aquatic > Thermal... | reverse complement strand
ATTTAAGGGGGGCAAAGCCCCCCAAGTCAAAAAATGGGGTTTTTTAAAGCCGAAGGCTTGATTTCAGGGTGGGTGGGAAAAATAAGAAATAATCTATATTTTAGAATTACTAGACAATGCAGAAAAATTAAAAATTTATGCTTTAAAATTTTGGCACTGGACGACTTGTTATATACATTATCGTAAGGTGGTTAAGGGGTAAGGGACGAGGCACGGGTTTTTATCGTCCCTACAAGGGGTTGAAACTTTGAAATATCATAAGGGACATCTCGTATTGGTTGTTTTTATCGTCCCTACAAGGGGTTGAAACATCACATATTCCTTTCCCCATTCACTTTTTTCAAGTTTTTATCGTCCCTACAAGGGGTTGAAACGGTCATATCTGGAAGCGATATCCTCGCTTACAATTATGTTTTTATCGTCCCTACAAGGGGTTGAAACTTGTTAATGTTTTTATTATAAAAATGTTGAAATGATTCAAAGTTTTTATCGTCCCTACAAGGGGTTGAAACACTATTTCATAATTGTTAGGGTTTCTATTTATCTCGTGTTTTTATCGTCCCTACAAGGGGTTGAAACTTAGAAATGAGTATGTGGTTTCCTTCAATTCTAGCAGTTTTTATCGTCCCTACAAGGGGTTGAAACCCTTTTGTGAATGAAAACCATCTTCCTTTTTCAACAGTTTTTATCGTCCCTACAAGGGGTTGAAACTTGATAGTTTTCTAAAGCATTCAAACAATATAAGACTGCTTGTTTTTATCGTCCCTACAAGGGGTTGAAACAAATAAGATATGGAAGTGGTTTTGCTTCATCAATCACAGTTTTTATCGTCCCTACAAGGGGTTGAAACTAGTAGAAAAAGTGATTAAAGATGAGAATAAATTAAAGTTTTTATCGTCCCTACAAGGGGTTGAAACGACTACAAAACTCTAAAATTTGCTAAATTTTCAAGTTGTTTTTATCGTCCCTATAAGGGGTTGAAACGGCTAATTGAAAACAAAAAACTAAAAAAATTTCACTTTATAAAAATAATAACTAAACATCTCAACTTTAAAATTTAAAAACTATGTCAAATTACAAATTCTTGAAAATTTCTAAAGAAAATGATGTTTTATATATTGGATTAAATAGACCTGAAAGTAAAAATGCCTTTAATGAATTCTTAATAGAAGAATTAACAAATGCTTTTAGTAATTTGCCTGAAGATATAATTTGTGTTGTTCTTTATGGAGAAGGGGATAGCTTTTGTGCGGGTGCAGATTTAGATTGGATGAAAAGAATGGGAGAAAGTTCATTTGAAGAAAATAGAAATTCAGCTTATTTAATGTGGAAAATGTATGAGACAATTGAAAATTGTCCTTATGTCTTAATTTCAAAGGTTCATGGATATGTTCTTGGAGGTGGTATGGGTTTAATTAGTTGTAGTGATATTGTTATAAGTGATATTAATGCTAAATTTGGTTGGACAGAGGTTAGACTTGGTCTTGTTCCAGCAGTTGTTTCAACATTCTCAATAAGAAAAATTAATGATAGTTTCGCAAGAAGATATTTTTTAACAGGTGAGATATTTGATGCTAAAACTGCTCAAAAAATTGGACTTGTTCATGAAGTATTAAATCCAGATGAAATTGAAAATAAACTAAAAGAAATTATTGAAATTCTGAGAAAAAATGGAAAGAATGGCATGAAACTGACTAAACAATTACTATTGAAATTAAGGCAAAGAACAGAAAAAGACATAATAGAATTTTGTATTGACACAATAGCAAAAGCAAGAAGTGAAAAAGAAGCTCTTGAAAGAATAAATAAATTTTTAAATAAATGAAAGAGGATAAAAGATATATAAAACTTTGTTTTAAATTGGCAGGAATTTCAAGAGGTTATGTATCACCAAATCCACTTGTTGGTGCTGTAATTGTTAAAAAAAATAGAATAATAGGTATTGGATATTTTAGAAGATATGGAGATAAACATGCTGAAATAAGAGCAATTGAAGATGCAGGAGACGATGTCAAAGATAGCACATTATATGTGAATCTTGAGCCTCATTCTTATTATTCAAATAATCCACCTTGTACTGATGCGATTATAAAATCAGGAATAAAAAGAGTTGTTATTTCAAATATAGACCCAAATCCAAGAGTAAATGGAAATGGAATAAAAATTTTAAGAGAAAATAATATAGATGTAGAAGTTGGAATTTTAGAAAATGAAGGAGAAAAATTAAATGAATTTTATTTTCACTATGTAAGGAAAGGAAAACCATTTGTAATTTTAAAATTTGCTCAAACACTTGATGGATTTATAGCAGATTTAAATTATAATTCAAAATGGATAAGCTCTGAAAGTTCAAGAAAATTCGTTCAAAAATTAAGAAGTTATGTTGATGCTATTGCTGTTGGCTCAAAAACAATTTTAAAAGATAATCCATGTTTAACTGTTAGAGATTTTTACAGACCAAAACAACCATTAAAAGTTATATTTGATGAAGAACTTGAAACGATAAAATATATGGAAAAATTAAATGTTTTTAAAGATGGGAAAGTTTTAATTTTCACAAAATCTGATAGAATTTATCATTTTGAGAATGTTGAAATTATAAGAATAAATTCTATTGAAGATGCCTTAATTGAACTTGGAAAAAGAAAAATTATTAGTCTTCTTGTGGAAGGTGGAAGTCAATTACTTTCAAGTTTTTTTGAAAGTCAAATGTTTAATAAAATTTATGTTTTTATAAGTCCAAAAGTTTTTGGAAAAGGCTTAAATCCATTTAGTAATTTCATAGGCTCATTTGAAGATAAATTAAAATTGGATAAAATAAAAAAATTTGAGGATGATATATTAGCAATTTATTACAAGAAATTCTAACAACATGGAAAATTATAACCTTTTAAATTCATTTTTTGATGCCAATTGTGAAAAGCTTCAATAACATCTGGATAAATATCCAATGAAAAAATGCCAATTGGATTTTCAAGACCAAAATAATCAATAAAAACCATTATTAAAAGAATTTCTTCATAGTACTGATATTCCTCAACAATTGGCATTTTAAACTTAATATATAAAAATTGTTTAAGATAGTCTAACATTCCAAAATTTTAATGCTTTATTTTCACCCAAAAATAAGCCTTCCTCTTTGATAAAACTTTAAAATTTTTTAACTTGTCCTTAATTCATTTAATTTTCCTAACAAGACCCCACCTTTTTATACCTACACTTATTTTTTATGTTAATGGTTTATTCCTTTCAAAAAATCCTATAAATTACCTTGAACTTACATTACTGATTTTAATTTCATCATTTGCCTATGTCTTAAATCAAATTTATGATATTGAAAGTGATAAGATAAATAAAAAAATTTTCATTTTAACGGAAAATAAAATTTCAATATCATCCGCCAAGAAATTTTCCTTTTTTCTTTTAATTTTAAGTTTATTATTTTCTATGTTTGTGGAAAATAGATGGTTATTTTTAGGGCTTATTGCTTTGTCAATACTCTACTCATTAAAACCATTTAGTTTTAAAGACAAACCAATTTTAGATGTAATAACAAATTCCATCGGCTACGGTTTTTTTGTTTTTAGTATTGGATATAAAGAAATTTCAAAAGAAAGCTTAATTTTTATTTTGATAATGTCATCAGCTTATCTTATAACTGCTATAATGGATTATGAAGGTGATAAAAAATCTAATAAAATTACAACACCTGTTTATATTGGAATTTTCAATTCACAACTAATTTCAATTTTAATTTTAATTATTTCATTCATAATTGCTCCTTATGGATATATCAAATTAGCTTGTATTCTTTCTTTAATTTTTTTAGCTTTTGATTACTACAAATTAGCATTAGCAGTTCCCTCTTTAATTCTCTTAATTTATCCATCAATAAAAGGTTATTTTGAAATTTTTGCATTATCAGTAATTCTCTTACTCTCATCAGAAATTTATTATAGAATCTTCTTTAAGAAAAGCCATTTCCTTTAAAATTTTCTTTATGACAGAAAAAGAAATTTTAGAAATTATAAAGAAGCATCCAGAGGTTATATTGGAAATTATTTATTCAAGCTCAATAGCAACAAAGCAAGACATTAAAATTTTATATAGGAAAATGAAATTAAATTTAGAAAATAAACTTGAAGAAAAAAAAATAGAAATTGAAAAGACCTTAGAATAAACTTGAATTAAAGAAACTTGAAATTGAAAAAACAATAAGAATAGAAATAGAAAAAATAAGAAGTGAATTGCTTGAAAAAATTTTAGATGTTGAAAAGAACTTAAAAATTGAAATTGAGAAAATAAGAGCTGAAAGCAATGAGAGAATGAATCAAATGGAAAACCAAATTAGATTGGAAATTGAAAAGTTAAGAAGTGAAAGTAATGAAAGGATTGAAAAATTAAGAGCTGAAAGCAACGAGAGAATGAATCAAATGGAAAGTCAAATAAAATTAGAAATTGAAAAGTTAAGAGCTGAAATTGAAATTAAACTACAAGCTATGAAAAATTCTTTATTAAAATGGATTATTGGTCTAATTTTAGCTCAAACGTTAACTATTGTATTAACTATTCTAATGGCAGTTGCTCTAAAATGATTAAGAGAAACTTAAATTATGTTAATTCTTGACTTTTTTAATTCCAAAATAAAAGAAAAAACATCTGTCACAATTGGCTCATTTGATGGTTTTCATTTAGCTCACAAATTCATTATAAACTTAACAATTCAAACCTCAAAATTATTAAATTCAAAAAGCTTAATTTTTATATTTATTGAGCATCTTTATAAAAATTCAAATTTAATTTTAACAAAAGAAGAAAAATTGGAAATGTTAAAAAATTTTGATGTTGATTTTGTTGTTTTACTTGACAAGAGAACATTTGAAATAACAAGAGAAGAGTTTTTAAAAATTTTAAAAGAAAACTTCAATGTAAATTGGATTATTGTTGGGTATAATCACAGATTTGGATATAAAAGGCAAGGTGACACATTTTTCCTTAATGAAAATATAAAAAATTATGAGTTTGGACTTACTATTGTTCCACCGATTAAAATTGAAAATATAGAAGTTAGCTCAACTAATATAAGGAAATTCATAAAAGAAGGGAAAATTGAAATTGCTAATAAATTATTAGGTTATAATTTCTTTTTAGAAGGCGTTGTGGAAAAGGGTAAAGGATTTGGTAGGCAAATTGGATTTCCAACTGCTAATATCAAAGTTAAGGATGAGAAAATTATTCCTTTTGAAGGTGTTTATCTAACAAAAACTTATATTGAAAATAATGAATTTTTTTCTGCAAGTTATGTAAAGGATACCATTGAAACATACATTTTTAATTTTAATGAAAATCTATATAACAAGGTTATTAAAGTTGAATTTATAAGAAGGATTAGTGATGTTTTAAGAACTGAAAGTGTTGAAGAACTTAAAAGAAAAATTGAAAATGATATAAATTTAGCCAAAAGTTTGATTTCATCATGATTATTTATGGTAAGAATGTCGTTTTATGTGCTTTGAATTCTAAATTTAAAATTTCAAAAGTTTTAATTTATGAAAATTTAAAAGATAAAGAAAAATTTATTCAGCTTTGCCAATTTAAAAGTATTCCTTATGAACTTGTTAGTAAATTCAGATTAGAGCAATTGATAAAAGATGATAATCATCAAGGAGTATGTGCTTATTTTGACGATGAGCTTCAAATTAAAGTTCAAGATAACATAAATAACTTTATAAATAGCAATAATAAGATAATTTTAATAACTGATAGAATTCAAGACCCTTATAATTTTGGCTCAATTATAAGGACTGCTCAAATTTTAAATGTAAATAATATTATTTCAACATATACGCAATCTGTAAAAATAACACCAAGTGTTATAAAAGCTTCTGCTGGTGCTATATTTTACATAAACTTTTCATATTCAGATAATGTCAAAAGAGTTATTCAGATTTTAGAAAAAAAGCAAGTAAGAATTTTTGCTCTTGAAAGAAATGGTGAATATATTGAAGATGTTAATATAGGAAATGAAAAAATTGCTCTTATTGTAGGCTCCGAACATTATGGTATTAGAAAATCACTAATTGACTTATCTGAAAAAATTTTAACTTTAAGAGCTTATAATAATCAAGTTAATTCATATAATGTTTCAAATGCAGTTTCAATTGCTCTTTATATATTGGCAATAAAGCAGTGCTTGTCCAATAAAAAATGTTAAATGATTGACTACCAATAACTTATAAAAATTTCAGGAAATTATTGTTTTTTGTGGGAATTTAAGGCTTAAATATAGGGTGGATGGGAAAACATAGAAAAATAAATATATTCCAAAATTATTAGACAATCCAAAAGGGCAGTGCTTTGTCCAATAAATAATGTTAAGTGATTGATTATCAATAACTTGTGAAAATTTTAGGAAATTATAGATTTTTGGGGGGATTCAAGGGGGGCGAAGTTTACAAGCCGAAGGCTTGATTTCAGGGTGGGTGGGAGAAATAAGAAATAATCTATATTTCAGAATTATTGGACAATGCAAAAAGGCAGTATCCTTATCCTTTAAAATTTCAATTAATGCTATTAAGTTTAAGAGTTAAAAATTTCTTGCTTTTGAAAGAAGCTTATTTAGAATTTAGTAATGGATTTAATGTTTTAACTGGTGAAACAGGTGCAGGTAAATCATTGCTATTAAAAGCTTTAAGTTTGGCTCTTGGTGATAGAGTTGATTGGGAGGTTTTTTCTGATCAAAAATCAATAATTGAGCTTGAGATGTTAATTCCTGATGAATATGTAAAAATTTTTGAAAATTATGGTATTGAGATTGAAAATAATATCCTTAACTTGCGAAGAATCATAGAAGGTGATAAAAAGAAAAGTAGAATTTATGCTAATGACAATCTTGTGCTTTCAAAAACAATAAATGAAATTTTAAGGAATTTAATTGAGATTCACGGACAATACGAAACTTATAAGTTATTTGATGAAAGCTATCAAATGGAAATCCTTGATAGATATGCCAAGTCAAGAGTTTTTGAAAGTGATTACCAAACCAAAATCATTGACAAGTATGCTAATAATGAAGATTTATTGGAAGAATATAGAAATGTATATAAACATTGGATTGAAATTAGAAATTTATATTCTGAATTTCAAGAAAAAAAAGAAAGGTATGAGCAAGAGCTTGATTTTTTAAAATACCAATTAAACGAAATTGAAAGTGCTAATTTGAGGATTGGAGAAGAAGAAGAGCTAATTAAAAAACTTGATTACCTTAAAAAAATTGAGCAAATTAAAGAAGTTAAGATGTTAATTGATGAATTAATTTTTTCAAGTGAAGATAGTGTCCTTTCAAAGCTATCTTTAATTTTAAGAAAATCTCAAAACTTAAATGAAATTGATGAATTTAAAGAAATTTCAAATAAAATTGAAAATGTTATATATGAAATTAAGGAATTAAAAGAAATTTTGAGGAATTTTGAATTTGAAGATTATGAAAATATAAATATTATTCAAGAAAGACTTTTCTTTTTAAATAAATTAAAAAAGAAATATGGCAAAAGTATTGAAGAATTGATAAATTACAAGGAGGAGCTTAAAGATAAAATTAAAAAAATGGAAAATTTACCATTTGAAATTGAAAATTTAGCAAGAGAGGTATATGAAACTGAAAACTATTTAAATAAATTGGCGGATGAAATTAGCAAAAGAAGGAAAAACGCAAGTAAAAAATTTAGAAGTGAGATGATAAAGTACCTTAAAGAACTTGGTATGCCTGATTCAGAATTTATAATAAATTTTGAAGAGATTCCGATTGGATATAATGGAAAAGATAAAATTGAATTTTTATTTTCTTCTAATAAGGAATTTCCAGCAAAACCTTTAAAAAAAGTAGCGTCAGGTGGAGAGCTTTCAAGGTTGGCACTTGCCTTAAAACTTATTATTGCAGGTAAAGAAAGCCCTTCAACACTTATATTTGACGAGATTGACACGGGTATTGGTGGTCAAATTGCTTTAAAAGTTGCTCAAAAACTTAAAGAATTATCAAAATTCTATCAAATTATTGTAATTACACATCTTCCTCAAATTGCTAGTTTTGCTCAAAAACACTTTTTAATAACAAAAAAAGATAGTATTACAGACATAAGAGAAATAAAAGATAATGAGCGAATTGTTGAAATTGCAAGAATGCTATCAGGTATTGTTTCAGAGGAAAGCCTTGAGCATGCAAAAACTTTACTTTTTAATTCGTATGCTTTATAATTTTGGCACTAATTATGATTAGAATAAGTGAAGGTAAGGTTTTACCAGGTAGTTGTAAGACATTTTCAGTTGGTTTTTCATCTAATAATAAGCCATTTATGGCAGGTGTAGAAGCGGGGAAAGATGCTCTTGAAGCATTAAGCACAAAAAATGTTTCATTTGCTATATCAATTATTACAAAAAATTATGAATATAAGAAAGTCATTGAAGGAATAAAGCAAGTTCTTCCTAACATAACTATTGTTTCTTTACTTTCTGATGATATTACAACTTATGAATGCTACTCAGATAAAGGCGTTGCAGTTGGTTTATTTAGTAATGATTTTAAAATTGATTATTATTTAGCAAAAGGGTTTTCTTTAAGTTCAAAGAAAGCCCTTAAAGATGCTTTTTCTGAAATTCTAAATAGTCCAAAAATTTATAAGAATGATATATTATTATTTATTATCCCAGGCTCAATACCATTAGCAGGTCAAAATTCAATTATTACAATAGAGGAAGTAAAAGAAAAATTTGATGGTATAGTTGGAGGTGTTATTGGAAAGTTAAATAGTGTAGAATATCAAACATTTATCATAGATGATAAGGCATGGACTGATCACGCAATTATAATAAGAATTCAAACAAATGAAAACTTTTCTTTATCTCAAAGTTATGGTTTTCATCCTTTAAGACCATTTGTTGTGACATCTGTAAAAGGTGATATGATAATAAGTTTGGATGATGGACCTGCGTTTTATTCATTAATTAATGTTTTATCAAAGAGAGGAATTGATGATGGTCAAATAAGAGATCCTGTTAAGGCACAAAAACTTTTATCATCTTTTCAATTTGCTGTTGCTGATAAATCAAGACCTGGTTTATTTAGGTCAATTGTTCCACTTGCCATTACAGAAAAGGGTATAAGAATTAATTCATTTATAAATGAAAATTCAACACTATGGCTTATGGAATTTAGTAAGGAAGAGATATTTGAAGGGGTTGATAAAATGTCGGGAAGAATTTTAAATAGTTTAAAATCAATTTCAGGAGGTATTATTTTTGAAAATACGATAAGAAAAATTCTTCTTGGAATAGATGATTATGTAAAAGAGAAAAAAATTATTTGGGATAATTTAAAATCTCCATTTTTAGTTATTGAAACAATTGAGGAGATTGTATATAGTGAAAATCTTTACGGAGGAAGTCATAGTGGCTCAATTTTAGGAATTTTTTATGAAGGAGGTAAATGATGGAAAAGATAGAAGAGCTTTTAAATCAGCTCATAAGAAAAGTGCCTCAAATAAGAGCTGCTGCTGTTGTTAATACGGAAGGAATTGTTATATCATCAGTTCTTGAAGGTGATGTAAGTGAAGAGAATTTTGGGGCTATGTCAGCAGCTCTTTTGGGGCTTGGTGATAGTGTTTTGTCAGAAGTTAAAGGAGGTAAATTATCTGAAATATATGTAAAGGGAATTGATAAAATGATACTTCTTTCAAAAATATCAAAAGACCATCTACTCTCACTTTCCATTACTTCTGATGCTCCACTTGGACTTTTGCTTGTTGAAGTTAGAAAAACTGCCAAACTTATAAGCTCGGTTCTTGCTGAAATAGAAAAATCACAACCTACTGTTGATATAAGTGATTTGCTTGGAGGTGATACATCTATTATAGAAGGTTTATCATTTAAAGATTTATTAGAAGAATGAGGAGGAAAAATCATGTTCATAGACACTAAGAAAAAAGAAATTAATGTAAAAATTGTTTATTATGGTCCTGCTTTATCAGGCAAAACAACAAATTTAAAAGTTATTTATGCTAAACTAAATCCAAAATTTAGGGGGGAGCTTGTTACTGTTGATACGAAAGGTGAAAGAACACTATATTTTGATTTTCTTCCTGTTGAGATTACACTTGCAGGTGGTTTTAAGGTAAAGTTTCATATTTATACTGTTCCTGGTCAAGTATTTTATAGAGCTTCAAGGAAGCTTGTTTTAAAAGGTGCTGATGGTATTGTTTTTGTAGCAGATTCTTCACCAGAAAGGAGAGAAGCAAATATACAGATTATGCAGGAACTTTCAGAAACACTTGAAGAGCAAGGAACACCCCTTGGAACAATTCCTCTTGTTTTACAATATAATAAGAGAGATGTCGCTAATGCTCTTGATGTTGAAACACTTCAAGCGGACTTAAACCATCTAAATGCCCCTTATTTCTTGGCAGTAGCAAGTCAAGAGAAAGGCGTTTTTGAAACACTTGATGCTATTGTTAAACTTGTTATTAAGAAACTAACAAGTAAAGCGCCTGTATGAGTATTACATCAATTGGAAATTTAATTGATTTAAGCTCTGATATTCTTTTGGAGCTTGATAATAATTACAATATTAAAGTTTCAAATAAAAAATTTAAAGATTATTTTGGTGAAATTGATAATTTCTTTTTGATTTTTCCTGAATCATATAAAGATGCTGTAATGAGGCTTATTGAAAATACTAAAAAAACTTTAACACCCCTAAACATAAGAATACCTATCATTACAAAAGACAAACAAGAAGTTGCTTATCTAAAAATTTTCCCAATTGAAAGAGGAATTCTTATTTCTATAAGACCTCAAAAAGTTTCAAGTATAACCGAAGATATAATAAACACAATTGATTACGGAATTATTTTAATTTCAAAAGAAGGCAATTTAATTTACTCAAACAATTATGCGAAAAATTTTGAGGATTATTATGGTGAGATTGTGAAAAATGTCTTAAAGAGACAAGATAAGTCTTTTGAATTAAATATAAAAGATAAAGTATTTGAGGTTGCTCAGAAGGATTTTGAAACAAAAATTAGTGGAAAAATTATATTATTTAGGGATATTACACAAATTAAAAGAATGCATGACTTAATGTCCTTAGTTGATAGATTAAGCTCAGTTGGTTTAATTGCTGCCTCTCTCGCTCATGAGATTAAAAATCCCCTTACAAGCATAAAAGTTTTAGCTCAAACCTTAGCTAATGATTTAAGTAATGACAAAAAGGAAATCGCTTTGAGAATATCAAGACAAATTGATAGAGTAAATGAATTAATATCAAAACTTTTAATATATACAAAGCCTTCAAAATCAAAGCCAATTTATATAAATCCAATTGAAGTAATAGAAGAAGTGGAAGGAATTCTATATGGTCAAATTTTAAATAAGAAAATTAAGTTTTATAAGGAGGTTAGTCAAAATGTTGAAATTTTCGTAGATCCAAAAGATTTACAGCAAATACTTTTAAATTTAGTTTTAAATTCAATAGATGCTGTGGATGAAGGTGGATATATAAAAATAGAAGTTGGATTATCGGGAATTGTATCAGATGATTTAGAGCCACTTGCCTACATTAAAGTTATTGATAATGGAATTGGAATTCCCTCTGATAAATTAAAGGAAATTTTTTACCCATTTTGGACAACAAAAAAAGGCGGAACTGGTCTTGGTTTATTTGTTGTTCATAAACTTGTTAAGGATAATGGGGGTATGATAGAGGTGGAGAGTGAGTTAAATCGTGGGACTGTATTTACTTTATATTTTAAAGGGAGGTTGAAAAATGAGAAGAATAATGATAGTAGATGATGAAGAAGATATTGTTTTAGGACTTTCAAGATTTTTAAAGAAAAACGGATATGATGTTGTTTATGAAACAAGTCCTAAAAAAGCCTTAGAATTACTATCCGCTGAGCCAAGTGATATACTAATAGCAGATGTCAAGATGGATGAAATGTCAGGATTAGAGCTTATAAATGAAGCAAGAAAGAAAAATCCAGATATAAAAATCATTATTATGACTGCAAGAGGCTCCGAGGAGATTGAAAGAATTAGTTATGAAAGAGGTGCCCTTGAATATCTTGAAAAACCATTTGATGTTGAATATCTTTTAGAAGTTCTAAAAAAAATAGAAGCTGGTGGATTTAAAGGTGTTGTTAAGGAACTTGGACTTATTGACTTTTTAAATATATTACATATGGAAAGAGCATTAGCTGTTGTAAATGTTACATCAGCAGTAGGAAGTGGTAAAATATATTTTCAAGATGGTGAAATTGTTCATGCTCAATTTGTTAATCTTGAAGGAATAGATGCTTTAAAAGAAATACTTAATTTAAAAGGTGGCTCATTTAGTGTAGAAAGAAATATAAAACCTCCAAAAACAACTATTAGAAAATCATTTAATAATTTAATGCTTGAATTGTTTGCTAAAACAGATGAGGAAGTAGCAGAGGTTGAAGTTGAGGAATTTAGTATAATTAGTCAAGTTAAAAAAATTCCTGATGAAGTTTATCAAAAGCTTGATAAGGAAATTTCCTCACTATTTAGCTTTGATAGTAATTTAAAAAGCTTTGGCATATATGATAGTGAGGGAAATACTTTATACTTAAAAGGTGAAGATTTTAGCTCTCTTATTTCAGAACTTTCAAGAATTAAAGGATTTGTTGAATGCTCAATTGAGCTTGAAAATAATAAAATCATCTATATAAAAAAAGAAGATGATAACTTCTTTGTTATTGAAATCTCAAATACATCTTTATCTCTTATAAAGGTTAGATTTCCAAAAACGATAAATAACTTAAAAGAAATTATAAAAGGAGGAAAGTGATATGGAAAAGATACAACAAGTTCTAAAAAATCTTTCTCAAGAGCTTCCAGGTTATGTTGCAGGTGCTATTGTAGAAGGTGAGGAGGGACTTACCGTTGTTGAAGAAAGAAAAGTTCCCGATATTGATATTCAAATAAGTGCTGCTTATAGCGTTGAATCCTTAAAATTCCAAGAAAGAATCGTTAGCTCTTTAAATAGCTCTGATAAACCAAAATTTATATTATCAATAAGTAATAATTATTTAATAATTACCCAACCTATAAACAATAGCAATTTTTATTTACACATAATAACAAATAGAGAAAAAAGCTCACTTGGAATAATAGTTGCTTTACTTTCAAGATATGAGCAAATTTTAAATAAGGCTATATCTGATTGGGTTTTATGAGGGGTAGAGCCTATGGAATAACTGACTTAGGTAAAAAAAGACCTAAAAATGAAGATTTTTTTGCTATGGATCCTTCAATTGGATTGTTTATTGTTGCAGATGGACTTGGTGGGAGAATGTCTGGTGATAAAGCAAGTTATGAAGCGACTCAAACATTCATTGAAAAATTAAAAAATTTAATTGGATATTATGATGAGCCAAAATTAATTCTTGAATCAGCTTTTAAAGAAGCAAGTAAAAGAGCTTATGAAATAAGTAATTCTGATGAATATTATGGAGCAATGACAACCTTTACAGCTTTATTTTTATTCAAATCAAAGTTTTATATTGTTCATGTTGGTGATACAAGGGTTTATTTGTTAAGAGCAAATAAATTTTTTGTTCAATTAACCGAGGATGACACTCAGGCACAAGTTCTTGTAAAGAAAAAAGCATTATCTCCAAAAGAGGCAGAAGTTCATCCATCAAAGCATGTTCTTACAAAAGCACTTGGTCATAAACCACTTATAAGACCAAAATTATATATTGGAAATGTAATGAATGGTGATAAATTTTTATTATGCTCTGATGGATTATATATCTATTTTTCAAGTGATGAATTGAAAGAAATAATAAAAAAATATAAGCCAAAAGAAGCTGTTGAAATTTTAGTAAAATTAGCAAATGATAGAGGGGGTGAAGATAACATAACTGCTATTGTTGTTGAGATAATAAAAAGTGATAATTCAATTTTTGGACAAATGAAAGCACTCCTTGAGGTTATTTTCTCTAATAAGTAGTGCTAAGTTAAAGATTCTAAGGAAATTATTAAATTTACAGGGGCGAAGCTTTAAGCTATTAGAATTATTGGACAACGCAAAATAATTGCTTACTCATCCTTTAAAATTATCAAACTATGATAGAAAAATTAAACAAGGTTTTTGAAAAATTACCTCCTGAACATAGAGACATAATGAGAGAGGCATTTACTATTCTTATTGAAGAAGTTATAAATGCTGTTGTTAAGGATAATGAGAGAATATGGCAGTCAATTGAAAAAATTTGGCAAACTATGAAAGAAGGATTTGAAAGGCAAGAAAAAGAAAATGAGAAAATATGGCGAAATATAGAAAAAATATGGCATACAATTGAAGAATTAAGAAAAGATATGAAAGAAGGATTTGAAAGACAGGCACAAGAGAATGAGAAAATATGGCAAGTAATAAAAGAGGGTTTTGAAAGACAAGAAAAGGAGAATGAAAGAATATGGCAAAATATAGAAAGAATTTGGCAAGCTATTGAAAAATTGGAAAATACTATTAAGGAAGGGTTTGAAAAGCAAGAGAAAGAAAATGAAAAAATATGGCAAGCTATTAAGGAAGGATTTGAAAGGCAAGAAAAAGAAAACCAAAGAATTTGGCAAGCAATCGAAGAAGATAGAAAAGCCAACCAAAAGCATTTTAAGAGATTAGATATGAAATTAACTGCCATTGGAGCAAGATGGGGATTAATGGCAGAGGGAACATTTAGAGCAGGATTAAAAACTATAATTGAAGATTTAGGTTATGTTGTTGAAAATGTTGTATTCTTTGATGATGAAGGATATGTTTTTTTAGAGCCAAGTCAAATAGAAATTGATATTATCATTAAAGATGGAAGAAAAACAGCAGTTGAAATAAAAT
>Ga0079996_119394_pt1 | contig 14972 bp, 10 predicted proteins | sample PerSpoAPS_AMetaG_FD_69199 | JGI IMG/M metagenome (GOLD analysis project Ga0079996, IMG submission 69199) | Thermal spring microbial communities from Yellowstone National Park, Wyoming, USA - Perpetual Spouter A (PS_A) MetaG (SPADES assembly)... | ecosystem: Environmental > Aquatic > Thermal... | reverse complement strand
CCAGGCTCCCCATGGCGCGGCCTTGTGATAGCATGGCAGAGCGATGCCTGGCCCGGAAAGGAGGAACGGCATGCGGGAGCGGCGGATCTACCTGCTGGATCCGCGCAGATACCGGCCGGAGGTCATCGCCGTGGCCTTCGCCAAGACCAGCCGCAGCCCCGAGCCCTTCGACGTCATCGCCGAGGGCTTGAGCGACGAGTCCGCGGCCCAGTTCCACGAGAAATGGGTGGTGGGCTACGGCCACGCCTCGGTGGCCGAGCACGCCGTCCTCCACATCGCCTTCGAGAACATCTCCCGCCTGGCCGCCGAGGCCATCGAAGGGGTGCGGCTGGCCTCCTTTACGGAGAAGTCCACCCGCTTCCAGATCCTCGACCGGGAGGCTTTCTACCTGCCGCCGGAGATCGCCGCTTCCCCCTTCCGGGAGGCTTACGCCGAGACGATGACGCGGCTGTTCGAGACCTACCACGCCGCCCTGGAGCCCGTCCGTCGGGTGATGGAGGGCTGGTTCCCCCGCCGCCCGGAGGAGAGCGAGGGGGCCTACCGCACCCGGCTGCGGATCCGGGCCATGGACGCCTGCCGCTACCTGCTGCCCACCGCCACCCTGACCAACGTGGGGATGACGGTGAACGCCCGCGCCCTGGAGCACGGCCTCCGCAAATGGCTCTCCCACCCCCTCGCGGAGGTCCGGGAGATCGCCGCAACGGTGAAGGCCGTGGCCCTCCGGGAGGTCCCCACCCTCCTCAAATACGCCGAGCCCAACGCCTACCTCCGGACCAGCGCGGAGCGCCTGCGGCAATGGGCCTGCGCCCTCCCCGAAGACCCCGAACCCCGGGATGGGGTCCGGCTGATCGCCTGGGACCCGGAGGCCGAGGTCCGGTTCATCGCCGCCTGCCTCTACCGGTTCCGGGCCCTCAGCTACGAAGGAGCCCTCCGGCAGGTCCGGGCGATGCGCCCGGAGGAACGGCGGGAGGTTCTGGAGGCCGCCCTGGGCGGCCGCAGCCCCTTCGACCCGCCCGTCCGGGAGCTGGAGCACATCGTCTACACCTTCGATTGCCTGATGGACGAGGGCGCCTATTATGATCTCAAGCGGCACCGGATGATGACCCAGACGCCCCAGGCCCTGACCGCCGCCTATGGCTACGCGGTCCCCCGGGCGATCGAGGAAGCCGGCCTGGGGGCCGCGTATCGGACAGCGGTGGAGGCGGCCATCGCGCTGTGGGAGCGCATGCATCCGGTCATCGGAGAGGCGGCGGCCTACGCGCTGCCCAACGCCGTCTATCGGCGGGTGCTGATGACCATGAACCTGCGGGAGGCCTATCACCTGTGCCGCTTGCGGGGCGGCCCCAACGGCCACTTCGCCTATCGCTACATCGCCATGCGGATCTACGAGGCCATCCGCGCCGTGCACCCAACCCTGGCGGCCTACATGGGCTGCGAGGCGTATCCTCCCTCGGAGGAGATCGCCGCCCGGTTCGGCGGGGTGGCCCATCCCGAGGCGACCCCGACGACCTGATATCTTCCGCTCAGGAGGCCATCGATGACGGAGCCACGACAGCAGGCCCTGGAATACGTCCGGCGGAACCGGGATCGGTTCCTGGAGGAGCTGAAGGACTTCCTCCGCATCCCCTCGGTGTCCACCGACCCGGCCCACCGCGCCGATGTCGAACGGGCCGCGGCCTGGGTCGCCGAGCGGCTGCGGGCCGCCGGCGCCCCACATGTGGAGATCATGCCCACCGGCGGCCATCCCGTGGTCTATGGGGAGGCCCCGGCGGCGCGGGCCGATGCCCCCACGGTGCTGGTCTACGGCCACTACGACGTGCAGCCGCCGGACCCGCTGGAGGAATGGGAGAGCGGGCCCTTTGAGCCCACGGTGCGGGGGGAGAACCTCTACGCCCGCGGGGCTTCGGACATGAAGGGCCAGGTCATGGCCTCCATCGCCGCCTTCGAGGCCGTCGCCCGCAGCGGCCCCCTCCCCGTCCACGTGAAGTTCCTGATTGAAGGGGAGGAGGAGATCGGCTCCCCCAGCCTCCCCGCCTTCCTCGCCGCCCACACGGACCGGCTCCGGGCCACCATCTCCCTCAACCCGGACGCCGGGATGATCGCCCCGGACCTGCCGACCATCACCTACGGGCTGCGGGGCCTGGCCTACTTCGAGCTGCGGGTCTACGGGCCGGCCCACGACCTGCACTCCGGCCTCTACGGCGGCGTGGTCCACAACCCGGCCCAGGTCCTCTGCGAGCTGATCGCCGGCATGCACGACGCCGAGGGCCGGGTCACCCTCCCCGGGTTCTACGACCGGGTCCGCCCCCTGAGCGAGGAGGAGCGGGCGGAGCTGGCCCGTCTCCCCATGGACGAAGCCTTTTATCTGCGCAACACCGGCGCGCCCGCCCTGTGGGGAGAGGCCGGCTACACGCCGGTGGAACGGGCCACCGCCCGGCCGACCCTCGAGGTCAACGGGCTGCTGGCCGGCTTCACCGGCCCCGGCGCCAAAACCGTGCTGCCCGCCTCCGCCATGGCCAAGATCTCCATGCGGCTGGTGCCGGACCAGGATCCCGATGAGGTCTATGAACAGCTGCGGCGCTACCTGGAGGAGCGGGCGCCCCGGACCGTGCGGTGGGAGCTGATCCGGATGGCGGGGGTGCGGGCCTCCCTCACCGACCGCCGGCATCCCGCCGTGCAGGCCCTCTCCCGGGCTCTGGAGGCCGTCTGGGGGCGACGCCCCGCCTTCAAACGGGAGGGCGGCACCATCCCCATCGTCACCCAGCTCCGCGAGCTCCTGAAGGTGGAATCCGTGCTCACCGGCTTCGGCCTGCCCGACGATCGCGTCCACGCCCCCAACGAGAAGCTCCACCTGCCCACCTGGGCCCGCGGCATCGAAGCCCTGACCCTGTTCTTCTACAACTATGGGGGATAGCGTCCCTCGGCCTCTCGATCGGATCCCCCGGGGATCCCGCATCATGGTCCTGGTGAAAGGGCCGCCGGGATCGGGCAAATCCACGGTGGTCCCCTTCCTGCTGGCAGCGTGGGCCGACCAGCCGGCGATGGTGGCGGTCCCCACCCGGGCCGCCGCCATCTCCCTGGCGTGGTATGTGAACCACCGCACCCGCGATGGGGTCTACGAGCTGCCGCCGGACCTCCACCCGGATGTCTATGAGCTGGCGGGGGGGCCTCGGCTGATCCTGAGGGGCCGCGTGGGCTACGCCGTGCGGGGCAGCCATACCCTCCCCTACGGCATGCTCGACGTGCACGTGGCCTACGTCACCACCGGAATCCTCATCCAATACATCCTGAGCCAGGGCCTCTCGGAGATCTTCCCCATCGTGGATGAGGTCCACCTGCGCCAGATGGAGGGGGACCTGGCCTTCGCCCTCATCGTGAAGGAAGGCCGCCCCTTCGCGGTGATGTCGGCCACCATGGAGCGAGTGGAGGAGCGCCTCGCCCGCATCGCCCGGCGGTTCGGCTACGAGATCGTGGAGATCGAGCTCCCGGCCCCCCAGTATCCCATCCGCCTCATCGAATGGCCGGTGCGCTTCTCCACCCGGGTCGATCAGCCCGCCCGGGTGGTCCTCCAGGCCCTCCGCCGCTACCGACAGCTCCGGTTCCAGGGGACCCAGGTGGAGGTCGGGGAGGATGAGATCCGCATCGCCCACCTGGGCGTTCCCCTCCACGCCCTGATCTTCATGCCGGGCGTGCGGGAGATCGAGGCCACGGTGGAGGCGCTGCGCGCCCAGTTCCGCAACGAGGTGATCCCCCTCTACGGGGCCATGGCCGTGAGCGAGCAGGAGGCCGTGGTGGAGAAGGCGGCCGACCGCAGCGCCACCCGCATCTTCGTCAGCACCGAGCTGGCCGGGGTGTCGCTGACGATGAACGCCGGCCTGGTGCTGGACCTGGGGCTGGTGCGCCGGAGCGAGGCGGACACCCGGGGGTTCGTCCGGCTGCCGGTGGTGCCCATCTCCCAGGCCGAGGCCGCCCAGCGGGCGGGCCGGGCGGGCCGGACCGCGCCGGGGATCTGCATCCGGTGCTTCCGGATGGCGGAGCTGCGGGAGGCCGCCCGGCCTCCGGAGACCCAGCGGACCTCTCCGGAGCGCATCGTGCTGGTGGGGGCGGCCCTGGGGCTGTCGGTGCGGGAGCTGCCGCTGCCGGACCCGCCCTCCCGGGAGGCGGTGGAGGAGGCCGTTCGGCTGTTGCGGCGGCTGGAGGCCCTGGATCCCCGGGGGCGGATCACGCCGCGGGGGTATCAGATCCTGGAGCTGGGCCTCCCCGCCCGCCTGGCCGTCCCGTTGCTCGTGGCCCGGGCCGCCGGCGAGGCGGAGGAGATCCTCGACAGCCTGATCGCCGCGGTCTCCCTGCTGGCGGTGGGGCGGCCGTGGCGGCTGCCGGGATACGGCCCGCCGCCGAACCGGCAGGGGGACCTCAACGCCGCCCTGGGCGCCCTGATCCGCTACATGCATCGCTACGCCCGGGACCCCTCGGCGGCGGCGGAGGAGGCCCGGGCCCAGGGGTTCGCCGACCGGGTGCTGGACGAGGCGGCCAACATCTATCTGCCGGACCTGCGATCCCGGCTGCGCCTGCTGTTCGCCGAGGAGGATGGGGGATGGGATCGCGCCATCCCGGAGCACATCGACGAGCGGCGGCTGGCCGGGTATCTGGCGGCGGGCTTCCCCGATATGGTGGGGCTGGTGGACTGGAAGCGGCGGACCCTGGAGACGCCGGATGTGATCTGCTGGATCGGACGGGATTCGGGGTTCTGGCGGGCCTATGAGGAGGAGCGGCCGCCCCTGGCCATCGCTTTATCCGGCACCTTCTCGGCGGAGGGGGCGCGCATCGCCACGGCGATGATCCCGGTGGACCCGGAGGATCTCATCCGGCTGGGGGTGGCGCGGGTGAAGGAGCGGCGGACGGTGCGGGCGCGCGGCCGGACGCGGGAGGAGGCGCTCCTGATCTGGCGGGGCGTGGAGCGCACCATGGCCGTGCGCCTGATCATGGAGGCGGATTGAGGCGCAGAGGCGGGATCGGCCTCATCGCCGGGTGTGTCCCGATTTTGTCGGGCCTGGCCGCCTCCTCGCGCCGGAGGGGAGGCCCGGCTCGACGGGAGCCGATGAGGAGCGGGGGGCGCGGCGCCGCGCCCCCCGCTCCTTTTTTCCCGGGGCGCGCGGGGGACGAAGGCGGAGCCGGCATGCCCCTGAACCCGGGCCTCCGGAAGTCCCTCCGGCCCCGCCTCCGATCCCCCCTACCCGGTCGGCTTCGCCGCCCGCCCCTTCTCGCCGTCGCCATCCCCTGAAAACGGGTCTCATCCCTACGAGGAGGTGGAGGCCCGGCACAAGCGCGCCGAGGCGGCCCTGGCCTCGTCGCAATCCCCTAAAAACGGGTCTCGTCCCTGCAAGCCTACCGCACCCGCCGCAAGGGTGTGGCCCTGCTCATCGTGTCGCAATCCCCTGAAAACGGGTTTCATCCCTGCAAGGCAGGCCGCCGTGATGCGGGTGCTGATGATGCGCCGCAAGTCGCAATCCCCTGAAAACGGGTCTCGTCCCTGCAAGATGGTGGTCAGCGTGGGCGATGAGTTCCGGTGTCCCGTATGTCGCAATCCCCCTGAAAACGGGTCTCATCCCTGCAAGGTCAGCTGTGGGCCCGGGCAGGCCTGGAGCCTCCCGCGTCGCAATCCCCTGAAAACGGGTCTCATCCCTGCAAGTTTGCGGCCCGCGAAAGTTTGCGGGCTGCCCTCCAGGGTCGCAATCCCCTGAAAACGGGTCTCGTCCCTGCAAGGGGGCGTGTAGCGGCGCAGCCACCGGGGCCCGCCGGGTCGGGTCGCAATCCCCTGAAAACGGGTCTCGTCCCTGCAAGAAGAGATCCGGAGTTGGTTTGATTCAAACCCGGAGGAGGGTCGCAATCCCCTGAAAACGGGTCTCGTCCCTGCAAGTGGTTTTTGGGTATCGCCCGTTCCGTTTCCGAGGCCAAAACGACGTCGCAATCCCCTGAAAACGGGTCTCGTCCCTGCAAGAAAAACTTTCGCCCATGCCAATTGTCACCAAGGCTATGCGCGTCGCAATCCCCTGAAAACGGGTCTCGTCCCTGCAAGCTGCCTATGCCCGCTATACTCGTCCTGACGGCAAGAAGGCCGTCGCAATCCCCTGAAAACGGGTCTCGTCCCTGCAAGGCGTGGGCACTTGTGGCGGTTGGGGCAAGCTTATTTATCGGTCGCAATCCCCTGAAAACGGGTCTCGTCCCTGCAAGGCGGCCACTTACGCCGAACTGGTATGAGGAGTTTGAGATACAGTCGCAATCCCCTGAAAACGGGTCTCGTCCCTGCAAGTTTTTCCCTTGAGCGCCACCGGCAGATCCTGCGGGCCATGTCGCAATCCCCTGAAAACGGGTCTCGTCCCTGCAAGCTGGTTCGCGATGTGCGGCCATTGTCGCCAGGTGTGGCCAACGTCGCAATCCCCTGAAAACGGGTCTCGTCCCTGCAAGGCGGCTTATGCAGCGAAGATGGATGTAGTCTACATCATTAGCTGTCGCAATCCCCTGAAAACGGGTCTCGTCCCTGCAAGTGACGCTTGCGGATATCATCTCGGCGGTCACTGATCTCGTGTCGCAATCCCCTGAAAACGGGTCTCGTCCCTGCAAGGGATCAGCTTCGGCTCGCTCCAGTAAGTGCCGGGGTTGTTCAGGTCGCAATCCCCTGAAAACGGGTCTCGTCCCTGCAAGGGCGGCGCGTCCGGCCCGTCCGCTCCGACGCCGAACGGGCGTCGCAATCCCCTGAAAACGGGTCTCGTCCCTGCAAGCCGCGCCCGGGCTGTTCGAGGAGGGCGCGGCCGTCACGATGCAGGTCGCAATCCCCTGAAAACGGGTCTCGTCCCTGCAAGTCCGAGCCCTCCTGGCCGGGCATGCGGGGCATGTGACATGGATGGTCGCAATCCCCTGAAAACGGGTCTCGTCCCTGCAAGCCAGCCATTCGGTTCCCGCCTTCGCGATGTCGGAGAAGGAAAGATGTCGCAATCCCCTGAAAACGGGTCTCGTCCCTGCAAGCAAGTCCCCGGCCTCGGTGATGACGGCGGCCCGCAACCTGGTCGCAATCCCCTGAAAACGGGTCTCGTCCCTGCAAGTCGGGACGGGCGGCTGCGGCAGGCCTGCGGGCGGGGGGAGGTCGCAATCCCCTGAAAACGGGTCTCGTCCCTGCAAGCCGTCGCCGTGGGATCCGGGTGGACCTCCGGGTCCCAGCGCTGTCGCAATCCCCTGAAAACGGGTCTCGTCCCTGCAAGAGATCTGCCGCAGCAGCTCCGCCACCCGGCGGATGGCCTGGGTCGCAATCCCCTGAAAACGGGTCTCGTCCCTGCAAGGCCGGTCCGTCCCGGCGTAGACGCCGCGGCGGACCTCGACGGTCGCAATCCCCTGAAAACGGGTCTCGTCCCTGCAAGCCCGAGGCTCCCCGCCCCGGCTCCCCGGCCCCTGCCTCCCTAGTCGCAATCCCCTGAAAACGGGTCTCGTCCCTGCAAGGCCAGACCTCGCGGGGGACGACCAGGCCCTGGGCCTCCGCCTCCCGGTCGCAATCCCCTGAAAACGGGTCTCGTCCCTGCAAGCCCTGGGGATGACGGACGAGGAGGCGGCGGGGCTGTTCCCGGTCGCAATCCCCTGAAAACGGGTCTCGTCCCTGCAAGTCGAAATTTATACATTCTGTGGGAGGGCGAACATGAGCGGTCGCAATCCCCTGAAAACGGGTCTCGTCCCTGCAAGCCTGGGCAATTGGGAGCGAAACGATCCACACCGTCTCCGTCGCAATCCCCTGAAAACGGGTCTCGTCCCTGCAAGATTGTATGAGATCCCTGGGGGAACGACCCTCAGGGAAATCGCGTCGCAATCCCCTGAAAACGGGTCTCGTCCCTGCAAGGGGCCGAGGTGCGGGGCGCCAAGAAGGCGGCCCGCCGGGCGTCGCAATCCCCTGAAAACGGGTCTCGTCCCTGCAAGCTTCTTCCTTGCCATCGCCTGGCCGCGACGGTGAAAGGCCGGGTCGCAATCCCCTGAAAACGGGTCTCGTCCCTGCAAGGGTTGCGTCCGCGTTCCTGATGGGGACCCTCTTCCTCCCGTGTCGCAATCCCCTGAAAACGGGTCTCGTCCCTGCAAGAGGGCCGGATGGATCTGCAACCTGCCGGAAATGACAAGGTCGCAATCCCCTGAAAACGGGTCTCGTCCCTGCAAGGGAGGAGATCCGGGGGATCGGACGATGTCTCCCCAACGCCGTCGCAATCCCCTGAAAACGGGTCTCGTCCCTGCAAGGTCAAATCTCAGAAGGAGGCTCCCATGGGCGTCGAGAAGGTCGCAATCCCCTGAAAACGGGTCTCGTCCCTGCAAGCTGGGAGAGGGCAGTCCGGAACCGCTCCTGATCCGGCCGGGGTCGCAATCCCCTGAAAACGGGTCTCGTCCCTGCAAGGGATCTTCTTAGTAGCGGCCCTCCTGGCCGCTCCCGAGCCCGTGTCGCAATCCCCTGAAAACGGGTCTCGTCCCTGCAAGGGCGGCGGAGGGTTTTTCTTTTCTTCCCCCCTCTACCGCCCCCTCACCCCTTCCTTTCCCCTCGCTTCCATCCGACTTCGGTTCCTATGATAGCCTCCTCTTGCGGATCTGTCAAGCTTCTTTTCCTCGCGTTCGAACCGGCCGCGAATCCCCCCCGGTTTTCGCCCGGATCCGGGATTCGCGGAAAAGGCCCCCTTCATCGCCTCCCGGACCCCCCACATCTCGACACGCGCAACCCGATGAACGCCAGATCTGGCGGGTCCCTTCGGTTGGTTGGAGCGAATTTCCGCGGATCCCCCCGGTTTTCGCCCCTCTCCGCCGATTCGCGGAACCATCAGAGCGTCCCCACCTCCGGCGACGCCGGTCACCCGGAGAAGGCGGGCCGGCTTTGGGCCAGGCGTTCCGCATACTGGCGCCGATAGTATTCCCGATACTCCCCCGATTTGATCTTCCGCCACCACCACTCGTTCTCCACATACCAGCGCACCGTCTTCTCCAGCGCCTCGTCCAGGGTGTGCCGGCTCCGCCACCCCAGCGCCACGATCTTCGAGACGTCCAGCGCATACCGCCGATCGTGCCCCGGCCGGTCCGGCACCAGGCGGATCAGCGAATACGGCTTCCCCAAAAGATCCAGGATCCGCTTCGCCACCTCGATGTTCGGCGTGGAGACCCCCGTCCCCAGGTTGTAGATCTCCCCCGGCTGCCCCTTCCGCAGCACCAGATCGATGCCCTCGCAGTGATCCAGCACGTATTGATAGTCCCGCATCTGCCGGCCATCCCCGTAAAGGGGGATCGGCTCGTCGTCGATGGCGTTGGTGATGCACAGGGGGACGAACTTCTCCGGATACTGATAGGGGCCGATGTTGTTGGAGCCCCGGGTGATGGTCACCGGGACCCCGAAGCTGGTGAAATAGGCCAGGCAGAGGAGATCCGCCCCCGCCTTGCTGGCCGAGTAAGGGCTGCGCGGCATCAGGGGATCCCGCTCCGTGGAGGCGCCCTCCAGCACCTCGCCGTAGACCTCGTCGGTGGAGACCTGATGGTAGCGCAAGCCGAAGGCCCGCGCCGCCTCCAGCAGCACGTAGGTCCCGAAGACGTCCGTCTGCACGAAGCTCCCCGGCTCCATCAAGGAGCGATCCACGTGGGACTCGGCGGCGAAGTTGACGATGGCCTCGATGCGATGGGCGCGGATGGCCTCGTGGACCGCCCGGGCGTCGCAGATGTCCCCGCGGATGAAGGCGTAGCGCCCCCGGAATCTCTCCGCCACGTCCTTCAGGTTGTCCAGGTTCCCCGCGTAGGTCAGCTTGTCATACACCAGCACATACGCGTCCGGATACGTCTCCAGGGTCCAGCGCACGAAGTTGGACCCGATGAAGCCGGCGCCGCCGGTGACCATCAATCGCCGCACATCCGCCTCCTGTCCGCAAAGGATCCGCGCCGAAGGCGCGCCTCCGGCCTTCCGGATTATAGCCGGGCTCCCGGCTCCGGGGGAGAGCGGAGCCGTCCACGAAGGGGAATCCGAACATCCTCCCCGCCGGAGCGGCTTTCGCCGCGACCCCTTGTCTCATCGAAGACGGAGGTTCGGGGCGGAAGCCCCTGCGTCAGCCGACATTCATTGCGGCATCCATCCGGCGGGAGCGGCTTCCGGCGCGCCGCCCTCCCGGGGCCGGCGCCCGGCGTCCCCATCCCCTCGCCCGGATCCCGCCGGGATCGGCCGGACGCCCCGAGGCCGACGGTCCGCCCCCCGGCCGCCGGATCCGCAGTGGAAAACCCTGTGGATAACTCCGGCAAAACCGGGAACCCCCTGGGGAAAACCGGCGGCGATCGCCGGAGAGAGGACGCGCAGGCTGTGGAAAAGCCTGTGGGCAGCCGGGAAGTTAAACCGCTGGGGGAAGGATTGCCCGCCCCGGGGACCCCGCATAGAATCAGAAAGGCACTGCCCGGAGGAACGACGCGCTCCGTTTTCCGGGAACCATCCGAAACGTCCATCCGGAACATCCTCCACGGCCTTCGCGCCCGTGATGCGGATCCGGAAGGCTCCAGCGGCCTCCCCCGGCCGGTTCGTCCTCCGGCAGGGATGAGGAGGGAGAAGGGATGACCTGGATCGAGAACCCAAACGAGGTCTGGCAGACGGTCCTGGAGTCGCTGCAACAACAGATCCCTCGCCCCACCTTTGAGACCTGGGTGAAGGGCACGCAGGTGGTTTCGGTGCGGGGGGACACCTTCGTCATCGGGGCCCGCAGCGCCTACGCCCGGGACTGGCTGGCCCATCGGCTGCGGACGGTGATCGCGCGGGCGCTGGCCGAGGCCCTGGGGCGCCCGGTGGCGGTGGACTTCGTGGTTTACGAGAACGGCCGGATCCAGGGCCCCGCCTCCAACCCGGGCGAGGAGGACGCTTCCCTCGCCTCCCCGTGGGCCCAGCGTTTGAACCCCCGCTACACCTTTGAGACCTTCGTGGTGGGCCCGAGCAACCGCCTGGCCCACGCGGCGGCCCTGGCGGTGGCCGAGCGCCCGGCCCAGACCTACAACCCTCTCTTCATTTACGGCGGGGTGGGGCTGGGCAAGACCCACCTGCTGCACGCCATCGGCCACGTCTGCCTGCGCAAGGGGCTGCGGGTGCTCTACGTCTCCTCCGAGGAGTTCACCAACGACCTGATCAACGCCATCCGGGCCCAGACCACCGACCAGTTCCGGGACAAGTATCGCTCCATCGACGTGCTGCTGATCGACGACATCCAGTTCATCGCCGGCAAGGAGAGCACGCAGGAGGAGTTCTTCCACACCTTCAACACGCTCCACAGCAACGGCAAGCAGCTGGTGATCTCCAGCGACCGCCCGCCCCGGGCCCTGGTGACCCTGGAGGAGCGGCTCCGCTCGCGGTTCGAGTGGGGGCTGATCGCCGACATCCAGCCGCCGGACCTGGAGACCCGGATCGCCATCCTGCGGGCGAAGGCCGAGGGGCTGGCCGTTCCGGTGCCGGACGATGTGATGGAGTTCATCGCCCGGCAGATCCAGAGCAACATCCGGGAGCTGGAGGGGGCGCTGAACCGGGTGGTGGCTTACGCGCAGCTGATGGGCCTGCCCCTGACCATGGAGGCGGCCACCCGGGCCCTGGCGGATCTGCTGCCCCGGCGCCGTTCCCTCTCCATCGATCAGATCATCGAGGTCGTGGCGGATTTCTACGGGGTTCCGGCGGAGGCCCTGCGAGGGCCGCGGCGCAACAAGGAGCTGGTCTACCCCCGCCAGGTGGCGATGTATCTGGCCCGGGAGGAGACGGGGGCCTCCCTGCCGCAGATCGGCGAGGCCTTCGGAGGCCGCGATCACACCACGGTGCTCTACGGCATCGAGAAGGTCCAGAGCGAGCTGGAGCACAACGAGCGCCTGCGCCGGGAGATCATGGCCATCCGCGAGCGGCTCTACCGGGAGGAGAAGTAGCCTTCCCCCGGATCCTCGCGGGCGCCCCCAACCGGCCCCCCTCCCCGAGATCCGCGGGGCCGGCACCGCCGGCCCCGGATCCTCCTGTCATCGAAGGCAGAGGTTCGGGGCGAAAGCCCCCCCACAGAAGCCCATTTTTGGTAGGAGCGGCTTCAGCCGCGAACTCTGCGTCATCGACAACCAGAGGCTCAGGGCTGCCGGAGCAGCCTTCACCGTGACCCCTTGCCTCATCGAAAACGGATGCTCGGGGCAAAAGTCCCCCCCACAGAAGCCCATTTTTTGGGTAGGAGCGGCTTCAGCCGCGACCCTTGCGCCATCGAGAACCAGAGGCTCAGGGCTGCCGGAGCAGCCTCCACCGTGACCCCTTGCCTCATCGAAAACGGGTGCTCGGAGCAAAAGTCCCCCCCACAGAAGCCCATTTTTTGGTAGGAGCGGCTTCAGCCGCGACCCCGGCGTCATCGACAACCAGAGGCTTTGGGCTGCCGGAGCAGCCTTCATCGTGACCCCTTGCCTCATCGAAAACGGGTGCTCGGAGCAAAAGTCCCCCCCACAGAAGCCCATTTTTGGTAGGAGCGGCTTCAGCCGCGAACTCTGCGTCATCGACAACCAGAGGCTCAGGGCCGCCGGAGCAGCCTTCACCGCGACACCTTGCCTCATCGAAAACGGATGCTCGGGGCAAAAGCCTTCACCACAGAAGCCCATTTTCGGGTAGGAGCGGCTTCAGCCGCGACCCTTGCGCCATCGAGAACCAGAGGCTCAGGGCTGCCGGAGCAGCCTCCACCGTGACCCCTTGCCTCATCGAAAACGGGTGCTCGGGGCAAAAGTTCCCCCACAGAAGCCCATTTTCGGGTAGGAGCGGCTTCAGCCGCGACCCTTGCGCCATCGAGAACCAGAGGCTCAGGGCTGCCGGAGCAGCCTCCACCGTGACCCCTTGCCTCATCGAAAACGGGTGCTCGGGGCAAAAGTTCACCACAGAAGCCCATTTTTTGGTAGGAGCGGCTTCAGCCGCGACCCTTGCGCCATCGAGAACCAGAGGCTCAGGGCTGCCGGAGTAGCCTTCACCACGACCCTTCTCGCCATCGAAGGCGGAGGTTCGGGTCAAAGCGATCCAGGCCAAGGCTCTTCCTCTTCGACGGCAGCAGATGGAATAGCGAGCCACTGCCCTGCTTGAATCCAAGGCGCAATGAGGATGGAGAAGCGGCCTCCGCATCCCTTTGATCATTCGGGGACACGAGGCAACAAAAAAGGGGAGCCTGAGATGGCTCCCCGATGTCGTTTTCCCGCAAGCGGTCGCAGATTCCTCCTGAGCGAGCGAAAGGGGCCGGGCGCAAGCGCCCGCCAGGCGAGATGCCGATCGGTTACAGGGATTGAAGCATTTGAAGAACTTGTCCCAGAAGCTCCGCTATCACTCGCATGGCTTCCAGGAATTCCTTGAGCTCAATGATCAGCCGGATCATCGCCCGGAGATAGCGGAGCGCTCGAGTCCGGAGCGCCTCACGGCCGGATCCCTTCAGGTCGAGGAGGCCTTGCGAAGATCGCAGCCGCTGGCTCCGGTTTCGCCGGGCTTCCCTCGCGCGCAAGAGGAGGGAAGCGAGGATCCGGATCTTCGGCCGCGGCGCTCCCTGCGCCTGCCGGAAGGATGGCTTCCGGCGGACGCGCCGGGCAAGGCGCGTCAGAAGGCCCTTCATTCGAGATCCTCCCTCCATCGAGGCGGTCACCGGCGGGTCCCCGATGCGCGGAGAAGACTCGCCGGAAACGGAAGCGCGATGGGAGCGAACCCGCGCTCCCCTCGGGCTTCCTCATCGGCCCCCGGTCGGATGCCGGACGCCGCAAACGCATGCGCCGGAGCGGTTCCCCTCTCCGGCCGCGATGGAGGAAGAACGGAGGTTCGCATATCTGCCTCCTCGAATGAAGAATAAAGGGCTCTGAGCGCCGGGGCATGCGGATTCCTCTCCACCCCGGGCTCAAGGGTTCGCGGCGCCTTCCACCGGCTCGGATTCGGTTGTTCAGGTGCGATGCGGGCGTGCCGCCCGCAATGGTAGAATCTTTTATACCCTGCGGACGCTCAGGTGTCAAGTCGCCTGGGATCCGGAGCAGGGCTTTCCAGTTTTTTGAGAGTTGGGTATTATTGGGCTGAAGATAGGGAGTAGGTAGAGCGATGGAGCGCTCTGCTGGGGCGCTGCCCTTCCCGAAGAGGGCGTGAAGCGGACGAGATGAGAGCAGTCGAGCGATGGAGCCGCTTGGGATGACGGCGGCCGGGCCGCTTCCCGGTGAAGCGAAGGAGGAGGTGGGGCGATGGAACCGGTTCCTTCCGGGCAAAGTCTACTGGAGATGTTAGCCCAGATGCCTGATCCCAGGAGCAAATATGGCCGCCGATACCCCCTTACCAGCCTCATTACGGCCATAATCTTAGCTGCCTTAAACGGCCAGAGCTCCCTGAGAGGGATGTGGCTTTGGGTCAAAGCCCATTCCGACCTCCTCACCACACATCTTCCATTTCACCGCAACCGGATTCCGGCCTTGGAAACCTTTAGAACTTTACTTTGCCGGTTAGACGCTTCGTTACTCCTTGAGATCTTTAATCGCTGGTTAAAGGCTGTAAATTCCGCGCAGATCAGCATAGATGAAAAGGTGTTGAGGGGAAGCAAGCGGGATTACGAAGGTCCTCTGATGGTGGTGGCCGCCTTTAGCCATAGGCTGGGAATTGTTCTGGAGCAAGTGGTGGCCGAGGACCAGGATAAGATCAAAGCAGCCCTTCATATCCTGGAACGTATGCCCATAAAGGGCAAAATTTTAACGATTGACGCTGGCTTTATGACCCAACCGGTCTTACGCAAAATAGTTGAAAAAGGGGGGCTTATATAGGGCCATTGAAAGCCCATCAACGGGAGATCGGGGAGGCGGTCCGGTTTTGGCTTTGGGGCCACGGGGTATTGGAGCGGCCTCCGGATTTTCGGGAATGGAGCCGAGGCCACGGTAGGGTTGAGGAAAGGGAGATTGGGTTTTTGGAAAGCTCGGAGCTTGGGGAATACCTGGAG
>Ga0079996_114027_pt1 | contig 14993 bp, 12 predicted proteins | sample PerSpoAPS_AMetaG_FD_69199 | JGI IMG/M metagenome (GOLD analysis project Ga0079996, IMG submission 69199) | Thermal spring microbial communities from Yellowstone National Park, Wyoming, USA - Perpetual Spouter A (PS_A) MetaG (SPADES assembly)... | ecosystem: Environmental > Aquatic > Thermal... | reverse complement strand
TAGGAGTCCCTGTAATCACAGCTAAGCCGTGGGGCTTAAACTTCGAAGGAAGACCACGCACACTAACAATAGATCTAAGGTGGAGCGTAGACAGGATAGCAGATGAAGTCTACAGGCTCCTAGAGAGAGCTCCCAGGGAGAAACCAGCAGATATACCAACATGGGATGACATAACCTTAAGGTATGTGGAGGAGCTCTACAGAGGCTAGGATTAAATGGAGTGCTTAGCGGCCATTATACAAGCTGGAAAGCGGGTCATGGAACTTGAGAGTTTAACAGCTTGAACCACCCTTATAAACTCCCATGATATGAAAAGGATCCCCATAGTCTCTCGTAGACTCGATAACACGATCTCAGCACCTAAATGTAGTCCTAACTCTAGCACTAGCAAAACTTAGAGTAGACGTGAAGATCATAACTAGCGTTATCTCCCTACCGTCAGGGGATTTAAGTAAACTTAAGAGGATGGGTGTACAGATCAAAAGGCTACCAAAACTATTCGCCAATAGAATCCCCTCCCCAGCATTCTACTCGTTTTTACGCTAAAATCGATTAAGGAAGATAGGATAACCAATGTCAGGGGTATACCGTTGGAGATTATACCGCATGGGTTCATTTCCTCAGGTTAGGAGCACTCAAGTACTTATTCGGGTTTCTTGGTAGTAGAGAGAAGCAAAGTTTCTCTTGGAAAGCTATGTAGAAAAGCTGATATTTAGACACAGTGAAGATGCTGAATGCATAGCCATGGTACCGAAGGAGGATTATCCAAAAACTTGGCCTCACTTTCTAGATTTAGCTATAGATAGAGATTGATGAGACTAATCCTCTTGGCCTCTTTACTAACTACGATTTCGGTGTTGTCTTTAATGGAAATACTTCCAAAGACTATGTATGGAGTTTCTTTGATATCAATTTTAATCATTATGGCGATTATTACTCATAAGAAATTTTTACAGCACGTGTCTCGGAAAAGCTTTTTAATATTTCTAACACTTTATATGATGGTAGTTTCATTGTCTGAGAGTTTTTCGTACGTTTTTTTACCTGTGTATCCTAAGAGTGGTGATTGGGTTGAGTACTACATGGCAAGCGTGTTATTTTTAAATGAGGATTTGCCCTTATCACTATATGACTCGCATGTTCAACATGCTATAGGTTGGCATCTATTAGTGTGCATGATTTCCGTTGTTCTCGATATACCTATTTTCATAGCTTATCATATTATGATGCCTATTATGTACCTGTTTTTGTTGTTAACTTTCATTTTATTGACCAAGAGATTTAATGTAAAATCGCAGAGTCTCGGTTTGGCCTTACTTTTCACGCTGTCATCCGTACCCGTAGTTTTTGATATGACACATCCTATCCCCCGATCTTTAGCAGTAGCTCTAGTAATCGCCATGACCTATGCTCATCTCATAATGAGAGCTCCTCTCATATCTCTAATTATCGCAACTACGAGCACAGCTATCCATAATGGAGTTGGTTTATTCTCTAGCCTTGTGCTGGTAGGAGTATCCTTTATCTATGGCACCATTAAATATGAGAATGACAACTATAAATTTACATCTTCCAGCCTCCTACTCCTTGCCTCCTCAACCATAACTATCTATATGGGTGCTTTTGATAAGATGCTTCGATACCCATTGGGATACGACTGGAACATTATAGCTCACATACTAAAAGTACTCAATACAGGGGCTGTTAGTGATGTTGGAATAATACCTCTTGATCCGGTGGTAAGACCCCCTGAGGAAACTCTTCTTAGGATCTTGTACATTCTAAACTTTGGGTCGTACTTGGCTTTACCACTCGTAGGTTTCCTCCTTTACCTAAAGGTAAGAAGGCATTCACCAGTTCCTCTAACTTATATATTGTTTAATTATGTAATGTTACTCATAGGTATTATGACATATGTTGCAATGGGTTTTCTATCATCGCTTCGTGCAATATCACTGGCGTCCCCTATAGTTCTCATATCAGCAATTCACGCTCTCGAAAGCTTAAAGACGTTTAAAAACATTAACTTAAAACTTTTATGGATTCCTGTGCTTACGCTAATCCTGCTAGGTTCTCTAGGGGGCAGTCTTACTTTAGGTCAAAGTGGATATCAGGCGTTATATCTACTTCATGAAAGATCTGTCTATCAATATCTCGGCTATCCAAGATATCTACCATATGAACAACTAAATTTGCTAAGCAAAACCATATCTATGTTAAAAGGTAGCAATGTTAAACTGTGCTCTGACAGTATCTCATCGTTTCTTATTAATGAGAATGATATCAGCCTCACTAAATACATTTACGAGAATTATGGAATAGTATGGTTTGAACCTTTAAGAAGAGACATCGGAGGATGTCAAATAGTGATAATAATGCAGGATCTAATCCCCTTAAGAGGCACGTTTAATTTTATATGGAGAACTTCCCATGCAAATCCTGCTGAAATATACGCTCAAACGTTAGCATATATAACAGAGAGTATTAGAGTTGTTATCTATGCCGACTCTAGTAAAGTAGTGATACTCATGTTAGGGTAGTTACTGCGTGGAACAAGATAGTCTACCATGAAGTTATTATTCGTGGGTAGCGAGATCAGACATGAGCTTGGCTGTGCGGCATCTTTAGCCCTACTTGGATATGACGTGTTATACTTTCATGTAGGATCAAAGTATGAGCCTCTATCCTGGAGGGAGACGTGCCTCGATTATGCATGTCTCAAGGTAAAGATCCTTGAAATACCTCATCCTATGCTGTTTCAGACTTTACTATACGTAAAGAACTTAATACCCAAGGCAATTTTAGGATACAGTCCAGATGTAGTGATATCCACGCCTTCAGCCCCCTATTATATAGGCAAGTACTTAGCAAGCCTCAACGATGTTCCACTTATACTACGGGTATGGGGAGTAAGAGCTAACAAGTTAATAGATCATCTTCTCTATGGAAAGAATTATCCTGAAATAGCTCTATTTCCCTTTAGCGTCTTACATACGCTATTCCAGGTCTATAATTCCAGGGCACTTATAACAATGGATAATTCGACTACGAAGTTTCTCAAGAAATTCAGCCTTAAAGAAATAAGGCTGATCTATCCAACCTACGCCGCCAATTACAAATATAAATTACAATATTACGATAATGCTACTAATAACGTACGTTTAGCGATAGAGCAAATAGGAAACAACTATGTTCTCAGCATAGTCACACTTGGAAGGGAAAAGGATGTTGCTAGGACGGTAGAGTGGAATTTACTCGGGATACTGTTATTTATTTCTAAGCGATTACCAGATGTTAAAGTGGTTATAGTGGGAACCTCTATAGCTGAACTAAAACAAGCTTTTCACATATCTAATATTCCGAGAAACCTATATCTCACGGGCAAAATTTATGATGATGACCTTCTCAAATACCTCTATAAAAATGCCTTAATCGTCGTAGTACCTGTCTTTTATAGATCTGTAAGCAACAGGCTATTAGAGGCTCTCTTCTATAAGAAACCCATACTCACAAATAGTATTGCATTAGAACTTCATCCTGTATTGAAAGATGCTGTGATTATATCTAATGATTACGATAGATACCATGAGATAATTAAAGTTCTTCTGAAACAGGATAATATCTTAGAGGAACTTCAACAAAGAGTTAAAACTGTATGGGATAGGTTTTTCAGCTCTAAAGTACAAGCTAGGGAGATGTTGAAGGTGATAAAGGAGGTAATTTAACTTTGTCGATGCATAGTGTCTTGTATGGAGCTTTAGTTTATTGGGCTTCTAAAGGCGTCTTGAGATATAAATCGTTGAAGAGCTTAGCGAGAATAACTCCATTTCTAGGAAGTGCTAGGGAGATTTGGAGTTGTACAACTTTACTTCCAAGTAGGGGTTTCTTTGTTGCTGATGTAGGTGCTTATAGAGGTTGGTATACGGTTCTTGCAGGGTTGCTAGTTGGATCTACAGTGCATATTTATAGTTTTGAACCTGAGAGAATCAATTTTGAGTATCTAAGGATGGCAGTTAGAATGAGCAAGTTAGATAATGTTACGTTATTTAGGCTGGCTCTAGGGGATAAAGATGGTATCGCTACACTATACCTGTCCGAGCATCCATCAATGCATTCTATGGTTTTAAAGAGAGGCTATATGAAAGTTAACGTCCCTATGCTGAAGCTAGATTCGTTAGTTAAAAGAGGTCTAATTAAACATCTAGATCTCATCAAATTAGATGTTGAAGGTGCAGAACTAGCAGTTCTAAAGGGAGCTGTCACTACTATAAGCATGTTTAAACCTATATTTTCAATTGATGTAAATCATTACCCAGGAGAGTATGACGATGTAATCTTAGTCCTTCGTAGTTTTGACTACATCTGCTCACCTCTATATAAGTATGATGATAAACCTTACTCGCTCGTATGCTACCATCCCATTAAAACTTATCTTGCTAGAAAGCTCATAGATTTTAACATAGACCTTCTTGGGTGTTAATCCTATGAAAACCCAAGTAAAGGTTCTACTGGTAATGCCAGATATAAAGCCAGACCTTCAGGCGGGGAACTATAGGAGGATACTCGGTCTTCTCGCAGGCGGACGGAACTGGGGCGTAGAATATGTCCTGTGTACGGGTTATGATCTTAGGGCTTATAGAGAGCAGATACTAAAGTATACGGGTATCGAGTTGAAGAACGTGTTTGAGAATGTATGTACGAGTGAAACATCAATTATAGCACGGTCTTTACGGGGGAATGTCAAGCAAGTACGTTATCTTATGCTTTGGTTCATAGCTCTAATAAAGATAGTGATAAGGTTGTTACTTAAGGTAAAGGGCGAGGTTGATATCATTCACGCTCCCGACGTTATCTATCATTGGGTTTTCGTGGCATACTTACTATCAGTAATTAAGCGTCGTCCTTGTATCATTACAATTCAATTGATGCCCTCTTGGATAAAGGAGATTTATGAGGTCTGTAGAAGACAGGGTAAAGATGTACAGCGTCGTCTTCTCTCATGTAGCTACGCTCACTTTAGGCAAAAGTATGGTTTGTTGAAGGCGATATTCTATAGTGTAGGTTCTACTATGTACCTTCTCATATTAAGACATTGTGACTTAATATTAGTTGACCGGTACTCAGCAGAAATACTAAGAGTTCTTATAGGTAAAAATGAGGGCATTTACATATCATTTAATGCACCCTCCTATTCGAAAGGAGAGTTTACCGAGGATAAGGCTAAAGAGTATGACTGTATATTCGTAGGATACCATGATGAGAGAAAAGGTGTTTTTGATCTGATTAAAATATGGAGAAGAGTTGTAGATGTCATACCTAGTGCTAGATTAGTAACTTGCGGAGGAGTCTCTGCTAATGTTTTAGAGAAGTTAAATCAGATGATTAGAGCTCTTGGGCTGAAAGGCAATATCATAATTAAAGGATTTGTAAGTGAGGAGGAAAAGATGGAGTTGCTCGGTAAAAGTAAGATTTTCATATTCCCTACAAAACACGAGGCATTTCCCATTGTCATAGCTGAGGCTCTGATGGCTGGGTTACCTGTAATTACATCCAATATTCCAGAGTTGCGCTCTATATGGGGCGACTGCCCAGCAGTTTTCTTTGAAAAACCCGGAAATATAGAGGGATTTGCATTAAAAGTTATTAACATGCTATCTCATACCAGCTCTAGCTCTTATTACCATTACCTCGGCTCTTCAGCAAGGGAATGTGCTAAGCGGTTTAGCCTGGATTCGATGATGAGAAGGGAGAAAGCCATATACATAATGACACTTAAACGCTACGAGGAATAGCTAAGATGATCGTTTTAAGACTAGACTCGGAACATAGAAACTTAGGCGATAAGGCCATCAACGTAGCACAAATCATTATCCTACGCAAAGTCAGCGATAAACATAAAACTAAGTTAACGTTGATGGTACCTGGAATTCGTAAACATACCGTTATAGCTGGTCTAGAAGCTCTACCTGACATCGCTGACGTGTTTCAAACCTTTAAAGTACTCAAGAATAAGATCTTTAAGAGTCTAGCTTATATAGCCTTTATAATAGTTTACATAACATTGAGCTTGCTGCCTTCAAGTGTTGTTAGATGCGTAAGTGAAGCAAATGACAACATGTTAGGAACACTTAGTAGAATAGTCTTAACGCTCAGAAATGCAAGGTTGTTTATAATTTCGGGAGGCGGGTTCATTCAAGACAAATGGTATAAGAGTACAATGATACCCATCATACTCCTCAGCCTTACAGCAAAGCTATATCGTGCTAGATGCATAATCCTGCCACAAACAATAGGTCCCTTCACGCGACCCCTAGGTGTTGTTCTGATGAGAATTATATTAAAACTGGTGGATATCATTTATTGCAGGGATTACTACAACTACGTTTACATATTGAAGTTTAAGTTTGCAAGAGAAGTAAAAGAGAGGATCCGCTGGTTTAAAGACGTAGGTTTCCTTGTCTACTATAGATATTTAGTAAAAGATTTACACTACGTAAGAAGAAGAGAGAAACTTTGCATTCATGTGAGAGAATGGCCTCCATGTACTCAGGAAACTCTTTTAAGACTTCTGATGAGTGAAGTACCCAAATTTAAAGGTGAAACAATGGTGATAGTCATGGAGCCCTCAAAATTAAAGGCTGCTAATAAATTAGTGCAAAGCTTACTAGAGCGATCTATTAAAGTGACTCTTTATGAACCTAGATCGTATCTTGGTGTTCTTAGAACGCTATATACTAATTGTGCCGAAGTTATCGGTATTAGTTATCACCTCCTCCTAGCTTCAGCAAGTTTAGGAATCCCGGCTATAGCCATATATCCTGACGATTATTATGCATTAAAGCTGAAAGGTCTTAAACTCATAAACCCTAATCTTAAGTTTGTTAAGTGTGTAGAGTATGGTACTTAAGATAAAGTCCTATAGGAGATCCCGCCACATAGTGGAGTTTTCGATTGATGCTAAAGGTAAGACAAGGTTTTTCTTACATGGTAGGAAAGCGTTCTTAACATACGCTTCTGTTGAAATCTCAGAAGTTCCTGATTCTATAATAAATGTTCCCATTATAGGGGTTCTTTATCCATTAGCGATGACATTAGGTGACGAAATCGTTGTTGATGAACTTGATCTCGACTTCTATTTCTCTTTAGTCAAGTTAAAAAAGATTATCAGCATATTTTACCCTCATCTTCCTGTTTCAAAGTCTAATCTGACGGTCTTCAATATTGTTAAGAATAATGTTAAACCGAACGGTTTTTGTATATTATTCAGCGGAGGGGTGGATAGCACAGCCCTACTCTTAAACTCCCTCGATGGCAGGCCATGTCTAGTTACCATATGGGGGGTTGATATTCCATTATATGATATCTATCGCTGGAGGAAGCTAGCAGATTATATAATTAATCTTAGCAAGAAATTAAAGTTGGACTATTACTTCATTGCATTTTATAATCCTATAGACGTGACAAGACTAGATGCGTTCTTCAGACATAAAATGTATGGTAATGATTGGTGGGGAGGGGTGGCAGCCGGGATTGCTACACCCAGTCTTACTGCACCAATATTATTCACTCTTCGAAAAGATCTCCGGACGTCACCCGGTCTTCCAAAGCATCTTCTATATCCTTGGTCTGACACTTCTTTAATAGTTGATAATATTCGTGTTGCAGGCTTAAGTGTAGTAAGTGGTGATGAGAATCTATCCCGAATAGATAAGGTTAGGGTTATCGCTGAAAAAGAGAAGGAATTGAAGATAAGAGGTGTGGATTTAATGATAAGATCTTGCTTTAAGGAAGGTACCCTGTGGAATTGTGGTTATTGTGAGAAGTGTGCTCGAACTATCACAGGGTTGTATCTCTGTAATTTGGATCCTAATGCTTTAGGTTTTCAAGTTGGAGATCTTTCGAAGTATTTCCGGTTACTTAAACTACATATTTTAACGAGATCTAAAAAGTTAGAAGGGAAGCATGTTTACACTACTAGCTTCATCCGGGCACACTATTGGAATGAGTTGAAGCACTTGTCGAAGAGAGATGATCCGTTGGTAAATTTCTTACAATACGTAGATTTTGAAACTTCGGAATACAGAATTACATGCTTGGATATATTAAAAAGGTTGCTAATCCTTACACCTAAAGGATACCATGACAGCATTACGAGAGCCATAGCGAGAATTATAAGATTAATTTCAATACAGCATTCCAGAGCAGGTTCTCAAAGTAATTACTATTTTAGGTTTTAGATGTATTATGAGCGCTCTAAATAGCTTTTATTTATTTTTATTTTAATAAAATGTATTCGTGCTCTATTGATAACGGTTATTAATATGTTTAAGGTGAGTAGCGTTAAAGTAGTTAAAGACGAGATCTACGTAACTTTGACCGAAGACTACACCTGTATTGTTGCCAGAATTAAAAATGGCTTTTTCGAGCCAGTAATCATGCTACCCCAGAGAAAGCTTTGCTTATTCGTTCAAGGGTTGCAAGAAGCTCTATTGATCTCTGTTGACAACACTCTATATGTGGTCAGGGAAAGTGAAGGTATTGTTGTTCTGAAAACCTTAGCAGGCAACTGGTTTTGGCATGGTATTGAGGCCTGTGATACAGTGTTTATCCAAGAATATGGAGAACCCCCTACAGGCATATATGTTTCTGAGGATCTTAAGAGTTTTAGAAGGATGGTTACTAATAGAGATATAGATCCTTCTTCGAGACATTTTCATTATATAACATTTGATAGAGATAGAAAGACTTTGATCACTACCCTCGGTGATGGAAATATTGTCAGAGTTGCTTTTTCAGATGATTGCGGCTCTAGCTGGAAGCCGTTGTATAAAGGTTCTTGGCAGTTTGTCCCAGTATTTATAGAAGGAAATAAATGGATCTTTGGTTTTGATAGTGGTATTGCTAGAGGAGGTGTGGCAATTTATTATCCTGAGAAATATATCTGGAGGTTCATCTTCTTAAAAGCTGAGGGCTATGCACATGCTCAATTCACGTCGATAACAAGGTTCGGCGATTATTATGTTGGGAGCCTAGGTTTTCCAACAGCTGTTGTGATATCAAAAGATCTACTTTACTGGTATCCTCTACACATAGACTCTACCTCTACAAAGTACAACCACTTTATAAATGCTACTGCATGGAAGGATAAAGTTGTTGCTACTACTGGTAAAGAACTCTTGATATTTGATTCTAGAGATGTGGAGGAGGCGTTTAGGAGAAAACCATTCTTAACACCATATAAAGCTTATTTGGACAGGGTTAAAGGAGCTCTATATGTATTAAAGAGATTTCCGTGGATGCTAAGGCTTTGAAGCCCAGGATCCTCCTACTATCAAAGCTCTTCTGGCCTGAAGGTGGTGGGGGTGAGCTTGCAACATACCTTATAGCCAGAAGCATACTCTCAAAACACTTCAACGTAACAATAGTCTCGGGGACTGGAAGGCCCGAGCCCGACGTGCTTAAGGTTGCTAGGTACGTTCGCTGGGGTGCTCTCGAGTCCAGGTTCAAGCCTGTTGAGTGGTTTAAGCTGGTAGCAGGCACAAAACACATTAGGGGGCTCGTTGAGGGGGCAGATGTAGTCTACATAGCATCGCATACACTCATACCCCTAGCCATCATAGCTAAGTCTTTGAAGTCGGATGTAAGGGTTGTACTTCATGCCCATAACTACCAGCTCCTAACATTCACCTCAGTAGTCCTAGCCGGGAGGGGGCCTGATATAGCTACAGATATTATGGTTGAGTACGGGGAGCATGGGAGCTTGCCTAGGGCCGTCTTAGCAGGTCTAGGTCACTATGTGAATCTCGTTAACAGGATAGCCTTGAAATACGTAGATAGGGTTGTATGCGTGTCCAGGAGACAGTGTGAAATCCTATTAAAACACATACTAGAGCTAAAGGGTAGAACAACAGTGGTCTACAACCCACCCCCACCACTCCCAAGCATAGACAGGAATCTAGATATGGAGCCAACACTACTATACGCTGGTGGAGGTAGCTACATTAAAGGATACCACTTAGCCCTAAAAACACTAACCAGGATAGCTGCGAGGCTGAAGTGTAAGATCTACATGATCCACGTTAGGGAGATGGGGAACGCGAAGGGGGTAGGAGAGAGGATCTCACAAAGCTTAAATGGAAGGTTAATACCATTAGAGAGGATGCCATACAAAGAGTACCTAGGGTTGCTCAGGAGAGCATGGGGCCTACTCTTCCCCTCCATAGCCGAGGAACCACTACCATACACAGTAGTAGAATCCATGCTATTAGGAACGATACCAGTAGCCTCCAGGGTTGGCGGTGTACCAGAGATAGTCGAGGGGACGCCGGCCGAAGAGTACACGTTCACACCAGGGGATGCGGGAGAGCTCTTGGATAGAGTGGAGAAGCTCGTATCACAGCCTAGGGATGCTATCGTAGATGCTGGGATGAAGTTGAGGGAGCATGCACTTAGACTGTTTAACATGGAGGAGATCACAGGTGTGTTCGTTAACCTATTTGAGTCTTTGGTAAGTCAAAGTAGTTGATAATGGTTTAAGTGGGGATTTATGTTGAGGGTTGTTTTTATTGTTAGTGAGAGTTTTAGTGAGAAGAGGCGTGGTGGTTTTGGATGGTTGGTTAGAACTGTTGGACGTGAGCTTGCTAGACGCGGTTTTGATGTAACAATCCTTACTTGGAGGGATCCAGGCTCTCCTGAGAGATATGTTGTTGATGGTATCAGGGTTATCACATATCCATACGCCTTCGAGACTAGATCTGTGTTTAGGCATTTACGTGATTACCAGGGTTTTGTAAATATCGTTAGGGAGGTGGAGGCCGACGTTTTTATCTCTATAGAGGCTATGGTTGAAACTCTTATAGCTGAAATTCTTAAACGTGATGCTAAACATGTTGTCTGGGCTCAGGACCCCTTTGACTGGACTGACTACCAGCTACTAAGCTCCATAGACCCCTATTATAGGATCTCCAAGGCTAGATTCCTAGCAAATAGGGTTGTCTTTGGCCTAGCATATAGGATGGCGGACATGATCTTAACCCAGGCGAAGTTTTATCTAGACAAGTTGAAGAAGCTATACGGTGTCAACCCTAATAGAATCATATACCTCCCAAACCCTGTTAACCACATACCAGATGAGAGGAGCATAGAGAAGAACGAGAAACCCCTAATATGCTATCTTGCTAGAATGGACCCTCAGAAGAGGTACTGGATATTCTTCAAGCTGGCAAAACAATTCCCAGAAGCAAGCTTCATAGCCATGGGCAAGCCAAGCATACTCTACGAGGACATGTATAGAAGGATCGTGAGCAAATACGCTAAACTATCAAACCTGGAGATCAGAGGTTTCGTAAGCGAGGAGGAGAAAAGTAGAATACTTAATAAGTGTTGGGTGATGGTTCTACCAAGCATCAGAGAAGGGTTACCAATAGCAATGCTAGAAGCACTAGCACATAAGTGCGCACTATTAAGCTCTGTAAATCCTGATGGGTTAACAGAGAGATTTGGATATTGGGCTAAAAAGAACGATTTTGAGGAGGGGTTAAAGTGGCTACTTAAAAATGATAAATGGAGAAAGCTCGGTGATGAAGGTTATAAGTATATTAAAGAAAATCATGATATAAAGAAGGTTATAGACAAGCTTGTTAACTTATTGAAACGATTATCTTGAGTCATTAGGCTGGATCATCTTGAAAAGAGGCGCGTTTATAGCATTTTTAGGACCTGTAGGTGTTGGTAAAACCACTATCATTAAGCATTTAGCTTGGAGATTAAGACAGAGAGGTCTCAATACATTGACAATATCCATAAAGTCTTATCATGGTTTGTCTTATGTTCTATGGCTCTTTGTTGCAAGAGCGGTTAAAGCTCCTAAGAATTTTGCACCATGGTATTCTATCCCTACTATATTGGGATTGAAAAGAGTTGCGAAAGTTTTAGCAATTTTATCAGCATATCTCGAAGTTTTGATTCACATACCATTAAAGCTTATTGTTGTTATCTTGCTGAGAAGATTTGGATTCATCATTATTAGTGAAGAGTATCTCTCTGCAACACTTCTCGACTATTTCCTTTCTTGGAGGGATCTAGGAGTTCCTATAAGGGCTCCTTTAAGGATTTTATGTTCCTTCAGTGCAAAAGTAAGACCCGATATAGTGATATTTTTAGATGCAAACATGGAAGCTATCACGAGAAGATGGTTTATAAGAGGGTATGGAGATCCTCAAATTAGATACGTAGTTTCACAAAAAAAGCTTCTCCCCTATATACTTGAGGTTTTTAACTACAACTACGTTATAATAGATTCGTCGGCTTTAGATGTGAGGGAAACAGTAAGAAGTGTTGAGGTGGTATCGTGGAAGGTATTGTTAGGAAGTTAGAGCAGATCTCTATAGGGATAAAATATAATGTTAAGGAAATGCTTAAAGAAATTCTTATGAGAAGAGTTGTAGCACCGTTAATCTATAATGCCAATCGCTTAAATGGAATGCCGCGACTTACTGATGAATTATCCATGTTATTCAAATCTAGTAACAACTTTTTAGTAATAATGTTACTAAGTGCTCGTTTTGATGTTTTCCAGATTGCAATGAAATATATTCACATTCCAGGCAAGCTAGAGGGTGTTGTTGCCCCTCATAAGTATAGTTTTGAATGGTTATCAAAAACCCTTCAACGTAGCGATGTAAAGGTCTTCTATCCATACTTAAGAGTGGGGGTTCATGACACGTTAAAATTATTTGCTAACCTAAGTAATGCTACTTTGATAAAAGGTGATGATATGCTTGGTGTCACATCCTCTCATTACATCACTAGGTATGTATTTTCTCTTGAGCTTCCTAAGCGTTGTGTGATAATATATGCACAGCCTCACTTTCCTTGGCTTTCAGATATTGAGCTATCAACACAGCTGTACCGATATGTGGCTATCCATGAATTAATACCAGGAGACATTATAAACATTGTACTGAAGCAATTAAGGATACCTAAAAAACGTATATTAAGGGCATATTTCCTTGACATGATTTATACGCTTAAGTACGTTAGCGAGCTAGTTGAGTACAGTAAGAAATACCACGATTTTGATAGAATCGTGATTACAGGTGTTCATGGAGAGTTCTTAGGAGAATTTGGATTCTTCCTCCACAAGGACTTCCCAGTTCCTCAATTGGTTGTTGTACCATGGTACGAGGTTTTAAAATAAAGGTGCTTGTTCACGGTTATTTTGGTTACGGTAATATAGGTGATGAAACAATATTATCAGTACTAATTGATGAACTGAGAAAGGTGTTTAATGAAGCATTAGAAATTGTAGTGTTGTCGGTTAATCCAAAAAGAACTGTAAGAATCCATGGTGTTAGTGCTATTAGAGAGAAATTAACCTCTATAAGGTTCTGGAGGCATTTCTTATGTTCTCACATATTAATTTTTGCTGGCGGCGGTAGGTATGGTTACGCAACTTGGAAAAGAATGGCTTTTTTAGCGTTGCTTGCTGGGTTATTAGGCAAGATTGTGATCTATAGGAGTGTGGGAGTTTACCCCTACGAATGGGGGGGTAAACCAATAATATCCGAGAGAGCCATGGGCTTTAAAGGGTTAACAGGCTTTTTTGTTAGGCTAGCTCTTTCTAAGGCTTCCCACATAAGCGTTAGGGATAGATATTCATACATAGTATTGAGGCTTACAGGTGTAAATAGATCTATTGTAATAGAGCAGGATCTTGCATTTAAACTTAAACAGCCTAACCTTACTTTATGCAGAGAGATAGCTGTTAAGTACGGTATTTATGAAGGGAAAATTCTTAGCGTTAATTTAAGAACTCTTGATGCTGAGACTAACGAGAGAGTTGTTGACTATGTAGCTAACCTAATTCGAGATTTTATAGGGAAGGGGTTTAATAAGATAGTCTTCATACCTTTTGGTTTTGGAAGTTTTGAGGGTAGATTTTTTGATAACGACCTAATCATAGCATATAAGCTTAAAGAGAAGTTACCTAGTCTCATAATCATTGACAAGGAGTTAAATCCTAAGGAGGTACTTTGCTTATTCAGATATTTTGATTACATAATAGCTATGAGACATCATGCTGTGATCTTCGCTTTACTTATGAATAAACCTATAACAGCTCTTGTTTATGACACAAAACTCTAGAAATGTTAAAAATGCTAGGTAAGAATGATATTGATATAGTATTGATAAGCGATCTTAAATAAATTAATGGTGAGACTCTGAGGACAGAACTTAGTATACATAGCTTACCTACGTTAAGGACCTTAATAGGCCGTTGAGATAAGCTGATTTCTCGGACCTTCAGTGACTCTGCTACTCACGAGGAAAGCTTTCTTCTTTCAGCGTCCTAGAAGAGGATTTTAAGGAAAGGCATGTATATTATCATCTCAGGGACTGATGGCTCTGGTAAGACTACTGTTGTTAGGCTTCTAGCCTCCTACTTCTCTTCTCAAGGTTCTATTTGTACTCACTGGTTTAGGGGTTCTCATCTACTTGCATCCCTTCTCTACAGGCTCCTCTCCCGCTTTAGGTCTTTTCGGGGTTACTGTAACCCCTACTATGGGGTTTGTGTTCCGGTGAAGCTTAGGCCCCTATGGGTTCACGTTGAGTTCTGGTCTCTCATACCACATGTTATCGTGAGGCTTATCCTAAGGCGTTTCTGTAGGGTGCTTGTCTGCGATAGGGGTTTCATGGACTTCATCGTATGGGTTGTGGTAACCCTAGGGCACCCATCGTTCCTTTCGAGCACCTACGGTAGGTTCCTCGTAAGGCTTACGGCCCTAGAGGGCCCTGTTTACCTCTACGCTGACGTGGGCACGTTAGCTGGGAGGGCTGATGTGCCGAGAAGCTTTATTGCTAGGGAGCTCATAGCATACAATATGCTAGCCAGGTACACGTCTAGATGTAGCATTGACACAGGTGGGAGGAGCCCACAGGCAGTCGTAAAGGAGATCCTATCATGCCTGGAAACAAGAGAGAATAAGCGCTCT
>Ga0079996_121538_pt1 | contig 15178 bp, 15 predicted proteins | sample PerSpoAPS_AMetaG_FD_69199 | JGI IMG/M metagenome (GOLD analysis project Ga0079996, IMG submission 69199) | Thermal spring microbial communities from Yellowstone National Park, Wyoming, USA - Perpetual Spouter A (PS_A) MetaG (SPADES assembly)... | ecosystem: Environmental > Aquatic > Thermal... | reverse complement strand
TGCTTTAATCCTTCTATCCTTCTTACTTTTGCATATTTTCTTAATCTTCTTCTTACTTCTTCATAAATTCCTTCTATTCTCGAAAGTCTTCCTGAAATTAAAATCTCCTTTGGATATCTTAAGCTTACAAGAATTGAAGAAACCATCTTTTCTATTCCTTCAAAGAAAGCTTCAGAAGCAAATTCGTCTTTTAAAATATATTCAGGATTATCTGATTGTAATATATCAGAAATTCCTCCACTAAAAAGAACTTTCTTTTCAAAGTTACCTAAAATATAAGCAAGTTCACCATCCATTTCTCCTAAAGATTTAAAAGAAATCGATGCGTTTGTTCCTCCTATACCATCAATTATTTTGCCCTTTTCTACCGCGATACAAGCATTATAAGCATAACCTAATTCTACCAAAATAAAATTGGTCTCTTTATGATCAATTCTATAGTATCTACTTTGATCATATATTCCTAGAACAGCTACACATAACTTATCAGCAGTTCCCATGTCAATTTTGTTTATTTTCCTGTAACTTTTTACCGTAGATAGATGTATTACACCAGGAATTAAATAAGCATTATAATTTAATTCTTTAAACATTTTTATTAGCTTGGTTAATCCTTTAAGAACAGGTATTCCTTCGTCTGTCTTCTTGTTTAAAGTTATCAGTTTCATATCCACATCGTTTAATTGTGAAATATGCTTTAAGGATATTCCGTATCCTGAAGGAGCTACTATTAAATTAGGTTTAAACTTTTCTATTAATTCTATAATAATTGAAGGATCCTTTGCGACCTCTTCTGAAGGAAAACTTTCATCTATTATAACCTTTATACTTGAATCTTTTTCTTCAATTCCACAAACATCAAAACTTTTAGTTCCTGGATCTATTCCTATTGTTAGCATTTATTTTTAAAATGAAAAGTTGATATTTATTTTTAATGAAATTTAAATTCCTAATAGCTGAATCTTCATTGGAACTTATACCAAAGGAAATAATTAATCATCCTGCAGTAATTTCAGATGCTTATAAAAGAGGAAAAGATCCTTCAAAAATTATTTTAGATAGAGCTAAACATCATTTTGCAATGTTAAAATTACCGAATTCCATTAAAAGAGGAAGACCAGACATCGTTCATTCTTTACTTTTGGTTCATCAATATAGTTTATTGGCTCAAAATAATTTAAGCAAAATGTATATTCATACATTGGAAGATAAGATAATCGAAATAAACAATAAAACAAGAATACCCAAAAATTATAATAACTTTATTGGGTTAATTGAACAGCTTTATGAAAAAGGAGCAATAATTAGCGAAAATGAAGAATTATTAAAGTTAAGAGACAAGAGTTTAAAAGAATTCATTCAAGGAAATAGTTGGATAGTTTTTCATGAGAAAGGAGATAAAATAAGTTTAAATAACTTAGCCAATCTCTTAGAAGGAAAAATAATAATTATAGGAGGATTTCCTCATGGAGACTTTGAAAATGAATGGATATTAAAAGAAGCGGAGAAAATAATAAGAATTGGAGATAAAGTTCTTGATTCATTCCAAATTCTATTTAGAATAATAACTATATTAGAAATGAATTTAAATTTGATTTAAAAATTATAAAATAGAGATGAGAACGGTACAAAGCGCTGAATGAATGATGACAGAAGGCCTTTGATCTTTTTCAAGCTTGCGTTGATGGAGTTGTTTTTCTTCGATAAGGAAGAACTCTAAATCTAACAGTTCTTCTTTTACCGCTTATCAAATCTTCAATATCTTCTTTAAAGGCTAAGAGATTTATTGTTAATAAAGCATATTTTTTATCTTTGGATAATCTCATTACTATTCTTCCTTCTTGAGGCTTTTCCTTTTTAACAACAGGTACTTTAACAGAAATTTCTATTTTGCTATCTAGGTTGAATTCTTTTATTTTATTTTTTATTTCTTCATAATTAGAATAGTCAACAATCCAAGTGTTAGTTAAGGAATCATATTTTGCATTTATAGATTTTAAATAATTAACAAAGTCTTTATGATACTCCTTTAATCTTATCTTTACTTCACTCATAACAAATATTAAATTTTTAAAATAATAAATATTCGTTCTTATGTAATAAGTTTTTAAATCGAGTTAAAAGAAAAACTCAGAAAAAATTTATTTAGAATTATTTTCGATTTTTCCTTGAAAGCAAAACTATAGGTAACAATATCGCTATTGGAATTACTACGAATAATAATATTAAATATGGAAGGGATGGATAGACTGGTTCAGGATTAAGTGAGGGTGACTTACTATTATCTGATGTAATATATAATGGAGCATTCTCAAACTGGAAAAATGAAACGTAATCGTAGGCGAAATTAACTACTAAAGGAACTTCGCATCCTGCATACCTTCTTATTATTGAGACTGTTTTATTTACAAATTCTTCATTAAATGGTACATTTTTAGGTATAGGTAAAGTTATATCACGTCCTATACCAATACCCTTTATTTCAAAAGTAAAATTATAGTATTCTTTAAGTAAGTTTAGATATTCATTTAAACCATTATCATAAAATCTAATGACAGCTTCCCTTTGTTTCTTATATATGCTTTCTGCAAAATAATCTTCGAAAATGAAAACTAATGCATTATATTTTTTAACAAAAGGTCCAATATATTTAAGAACTATGTTGACCTTTTCATCAGTTATTTTATACATTCTAATACCTACGGTAATAGGTTCAAAACCTAGCACACCCAGCATCCATATACCTAAGTCCCCATGTTGCTGGAATAATTCATTCTTTATCTTATCAAGTTCAGCTCTCAGCGACTCGATATATAAGTGACGTCCATAGGTTTGTTCAGGAACGGTTAAATTATATTTGGCTGCAAGCATATGAAGTAGAAGCCAATATTCATCATTATAATCTACATTTTCTTTTAATTCTAGATAATATGTTTTATTATCTTCTCTTACTAAAACAGGATTTGGATATTTGGGAGTATTGTACTTCCAATATATATACGTTTCATTGCATCCCGTTATTACCATGTCAGGATTTCTTTTGGCAACTTCAACAATTATTCCTTGCATATCGTTTGCTTTTACATTCAAAACATTAATGTTAAGCAATATTACCAAAACCAAAAGTGAAAATATAACTTTCTTCATGTTTTCACCAACATGAGGAACCAGATCCACAGGTTATAAACGATATATCAGGCCAAATTTCCTTAACCTTGGTAGCCCATGATGCTACCATATATCGAGTATCATTTTGTGGTTTAGAAGGGTCACGACCTGTTACAAGACCGTAGATTATTGCACCATAGTATTTGAGAGCGCCTCCTAATTCTTGATAAATCAAGATACGATCGTAAACTGGCCCTCCACTATCACCATGATCAACTATTGTAGTATTATAATAACAATTAGAACTATTTTTACATCTGCTTATCAACAATGCAGGATAAAGGTCACCATCTGGATATTTTGCATAATAGTCATATTGAATTACTATACCATATGTTAGACCAGTGGTCCTTCCAGATTTATATTGTATGTAGTTTTCATTGAGTTCCATTTCTTTAAAAGGCGTCCTAACATCCAAGATTCCTACTCTTCCATCATTATCAGGTTTGTGATTACCAAAGTAAAGATTACCGTTTTCATAAATATGCTTACCGATACCATTCTCATTACCGCTACCTTCAATTCTTATTAATGCTGCATCCGCTCTACTATCAACACCGTAAGAATTCCTAATAATATTTCCTATGAAATTATTTTGATCCACAGTAGGCTGATATACATCACCTCCACCTGCTTTCTTTCCGCTACAATGGCCTGCTGTAATGAAACCATATTTTTGATTACCACTTTCTTTAAAATTAACGGGAAAAGCCAATGAACAATAATAAAGAGAATAATAATACGGTATAACTATTTGTATTCCTCCTAACAATGGTCTATATCTATTACCATACCCATGATATTGGGCTTGTACATAAATTATACTGCTTCCGTATATTAGAAATATTAGCATTACCATCAAAATAATTGTTCTGCCTCTCACAAAAAAAAACAATTTTTCAAATATTTAAATTTAACTATTATATAAATTTTATGATTTTAATTTCAAAAATGATTTACCTATCTTCAAACAAAAACTTAATTTTATATATTCTAACTTTACATTTGAAAGATATTAAAGTGCTCGCTTTCACTTAACATTATGCATTGCTTCATCATTAAACAGTCCTAAAGGTAATTTGACTTAATAACCTAATGCAAAAACAAGACATCATAATATTTCTTAATTTTCATTATTAACCATGCAGAAAATCTAATGGGTTTGTTTCAATTTTATTTTTCTTTCTTCTACGTCTAATTAATATTAAAATTAACAAAGCTATAACTAATAATATTACCAAATAATCAACACTTGTGAAAACTTGAAGAAGTATTGTCAGAAACATTGCCAAGATCAATAGTCCCATAGATAAACTTAATTTACCAGCTTTATATTTTTAAAAGCTTAAATATAATTTTCATGAGTTTTTAATAATGGATGATATAAAATTCGTTTACTTTGATCATGTAGGAACATTGGTTTATATAAAGAAGGACTTGCTTACAATAATAAACGAAGTTTTAAAAGAGTTTAATTATTATTTTTCTTTCTTAGAAGTAAAAAGAGCTTATGATGCTGCAGAAGATTATTGGGAAAGAAAATATTTAAATTCAAGGAATAAATGGAATAAAGATATAGCCTATGATTATTACAGTTTTCTTTTTTATGAGTTAGGAATAGAAGAAAATGTTGATGAAATGATAGAAATTTTATACAATGAGTGGCATAAACGAAGCGGAGCAAGCTTATATCCTGATGCAATACCATGTTTGAATTACTTAGTAATGAAAGAAAAAAATTTAGGAATAATTACCCAAAGTATTTTAAGCGAAGAAGATTTTAGAAAGGAAAGATTAAGAAAGGAAGGTATCGAGCATTATTTTTCAGTGATTATAACTACTGCAAGTATAGGATATGAAAAACCAGATATAAGACTGTATAAAAAAGCTATTGAGATGGCTTCATGTAAACCTGATGAGATAATGATGATAGGCGATAACTATGATTTAGATATAAGGGTTCCTTTATCTTTAGGAATGAAAGCGGTTTTGCTTGATAGAAAAGGAGAAAGTAAATACGATTGCCCTAAAATAAATTCTTTAATTGAAATAGATAAATTTATAAAATAGTTCTTGAAAAAATAGTTCAAATTAATATTAGGTAAATTACCAACGCCCAAGAAGGTATCGCAAGTAATGCCCATATTATAATATTCCAACTTAAAACCTTTGCTCCATCCAAAACACCAATTGGAATTAAATTAAAAGCTGCTAACCATAGATTAACAAATAAACCTATATTCCCAACAATTTGTAGTAGTTCAATGCTTGTAAAAGTTAAAACATAGAAAATTCCTGCTAAGATTAAATTGGTTATAGGACCTAAAGCAGCAATTATTCCGTTTTCTCTCCGTGTTAAACCGAAACCAAATATGCTTCCTCTTGGAATTATTACAGTAGCTCCTGGCGCAGCAAAAATAAAGTGCCCAAGAGTTGCAATGCTTATAAATAAAGCTAAAGCTAAGCCTTGAGGAGACATTCTAAATTCAGCAAAATGTCCATAATATTTCGCTGAGTATTTATGAGCTAACTCATGTAATACAAAACCAGTCCCTACTATTATTCCAAAAATACCAAAAATTATGAGAGTACCAAGAGATAAAGGCTCAGAAATAATAAATCTGAAAGAGAAAATAAACGTTAAAACAAGCCATGAAATAAAAAGATGAAACAATTCTGTATATTTTCCTCCGCCTATGCTATAAACATCGCCAAAAAGTCTTAGCATATAATATATTTATTAACGATCATAAATAAATAAAACAGTGGCAAAATTTCATATTTTTTTAGCATTGTTGAAACTTATTATAATTATTTCTTCAATTTCCTTTTCAATTTTAGGAATAACTATACCAATATCTGCAAGTGGAATAAAAATTGATTTTCCTACAGATCCTAATAAAATAAATTTCATATTAGAAAAAGATTCAGTTATAATTGAAATACCCCTTAAAATTAGGAATTATGGATTATATGATATTGAAAACCTTGCTATTAGTATTTCAATATTTACCTTGGATGATTTTCTAATAACTAGGACATACATTGGTTATCCTTATGAAAAAATCAAAATTAAAGGCGGTGAAGAGAAAATTTTAAACATAAATATACGTTTGAATTTAACAGAGCTAATAGCTTTAAATATTCATGAGAAAATTTTAAAAGATAAAGCAATAAAAATTAAAGTAGCTTCTAACGGACGTTATGCTTTTAATTTATTATATTTTGAATTAGATGTCGAAAGAATAATAAAAACTTCGACTCCTTTCTCGCTAAGTTTTAACGAAATAGAAGTTAAAAATCTCTTTAATCTCTTGGAAATAAAAATGTTGGAAATAAACAATGGGAATGTAACTTTTTCTACTCCTTTAAAAATAAATTATGAAGGCTGGATAGAAATCTCAGATTTGGAAATTTTTGGCGATGTTTATGCTGAAAAAGAGAAATTAGCTGCATTTTATTCTAAAATTGATAAATTAAAATATGGAGAAAATATAATAAATTTAAAAATTATAACTAACAAAAATAATTTAATAAATTTTATTAGTAAAGATTTAGATTTAACTATAAATTTATTTATTAAAAAAGAAGAAATTTTATTTAGCAAACAGTTTAAATATAATTTAAATAGACAAATAGAAGTTGATATAGAAGATATTTATTTTGAAAAATTAAGAGAAAATGAATTATTTTTAAAATCAAAAATTTTATTAAAAAGTAACATTGAAAATAAAATATTTATAAAATCAAAAATAAAGATATTTGATATTAATAATAATTTATTAGATGAAAAAATAGTTGAAATTAATATATTACCACATTATAATGAGATTATTTTTGAGAATATAATAAAAGGAATAAAGCATGGAAGCGTAATAAAGATTGAATTATTTATTTTAGAACCAATTAATATTGATACTCCTTTAATTACAAAATTTTTAGTCATCCCATGAAGTTTTTAATTTTATTTTTACTCATTTCTTTTTATTCCAATATTAATTTAAATTTTGATATAAATAAATCAGATAGTTTAATGTTAGGAATTCATTATGATCCTACAACAAGAAGTAATATAGAACAAGATCTAATTAAAATAAAGGAAGCTGGATTCGATTGGATTAGGCTTCATTTAGCTTGGAAAAATATAGAAAAAAATAAAGGAGAGTTTGACTTTAAAATCTATGATTATACAATAAATCTAGCAAAAAGGCTAAATTTAAAGATAATAGCTATTATTGGAGCTGGTCATACAGATCTTTTACCTGAATGGATTCTAAAAGAAGGATCTATTGACAATTCGAATTACTTAAATTATTTAACAATTTTTGCTAAAAATACAGTTCAAAGATATGCAGGTAAAATTGATATGTGGCAAATAGAAAATGAGCTTAATCATGTTGCATTTTATAAATGGATGGGATGGAGAACAGGGAAATGGAATGAAACTCAAATAAAACAAGCTTTAGAAACGTTAGCAAATGTAACTAAAGCCTTAGATAATGCTCCAATAATTATAAACGTTATTGTAGATAACCCTAATTGGTTTAGCTTCCTAAAAAAATTAAATGAATGGAAAATAAACTATGATATTATAGGTTTAGATTATTATCCAAACTATCTTGATGATTACACAGAAAATCCAGGAGATCCTTCAAAAGCTTCTTTAATTTACGATTATATAAACAAAGCAAAGTATTTTAATAAAACAGTAATTGTTGCAGAAACAGGCTATTCAACCTATAATGAGAAACATAATGAAATAAATCAAGCATTATTTATTGAGAAAATCGCTTTAGCTTCAATTCTTTCTTCCACAAAATTGGTTGTTTATTATAGATTCGATGATCATTTTTATAATACAACTGATATTGAAGCAAACTTTGGTCTAATAAATTATTTTAATAAACCCAAACTGGCATGGAATAAAATAAAAGAAATTAAAGAACAAAAATACAATTTAAAAATAGATTTTAAAGGCGATCAATATTTAAAAGAGAATAAAATAACACTAGAAAATATAAAAATCAATTTACCCATAAATATAACCATCTTCAAAACAAAAATAAAAATTATATTAGATGATACTTTCTATTATAAAAATATATTATATAAATTAAATAAAATTGTAATTAATGAAAAAGTTTATAACAAAAATGAGACGGAGCTTGAAATAAATGAAAATATTTCAATAACAATTTATTATCAGTTTTATTATCCATTATATTTATTTGCAAAAACAATTAATAATTATACTTTAAAAGCAAATGTAAAAATTAACGATGCAAACTTTGAAATAAGCTACGAACCGATATACTTAGAAGGAAATAGGCATTACGTTATTGTTCCACAAGAAAAAATAGAAATGAATAATAGAAGCTTTATAAGCGCTACAAAGAATTTTACTATTTACCTATCATCACCTATGAATTTAACACTGTATTATATCCCTGTTTATAAATTGAAAGTTATAATAAATGATTGGTTAGGCAATGAAATTAAAGCAAATATAGAAATAATTGGTCAAAGAAGTTATAAAGATTATGCAAGCAACATAGAATATACTTTACCTTTAGGCAACTATACTTTAAGAATTAAATCAATATTTACTTATGAAAAAGAGGTTCATTTAAATGAGGATAAACTAATTAATCTTACAATAGAAAATTTTTTCTTGTTATTATTGCTATTTCTATTACCTTTTGTCCCAGTAACCTATCCATTAATAAGAAGAAGAAAAATAGAAGCAGAAATTGGCTTAGGGAAGTTAATATTTTCAACATTTACAAGCATATTTTTACTAATAATATTACCTTATTTAATTACTATTACATTAAATTACTTTTCTCCAATAAAAAATAATCTATATAAATTAGAAGATCTGATAATCTTCGCTTTACCAATAATAATAATTAATTTAATCAAAGTTAAAAGATCTTTAATAATTTACAGCGAAGCATTTTTAATAATCTTTTATTTATTATATTTCTACTTTATTATAGGAAGAGCTTTATACGGCAATTTTGGAGAATACAAAGTTAATTTCCAAGGTTTATTATTTTCAGTTAATGTAGCGCTTTACATTATAGCTGGCTATATTCTACTTTTTTTAAGAAAAGTCTTAAATATATTAGAGATAATTTTTAAAATTGTTTAAATTTAATTATTAATTTATCTAAAAAAGATAAGCAACATATAGAGTTAAATATTAAATGTTATAATTTGTTTTTTTTATAATATACAAAATGTTAAAGTTTTGATGGTAACATTTATTTTTATATTTCCCAAGACATATAATAAAGTTGAGGAATAGTGGTAATTATTAAGATTATTTTTGGTAATGCTGAGAAAATGAAAGAAGTTGATAGTAATAGTATACATTTAATTGTCACCTCACCTCCTTATTATAATGCTCCCTTTGATTTTCCAAACTTATTTAATTCCTACGATGAATTCCTTAAACTTTTAAAGAATGTAGGCAAAGAACTAATTAGAGTATTGAAACCTGGTAGATATGCTTGTTTTGTTACCCAAGATGTGAGAATCGAGGGTAAGCTTTATCCAATTGTATCTGACCTAATTCATATCATGGTCTACGATATCGGTTTTGAGTACCAGGATAAGATCATCTGGAAAAAGCCTGAGGGATACATCAGAATATCCAGAAGGAGCGGAGTTATTATACAGCATCCATATCCAATGTACTACTATCCAGACAATATATATGAAGAAGTAGTTGTTTTTAAGAAGCCTGGTGAATTTGATAGATCATAAGTTATTGCAGAAGTTAAAGAGAAATCTAAGATAAATATCTCTAGATTTCAAAATGAGAAATGGTATCTTTCAGTTTGGGACATAAAAAACGTTTTACCTCATGAAAAATGGAGTAAATATACAGCAGCCTTTCCTGAGCAACTAATCGAGAGACTTGTATTGTTATATAGTTATTATGGAGAGACGGTCTTGGATCCTTTCCTTGGAACTGGAACAACATGCTTAGTTGCTAAAAAGCTTGGAAGAAACTGTATAGGTTATGAGATCGATCTTGAACTTAAAGAAGCTATAGAAGAGAGACTAGGACTAAAGCAGGGTTCGCTTACACCAGAAGCTATTAATGTAGAAATAATTGTAAGAGATGACGCAAAACATTTAAGAACACAATTAAGAAACGAAATAGAGAAAATTAAATAATAAATTTTTTCTTGAAGAATTAAAGAAAAATACTTCTAAAAAATTAATTTTATAATGTCGTTCTTAATAAAAAGAGAAGATCATTCCAACAATAGGTTATGAATAATTTATCTTCATTAGACGCAATAAAAGGATTGGTTAGTCTACTTTCATCGAAAGTCATTTTATGACCCCAGTTAATACCTAAATCATTTGATCTTATTGAATTAAGCCTCCAATCCCCACCCATCCAAACTAAATACAGCATATCACTGGTATAATACTTATAAGGTTCTCTGATAACTGTTATGCTAACTCCTGAAAATGATAATTCATTAAGGGTTACCTTATATAGCCATGTTTTTGTTGATGCATAATAATGTATTACATTTATTCTATAATCAAGTCCAACCCACGCAATAACCAAGACATTGTTAGTATATGTAGTAGCACCAACATGATATTTAGTTAATTCATCAGCTGTACTTTTATCAAACCAATTAATTCCCTCTTGGGATCTCATAACATTTATTCTATCGTCCATACCTACCCATATAATATAAATATAATTACCACTAACCACTAAAGTCGGAGCACGAAATGAATATTCATTTAGAGTTACTTTATTAAACCAATAAATTCCATCATATGATTGCATGACATTAAGTCTATAATCTAAACCAGTCCAAGCTAAGTAATACTTACCTGTGTAGGGACTATATGTTATTGAAGGTACAGCACCTGTTTTTTCAGATGTAATTGTTAATATCTCATAACTCACATAATATTTGTTAGGTCTATTAATAGGATCCCTGTATGTTACTTTACCTATAACGATATTATTCCAAGAATTATAATATGCTACTAAAAAGGTATTTTTTGAAGAAGCTTTAGTAGCGGATACTCCACTAACTGGTTGTTGACCTGGTGCTATTTGAAATCTATTATAGAAATTTTGAATAAGAACGCGATTCTGATATATAGTTGCTTTAGCATTTGGAGGAACAGGATTTACCGTGGGATTATTTGAAACTTCAAAAGAAACCCAATTTGTTTCTGTAGATGTTCTGCTATTTCCAAGGTCTATAAAATAAAAACTGTAGGTTGGCATTCTTTCATAGGTTTGATTAGCTCTTACTTCTTCAAACACTTGATAACTACTATCCAAAACTAAATATGCTGATGTAGAATAAGATTGTCTGCAAGGCTCAAAAACATTTTGCCATACTCCATTGACAAACCGCTGAACTGAAAAAACAACAGTTCTTTCATCCATTTCTATTCTAAATCTATACCATTCTCCACGATTTAAAAAATAGATTGGATTAGAATCACCAGGACTAATACACCACCAAACATTATCATCACCAGTAAGGGGACGCCGATCATTTCCATAATCGTATGTTGCTGCTACTACATGAAATCTGTTATCAATTCCAAGTTGATACCAGTATCTTGGAGCATTGTTAGGATCGTAATTATTAACGTTCAAAAGTACGTAATAATGAATAAAGTTTACTAAATAATATTCAGGCGAACCATCAGGAATAAACATAGTTGCAGTTACATAAGTTGCTGTCGATGGTGAACACCACCAACACCACCACGGTAGATTGTATCTAACACCAACAAAATATGGATCACTAGGAATATAATCTTGTTGAGAAGAAACTTTTGAAATCAGCTGTACAAACGTGCTACATATTATAATTAATAATAAAAGTAATGTTATCGTTTTATTCATCTTTAAATTGAACAGTATTTTCGTTTATAATCATATATTTGATCTACAAGCTCTTTATTTTGCATATATAATTGGTCATATAATTCATTTGTTAGAAATATATAACCGCCTAAATTAATATGCATAGTGAAATAATTAACTAACATAAGACCAGACCCTTTTGCAGGATATTTATTCCAGTAACCATAGTCATCAAAAACAATAGTAAATATATATGGACCAAAGTTGCTTTCATTTACAAAAACAAGGTTGGGATTACATTCAGGACAAATATCCCTTACACTTTTTATATTAGGATCTATAGGTGTTTCAAAAATTTTAAGAATAACATTCAGTTCGGTATTTAAGTTAGACCCTACAAAAAATTCAGTTTTATCAAAGAAAACTTCATATTTTACTGGCCTCGCAACCCTTATCTTACATTGTTTTTCAAGTTCACCAAAAACAAAATGTGTACCATTCCAGCCAAAATCAAACATTTGCCCAGCAAGATTATAACCTTTAATCCTTATCTTCAAAATCTCATTAATACTTTCTGTAAATTTGAAAACTATTGTTAAATGAAGTGTAATAGATTTTTCTTTAAATGAAACCAAACGACTTCCCTCTTTTAACTCAGGATAAATTCTAATACCCAAGTCCGGAGGAACAGGTGGTGGAGGTTCTGTTCCTGTATACATTTTTGGTTTTGTATTTGATTTACTAGCATTTAGTAGGTTAGTATTTATTGTATCAAAAACATAAATTAAAGATAAAACTACTATTATCAAAGATATAGTTAATATAACTTTCTTCATTTTATCACCCAAAATTTAAAAGTGTAATTTTCCGCATTGTATCTATTTATTGTTCTATTATACTCCCTTAAATTAAAAATTGAGAAACTTGATTCTTTTACAAATTTTTCATTCCATCCTGTTATGGAGCTACTTGTTAATAATACCTCTGTAACCATCAAAGAGTATAGCCTCTTCATAAATAAATAAATAAATAGCTATATAAATTTTTTCTAAAATACTAAGATAAAACCGACCTTTTTGACTTTAAAATTTTTGTTTGAATTATTTTTTAATCTTAAAAGTAATTTCATTAAGACAATATTTCAGGCTTGCTTATTAAAAAAATAAACACTCATTAAGGAAGTTAATTATTTAGCCTTACTTGGTTTTTCAAATTTATTTATTAATTCAGCAATTTTAGCATTGATTTCATTCATTAAATAAGTTTTCTTTTCAACATCGTTTGCCATCAAAGTTATGTTAGCTATAAATAACCTATCTTATAGGTTTGGAGGATTAATTGAATACTTTAAGAGATATCAGGACCCCTTCATACTTCTCAATAAAGGAATATTGGAAGAACATTTACTTTCGGGATTGCTCTATGAGAAAGCTGCAAGACTCTATGTAGGATGGATAACACATCCAAAACTATTTGTAAAAATTTATGGAGAAAATCTACCTGTAAACTTTATACCAATGGTTGTGAATGGACATGTCGTAAAGATTTTGGCCCGCACCGGTTTTCTAGAAAGTGTAAATGTAGAAAAAGAAAGAATGATAGTTGAAGCAGAGAAAGAAAGATTGAGAATAGAAAAAGAGGTTAGAACTATTAAATCAGACGGAGACATGTTCTCCATAGACTATGGAGCGTTTCTTATAGGGGTAAAGTGCTGTCATGAAGAAAATCCAGATTGTAATCGATGTCCTCTTAACACAATTTGTCTTAAAAACATAATGTTCAGAGCGTATTAAGATAATTGGATGAGAAAACTTCATTAATAAAAATAGAAACGCTATTGATAAACCAGTGCTTTAAGATACATTAAACTTAGTTTTCTCTTAGAAGCAGCTTAAAGTTAGTAAATCCTTGCGCTATTTTATTGAGAACCACAGTTATATAAAAAAAGTTATTAACTATATGATATCAAATTTATTTTCCTATTATAAATTACATAAATACTTACTTTAATATGATGTTCAAATTTAATATTTTTTATAAACAATTATTTTAAAAACGTTTAAGTTTTCTAAATAAATAAAAAGATACTACTAATGCAAATAAAGATATAATAATAATGACATATAACACATTACTTGTTTCAGGTGGACTAGTATAAGTGTTCGTGACTGTAATAATATTTGTAGTAGTATAATTAAATTTTTCAGTAGTTGTCTTTGTCTCATATACTGTATTGGTTTTTGTTACGGTTTCACTAACTGTAGAAGTTTCCGTTAATGTAACTGTAGTTTCTTTATATTTAGCTTCTAATGTTATTGTTTTAATTTTATCCGTTAATAAATTCAATTCTTTTATATTAATGAACAAATTGCTTTCAATAACATAATATCCTCCAGTTAAAGTTACGTTTTTTTCATTTAATTTATAATTTCCTGTTAAATTGTAAACATAGAGATCAAACTTTACATCTGAAACTATTTTTATAAAATGTTTAGTTAACCAAACAGTATACGGAAGCTCATCTGGAGGAATTTGTAAAGGTTTTTTGACCAAATCAGGTCTTAAAATTAAAAAGCTTTTAGTTACAGATCTATATATTTCTTCATTACCTTTCTTGCAGTATAAATAGCCCAATGTCCTATTGTACTTATCCTTAGGCTCCAGATCATCTATATCTAAATAAACCTCAGCATTAACGCAAAGAGATTCTAAATAGGACTTAGCTTCAAGTCCTTTTGGTTCACTTAGCTCATAGGCATCATAACCAACAATTCTTACCCTTATCTTTTCATTCCATAAATTAACCTCAACTGTATCACCATCGATTACTCTTATTAAATCAACTTTAATAGAATCAGTCTTATCATAAAATTCTATTATTTTTATATAAAAATTTTCTTGAGGATAAAATAAATTATATTGAAATATATATGAAGTAAAAATTAAAAATATTAAAGCAAATTTATATAATAAATTTATATATGACATTGAATCCTTTATTTTGAAGCAAATTATAGGCATCCTTTTCTATAACTAAAGCTAAAACAACTTTTTTAAAATTTTCATTATTAATTGAACTAAATATTTTAGATTTATATATCAAAAATTCAGCTATTTCATTATCTACAAAATTTTTTA
>Ga0079996_111347_pt1 | contig 15285 bp, 16 predicted proteins | sample PerSpoAPS_AMetaG_FD_69199 | JGI IMG/M metagenome (GOLD analysis project Ga0079996, IMG submission 69199) | Thermal spring microbial communities from Yellowstone National Park, Wyoming, USA - Perpetual Spouter A (PS_A) MetaG (SPADES assembly)... | ecosystem: Environmental > Aquatic > Thermal... | reverse complement strand
GCTAAACATCACCATGCCAAAACACAGACAAAAAACTTAAAAACCCACACATTCAAAACTCCACAAGACCCGGCATCTCAAATAGAGAATTGAAACCGGACTCCGCCGCCTAATGTTCCGCCGTACATCCCGCCGTGGGCATCTCAAATAGAGAATTGAAACCTCGACCTGCGCAGGGGAGGTGTCCACAGCGATCATGTACTGCATCTCAAATAGAGAATTGAAACTGTCTTCATATACCGTGCAGTCCTCACCTTTGCACAACACCAGCATCTCAAATAGAGAATTGAAACGATTTCTCCATGTGGATTGCCTTGGCGGCTGTGGGGGCGGCATCTCAAATAGAGAATTGAAACGCTCTGTGCCGAGGCCGAAGGCGGCGACACCGCATCCAGAGCAGCATCTCAAATAGAGAATTGAAACGGGTCGGGGATAGATGCGCGCTCCGCCCGCGGCATCTTAAGCATCTCAAATAGAGAATTGAAACATATGCCGCTAGCGGCGCGCTCGTCTATACCGCGGCCAGGGCATCTCAAATAGAGAATTGAAACTCCCCTCACAAAGATGGGGGCCTCTATGCGGATTTGGTGTCTGGCATCTCAAATAGAGAATTGAAACAGCCCCACGGCAACGCTCATATCTTGGCGGGGCGCCCGAGGGCATCTCAAATAGAGAATTGAAACTTCAAGGAGGAGTTGGTTTTCCAGCCGAAGCGGCGCCAGCATCTCAAATAGAGAATTGAAACCTGTATACAGTGGAGGTGTTTAACGAGTGGCGCATGGACGTGTTGCATCTCAAATAGAGAATTGAAACGCTGTGATGTTCGGCGCAACGGTGGCATACGCCGCAGAATTTCTGCATCTCAAATAGAGAATTGAAACATTGTGTGGTTGCCCTCGCTGAGTACAACAACGGCGGGGTTGGCATCTCAAATAGAGAATTGAAACCCGTTGCGCCGCAATATGGATGTGCTTGCTGACATCGGCCTGGCATCTCAAATAGAGAATTGAAACGTGAAAATCACGTATGTCGCCGACGGCACTGCCAGCTACGCTGCATCTCAAATAGAGAATTGAAACTCTACAGGAGACTTACCGGCCGCTCCGTGGCTGAGGAGGCCGCATCTCAAATAGAGAATTGAAACCTCTGCGGCAGGGTGGTGTGGCTTGACCAGCTGGGGGGGCATCTCAAATAGAGAATTGAAACCAGATTCAGCTGGCTCTGCCTGACTGGGGGGAGTGGTACCCCCGCATCTCAAATAGAGAATTGAAACGTGGAAGCGGCCGCGGGATGCCGGGCGCCAGCGCCACCGGCGCATCTCAAATAGAGAATTGAAACACTGCTGTGCGGCCCAAGCGCTCGAGGACCTCATACGCCAGCACGCATCTCAAATAGAGAATTGAAACCCTATTCGGCGGCTGCGGGGAAGGCGGGCGCCCCTCCCCCGGCATCTCAAATAGAGAATTGAAACGCTTTACAAGAGAGTAAGACGCTTCTTGGTTTGTCCTCCGCACGCATCTCAAATAGAGAATTGAAACAGGCGTTAATTACGCTGAGGCTCTCGAAGGAAGAATATCAGGAGCATCTCAAATAGAGAATTGAAACATTTACGGAGTCGCCGGCGTGTTCCTCCTGGCGTTCGGCCTCTGCATCTCAAATAGAGAATTGAAACACTGCGGCGGCTGGGCCCCCGCCTGACCCCACCACGTGGATTGCCGCATCTCAAATAGAGAATTGAAACCTGATTATGACGTCGTACACGTGTGGGTAGTAGTTCAGCAAGCATCTCAAATAGAGAATTGAAACTTATAGCTGATCCAACCATCCCCACAGCCCTGTTCGCCTCGGCAGCATCTCAAATAGAGAATTGAAACACTCCCCTGGCTCCTCTACTGTGAAGAGCGGCGTGTCCATAGTGCATCTCAAATAGAGAATTGAAACAGAAGAGGGCGTTGTATTTAATCGCGCTCGCCAAGAAACAGCATCTCAAATAGAGAATTGAAACCTTATTGACACAGTCGCGGGGGTGGGCACCCCCACGGCCAATTTCTCGCATCTCAAATAGAGAATTGAAACTGGACTGGCATCCTCGGCAACGCGGCACTGCTGAACATACCGGCATCTCAAATAGAGAATTGAAACCCTGAGGTTGCGGAGAAGCTAATAGAAGCGTTCTTCACGCCCCCGCATCTCAAATAGAGAATTGAAACGAAACTCTTTTAACGAAAATGCGATCAGTGCATATTCATCGTGCATCTCAAATAGAGAATTGAAACTCCTTAAGCGCCATGTAGAGACCTACGACTACGGTGAAGATGAACGTGCATCTCAAATAGAGAATTGAAACGCGTAGGCGCGGACGGAGGTGCCGTTGAGAGAGGCGCCGTGTCCCCCGCATCTCAAATAGAGAATTGAAACTCTTCAGCAACCTACCTGCCTTGGTCTGCCACTCCCAGGCCGCATCTCAAATAGAGAATTGAAACACATATGTAGTAGAGCGGCCGAGCTATACAGCGATTACCCCGGCATCTCAAATAGAGAATTGAAACCTCCTCCATGTAATAGAGCACCAGCTGATCCTCCGGCACAGCATCTCAAATAGAGAATTGAAACTCGTAGTAGCCAAGGGCAGATGCATACTTGTACACACCTTCGGCCGGCATCTCAAATAGAGAATTGAAACCGTTCGTGGTGGCGATTACTATGCGCACTCCGTACGACTCGCATCTCAAATAGAGAATTGAAACGAAAACGACGTTTGACTAACAAGCGTACCCCCTGCATATATGTGCATCTCAAATAGAGAATTGAAACTTGCGGAGCAGACGCACGTAGGCCCTGTCCAAGTCGCTGAGGCATCTCAAATAGAGAATTGAAACGCCACGTTGCAAGCGCCAGCGATATAAGTACGGTCGCAAGCATCTCAAATAGAGAATTGAAACAGTCCCACGTCTCGCCCGCTACAAAGCAACCAACCGACACGGTCGCATCTCAAATAGAGAATTGAAACGACGATTTGTAACTGCTGGCGGAAACTGTGTTGTAGAGATCGCATCTCAAATAGAGAATTGAAACGACGAAGGAGGAGTACGAGTTGCTCGGCGAGCCGAAGCCGGGCGAGCATCTCAAATAGAGAATTGAAACAGACGGGCGGCGCGGTGGGGTACTTCCTCATAGACGTGCCGCATCTCAAATAGAGAATTGAAACCGAAGAACAAATACGCGAACTCTATGAACGCAAATACCAGCGTCAGCATCTCAAATAGAGAATTGAAACAGTTGGGCCAAAACATGGCCGCCGAGAGGGCGGCCGGGGCGTGCATCTCAAATAGAGAATTGAAACTAAGCCCTATATCGCCAAGCTCCCTAGCGACCGAAAAGCATCTCAAATAGAGAATTGAAACTCATTTTCTAAATTTTCTTATTAGTGAAAAAATTCTTTCTTTTACGCATCTCAAATAGAGAATTGAAACTATCAAATCTTCCGCAACTGATGCCGTGGCGCGGCCCCACCGCGCATCTCAAATAGAGAATTGAAACAAGCTTTTCGTAGTCTATTGCGTCCGCTGGGAAGTAGTAGAATGGCATCTCAAATAGAGAATTGAAACCCTCCGCCCGCCTGATCCACTCCACGTCTTTCTCGTCCGGCGCATCTCAAATAGAGAATTGAAACGAGGTCGGCCGCGTGCGCGACGCTGAGGGCGAGACGGCGGCGCGGAGCATCTCAAATAGAGAATTGAAACCTACGTGTCGGTGCTGATACAATGGCAAGTCGCAATGTCGCTAGCGCATCTCAAATAGAGAATTGAAACACTGCTGTTGCACAAAATGATCATCAACTACCTTAAGCCTGCCGCATCTCAAATAGAGAATTGAAACGTAATTGAACAAATCATCAGGAGAAGAGGGAACGTAACGACGCGTGCATCTCAAATAGAGAATTGAAACTGGGAGGTGGCTCTCCTCAACACCTTGGAGCAGACGCTGGAGGAGATCACGGCATCTCAAATAGAGAATTGAAACCAACCATGCCTGCGCCGCCCAGTACCACCTGCTCCACCTTGACGACGGCTATGCATTTCCACATAGGGAATTGAAACACATATACCCCCGTGCGGAGACGGGCCCAACGCGCCGCTTGGATCGGAGATGGCTTGTATGTAGCTGTGATAGCCGCAGTGCCCTATGAATACGGCAAGGAATCGGTCGAGAGATCGCTGAACGCGGTTGGGGAAACTTAATTGTCGTGGAGCCGCTCATAGAATCTCAAGAGGGTTGAAACAATGCGGCTTCGGCGTCTGCAGTCAGAGAACTAATTCCTTACCTGCTTCCCGCGGTTTAATTTGTTGCGGGGTTAACGCCGTGTCCTCTCCGCCGCCATGTTATATAAGGAGGGGTCTGTATGACCTTTAGAAAGGTCTGCGGCGCAACTGACGAGACTTTGATACCTTTTCCAGCTTCCCCTCTTTCTCCAGCTTCTTGAGGGCTAGGTAGATAGGGGCTGGCCCGGTGTTCTTGGGGTGGTAGCATGCGCCGTCTTTAATCAGTTTTTTGAAGACGTGGTAGTTTATATGGGGGTTGTATGAGGAGGCCAATATCCTAACCACATCCGGCTTCTCCTCCTTCTTGACTGAGAGGGCATATTTGACGAAATGGTATACGTTGGGCGTGTAGATTACGTACACCCTTTCGACGCCTTGGAGGAGGTAGAGGTAATACGCCGAAAAGGACTCCGTGGCCGTCAGCACAGCGGAGTCGCAACTCCTCAGCTCCTCTACCGCTTTTCCCAGATCCCCTCGGTAGGGCTGTAATAGCCAGTCGCAAAGGGGGCTCTGTGGCCGGGCGTACATCATGGCGAGCTCGTGTGCCACGTATTCGCCGCCTTTATTCACGGCCTCTTCCAGCCTCTTGTCAAAGCGCGACGTAAGCTCCTCAAGCACGTACAGCGTGGCGTCGAAATTGAAGAGCCGGCCGACCTCGCAGTCATAAAGCGCTGTGCCCGCGGCCACCCTGGCCCAGGAGAGCCCCCTCCTCCCGGGACCGAAAAACATCGGGAGGAGAACGGCGGGATGCACACTACGCGGCTCAACTTCCACATCTACAAACTTGAACTTTAGAAACCTGTGGTAAAACAGTATCTTGAACTCGTGCACAAGCTCCTTCTTAGGATACTTAACCACTAGGGAGTGGCTAAACGCTTGAGCCAGTGCGAACAGCACTTCGGTGGGCCAAGATCCCTCCAGCGACACCCCAACGCCCTCGTCGTCCTCGCTTAGCCAGATAAACAGCTGGTTCTCCGGTAGCTTGATGCCGTCTGGAAGCCTCGTCTGGAGCACCGTCTCGAGGACGGGCTTCACTAGCTCGGGGCTTGTCGAAACCGTATATGCCCTCATATCTCGAAGAGATACGGCGGCGCGCAGTCGCCCAAGCCGACGAAGCCATGGCCATATTCCTCTCCGCCCAGCTTCCACAGCTCGTCGATCTGAATCTCGCTGACGAAGCTCACATCGGCGACTTCCTTGAAGTTCTTGGGCGGGAGGAGGTACATCGCCGTCGGCGCCCTGCCCCGTCGATAGACATAAACATATTCAGGCACAAAGACGACGTAGGCGAAGCCGAACTCTTTAACCACCCGGTCGATGTACTTGTCGAGAGACCCCTTGTCGTAGTCGCGCAGAAGTATAAAGGGCTTCTCCGGCGCCCACTCCCACTTCAAGTCGTCTTTACAGTACTTGACGCATATGGAGGGGTGGGACACGCCGTCCACTACATCGGCGCCGCCGGCCATATAGGAGGTCAACAACGCGAACTGGTCCTGGAGGAGCTTGGATCTTAAGACGGGCGTGAAGACCACCGTGTCGCTGGGCGGGAGTCTAAGCGCCCGCGGGAAGGAGGGCACCTCGGCCTCTTGAGCGGCGGCGCCAAAGAGGTGCCGGGGGCATTCCCCTAACATCGCCCTGCCCTTGGCCTCGAGGTAAAGGCCCAGGAACCTATATGGCGTGTCCTCCAGCGCCCTGCCCGCCTCCACGAGGTCTTTGGCGAGCTCTTGGAGGTACTCCGCGGAGGAGGTCACTATGAAGTAGTTGACGTGGGCGTTGTCCGGGAAGTACGTATAGAGCCAGCCCACGGCGTCTTCGTACTTCTCCCCCCACCACCGCCCCTCCAGCGCCTCGTCGGTGGTTTTCTGCGCCGCTACGGCGAACCCCGCCTCCCTAGGCGCCGCATCGCCGCGGAGGAAGTATACGGGAAACATCCGCCTCACCACTGTTAAGTACCTCGGCGTCTTCCTCAAAGGCTCCTCCCCCCTGCTCGTGTCCTCGTAAGCCGCCGGCGCCACTGCGCCGTGCCTAACCTCGTAGACGAAGTAGTCAAACTCCAGGTAGTTACCCCCCGCCGCGTAGACGAAGTCAGGCGAGGCGACGACGAAGTGCGGATCCACAAAACAGAGACTCATTAACTCACCTTCGCAACCTTAACCACAGCCCCCAGAGTTGCGTAGCGCACATGAGGATTATCGCCGGCATTTGAAACAATATTTTTCACTGCAGCTGGCAGATAAGAGTCATCCACACGTTGCCCATTCAGCCAGAGTAAAGCCGCAAGCCGTACTATTACTTTTTTATCAAATTCACTCTTTACAGATTCTACATTCATACCCTTCACAGATGACAGCGATGAAAAGAGGCCGACAAGGACTGTGGTGCTATTTGACATAATAGATTGCGATAGAGGAGGGTAGTTTTTTCTCAATTTCGTCTACATCTTGAGATATCAGTTGCCTGATAAGATCTTTTAGCTTTTTATCGCACTCTTGCTTATCCGGCTCAACGTTTTGCGCCCAGCTTAAAGAGATGCCATCAAATATTACGTCAAATGGCGGCGATTCCGGTTTGTATTCCCACTTATTCTCTTTCTTCTCGAAGCATGCAATTATCTCTACCACAGGTGTTTTGTCCGTAACGGTTACCACAGTTTGTCCAGTTTGCTGAGTGGGGACCAGTATAACATAGGCCCTGTGGCAGGGATGACCTGTATATAACAAGTTGACAGTGGTTGAGGCGCCGGACCCTCCACTCTTCGGCACTACGGCTCTTATGTATCCGATGCAGAATTTGGTGACTTGTTGCTGACCTCCGTCCTGGGGTGGATAAATTGTACAGTTCCCCTGGCCATCAACTACTATGAATTTTGCACTATAACGTTGCCGTTGTTGCATGTCACTCTTCATCCTCGTGTTTATATATTTTTTACTTTACACCAAAAGCTTTCAATTATACAGTCGACGAGATTCAAATCTACCTCGTAGGGCGTCTCCACGCAGACCCGCTGGCGGCTGGAATCCTCCAAATTTGTCGTTAGCGGCACGGGCGCCTGTCTGTCGAACATCTCGCTGGGGCTCAGCATGGCGGCGGCTACGGCGAGTAAAGAGGCCAACGCCTTCTTCACGTCTCTCGGCGCCACCCCCAACTCGCCCAGTATGCGGTAGGTAATAGGCGGGGGATCCAGAGAAAACTCCAGCCTTACGAATCCGTCATGTCCTTCTAATCTCGTCACAAAAACAGCCCCTCTAACTGGGCTAACTCTCTCTCCAGAACGTTGCGCCTCACCTACGCCACTTGCGCCAAACACTATGTTGGGAGGATAGTATGTCGCAAATCTCTCAACAGCTCTCTTAAACTTTTCCTGGCGACTTCTATCCTGAACTTCAACGCCTTTTTCCTGATATTTTTTCTGAACTTTGACGCCTCTTGAAGTTAGCCAAGCCTCCGTAAAATCTCCAAAGCTTGTAGGATCCAAAGTGGCTATCTTCAGTATTACATACTTTTCAAGACCCCAACGCAACGCGCCTAGTGTGTTAGATGAACGTGGGTCGCTATCTTGCGTCTGGTGCAGTCTCCGCACAAATGTAACCTTTAACTGCTCAGGGTGCTTTACAAAATATGGCTGAGGTAAGTTAATTTCAATAATAAAGGAGGAACTAGCTCCTAGCTTGACAATATTCTCTATGTTTACCTGTATCTCGTATAGAAATTTACGATAAGAATCCAAATTAGAAGATATAATAGATTGATAAATTGCGCTTAAATTTGGTGGTTTCTCTTGAGTTGCAGCGTTTCTAAGGTATTCAGATACGTCCATCACTTCTCCGCGCTTAAAGTATCGTGAAAATGGTATACTAGTCATAGTGTCGGAGGTAGAGCGTGGCTTGTCCCCATCCCAGTTTTTTCCGTTTCCCTATCTGTATTGGGATCTTCCAGCCTTCTGCTGTCTTTTCCGCGACTGCGCAGAGCATTTCCTCCAGGTCTACCTCGGTCACGAAGGATGTCGGCTTGAACTCTATGAATCCCTCGAACTTTGTTCCGGGTGGCAACAGCTCGACGTAGAACAGGCGGGCAGGGGCGCCTCTGGCGACCGCAATGAAGATCTTGACGTAGGTCTCAACCCAGTCGCTTGGGTGAAGGTGAAAGTTAGAGACATAAATGGAGGATCTGAGACCAGTTACGCCGAAAAGGAGCTCGGAGAGACCTAGGGCTAGGTCTTCGCGGTAGACAAGGTCTCCTGTGCTCACGCTGAGTCTCTCTGCGATGTCGTTAACAAGCTTCTTTCTCAGGTCTGCGTATTGGAGCGTGTAGAGCTCAGTGCATGCGTGGTGGATCGCGGCGTGGGAGAGCCTGTCTATGAAGAAGAGCCGCGCTGGGTCGTCCAGCTCGCCGCATAGGTTCTTCGCGTTCGGCGGCTCTACGGGCCCTACCTTCTCTAGCCTGGCCACGGCGTTTTCTAGCGCCTTCTTGTCCAGCGCCGCCCTCAATACGCCCCTTATTGAGGAGCCAGGAATGTATATCTCCGGCTCTCCACCTGGCTTGTAGAACCGCGGCAGAAGCGCTACGGTGGGTTTATTCGTTACCTCTATAGCCATCCTCAACTCATCCACCTTGCAGAGCCACTTCCCAAACTGGGTATCTGAAACTTGACTCAGTAGCGCGCTGAGGGCGTTTATGCTTGCACTCGTTTTTCCCCTATCTTCTCCTCTTGCTTCTACCTGTGCCGCCAGCTCCATTGGGCCTGTTCCTGTGGTGTGGGTCTCTGTGTTGAGTATCAGCTCTGCCTTAAACCGTATCGGCTTCATGGACCCACCTGCACAGGTCTTTGAGGGGGTCTTGGTAGGCGTCGCAGTTTTCCGGCTGGTCTATCTTCTTGATTGATATCTTGACTTGGCCCATGCCTGTGGATTTGCGGCGGCCCAGCGTGGCGTTGGTGAGCTCCTCCGCTAGGCACTGGATTACGTAGTAGGGGATGTAGCTGTGTGTCTGTCCCTTGGCCCAGTTTTCGAGCTGGGTCTTTAGCTCGTTGCATTTGGCTGCGTCTCTGACCTCGGGTCCCGTCAGGATGAGGTAGCCGCGGAAGGTGGCGCCCGCCGTGACGTACTCCACGGTGAAGAGCTTTTGCTGTGCGGCTGCTCCGGTGTAGCGGTCTATGGCCACGTGGGTTCTCTCTAGGATGAAGTAGTCTTTGCCCAGCTGGCCCAGTGGGTATGCGGACGTCACGAGGACGTTCGAGGCGTAGCCGGGCGCACCGAAGGTGAGACAGACGGGACAGGGGTAGGGGAGGGGGTCGAGACCTGAGACCTTGGCCAGCGCTTTTAGGTATGGCACTTTGTAGGGGGGTATGGGGAGCTCGCAGGCGAGGCCCTCGACTACTGTGGGGCAGGCGTATGGGCTGACCTTTAGCTCGGCGAGTATCCTGGAGACGTCGACTTTCTCCTTATACGCATTCTCTACCTTCTGCCGGAGGTTGTCTCCGCCTGCCTTCATGACGTCTTCGGCCCTTACCAAGTCCGGGGAGACGAACTGTTGCAGCAACTTGATGACGGCCTTCTCCACGAGCTCTGCCCCCACCTCCTCCGCTTTGATTCTCTCGAAGACCTCGGCGACGCTTTTAGAGGCGTTGCTGAAGAGCGCACGTATCTTCTCCTCAGCCGCCGCGCGTAGAAGACCCTTCAGCGTGGAGCCGGGTATGTACGGTATGAAGGAGTCGCCCCAGGGCATCTTGGCGACTGGTATATCGAAGGGAGACGTGGCTTGCTCAAAGGAGCCTCCGCCGACGAGGAGCTCGGACTCGGCGCGTATCTCTACGGCATATTTTGCAACGATTTGCCGGGTGTGCGGGTAGAGGAAGAGCTTGATCTGCCTCTCGTCGGTCATATGCTATACTTCAGGATTTTTATATATGTCTTGAGGTCGCAGTTGGGCGGGGTCTCTACGTCTATGTACCTCCGTAGGTCGTCCTCGCAGAGCGCCCCGAAGGCCTCCAGCGTCTCCAGCAGAGGCCGCACCTCTAGGTACCTCTCCACTACCTTCCTCGGCGTCATAACAACATCTCCAGTACCCTCCTCCTATACTTGGCCACCACCCCTACGATGCTGTCGGCATTCTGCTCCACCTCCTTCACGCGTCTGAGGGCCGCGGCGAGCTCCGAAAGGTCTGCGTTGTACGCCTCCGCGAGGCGTCTCTCTACCTCAGCCCGCACGAACTCTTTCACGTCTTCGTCGGACTGGCTGGCGTCCTCAACCTTTACTTCGACTTGGCCGAAGCCCACGGATTTGTGCTTCCCTATGGTTCTTATCCGTCTGAGGAGGGCTGGCACGACGTGTTTGAGGAATTCGTCTATCTGTGTCTCGTTTACGTAGTCGCTGAGCTCCTCCGCCTTGTATACATGGCCTTCGAATTCGGTGTGTGGGGGGACGTACTCCAGGGTGAAGAGCTTCTCCTGCTTGGCGGCTCCCGTGAACCTATCTATCGACACCCTGGTGGCGATGGCCGTCTTCACCTCGCCGAGGGCTGTTGCCGGGGTGAAGATGAGGGGGGAGGGGTGGCCGTTGCCGCCGAAGTAGGTGCAGGCTGTGCAGTACTGCCTCTGTCCGCTTCTCCTGAGGAGTATGTAGGAGGCGATGAGCCTTATGGTCTCGGACCTGTCGTCCCCGAAGTCATAGGCTGAGTGGGGCGGGTTGCAGTGGAGTTGAGACACCGCGTCGCATATGAGGGGGTAGTAGGCGTAGGGCTCGGTCTCGGGGTCCGGCGCAATGTTGCGGAAGTGTTCCAGCAGATCGCCGCTTATTATTCTGTCGATCTCCTCCAGAGCGAGCTCCAGCATCTCCTTCAGCTTACGCGCCGCCTCCTGCGGGCTTTGGGCGCGCATCCTCCTTTCCACCTCCCGCCTCACTTCGGCCTCGAAGAGGGATCTCACCTTCCCCTTGATTGTGGAGCCTGGTATGGCGGGCACGCCGTCTAGCTTGAAGGTTGGCTGATCCAGGAGGCCGCTTGGGCTCCCGACGCCGATGTGGAGCGGGGACAGGGTGGTGATTTTGTACGTCACCATAGCGCCGCCACGGGCGCAGCCATGGTGGCCGCGGCCTTGCGCTTCACGAGCTCCGCAGTCTCGCCCCCCACCTCGCGGCCGGTCGCCGTGTAGACCTTCAGGTCGTCTAGGCCTTCTCTAAGCTTCTCCCACAGCTGGGTGGGTCTTAGCTCCTCCTCCAGCTCCACCTCGGACATGGGCATTAGGTACACCTCGTTGAAGCTTCTGCCTACGAAGTAATACCGGTTGGTCAGGGAGAGGTAGTAGAACCAGCGGCCAAGCTTTCGCCTGCTACCTCTTTGACGTAGCCGCTCCGAGCCGCCTTTTCGGCCGTCTAGGAGGGATGTGGGCATGGGGGAGAGGAGGAGGAACCGCCTGGCCCTCCTCTCGGAGACGTGGCATAGGGGGGTGGGCCTCACGAGACCCCAGCCGTAAGTCTTCTTGTAGCCCAGGCGTCCGGGCTTCAGCATGCGGTTCGCCGCGGTCACGAAGCTGGCGCCCTTCTGGTAGAGCTCGTAGACGTAGATCAAGCCATGTTTGGCGGTCTTGGCCCGCCTGTCTATGTATATCCCCGCCATCCTCAGCCGGTTCCAGCCCTCTCTCCGGGGCCCCCTAAACGCTGTGAGGGTGCAGAAGTCCACGTATACGCAGGCCTCCTTCTCGCAGTCGGCCCGCCCGTAGAGACCCCCGCCGACGTCCGCCGCCGGGAGCGCCGGGTAGAAGAAGAGCTTGCCCTCGTCTTCGCAGAAGCCCGGCGTTTGGTGGCAGTAGTGGCCGTAGAGCGTGGTGGCGGGGATCCACCCATCGGCGTACTTGTAGGCCACGGTCGCGGGGGCGTATTCGCCGAATTTAAGCGCGCGGGTGGACGCAACTGGCGTCTCGGCGGTTAAGACGTAGGAAATCATAACTCTAGAAGCGGGGCGGTATTTAAGATAAACGCCACAGACCTGTCGAGACCTGTTGCGGCTGGCACATGCCCTAGGAGGCGTGGGAGCGCTTGTTGCAAGCAGCCGGCCTCCAGCGGCGGTCTCTCGTCGGCATATCTCCTGGCGAGCCGCAGAGCTTCCTCGAGAAAGTCGAACTTTACGATGCCCACCTCCTCCGCCAGGATAGATTTGAGGTATATCAGCGCGACGGCGTCGCGCCCAGCCTCCTTGGCTTCCTCGGCGGCTCTGTTGGCGTGGTATACGGCGTGGTACATCGGAAGCTTATACCTAAGCCCCACCACGCCCGCCGATATTGTGCCGCCTAGCGCCTGCTTGAAGAACTCCCTGGCCTTCATAAGCGTCTTCAACACGGCGTCCACCCCCCTTGCAGAAGCCACAAACATGTTCTCGTCGCCGCCCGCATAGATCACGGCGGCGTGGTACCTCGCGCGCTCAGCCGCTAGCGGCCCGGCCTCGAAGACCCCCGCCACCGCCGACTTGAACTGCGCAACAACTTCCTCGGACAGATGCTTCGTCCTTTCGCCGAACTTATCCCCATCGACCCTCACGAGAAACACGACGTTTGTGCCCGCCAGCGACGCCAACACCTCGGTGTCCACCTCCCTCCCGACTGCGTTGACCCCCGAAAGATGCGGCACGAAGCCCTCCCCCACCGAGCCGCCCCGCGGCTGGTACACCGGCTTCAGCCCAGGCACGACCTTCTCCGCGGTCTTTCTGAGGAACTCCTCCCTCACCGCAGCAACCTCCTCAAACCTCTCCGCCCGCCTCATCTTCTCGAGATACCCGGCCTCTACGCACCTCCCCCGCACCCCCAGCACGGCCACGCATCTGTCATGGAAACACAGAGCCGCCGAATCCTCGAGGCAGTCGCCCCCTCCGCCGTGGCGCCAGAAATACAGCGTCAGCACCCCCATTGGCAGCACCCAGCTGGGCCCCTTGGGCAGGTTCTTCCTCTCCAGCAACGTGAAGAGGAAGGCTGGCTTGTTGGCCGCCCGGCCCAAGAGCCTGGCCGCCAGACACGGCGCATCCAGCGCCTCCCCCCGCGTCACATGGGTAAACCAATCCTCCCCCAACGTCACAACCCCGCTTCTGCTACATAAGCTACAGACCCCGCCGCCTTCCGCGCAACCCAGCCCCTCCACCGCCGCACCGCCGACCTCCACCCGCGCTGGGTACACGAGATACGCCACCTCTTTCAATAGATCTTCATCTACCCCCTCCGCATCCACGTGGACGTGCACAGTCCTCGCCTCAGCAGCGGTAAACGCCACAAGCCACCGCGCCGCGTTTAGCAACATGTTCCGCCCCCTCAGATCCACAAAGTGAAGCGACGCGTCTAGAAACCTATGTGCGCCCGCGAACCTAACCTCCACAAATTAACAAAAGACCCCTAATAAAAGTAACACATATGGGACCGCCGTAGCCTAACGCAAATCTATAGATGTCGTCAAGCCTGATGCCAGCGTGCCAAGCCCAACGCATCTCTCCACCGGCGGGTCTTCCCAAATCTCCGCACTCTGTCTCAGAGTCTCTCTCGGGGGGCCACACCACAGGTGTGCATCTGCGCCTAGGCTACTCTATCGCTGGCCGGTGCAACGATGCTCCAGTCCGGCCTCGCGCTAAGCGCCGCGCCGATTCCTCCGGCGCTATTCGCCGCAGAGCTTTTCCAGCTTTGGCGGCGGAGGCGCGGGCAGGAGGTCGAGTTGAGCCACGTCGCTGACTGCGACGGCGCGGTAGAGACGCTCAGCGCACTCGCCATAGTTGATAGATTATATAAATTAATCAATAAAAATGATATCGTGGTCGTGAGTAGGCCGTATGCCGTCAATAGCGACGTGATGTTCCAGTACGTGGCGTCCGATATCTTAAGCCATTTGAAGCACTAAATTATGTAATGTAGAGACGATAGCGGTGTAAACGGCTACGACTTAGACTGCCTCAGCAAGTTTGTAAAAAGTATTAAGGTAAGTAAACCTATGTATGTACTCTTCAACCATGAGGCAAAGAAGATAATGGAGATTTCAACAAAACACCCGAATATAATTGTAGATGTGCCAAAACTACTTTGTGAGGTGTACAATGAGGCAGAACCAGTGGAATATAGGAAGGAGTGTAAGAGATGTTCTCCCAATCAAAGGGACTTGATAGCCCACGCAGGTCTCGAAATGACGGTGACTGAAGTATACAAAAAGGCGGACCGCGTGTTCGTTAAATATGCAGAGGACCGCGCCGAGGGACCTATCCCGGCATGTATAGAAAACCACGTGTGCTAGAGGAGAATACAGGTGTGGAGAGGGCAAATACATCACTAAGCATGGTTCCGCCTGGTGTGTTATGGCCCTAGTCTCCGGAAGAACCCCTGCCGTATCTCATACATCTTCAAAAAGTCCTTGTAAAAACCGTCCCTCTCCTCGACCATCTGAACGATTTAAGTCACATGGTGGACGGCGACAGCAACTTCTTACTTATGCTGTACTTTTGTGCAACATCCTTATCGCAATTAACGTTTTTATAGTAGCGCGGCGTGGGTTTTGTGGCTGATGTGTCTGCTGTGGCTTATGACGCGTTGAAGTTGGCGGTGGAACACGTGTTGAGCAAGATCAAGGAGGGTAAGAGGCTTTCCACAGAGGACATCTTCATCCTCTACCTCGGTACCATTGTGAATGAGCTGAAAGACGTAAGATCAGAGGTCGCCAAACTTGAGGACAAGATAGATAAAAACAACCAACGCATAGACGAGACGAATAGAAGGATAGACGAGATTACGAAAAGCTTGTCAGCCCGCATAGACGAAACAAACAAAAGAATAGACGAGACGAATAGGAGAATCGACGAGATGGTTAAATCGCTATCGGCGAGAATCGACGAGACTAATAAGAGAATAGACGACTTGGCTAAGAGGATAGACGCGGTCCAGACCACCCTTCTGGAGATCCAAAAGCTGTTGATAGAGCTCGCCAGGAACAGACAGCAGTAGCCTAAT
>Ga0079996_126855_pt2 | contig 15475 bp, 14 predicted proteins | sample PerSpoAPS_AMetaG_FD_69199 | JGI IMG/M metagenome (GOLD analysis project Ga0079996, IMG submission 69199) | Thermal spring microbial communities from Yellowstone National Park, Wyoming, USA - Perpetual Spouter A (PS_A) MetaG (SPADES assembly)... | ecosystem: Environmental > Aquatic > Thermal... | reverse complement strand
CCAACGCGGGGACGCCATCAAAAGCGCAAAGGGAAACAATCGCCATAACGCCCAACCGCTCGTGGCGCAACCGAAAACGCAGTGCCAATCGCCCCGCCTTCGCTTCGTGCCCGACATCCGCCAGCACGAAAGCGCCCGCATCGTCAAGGGGTTGCAGGGAAGTGACGGGGACGCCGTTGAGCGTCATCGCAAAACCGAAGAGGGGAGCGAGAGATTTGAGCCATTGCGTTTGCGTGGCGGGATTTTGCCAGCCCAACACAGCAACTTGCCCGCGCCCGACGACACCCATCGTCAACGCATAAGCGGGGGAACGCAACCGCCAAAGGCGCTGCTTTTCATCGCCTTCCAACACGACATCGCCGACCCGCGCTAACTGCCGCATCGTTCTCACCTGCCTGAACGCTTTTTGCCTGCATCAGTTTGCCACCCGACCTTGCATCGGGGACGCAACGGCAAGGTTTGGAGAAAAGTGAGGGGAGCGCAAACGCAAAGGCGTGCCGCAAAATTGAGGGCGGAGGTGGCAAGGATGGAGCGATGGACTTGGGACGACTTCAACGAACCGACCAGTGACACCGACGAAGTTTGGCAGCAATTTCTGGAGCGCCTTCGTTGGGAGGAGCGTCAAGCGTCGGAGGAGTTCGTCTTCACCGTCAGCCAACTCAATGAGTATGTGCGGGGGCTGATCAGCGACGACCCCGTTTTGCAAGGTTTTTGGGTGCGGGGCGAAATTTCCCGATGGCAGGTTTACCAAAGCGGGCACGCTTACTTCACGCTAAAGGACGAGGCGAGTCAAGTGACGGGGGTGATGTGGCGGGAGCGATTGGCTTATCTGCAGGAAATGCCCAAAGTCGGCGACATCGTGCGGGTTTTCGGAAGCCTTCGCGTTCCCAAAGGTTCAGCCCAACACCCGCGTGGCGGTGAGTTCCAAATTGAAGCCGAACGCATCGTCAAGGAAGCGCAAACGGGCGTTTGGTGGCAACGCTTTGAGGAATTGAAGCGGAAATTGCAAGCGGAAGGGTTGTTTGACGAGGCGCGCAAGCGCCCCTTGCCCCAATTTCCCCGACGCATCGGCATCATCACTTCGCTGGACGGCGCTGCCTTGCGAGACATGCTCCGCATCGCCCAACAACGCCATGCGGGCGTGGAAATCGTCATCTTCCCATCGTTGGTGCAGGGCGACGAAGCACCGATGGCGTTGGTGGCAGCGTTGCAGTTGGCGAATTCCGAAACGGTTCGGCAACGAATTGGCGAGATTGATGTCCTGATTATCGGGCGAGGAGGCGGCTCTATGGAAGACCTTTGGGCGTTCAACGAAGAGTGTGTCGTGCGCGCCGTCGCAGCATCCCGCATTCCCATCGTCAGCGCCGTCGGTCACGAAGTGGATTTCACGCTGACCGATTTCGCCGCTGATGTGCGGGCGTCAACGCCGACGGCGGCAGCGCAAATGGTTGTGCCCGATCGTCAAGGGTGGCTGGCTCGGTTGGAGCAATTAACGCTGCGGCTTAACCAAGCGATGCGCCATCGGTTGCGCAGCGCCACCGAACGATGGCGACGACTCGCCGAGCGGCGATGCTTCACCGACCCGACGAGTTTGTTCGCCGACCGACGGCAACTTTTGGACTTGCTCACTTTGCAACTGGACAAAGTGTTCGGACGGAACTTGGCGAGGTGGCAAGAGTGCCTGAACGAATGGCAGCGACGGCTTCTCGCCGCCAGCCCAACGGCGCAGTTGGAACGATGGCGAGAAAGGTTGGGGCGTTACGACGATGCCCTGCGGGCGACAGCGCAAAAGGCGCTGCAACGCCGTCGGCAAACCCTGCAAGTTTTCGCCGCCAAGTTGGAGGCGCTAAGCCCTTACGCCGTGTTGCAACGGGGTTACGCGTTGGTGCGCGACCCAGCAACGGGGCGTGTGGTCACCCGAACCGCCCACTTGACAAAAGGGCAAGTCGCTGAGGTGCTGATGGCGGACGGTCAATTGCAAGTCACGGTCAACGAGGTGGTGACCAAAGATGGAAAGGACGCCGCAAACCTTTGAGGAAGCGGTGAGCCGATTGGAGGAAATCGTGCAATTGTTGGAGAGTGGGGAGTTGCCGTTGGACGAGACGGTGCGCCTTTATGAAGAGGGGCAAAGGCTGATCGCTTTCTGCCAGCAGAAACTTGCCGACGCCGAGCGGCGCATCAAAATCGTCACCCTTAACAATGGTGGCGAGTTGCAGGTGCGGGAGTTTGAAGGTGACCTGCCATGACCTTGACAGAACCGTTGCTGGCACAATTGCAAAGCCGACTGCAAGAGTGCGCCCGCAAGGTGGAAGCGACTTTGGAGGCGTGGCTGCCGACAGCCGATGAGTTGCCCGCCATCTTGCACGAAGCGATGCGTTATGCGGTGCTGGGCGGTGGCAAACGGTTGCGACCCTTTTTGGTGCTGGAAAGTTGTCGCGCCGTCGGTGGCGACGAAGAGAAGGCGTTGCCTGCCGCTTGCGCCGTTGAAGTCTTGCACACTTACACCCTTGTCCACGACGATTTGCCCTGCATGGACGATGACGACTTTCGGCGAGGCAAACCGACCTGCCACAAAGTCTTCGGCGAAGGGATGGCGGTGCTTTGCGGCGATGCCTTGCAAGCGCTGGCTTTTGAGTGGTTGGCGACGAAGTTGCCCGAAGTCGGCGTGGATGCCGTGACGGCATTGCAGTGCGTCGCCATCTTGGCACAAGCGGCAGGCTCCCGATGGCTCGTCGGCGGGCAAGCGCTGGACATCACCGAACAGGCGACGGGTTACGCCGACCGTTCGCCCGAAAAAGTGCGCCTCATTCACGAACGCAAGACAGCGGCGTTGATGCGGGCGTGTTGCGTCATCGGCGGTTTGATCGGCGACGCCGATAAAACGCAACTTCAGGCGTTGAGCGATTACGGCTATTGGCTCGGCATCGCTTTCCAAATCACCGACGACATCTTGGATGTGACGGGCGACCCAGCGAAGTTGGGCAAGAGTGTCGGCAAAGATGCGCGGCAAAAGAAATTGACCTACCCAATGGTCTTCGGGTTGGAACGGTCACGGGAGTTGGCGACGGAGGCGGTGAAGCGGGCAATTGACGCCCTTGCTCCTTTGGGCGAATCGGCGGCGTTTCTTCGGGCGTTGGCGCAATTTTTGCTGCAGCGACAAGCGTGAAAAAAACAGTGCGGAGGTGAGTGAGATGGTCAAGGCGACTTTTCTCGGACATGCTTGCGTGCTCGTTTCCGATGGGACGCACTCCGTTGTCATTGACCCTTTTTTGACGGGCAACCCGAAGGCGGCGGCGAAACCTGAGGACTTGACAGTTCATGCCGTCATCGTCACGCATGGGCACGGCGACCACTTGGGCGATGCCGTCGCCATCGCCAACCGCAACAATTGCCCCATCATCGCCGTCTTTGAGTTGGCGACTTACTGCCAACGCAAAGGCGCCAAGCAAGTGCACCCGATGCATATCGGTGGAAGTTACGCCTTTCCTTTCGGACGGGTGAAGTTCGTCCCTGCATGGCACGGCTCGGCGTTTGTGGAAGACGACGGGACGATTGTTTACACGGGCACGCCAGCGGGCGTTTTACTGTTCATGGGTGACCGAACCGTTTACCATGCGGGCGACACGGGCTTGTTCGGCGACATGGAGTTGATCGGGCGGCGGCATCCCATTGATTTGGCGTTTCTGCCCATCGGCGATAACTTCACGATGGGCATAGACGATGCGGTGGAAGCGGTGAAACTTTTGCGCCCCAAAGTTGTCGTCCCCATCCACTACGGCACTTTCCCTGTCATTGAGGTTGACCCTGACGAATTTGTGCGGAAGGTGCAAACGGAGTGTCCATCAGTAACGGTGCGGGTGTTGCAATCGGGGGAGTCATCGGAAGTTTGAGGGGCAACGGAGGGAGGAAAATGGGAAGGCGCGCCGCCAAAAGCGGCGCGCCTTTTCGTTGGCTACTTCTTCTTGGCTTTCTTGCCGCCAGCGGCTTTCTTGCCGCCCGCTGCCTTCTTCGCCATCTTTGGCACCCCCTTTGCGTCAGGAATGAACTCGCCGTCGGGAAACCCCCGAACCCGTCGGCGAGTTTCCTATGCGACCGCTAACACTTATAACACGCTTCTCCGCTCAAGTCAACATCAACGCACCCGACAGGTGAAGATGGGCGGGAAGTGGAAGTAGGTGATGGCGGCATCGTTATTGCCGACGAAACTTTTCGCCATCTCCACCGCTTCGCGCAATGATGATGCCGTCTCCACGCCCAACCGTTCGGCGACGCGTTTGTTCGCACCGACGAAAATCACCTTGCCCGCATAACGCGCACCGAGGCTGCCCCAATACCACATGTAGAACGGGTGGACGCCGTGATAGGCGTAATCACGGCGGTAGGCACGGATGTAGCGTTCGTCGGTGGCGAAGATGGCTTCAAAGCGCCGTTCCATCTCTTGCGGGTCACGGGTTTGCGGCAGGACGAACCGCCAGAAGTCCACATAACTTGGGTGATGTTGCTCGTGGAAGCGTTCGTAAAGCGGATGGGTGAAGATGAGGACGCCGCCTTGTCGCAAAAGCGGCTTGCCGATGGACATCAGGTGGAAAGTGTAGCCGAGGGTCAGGCAAAAGACCAAAATCGGGTTCATCAGGCTGTTGACATTGTAAGGGCAAAGGTAAGGGACGCCGCAAATCACGATGTCACTTTGCCCGTTGATTTCCACTTCCTGCTGCTCCGCCAACCGCTGCAAAGTCCGCTCGTGGACGCTTTCTACTTCGCCCGCGTAAATGCCGATGACGCCGTAAGGCGCTCGCATGCTTTGCCAGATGCGCCAGTTCAACTCAAAAGGCGAAAAGCGACAAGCGGTGCGGACGAGGTGAAACCAAATGCGATCCCACGCCGTCCAGTCGCTTTCCCGCTTTTGCAGGAAACTGAAAAGAGGCGGGAAGGTGTTGGTGTTTAGGACGGTCTCCACTTGGAAGTGGCGGACGCTTCGCTCAATCAAGCGCCCTTGCCGACAAACGACGCCGTGAAAAGGCGATCGGGGCGGGTCCATGTAAAACGAAGTCAGCAACATGTGGGCGTTATGGTGGTGGCGGAGTGTGGCGTAGTTGGTCAAGCCCGTCACGAGGGATTTGTGCCCGCCGTCCATAGCCGACAGGTTGATGTTGACATAGATGACCAAATCGCTCTCGGCGACGCGTCGGTTCAGCCAAACTTCTTCGCCCTGCTCCGTCTTGCCGAGAAAAGTCAAGCCACGCGGGTCTTCGGCGTCATGGCAATAGAGGCGAAGCGGGTAGAAAGTTTTCAAGATGCGGTCGCCCAACTGGTGGCGCAATTCGTCCGTCGTCATCTTTCGGTGCAAGCCGATGGCGGCAATCAAGTGGATGTCGTCCACGCCCTTTTCGGCGCACTTTTGCAAGATGCGCTCAATGATGCGTTGGCGGATGTCGGGTTGTTGCATGGGTGGCAAGGGCAAACTCAAATCGTCAAAGGCGATGGTCACTCGCATGCCCCGCCGAAGTTGCGCCGATAGCGGGTCGGCGTTGATGGGATTTTCCAGCGCCTGCTCAATGGCGGCATCTAAATCGGCGATGGGTTCAAGGGGCGGTGGCGGGTAGATGACCCGCGTCCCGACGGGCAAACTTTCCCACAGAAAACCTTCGCCACAATGCAGCAGGAACTTTTCCCGCTCGCTTTCCACGACGGTGACCAAATTCGCTCGCTCCATCGCAGTCACCATCATCCCATCACCGCCTTCCGTCGGACACTTTGCTCCATCCTTGACAGCGTTCGCATTCCTTTGCGGTTTGCTCATGCCAAATTGTAGCGTGGGCGAAAAACACTGACGGCAGTCAGAGTGGCAAGATGGGAGGCATTACGGTGCTGCGTCACGAAAGCGAGGTGGGAAAACTATGCGGCGGCTCATCGTCGGTTATGTGCGGGTCGTTTTGGCGGAAAGCGACGGAGTGCAAGAGTTGGAAGTGGCGACTTCCGACGGCGAAGTCGCCCGCGCCATCGCTTACCCCGAACTGACGGGTTCGGTGCGGGAAGGTGACACCGTGTTGCTGAATGTCGTCGCAGGAGAGTTGCGGTTGGGAACGGGCGGTTATCATTTCGTCGTCACCAACCTGACACGCCCTGAATGCGACACCACGCAAAGTGGGCATATCGTCAAACTCCGCTACACCCCGATGCAGGTCAATGTCAGCGCCGCCGAAGAGGAAGGAAGCCCACTGCGGCAGTTGCTGTTGCAGACGGAACACCTGAACAAACTGCCCGTCATCCTTTGCCCCCTGCACAGTTTTCTCGCCCCCGCTGCCGCTGGCGTCAAAGTCGTCAAGCCCAACGCCAAAGTCGCCTACATCATGACCGACAGTGCTGCCTTGCCCTTGCCCTTCAGCAAGTTGGTGCGGCAACTCAAGGAGGTTGGCTTGGTGGATGTGACGATCACTTGCGGGCAAGCCTTCGGCGGCGATGTGGAATGCGTCAACGCTTACACGGCGTTGCTGTGCGCAAAGGCGTTAGAAGCCGATGTTGCCATCATCGCTTCGGGACCTGGGCATGTGGGGACGGCGACACCGTTGGGTTTTTCGGGCGTGGAGATGGGTTGGCTCATTGATGTCGTTAACGATTTGAACGGCACAGCCATTTTTGCCCCCCGCATCAGTTTCGCCGACCCTCGCCCCCGCCATCGGGGCATCAGCCACCACACCGTCACCGTGTTAACGCGCCTTTGCCACACCCAAGCGACCGTCGTCTTTCCAAAACTTGCCGACGAAAAGCAAGCGGCGGTGCTGCGAAGCCAACTGGAACGCTCAGGCATTTGCGAACGCCATCGCATCGTCTGGCAGGACGGTGAGGCAGCCATCGCCCTTTTGCAGCGACGGGGCGTTTCGTTGGAAAGCATGGGGCGACATTACCCTGACGATCCCGCTCTCTTCCTTGCCCCCGCTGCCGCTGGGATGTGGGCGATGCAAAACGGGTGAGGCAGGTTGATGGTGATGGCGGGAAAAGTTTGCGTGAATGGGCAAATCCTTTCGGCGGAAGGGAATTGTTTGCGGGCGAACGATTTTGCCGTCCTTTACGGGGCGGCGCTGTTTGAGACTTTCCGAACTTGGCGGGGTCACTTTTTCGGTCTGGCGCATCACTGGCGGCGTTTGCGGGAAAGCGCCGCTTGGTTGGGTTGGGATCAAAAGTTGCCATCGGATGAAACGCTGACGGAGTGGGTGCAACAAACGCTCGCTGCCAATCGCTCCGAAGCGCCCAAAAACGATTGGCGCCTTCGCGTCACCGTCTCGCCGGGCGTCGTGGATTGGCGAAAGGGTTGGTGGGAATGGGGTGAAGGTGAACCGACCATCTTCATCACCGCCACGCCGTTACCCTCGGATTTTGATGCTCGCCTTGAAGCGGGTTGGCGGGCTGTCATCGCTCCTTGGCGGCGACCGAAGGAGTTTCCCCTTTGGCAAATCAAATCCGCCAACTACTTGGCAAACCTTTTGGCGCGCCGATATGCCCACCAACGAGGGGCGCAAGAAGCGATTTGGCTCAACACCGACGGCAACCTGACGGAAGGGACGAACAGCAATTTGTTTCTGGTCGTGGACGGACGCCTTTGGACAGCACCCGTTGGCGAGGGGTTGTTGGCGGGAGTGGCTCGCCGTTTCGTCTTTGACCTTGCGACCCAGATGGGGTTGTCCGTGCGGGAAGAACCGCTGCCCTTGACAAGTTTGGAGCGGGCGCGGGAAGCGTTTGTCACCAACGCCGTCATCGGCGTCGTGCCCCTTTTGCAAATAGAGGGTCGGCAGTTGGCGGAGACGGTGATGGGGCAGATGTTGCGGGGAGAATTTTTGCGGCGCGCCTTTGGGATGCTTTAGCGGAGGGCTGGCGTCAGTTCGGCAGGTTTCTCCCGAATTTCGGCGACGCTGCGTTGCACCTCCACGATTTGGAAGGCTTCTATCAAATCGCCTTTCTCAAAGGCGGAGAAGTTTTCCAATCCGACGCCACATTCCATGCCTTCCAAGATTTCCTCGCGGTCTTCCGCAAAGTGGCGCAGAGAGATGATGCGGGTCGTGGCGATGACTTGTCCGTTGCGGATGACGCGGCACGAAGCGCCCCGCACCAAACGCCCCCGCTGGACGAAACAACCAGCGACAATCCCTATGCGGGTTCGGAAAGTCTCCCGCACTTCGGCGACCCCCAAGGTTTCTTCCCGTCGGATGGGCTCCAACATCCCGACGATCGCCCGCTTGACATCTTCCAGCAGGTCATAGATGATGCGATAGAGACGGACATCTACGGGCTCATGCTGAAGGGCGCGCCGCCCTGACGGATCAACACGGACATTGAAGCCCAAGATGACGGCGTTGGACGCCGCCGCCAACATGACATCGTTTTCGGAGACATCGCCGACGCCCTTGTGGATGATGCGCAAGGAGACTTCAGGATGCTCCATGCGGCTGAGGGAATAGGTGATGGCATCTAGCGAACCTTGCACATCGGCTTTGACGATGAGGTTGAGTTCCTTGACCTTTCCCGCTTGCATTTGGGCGAAGAAATCTTCCAAAGTGATGCGGCGGGTAGGTTGAAGGGCACGCTGGCGGGCTTCTTCTTGGCGTTGTTCGGCGATCTCTTTGGCGATGCGCCCATCGGCGACGACTTCCAATCGGTCACCCGCTTGCGGCAAGTCTTCCAAGCCCAAGATACTGACGGGCGTGGACGGTCCCGCTTCTTTCAGCGCTTCGCCGCGCCAGTTGGTCATCAAACGGATGCGCCCGTAAGTCGTCCCCGCAACGACCCAATCACCTTGCCGCAGCGTGCCTTCCTTGACGATGACGGTGACCATCGGTCCGCGTTTGGGGTCTAATTTGGCTTCCAAGATGTAGCCCCAAGCAGGGGCGGTAGGGTCGGCTTTCAATTCCCTCATTTCGGCGACAAGCAGAATCATCTCCAGCAAATCGTTGATGCCTTCGCCTTTGAGGGCAGAGATGTTGACGCAAACGGTGTCACCGCCCCACTCTTCGGGGATAAGCCCGTGTTCCGCCAATTGGGCTTTCACGCGGTCGGGGTTAGCATCGGGGCGGTCAATCTTGTTGATGGCGACGATGATGGGCACTCCTGCGGCTTGGGCGTGGTTGATCGCTTCAATGGTCTGAGGCATCACGCCGTCATCGGCAGCGACGACCAAGACAACGATGTCGGTGACCATCGCGCCCCTCGCCCGCAAAGCGGTGAAGGCTTCATGACCCGGCGTGTCAATGAAGACGATGCGCCGACCGTCCCATTCCACCTCGTAAGCGCCGATGTGTTGGGTGATTTGCCCATACTCTTGGGCGGCGATGTTGGTCTTGCGAATGGTGTCCAGCAGGGTTGTCTTGCCGTGATCCACATGCCCCATCACCGTCACGACAGGGGGACGAGGTTGAAGGTGAAGGGACAGGACGGTTTCTGGAGGGGCAACAGGTTCCACCGTCGTCTCCTCTTCTTCCGCTTCTTCTGTCACGGTTTCTGTCACCGTTTCTTGGTCCGTTGGCAACTCTGTCGTGGCAGCGGCACCGTCGGTGGGGGCTGTCGGGGTAGGTGGCGAAGTTGTCTCAACGGCTTTTTTCGCTTCTTCCAAAGCGAACTCATAACCCAATTCCCGAACGAGGCGGATGACCGTCTCCAATTCAATGGGTTGGTGAGGGGCGACGACGATGCCCCGACTCATCAGGAGACGCATCAGCGTGCCCAAGTCCATCGCCAAGCGTTGGGCTAAGTCGCTGGCAGGTAAAGGGCGAGGCGGTAAGGTAACCGTTTTCTTTGCCCCTTCTGCTTGGCTTATCTGTTTGCCTTGCTGTTGCTCTCGGACTAACTCCCGCACGACTTGGGCAGTCGCCTCGTCAATGGTGCTGGAATGGCTTTTGACTTCCACGCCCAGTTCCCGCAAAATCGCTATGAGTTGTGCATTGGGCACGCCCAGTTCACGGGCTAAGTCGTAAACGCGCACACGAGTCAAGCGACCTCACCCCTCTTTTTGAGACGGCTCATGCCAATCGTTTTGAGTCGCCAGTCAGCCAAAGGGCGTAAGGTGACAACTGACGCATCAAAGCGGCAGGTTCAGGCACGGGACGACGCAACGCCTGCGCCCAAACCCGCCGCTTGAAGGCGGCGATCAAACAATCCATCGTCGGACAGACATACGCCCCGCGCCCGCCAAGGGTCTGTCGTTCGTCCACCACGACCTGTCCCTCTTTCAACGCCCCCACCCGCAGCAATTGCGCCTTCGGGAAGAGTCGGCGACAACCGAGACAAAGGCGCTCTTTAGTTTGCCCCTTGCGGCGCTTCCTGTCCTGCCTCATCCCCTATCCCTTCCGATGATGCTCCTTCGGTGCTTTGAAGTTGCGCTTCCGAAGCAGTTTGGACAGTCACCGCTTCTGCCGTCCCTTCCGATGGGGCGATCGCCTCAGGCGCCAGTTCCGCCGTCGTTTCCTGAGGGGCGACGGGTTCAGGGCTTTTCGGTTCTTCGGGCGGGATGACCCGACCCAATCGTTCTGGCGTGCGGATGTCAATGCGCCAACCCGTCAGCCGCGCCGCCAAACTGACATTGCGCCCTTGTCGCCCGATAGCCAACGACAGTTGGTCTTCCGAGACGATGGCTGTCGCCGTCCGCTCGTCAAAGTTCATGATGATGGCTTCCACCCTGGCGGGATTGAGGGATCGGATGAGGAAGTCCGCTTCATCTTCGCTCCAAGGGATGATGTCCACCCGCTCGTTGCGCAACTCTTGGATGATGGCGTTGATGCGTTTGCCTTGTTGACCGATGCAAGCGCCAGCGGCGTCAATCGTCGGGTCTTTAGCGACGACGGCGACTTTGGAACGATAACCAGGGTCACGCACCAACGCCTTGATTTCCACCTCGCCTTTGGCAATTTCGGGCACATGCAATTCTAACAACTTGCGCAGCAATTCTTTGTGGGTGCGGGAGACGAGGACGATTGGCTCCGTGGAACCCGTCGGCTCCCGCACTTCGTAAATGTAAACGCGCACTTGCTCGCCCTTTTGCAAGTTCTCCGTCGGCACTTGCTCCCGCTTGGGCAAAAGGGCTTCACCTTTGTCTATGGCGAGGTAGATGTTGCCCGCCGCATCCTTGCGGATGACTTGCCCCGTGATGACCGTGCCCACCTTGTCCTTGTAGATGGCGTAAACCCGCTGTTGCTCCAGTTCGCGGATTCGTTCCAACATCCGTTGCCGTGCCAATTGCATGGCGGAACGGGTGAATTCGTGCAACGGCAAATCCACCCGCACCCGATCACCGACTTTCGCATCAGGGTTGATTTTCCTCGCCTCTTCCACGCTGATTTCCAAGTGCGGATTGGTCGGCTGCTCCACGACCGTCTTTTCCAACGCCAGTTTCAAAATGCGGGCGTCCAAATCCAACACGGCAGCGATGCGCGGGCGCATCCGCTTGCGCTGCTGCTTCCCCAAGTCGCGCATGAACTGCTTCTCATACGCCAAGCGGACGCCATCGCACATCGCCGACAAAACTTCCTCTATGGGCAACCCTTTCTCTTTGGCGATTTGTTGCACCAATGCCACCAAGTCCACATTCATGCCCTTGCACCTCGCAAAGGACGACAGGCAAAAGAAAAAGTGGGCGCTTCCCGCTCACCCACTCAGCAAACGACACCGCAACAAGCCGCTTTTAGTTTAACCCCGTCCCTCGCCGATGGAAAGGCATCCCTTTGCCCTCCCCTTGCGTCACAATCTTTGGCAGCCTCAATCATATGAAAAGGAGGGCAGAGACGATGGGTGATGAGCGTGGAGCGGAACGGCAGCCGACGACTGCCTCCCGCCGTGCCTTTTTGCGCACCGTCGGGTTGACAGGGCTTGGTGCCCTCGCTGCCCAATGGAAACCCAGCCCCACTTACGCCCTTGCGGGCGGACCGCAAGTCGTCGGCGCTAACAGCCGCATCGGCATCGGCATCATCGGTTGTGGCAGTCAAGGTAACGCTCACATCCGCACCATCCAACGCCTTCAACAGGAAGGCGAGAACATCGCTATCGTCGCCGTCTGCGATGTCTATCAAAAGCGCTTGGACGCCGCCGTCCAGCGCACCAACGCCAAACCTTACCGCGACTATCGCGAACTCCTTCACGACCCCAATGTGGACGCCGTTTTCATCGTCACCCCCGAACATTGGCACGCTCAAATGGCGATAGATGCGATGAATGCCGGCAAAGCGGTTTACCTTGAAAAGCCGATGACCCGCTACTTGGACGAAGCCAAAGCGGTTTACGAGACAGCGATGCGCACCAAAGCGGTCATCCAAATCGGCTCGCAATGGACTTCCGAACCCCGTTGGCGGCAGGTGGGCGAACTTGTCCAACAAGGCAAACTTGGCAAAGTCGTCTGGGCGCAAACGAGTTACTGCCGCAACTCCAAAGAAGGCGAATGGAACTATCCCATTGACCCTGATGCCAAACCCGGCGTCAACTTGGATTGGGAGATGTTCCTCGGTCCCGCCCCCAAGCGCCCGTGGGACCCCGAACGCTTCTTCCGCTGGAAAAAGTTTTGGGACTACACGGGCGGCATCGTCACCAACCTTTTCCCCCATGTGCTCCACCAAATCTTCCTCGTCGTCGGCGCTGAATTTCCCACCCGCGTCGTCGCCGCTGGCGGGACTTTCGTCCACAAAGACCGTGAAATCCCTGACACCTTCCACTTGATGGCGGAATTTCCCAGCGGTTGGGTGCTCGTCGTCGTCGGTTCCACCGCCAACGAACGGGGCTTGGAAGTGTTGGTGCGCGGGCACAAAGCCAACTTGTTCCTCTCTGGCAGCGAATTCGTCCTCCAACCCGAACGCGTCTATGCCGACGAAGTGGAGCCGATGCGAATCCCCGCCCCTGCCTTGCCCAACCCGCTTCTGGCGCACCACAAAAACTTCTTTGACCACCTTCGCGACCGCACCAAGCCCCTCAACTGCCCCATTGATGTCGGCTACAAGGTCATGGTCACCCTCGCCCTCGCCGAATTGTCCTACCGACAAGGCAAGATGATGCACTTTGACCCGATCCGACAAATCGTCAAGGCGTAAGGTAGTGTGCGTCGTGGTTGATAGCCATTCCGTCGTGGCTGGTAGCCACTCCAACAATGAGCAACCCGACGTCCCTTCACCTTCGTTGAAAAGCCGACGCTCCGCCCAACCTTCTGTTGGAGCGGCTATTAGCCGCGAAAAATGGCAATGCGAGAATAGCAATGTCCGCTACAACGAACAGCGGTTATTCAGGGCGTGATTTCCCGACCGCCCTCGGGCGTAAGGGATGGGAGCAATTCAACGCGAGCGCCATCGGAAGCGTGGACGACAAAAAGCGTCGGGTTGGGCGCTTCGGCGCCCAATTGTGCCCGATAGCGCTCAGGCACTTCCGCCAACACTCGTTCCACTGCCTCCGCCCGCACCATTGCGATGCAGGCGCCACCGAACCCAGCGCCCGTCAGCCGCGCTCCCAACACGCCGTCCACGCTCATCAATGCCCGCACCATTGCGTCCAACTCAGGGCAACTCACCTCGTAATCGTCCCGCAGGGATGCATGAGACGCCAACAGCAACGCTCCCGCCCGATGCAAATCGCCCTCCCGCAACGCCTGCGCAAAGGCGCGGACGCGGTTGTTTTCCGCCGTCACATGGCGCGCCCTCCGACGAAGCGGGTCAGGCAGTTGCTCAAACAAGGCTTCCACCTCATCGTTGTCCACATCCCGCAAACTTTGAATGGGTCGCCCCAATAACTCCCGCAGCAATCGCACTGCTTCCTCGCATTCTTGCCGCCGACGATTGTATTCCGACGCTGCCAGCGCCCTCGGCTTCCCTGTGTCGGCGACGATAAAAGCGATGCCTTCAGGCAAAGGGACATGCTCGTAACTCAAGTCGCGACAATCCAGCAACAAAGCGTGTTGGCGTTTGCCCAAAGTCGCCGCCATCTGATCCATGATCCCGCACCGAACGCCGACAAATTCGTTTTCCGCCCGCTGACACCACAACGCCAAAACCACTGGCTCTGCCCGAACGGCGTTCAATTTCAACAGCGCCATCGCAAAAGCAACTTCCAACGCCGCCGACGAACTCAGCCCCGCCCCGATAGGGATGTCGCTGGTGATGACCGCCTCTATGCCCTGCAAGGGCAACCGCATTTGCGTCGCCATCCACGCAACCCCACGCGGGTAGTTGCGCCAACCGCCTTTCTCATCGCGCTCAATGGCGTCCAGCGAAAATTCGTCCGTTTCGTTGAAATCAACGGCAACGATGCGGACGATGCGGTCATCCCGCCGCCGTGCCGCCACCGCCAACACGCGGTCAATGGCGATGGGCATGACAAAACCGTCGTTGTAGTCCGTGTGCTCGCCGATCAAATTGACCCGTCCCGGCGCGATGGCGATGCTTTCTGGCATCGCCCCGAACAATTCACGAAATTTCGTGATTGCCCGCTCCCTTGCGTCCATGCCCCTCGGTTGCACCGTCATCGCCCATTCCCCTCTGTCGCAGTGTCCCTTCGTCGTGGCTAATAGCCACTCCAATAGCCACTCGCTATTCGCTACTCGCCCTCGTTCCTCGTCGTGGCTGATAGTCACTCCAACATTTGCCGTCCGCTATTCGCTATTCGCCATTCGCTACTCGCTGCCGTTCATTCGCTATTCGCCGACCAAATAGTAAAGTGTGCCCGAAAGGAGTGAAAGGCGGGAAGCGTCGCCGACGGTTTTCGTCGGGTAGCCGTTAGCATCCAACGCCGTCACCTGTAGCGATTTTGCGTCGGGACGACGGAAGGCGATGCGCCCGACGGCATCCCGCACCAGCAACGGCGACCCGCCCAAACTCACGATTTGCAACAAGCCATCTTGAAGTTTCGTCTGCCAACCGTTGTTGCTCTCTTCCGTTACCACTTGCACCAACATCCGTCGGGAAACGCGCAAGGGCAAATCGTCCAACGCCACGACAAGCACCGACGCATACTCGGCATCCACCTCAAGGGCGACATCAGCCAACTCTATGCGCCCCGCTCGCTTCAAAAACCCGACCGCCCCTTGCGCCTTTGGCGCATTGATGGTGACGACACCCCGTCCGTAATCCCAAGTCAACTCCTCCGTTACGCTCCGAACTTTTTGCCCGTTGCGGTCAATGAACCGCGACAAGTTGGCGATTTCCGAATTGCTCCCATGTTCGCTGATGTTGAGCGTTACCCGCCCGACAAAAAACGCCAGCGGGTCTATCGCCTCAAGGCGTTCCGCTTTCACCTTGCCCCCTTCAGGGATGTCTTTTGCCCTCAATTCGTCCAAGTTCATCGGCGCCCTAACGGGCACACCTTTGAGCGCAAACAAGTCGGCGAGTTTCGCTTCCACCCGCACGACTTCCGGCGCTGTCTTGACCAATCCTTTGCGATACAGCAAAGCACAAGCAGGAAATTGCCCCATCACCGTCGGCGTCTGGATGGCGAACTTGCTAAGTGTCCGCTGCCAAAACGG
>Ga0079996_118626_pt2 | contig 15498 bp, 16 predicted proteins | sample PerSpoAPS_AMetaG_FD_69199 | JGI IMG/M metagenome (GOLD analysis project Ga0079996, IMG submission 69199) | Thermal spring microbial communities from Yellowstone National Park, Wyoming, USA - Perpetual Spouter A (PS_A) MetaG (SPADES assembly)... | ecosystem: Environmental > Aquatic > Thermal... | reverse complement strand
CCCCCGGGGGGCCGAGCCCGAGGAAGCGCAGGATGTCGTCGATGGACGAGTTGGCGGTGTTCAGCGCCCACCCCACCCGCCCCAGGACGTCGTCCACCACCCCTTTGCCCTCCAGGAACCCCTCCGAGAGCCCCACCACCCGGAAGCCCTCGGGATCGTAGACGGGCGTGGTGATGATGGGCAGGGACGGCGTGATGTAGAAGGGCGGCAGGGGCTCGCGCCCCGGCGGGACGAAGGGCGTCGGCGTGGCCGTGGGCGTGGGCGTGGGGAGCGGGATCCAGTTCGGCGTGGGCGTCGGCGTGCGGGTGGCGTAGGGCGTGGGCGTGGGCTGCGGCTGCGACAGCAGCGCCCCCGCCGCGTTGACCCGCCCGCCGCTCCAGTAGGTCCCGGTCCCCGGGATCGAGTCCGAGGTCCCCGTGATCAGGGCGGCGCAGGAATCCGGGCCGCCGCAGCGGCCGGCGGCCCGGGCCAGGGCGACCACGGCCGCCACCATCGGGGCGGCCATGGAGGTCCCGTCCATCACCTCGTAGCCCGGGTAGTAGCCGCTGCTCACCAGCGTCCCCGAGTAGGCCATCGTGGAGAGGATGTCGACCCCGGGGGCGGCCACGTCGACCCAGGAGCCGTAGTTGCTCCAGTAAGCCTTGCGGTCCTGGGCGTCGACGGCGGCCACGGCCAGGTCGCAGTAGTAGGCTGGGTAGAAGGGGGCCGTGGAGCCGCTGTTGCCCGCGGCGCAGACGGTGACCGCCCCATGGGAGCGGGCGTAGGCGATGGCGTCCCGCAGGGCCTGGGAGTCGCTAGAGCCCCCGAGGCTCAGGTTGATGACGTGGGCTCCCTGGTCGGCGGCCCAGGCGATGCCGCTGGCCACATTGGCGTAGGTCCCGGAGGCCTGGGCGTTGAGGACCTTCCCCACGATCAACGCGGCCTCCGCCGCCCCGCCCGCGATGCCCTTGCCGTTGTCGATCGTGGCGGCGATGATGCCCGCCACGTGGGTCCCATGGCCGTGGTCGTCATCGGCGTCCGAGTCGCCGTTGACGAAGTCGTATTCGGCCACGGGCGCGGGCAGATCCTCATGCCCCTTGGCGATCCCCGTGTCCAGCACCGCCACTTTGATCCCCGCGCCGCGCTGCTGGGCCCAGACTTCTGTGAGCAGGATCTTGGCCGCCCACCACTGGGTCTTGGGGCCGCGGCGGGTGTCCAGGAAGCCCAGGAACCCCGGATCGTTGGGGTAGGCGGCCCGCACCTCGGCGTCGGGCTCATGGGGGAGGCCCGCCGCAGAGAGCTCGGACTCGCTGGCGTAGCACAGCAGCCACCCCGGCAGCCGCAGCGGGACGCATGGGATCCCCGCGGCCGCCGCCTGCTCGGGGGAGGCCTTCACCAGCCACCGCCCGGGCCCTTCCTGGGCCCGCGCGGGGATGGCCCGGGCGGAGAGCAGGATGGCGATCAAAAGAAGGCGGATCAGCTTTTGACCCATCCCAGCGTCCTCAGCGTCCACTCGAAGAGCTTCCACATCAGAAGCCCCGTGTAGACCACTGTGAGCGGGATGATGAGCATGTGCCCCAGGGCGTAGCCCACCAGCTCGAAGCCGATCTGCACTGGCTCGGGCGGCATGTCGGGGAAGACCGCTGGCTGGTCGATGGCGTCCCGGAACCCCTCCCAGGCGGACCGCAACATGGCGGACACGCCGTTGACCACGATGAGGAAGCCCTTGCGCAATATCTCGAAGACCAGCTCGAAGAGGCGCTGCAGCAGCTTGAGCGTGTAGTCGCTCACCCCGATCCAGTCCAAGACTGGCTGCAGGATCCCCCACAGCCAGTCGAGGGCCTTCTGCAGGAAGGGGCGGATCGTGGTCCGCCATATTGAGTCCAAGAGGATGCGGAGGTAGTCGATCAGGCCCTGCCAGCCCCGCTCCTGCACCGCCTCCTTGATGTTGGTGAGGATCTGGGAGATCGGCAGGTAGACGCTGGTCATGAATTGATACCAGCCCGCGTTGTAGAGATACGTGATCCGGCACACCGCGGGGAGGATCGCGCTGTCCCAGATCTTGCTGGCCAGCCAGGGTAGGAACTGGACGGCCTGGTCGACCAGGTTCCCCGATGGGGGCGGCAGGTTGTAGGGCCGCGCCCCGGCGCAGGCGGGGACCGGCGGGGCGATGGTGTCCTCCTCGGCGCAGATCTCGAAGACCGCCACCGTCCCCCCTTCCGCCCGCAGGCGCAGCGTGAGGTAGGTCTGCCCCACGTCGAAGTTCGCCACGAGCTGGTAGTAGTTCTCACCCGCCACGTTCACGCTGGCCAGGGTCTTCCAGTAGCCCTCGGCCAGCTTCTTCTCCAGGTGCAGCTTCGGCGAGCCGGAGAGGGCCTTGGCCAGGACGCGGACCGGGTAGGTCCCGTAGATCTCCTGCCCGGCCGGCCCTTCGTGGGAGGCCACCCCGGAGCCCGAGGTCCCGGGCGAGCCGGAGGGCTCCTCCCAGGGCGGGCTCTCGTCGGGCGGCAGCACCCGGGTCACCGTCTTCTGGATCCACCCGCCATCCCCCAGGCGGACGGTGCCCAGGTCAGTGAACATCACGTCGCCTCCGCCCGCCGTCCAGCCCGCCTCCCGGGGGGCCGGGCACATCCCGGGCGGCGGGATCTCCTCGTCCCCGCCGCCGCCCGCGAAGGCCAGGCAGAGGGAGTAGACCCGCAGCGCCGTCCCCGTGGGGCGCAGGTAGATCACCCCCACGCCGTCCATCACGGCGTAGCCGATGAGCCCCTCCGTCCCCGAGACCACGATGGAGGCGGTGAGCATCTGGCGGGAGCGGATGTTGCTGAAGGAGACGGCCGTTCGGCTCCAGACCTCCAGCCCGGCCACGCCGCCCACCGGCTCCACGTCCAGCCGCACCGTCCAGGTGTAGGGGCCGATGGGCGCGCGGAACTCCGTGAAGTAGGGGACGTTCGCCCGCAGCGTCCCGGGGAGGTAGACGCGCTCGCTGTCGACGTCGCTGTCGACGAAGCGCTGGCACGTCCCGTAGCGGCACGAGCCGCCCGTGGGGGTCTTGGAGAAGATCTCCCCCACGCTGGGGAAGAGCTCCCGATCCAGCTGCAGCCAGATCGCGTTGGCACCCTCTTGGACGTAGCCGATCTGGCAGCCCTCCGAGACCGTCTGGCCCCGGAGGGAGGCGTCGGCCCTGACGTTGACCAGCTGGATCAGGGCCAGGGTGGAGGAGACGACGACCTTGTTGCTGTCCACCAGCGTCACCGTCCCCGAGATGGGAGCGAACACCGGGTCGCCGGGGACGGCGGCCCAGCCGGCCACGCCGGAGGTGTTAACCCCCAGCTCCCCGGTGATGACAGGGCGGGTGTGCAGCGGGATCTGCTCGTCGCACTGGGGGTCCTTGGTGAGGATGGTCCGCAGGTTGTAGGAGGCGAGGTCCGACCCGGAGACCGATACCGGGACGTTCTGGTATGGGTTGGCGACGCGCCCCACGGGGCAGCCGCCGCGGACGGTGGCGGAGATCTCCAATCCGTCGCGGATGCGGATGTTGTAGAACTGGAACAGCCCGTAGGGGGTCTGCACCCACAACTGATTGTTGACGCGGTCGGCCCGGCTCACCGTCCCGGAGGCGGGCGCGTAGAGGACGTCGGGGCTGCTGGCGTAGAGGATGGTCCCGGTCCCCGAGCTCACCACGGGGGCCAGGGAGGCCTTAAAGAGCGCGGGCTGCATCCCCAATAGATACTGGCACGAGGCGGGATCCTCGTAGCACTTGCGCGGCGACTGGCCCTGCCCGTAGGCCTTGAGGTAGGCAAAGGTATTCACGTTGCGGGTGTAGAAGGCGAAGTAGATCCCGAAGGGGACCTGGACGTGGTTCGTGGTGCATGAGGGCCGGTCGCAGCCATGTTGGTTCCCTCGGACGGGCAGGGCCAGGACCAGGCTGCGGGAGGTGGGGGTGATGCCGATGTAGGCCGCGACGTGAACCCACTCGCTTCCCAGATCGCTGCGGAAAGCTGTCTGGTGGGGGTGATAAGTATTAATGCACGCTACCCACCCATACTCTCCTCCGATGGGGAAAAACGTGTCCCCGCCTTGGACGGTGAGGGGGAGGATCGGGCTGTTGGCGCACTCTGGTTGCCCATCCCCGTTCGTGATCTCCGACACCTCCCAACCGAACACGAACGCGGTGGGGGTGATGGGAAACCGCAGGTAGAGGTAGAGCAGGAACTGCGTGCTGCGAAACCCATCCCCGGGTGCCCACGGGTCGTAAGGAGAGGTGTCGATGCGCAGGGTGGTGAGGGAGCCCGCCACCACCTTGCCGTTGAGCAGGCGCTCGTCCAGCGTGTCGGGATACCAGCACGGCTTGGTGCGCCCGCCGAAGTTGCGCGCGACGCAGTCTATAGGCTCGTAGCCGTAGTAGTCCACGATCTCCCCCGCCTCCGCCTCCCCGGTTAGGAGGAGGTGGAGGGCGATCCAGAGGAGGGCGAGGGCCAGGATCCGCAGGGCGCGCATGCGCATGGGTCCCCCCGGAGAGGGCGGGGCGGGGTCGGAGGCCCGCGCCCCGCCGGGCCAGCCAGGCGTCAGATGGCGCTCCGGAACATCTCGGCCACCTTGCGGACCAGGGCGAACCCCAGCCCCAGGCCCGCCGAGACGGCGATGACCGGGGCCAGCCACTGCACCACCTGGCTGGCGTAGGAGAAGATGGAGTCGAGCGGGATCGTGATGGACATCGCATCACCTCCTCGGGATGGATTTCGAGAACGGGCCTTGCGGCCCGGTTCCCGCTACCGCATCGCCCCCACCAGGACGTCGATGGCCTCGATGAAGACCATCAGCCCGATGGCGGCGGCCATGGATGCCGCGACGAACTCGCCGATGATGCGGATCGCCTCAGACATCGCCCCTCCTGGCCCCCGGTCGGGTGATCAGGGAAAGCAGCGCGGAGATCCCGAGCCCTCCCAGCCCCAAGGCCACCGAGGCGATCAGGAAAGCGATGAGGGCGGCGAGATAGATCGAGACGAGGGAAGAGGTCAGCTCCTCCACTGCCGCCTCCACTCCGAGCGCACCGCAAGGTAGAGGGACGCCCAGATCGGGATGGCCAGAAACGACAGGAGGCCTGCGATCACGACGTCGCCCGTGGTGACCTCGCCGCGCCACACCAGCGTCGGAGTGGCCGTGGGAGTGGGGGCAGGCGTGGGCGTGCCCGTGGGCGTCGGCGACGGCGCGGCCGTCGGCGTCGCGGTGGGCTCCGGCGTCGCCGTGGCGGTGGCGGTGGCCGTGGGCGCGGGCGTCTCCGTCGGGGTCGGGATCGGCGTGGGCGTGGGCTCCTGGGCGAAGGCCGTCCCGACCGCCATCGCCGCAAGAAGAAGCAGAACCGCTAACAGGAGGGCTCGGCTCATCAGCCTAATCTTAAGACGACTCTCGCCTCCTATCAATAGCAAATAGATTTGATATTGATTGGCGCTGGGGTGTTCGGTTAAAATGTTCGGCGATGCGGCGCAGGGCGGACGGAGAGAAACTCCCACCGACGGCCTACCTCATCTGGCTGCTGATCGCAGTCCGCAAAGGCCGGGTATCCGCAACGGAGATCGGCCGGATGGTCGGCTTGACCCCCGCATCCGTGTATCTTCATCTGCGGAAACTCCAGGATCTCGGATACATCCGCAGAAAGAGGCGCGGTACGTGCTGGGTGAGGGCGGAATGGGAGGTGGACTACATACATCTTCAGAACTGGCTGCTCTCGGGGCGGTTGCGGCGTGCGCTGGCTTTGGTGTCGCGGCGCTCCGGCTCTCGCCCCGATGGAGGAGCGTAGCCGCCGATGCGGCCCTGGGCGCTTTCCTCGCCCTTGCGGCGGTCCTGTCTCTCATGCACCTCATGGGCCTTCGCCCATAAGGGGGCGCTGGCGGCCATCGCGGCCGGGGTGGCCCTGCGGCTGCTCTACCGCTTCTGGGGCGGGGGCGGCCTGGAGCACGACGAGCGGTTCACCTACATGGTGGCCGCCCTGCCCTGGGATCGCTTCGCTGAAGCGCTTCTGTATGACGTCCACCCGCCCCTTTACTACATCCTCGCCAAGCTCTTAAATCCTCACCTCGTCTCCTTGGCCTCCTCGGCGGCCGCGGCCTTCGGGATCTGGGCCCTGGCGGAGCGGATCCGCCCGGGCTCGGGGGACTGGGCCCTGGCGGCCTACATGCTCTGGCCCGCCATGGCCCAGGAGGGCTCCATGGCCCGCATGTATCCGCTGCTGCACGCCCTCGCGGCCTGGGCGCTGGCCCGGGACTCCGCGTTCCTGTGGGGCCTGGCGGCCTCGACGCATCATCTCGCCTGGCCTGCCGCGGGGGCCTGGTGGCTGCTGCGGTCCCGCAGGCCGGGGGCGCTGCTCACGATGCTGGCCGCGGGCGCGCCCGGCCTGGCCTTCCTGGCCGTTCAGGCCTCCCGCCCCCACTTCAGCGTGGAGAACCGCCACGGCATCTACGGCAGCCTGGCGCTCCTGCTCTTCCAGCTCGGGCCGGCGGTGGCGGGGCCGTTGCTGGGGGTGACGGTCGTGGGCGGGCCGGCTGCCCTGGCCGCGGCGGGGCTGTGGCTGTGGCGGCGGGAGCGGGGGCTCATCGGGATCGGCCTGGCCCCCGGCCTCTACGGCTGGACGGGGCACCTGATGCTGCCCCGCTACTGGGGGGCCTCGATGCCGATCCTCGCTGCGGCCTTCGGCGGCCTGATGCGGGAGGAGCGCCGCTTCGCGGCCTTCTTCGCCGCCCTGGCCGCCACCTCGCTGCTTGGGGGCCCCCTGCCCTTCCGGGAGCCGCCGCCGCTTCTGGAGGCCCGCTGCTACCTGATGATCTCCACCGACACGTGGATCAAGCTCGCGGATCCAAAGCGGGATCTTCTCTACCGCGAGTGGGACGTGGGGGCGGGCCTTCACCCGCGGACGGTGGCGGCCCTGGGGATCCCGCTGGCGGGCCGGGAGGAGGCCCTCCGGCGCGGCTGCCGGGCCGCATGGGTGGAGCCCTACGGGCCTTCCCCCGCCCTGCGGCGGATCGCGGCCTCGCTGATGGAAAACCCCGTCCCCCTTCACTGGGGCGGGGGAACGATCTGGATCGGGAACATCCGGAGGTCGCCATGACGGAGGAGATGGATCCGCTGGCCCCGCAGCGGGAGCAGGAGCGGGTGCACCTGGCCGTCGTCCTGGGCCGGGCCATCCTGGACCGGCTGACGGCCATGGGGATGGCCTACTACTACAAGCGACATGAGAAGGACTGGATGGAGACCCGGGTGCAGCGCATCCGGTTCAGCGACGTCTTCGTCGGCCCCCACGCGCTCTTCTACCGGGTCGATGTCCGGACGCTGCCCCGCTACGTGAAAGCCATGGACCTGGTGAAGGAGGAGGTGGCGCATGATCTTTCCCTCACCGTGCACCGCCGGGTGACGGTGGAGGAGAACGTGAGGTCGGGCCTCTGGATCGTGGTGCACCTGCGGGACGACTCGGGCCTTCCGCGGATGTATCCCTTCCAGCAGCTTCTGGCGGAGACCAAGCCCTCCGCCCGGCTCCCCTTCCCCATCGGGCGGACGGCCTCGGGCCCGCTGGTCCTGGACCTCTCGGACAACGCCACGCCCCACTGGCTGATCGGCGGCTCGACGGGAATGGGGAAGTCCACCTTCCTGCGGGCGGCTCTGGCGTATCTGCTGAAGTTCGCCAAGGTCCCCGTGGAGGTGAAGATCGTCGACCTGAAAAAGGTGGACTTCGCGGAGTGGGGCCGCATCCCGAACGTCGACGTGGTCACCGAGCTGGACGACGCGATGGACCTCATCCGCTGGGCGGCCGAGGAGATGGAGCGGCGCCTCAACATGATGAAGGGACGGGCGCGGGACATCGTGGCTTGGAACAAGGGGCGGAAGAACCCCATCCCATGGATCGTGATCGCCATCGACGAGCTGGCCACCCTCACCCTCGACGACGGCTTCAAGAGGGAGGCCCTCACGCTGCTGGCCCTCATCGCCCAGAAGGCCCGGGCCCCCGGGATTCACCTGGTGGCGGCCACGCAGCGGCCCAGCGTGGACGTGATCCCCGGGATCATCAAGGCCAACTTCCAGGCCCGCATCGCCTTCAGCACGGCCACCGAGGTGGACTCCCGGGTCATCATCGATACGGGGGAGGCAGCGCGGCTGTTCATCCCGGGGCGTTTGGTGGCCCGCTACAGCGACCAGACCGTCTTCGCCCAGGCCCCCTACATCGATGACGGGGACCTGGAGGAGATCATCAAGGACCTGCAGGCCAAATCGGAGCACACGCCACTTCATGTGGACCAGGAGGCCGTCCGCATCGCGGTGGAGCAGCTCGGGGGCCGGCTGGACGCGGCGCTCATCTACGAGGCCCTTGGGGGGCAGGTCTCATTGAGGGACGTGCAGGCGGCGGTGCGCCGGCTGGCCTACGCGGGCCAGGTGGAATACAGGGGGATGAAGTATCGCGTGCTCCGGAGGCCCTACCGCCTCCAGCGGCTTTCCCTGGATGGGGAGGAGGTCGCCGGAGCGGGGGCGCGGGAAGACGAGGAGGCGGCGGCCATCGCCGAGGCCGCCGAGGAGATCGACCTGGACATCCTCAACCCGCCCCTGTAGCCCCTACACCCCCTCCACCGCCTCCGCCATCCGGGCCTCGGAGGGATGGAGATACCTCGATGTGGTGGCGATGCTCCCGTGGCCCAGGAGGGCCGCCACGGTGGCCACGTCCACCCCTTTCTCCATGGCCCGGGTCGCGAAGGTGTGGCGCAGCACATGCGGCGTCACCCTGCCCGGGATCCCCGCCCGCCGCGCCAGCTCCGCCACCAGGCGCTGGACGTCCCGCGCCGTCATCGGCCCTCCCGCCCGGGACACGAAGAGGGCCTGGGTGGGGGCGTCTGGACGAACGGCCAGGTAGTCCCGCAGCGCCTGGCGGACGTCCGAGTTGAGGGGCACGCGGCGCGCCTTGTTGCCCTTGCCGCGCCGCACGCGCGCCCACCCCGATCGGGCACCGAGCTCGACGTCGTCAAGCTCCAGCGCCACGACCTCGCCCACGCGGAGCCCGGCGCGGGCCATCAGGGAGAGGATGGCCACGTTGCGCTTATGGATCCAGTCCTCCCCCTCCGCCGCCTTGAGCAGGCGGCCCAGGTCACGCGCCGAAAGCGCCTGCACCGGAGGCCTCTGCAGGCGCGGCCCCTTGACGCGCAGCGTTCGCCCCAGGCCGCGCGTGAGCCCCCTCAGCGCCGCCAGGCGGATGTGGATCGAGGAGGGCGAAAGGCGGCGCGCGGTCTGCAGGTGGGAGATGTAGTCGCGAACTTCAACCTCGGTGAGGAGCTCTGGATCAGGGCTCTCGCCGAAGGTCTGCCGATACCAGTCCGCGAACTCCGAGAGCGCCGCCGCGTAGCGCTCCCGCGTCCGCTCCGAGGCAAGCCCCGCGATGAAGGACTCCACGGCTTCATCCCAGCCCATTTCCGCGCCTCCAAAATCTTGTGCGACGCTCCTAAACCCCTCAAAACGGGGGCTTTTGGCCCAGAAACCGGGGGCTGAGCGTCGTCCAAGATGTATTGTGCGACATTCTTTCGCGACGCGCCAGCCCGCCGCGAAGCGGCTGGCCAAGGAGGGGATAAAACGAAGCAAGCCCCCGCGGCATTCTGGTCGCGGGGGCTTGTTTTCTGAGAATAGCGCGGATCAGGCAACGACGTCCTTCACCGCATCCTCGTCCCCCGCCTTCCACACCCGCCAGGCCAGGTCGGCCATGGCGAAGAGGGCGGCAGGGGAGAGGGCGCGGACTTTCCTCGTGAGCGGATGCTCGTCCCCCATGGCCTCCGCAACGTAGGCCCAGAGGAGAGGCGGCTCTTCGGGCGTGAAGGCCGCCTGGCGGAGGGTCTGGAGGACAGCATTGATCTCCTCTCGCGAGAACCCGGCCCGCCGCAATTCCTCGTAGCCCTCGTCGATGAGGACTACGAGCCAGCGGAGGAGTCGCTTGGCCGTGAGACCCAGCGACTCCCCCGCCTGGCGGTGACGGAGGAAGTCCAGGAGACGGGGATCGGCTTTGAAGAAGACGTTGTTGCTCATCGCTCACCGTCCCTCAAGCCAACCTGCGAGCCTGCAGTGAAGGCAAGAATGATCTGGGCGCAATGGTTCATGGCATGCGTTGTGCTGCTGTAGCGTAAATTCTTCCCACCACTTGATGTAGTCCTCAAACACCTCCCCATCGGTTTCTGGGTGGGCGCACCCTTTCCCCACCCAGAAGCCGACTTCGCTGGGTCGCTCTGGTGGCTGGTATTCGTGGTGGCGCAAACAGGTCCTCCCGGTCCACCGACCGGTCCCGCGATACTTGTATCCGAAATAGTTCATCTCCCGCCTCCCTCTTTTTAGGTTTCCTCACCCCGACATCCCGGCCACTGTAGGGAGGCAGGGGCCGGGATGTCGGGGTGGGAGATCAGGGTATGGGATCAAATCGCTCTGGCAACTCCACCACCTCGACCTGGATGTAGGCGTAATCTGGAACCGCCTCCCCGACCTCCGCGAGGCGGATCGGATGCTTTGGCAGCTCGCCTGGGCTTGCCCACAGGTCGGGTGAGGGGTAACAGGTTGCTGTGACCTGGTTGTGAGCGGCCAGAACCTTCACCTTAGTGTCTGGGTGTGCAATCACCCTCCCAAATGTGGGCAGCCAGAACCGGTCCCCAACCTTCACATGCCCCTGGGGAACAGTGCCAGCCACCCACCCGCAGAGCGTGCAGTGCAGACCCACAGAGGTCTGCACCCACTCTCCATGCCATACACTGCACTGGGGGCAACCGGCCCCAGTGCGAGGGACGCGCACCTCATTGCGGCCCAGCAGCTTGTTCACCACGTGGGCCGCAATGCGGGCGGGCATGCTCTCCGGTAAGGTTATGCCGCGCTCGCTAACCTCGACGACCCACTTGTTCACCCGCCACCACGGGCTGTTGGGGAAACGGTAGTGCACAACAAGAAGGAGAGCATTGTCCAGGCTGCTCGATACCTCCACGACACACCGTTTCCCCACGTGGATAGTCCTGTAAACCTTATCCCGAATCTGAGAGGTATCCGCCAGATGGATCGTCCCCATCTCACACCTCCCGCGCCATGTTTTCCCGAGGCTCCCCGCCCCGGCTCCCCGGCCCCTGCCTCCCTACAGGGGCCGGGATGTCGGGATGAGGGATTTCAGAAAACGGGATCACTTCTCCCACTCGTATCGCAGGTCCTCCAGCATCCGCCGCTGCGCCTCGCGGATTCGGCGCGCCTCATTGATCACCTCATCGGGGACCCCGAAAAAGCAATACCAAGTGATCTTCCCCTGGCTGGTGGTGAAGACCTCCATACATCCATCTCGCAGCCGGTGCCCGGGGTTCCAGTAGAGGCTGCGCTCCCCCGGCAACCGGAAACCCCATCCTTGTCGGATCAGTTCCAGAGCGCCCATCTCACACCTCCTGCTTGAAGAGGTTTTCCCAGGGGCTCCCTACCCCCTTTCTGACTCAAGTATACCACGGTCTACGGAAGTTGTCAAGTCCCCCGGAAAAGGGGGACGCCGGGGCCTTCGGGGAGTAGATCTCGTTCATCGTGCGGGCAACGCCAAGGCGCGGCGCAGGAGCCGCTTGAGGCGCGCCAAGAAGCCAGGGGGAGGGGGCGGGATCACCTCGCGGATCACCCCGCCCCAAAAGGAGGTCTCAAGGTATCCCAGTCGCGGAAGTTGCCCCGCATCATGCAGCCTCAGGACAAAAAGCGACAGCCAAAACCTGCGCTCCTCACCATCCGAACCCGAACGCGGCACCCATTCAATCACAAACCTCCAGCGTCTCCCGAGCTCCAGCTCCGTGTAAATGCACGCGTCGCACCACCAGCAGTAGAAGCGCAACCCGCCGAAGAGATTCGGATGCTTCCAGAACGCGGGATCCGGCCTCGGGCGGCTGCCGCAAACCGGGCAAACCAGGCGGTCCTGCAAAATGGCAAAATGAAAGGCTTTATAGCCATACAGCCAGAGGATCCTTTCACGTCGATCCATGTCAATTCGTGTCATGTCACGGCGCTCACAGCAAGGATGGCCTTCGCCAGGGCCTCCGCCATTGGAACCGGGACGGCATCTCCCAGCAACCGCCAGGCCACGGTGGATGTTTCGGCGGCCAGCCAGTGAAGGGGATGATCGTCGGGAAAGCCCTGAGCCCGGGCCGCTTCCCTGAAGGTCGGGAATCGGTAGCGCCCACCGCCGTCGTAGACGATGCATGTCCATCGGTGGTGGTAGGCCCGGGTGGAGACCGTCGGAAGGACATCGTTGGCGGTGACAATGGGGACGTTGAACTTGTGCCGCACCCAGTGCCGCAGCACCCGAGGCTCCACGGGCAGCGCCCCGTCCCCGTCGGCGATGTCCGCGAAGCGCGGGGCCACGGGAAGCGGCGTGGGATCGGGGATTGGGGCTGGCCCACCCACGATGAAGGCGTGGTCCCGCGACTGCGGGACCCAGGCGCTGGCGTTGAGTCGCAGTACGCGCGCGACGTAGCCCATCCCCCGTAGCCTGGACGCCACCACCTCCGCGGCCTCATCGGGCAGCGTCCCCACGTTCTCCACGATGACCCAGCGCGGACGCAGGGCCTCTACCCAACGGAGGGGCTCCAGAAGCAACAGGCCGTCCTCCGTCTCAAAGCCCATGGGGAGCCCCCGCCATTTCCTGCCCATCGACCACGGAGGACACGGCGGGGAGGCCCACAGCAGAAAAGGGCGTTCAGCGACCACTTGGAGCGGGTTAAGGTCCCGAACGTCAGCTTGGATCGCGGGGCCCACCGCCTCGCGGTAGACCTCGACCGCGCGGGCGTATTTGTCGATGCCCAGCAACGGCTCGAGGCCTGCGCGCTTGAGCTCGAGCCCCGCCCCGCCCGCGCCGCAGAAGAGGTCCACGAATCCACTCATCGCTTCTCCTCCTTCCCCCGCGCGGGCAGGGCCTTCCAGACCACCTCCGGCCGCCCGCGGCCCGAGGTCCGGGTCCGCCGCTCCACCAGCCCCTTCCCCGCCAGCCGGTGCAGCCGATCGTGGGCCGTTGTCACCGAAATCCCCACCGCGGAGGCGATGTCCCCCGCGGTGGCCCCGTCGGGGTAGGCCTGGAGGGCCTCGTAGACCTCCCGGAGCGCGTCTGGGAGGGCCTGGATCCAGTCGGACTCGAGATCCAGGCGGAAGTCATCGTCCCAGCGGACGACGAACTCCCCGCCCTGGAACTCCCGCCCCATCCCCTCCAGCCAGCGGTAGCGGGAGAACCGCCCTCCCGACATCACCACCACGGCGCTGGCGGAGGCGGTGACGCCCCGGGTCCCCAGCACCCCCTCGAAGGCGTCCTCCGCCTCCGCCTTCCGGACATGGTGGACGGCCAGGATGAGGACATTGGAGGAGAGGGCCATCTCCTCCAAGCGCCCCACCACCCCGGCCATGCGGCCGTAGTCGTTCCAGTCGAGCGGGCTCATGCAGCGCGCCAGGGTGTCGATGACCACCAAGCGCGCCTCCGCGCGGCGGATGAGGCCCTCCAGCCACTGCGCCCCCTCCGGGCGGTCCAGCGGCTGGGGCGGCTGGCCGAAGTAAATGAGCAGTTCAGCCGGGAGGCTTGGGGAGCCCATGATGCGGATCAGCCGCTCGGCCATCGGGGCCTTCCCGCCCTCCGCGGCGATGTAGATGACCGTCCCCTGCTCCAGCCGCTGGCGCAGGAAGACGCCGCCGCAGGCCACCGCCAGGGAGAGGTTCTGGGCCAGGATGGACTTCCCGATCTTCTCCTTCCCGGCCAGGATGGTCAGCCCAGCCTTCGGCAGAAGCCCCGGGATCAGCATCTCCGGCCGCCCGATCCTCCCCTCGATGTAATCAGCAGCCAGCTCGGCCCCCGACTGCAGGGAGAGGGCCCAGCGGTGGGCCGCCGCGTCCAGGAGGATCCGCCGCGCCCGCTCCATGCGGGAGGCGGCCGCCTCGGGCCGCCCGCCCGCATGGAGCTCCTTCGCGATCCCCACCACCTCCCGCAGGGCCGCGGCGCGGCCGTGGACCTCCCGCAGCTGGGCGACCATGGCGGGGAGGTTGACGGCCGGGACCGCCCGGGCCTGCAGCCCCATGAGATCGAGAAGCCCCAAGCCCTCCGGGAGATGGCGGCTCACCAGCTGCAGGTCCGGGACGCCGCCGGCAGATATGGCGGCCTGGATGGCCCGCAGGATCTGCCTGTGGCGCTCCAGCGAGAAGATCTCCTCGGGGATCCCCGGGGCGGCCCGGACGGCCGCCTCCGGGTCGAGCAGCAGCGCCGAGAGGATATCTTGTTCAAGCTCGAGATCGCGGACCTCCTCGGGGGAGAAGACCTCGACGGCCATGCCCGCCTCCTGATGCGCTATGCGGCCTCGGAGATCGAGGCGAGGTGCTCCCCGATCCGGCGGGCCACCTCCTCAGCGGCCTCGACGTCCGAGCACGTGAAGTGCCAGCTCCCCTTCTTCTGCTGCTGCTCCCGGATGAGGCCCTCCTGGAAGGCCTCCCGGATGACCTTCCCCGCGACGTAGGCCTCCCACGGGTCCATCACGATGACGGGACCGATCTGCTTCATGGCGCCTCCTCCTTCGGTGGCGGTAGGCCTTCATCTGGCAGGAGCGGGAGCAGTAGCGGCGCCGCCGCAGCCCGGCTACCTCCCGCCCGCACCACGCGCACTTCCTTTTGGGGCCCCCTCGCCGTCGGGCTGGACGTGTTGGACGTGTCCGTTGGCGCTGAAACGGGACGGAGCGAAGGAGATCTGCTCCGCCACCCGGTGGGCCAGGGCCCGGGCCGTCTGGTCGATGACGTCGTTGACGTCCTCGCCCATGGCCGCGTGCTGGATTCGTTTAGCTAAAGCCTCGATGCTGGCCACCCGGGCCTGCTCCAAGACGTCCCGCAGCCGGTGGCCGGGGTCCGCCGCCCAGTAGACGGCGATGCCAGCCAGGATCGCCACCGGGACGGCGGGCACGAAGTAGGCGTAGACGCCCAGCCACTCCGGGATCTCCGCCCCGCGGTTGAGGGCCCCGTCGAGGATCGTGTTAGCCGCGATGAAGAGGAAGTCCCCGGCGTAGAGGATCCAAGCCCACAGGCGCTGGAAGCCGGGGGCGGCCATGTAGTGGGCCACGATGGGGAGGGCCAGCGCGCCCCCCTCGGTGACGATCAGCGTCACCCAGGCCAGGGTGCGCAGCTCGGGCGGGAAGGTCCGCTGGAAGAGGCTCCAGTTGTGCAGGCCTGTGTAGACGATCCCGACGATGTAGATGGCCCCGAGGAGGAGCTTCCCCAGCGTCACCCATCCCGAGCGGTTGAGGGATGCCATCACGTCGCCCATCGTCTCGCGCTCCATCTTCTCCCTCCTGCGTGAGGTTTTGGATGCGTGACGATCTAATCGTCACGCGCGCTCGCGCTCCATCAGGCGCGCCGCCTCCGCGATGGCCTCGGGGTCGGCGGGGGGCGCGGCCCACTCGAAGCGCAGCGTCCCGCGCCCCACATGGAGCCAGGAGGCCCCCAGAAGGCCAGGCGGAACCCGGCCCCGGCGCGCCCTCATCG
>Ga0079996_112849_pt1 | contig 15647 bp, 19 predicted proteins | sample PerSpoAPS_AMetaG_FD_69199 | JGI IMG/M metagenome (GOLD analysis project Ga0079996, IMG submission 69199) | Thermal spring microbial communities from Yellowstone National Park, Wyoming, USA - Perpetual Spouter A (PS_A) MetaG (SPADES assembly)... | ecosystem: Environmental > Aquatic > Thermal... | reverse complement strand
CTCAAGTTCAGCATAAGGTAATAATGATTTTATAAAATCTACAAAATTCTGATCCATTTTAAGATCTCCAATCTTCTTTAATTTTAGGAATTCCTGTTTTAGGTAAAAACTTTTTCCTAACTTCTCCTTTTAATATTTTTTCTTCAAGTTTTATAATTCCTTCAAGTAATGCTTCCGGTTTTGGTGGACAGCCTGGAATGTAAACATCAACAGGAATTATTTGGTCTACACCATCAACAATACTATACATTCCCTTCCATGGACCACCACATATAGAACATTCTCCTGTTGCAATTACATATCTTGGCTCAGCCATTTGTTCATAAAGTACTTTTATTGGTCTAGCTAATTTTTGAGTTATTGGTCCAGAAATTATCATTAAATCACATTGCCTAGGAGTATTCCTTGGCAAAACACCAAATCTTTCAAAATCATAATTTGCTGCTCCAGGAACCATTAAATCTTCTATTGTACAGCATTTTATACCTAAAACTAAAAGCCATAAAGAATTCCTTCTACCCCATATTAGTAATTTATCTACAAAAGGTAAGTATCTTGGATTTACTATTTTTATTTTTAAATCTTGAAATAATTCAGTTATACCCATTTTAACAACCCCTTCTTAATAACATATCCTAAACCTAATAGAGCTATTAATGAAAAGAAAATTATTGAAAATATTCCTAACGTTCCTAAATTAACTGAAGTCAGAGACCAAATTATTATGAAAATTGCTAAAATATCAGTTATAAGGTAAGCTATACCATAAATGTAATACTGAACACTCATTCTAATATGTGCTTCGCCTATTAACTCTTCTCCACATTCATAAGTAGACAATTTTAATTCCGTTTTTTCTGTTACTGGTGCTAACTTATAATTAATTAAAATAGTAATAGCTACAAATAGTAAAGCTATTATTAAAGATAGCGCCAAGTAGGCAAATTCTAACATATATTAGGAAGGTATGCTGTCAGTTATATATTTTTAACTTATACCAACTTCTTTATTTATACACTTTTTTATACATTCAAAATAAATATTTGAATAAAGAAAACTAAAATAATGGAAAAATTAGAATATGATGTATTAATTGTTGGAGCTGGAGCTGCAGGATTAAGAGCTGCTATTGAAGCGGCTTCTTATAGTAAAAAACTTAGAATAGCTCTTATATCAAAGGTTTATCCTATGAGAAGCCATACTGTTTCAGCTGAAGGAGGAACAGCAGCTGTATTAAAGGAATATGATAGTTTTGATTTACATGCTTGGGATACAATAAAAGGAAGTGATTTTTTAGCAGATCAGGATGCTGTTGAATTATTTGTAAAATTAGCTCCAAAGGAAATAATTCAACTAGAACATTGGGGTTGTTTATGGAATAGAGATGAAAAAGGTAAAATAGACGTAAGAGCCTTTGGTGGAATGAGTGTTAAAAGAACAGTTTATGCCGCAGATAAGACAGGATTTTATATTTTACATACATTATTCCAACGTTCTTTATTATATGAAAATATAGAAAGATTTGATGAATGGTTTGTAACTTCTTTAATAATTGAAAATAACAGATTTTGTGGTTTAACAGCGATAAACATTAAGGATGGTAGTTTTAATTTGTTTAAAGGTAAATCTGTAATTATAGCTACAGGAGGAGCTGGACAAGTTTATGCTTTTACTACAAATGCAACAATAAATACAGGAGATGGTTATGCAATAGCTTACAGAGCTGGTATACCATTAAAAGATATGGAATTTGTTCAATTTCACCCAACAGGTATTCCAGGAAAAGGATTATTAATTACCGAGGCTGCGAGAGGAGAAGGAGGATATTTATTAAATAATGAATATGAAAGATTTATGAAAAGATATGCACCTGAAAAAATGGAATTAGCTGCAAGAGATATAGTTTCTAGAGCAATGTATTTTGAAATATTAAAAGGTAAAGGTTTTAAAGGTCCTTATGGAGATTACATTGGATTAGATATAAGACATTTAGGTAAAAAAGTAATCGAAGAAAAATTACCAACAGTAAAAGAAATGGCAGAAAAATTTGCAGGCGTAGATCCTTTACATGAGCTAATACCTGTTAGACCTGTTGTTCATTATTTCATGGGAGGAGTTCATGTAAATATAAATACAGAAGCACCTGTAGCTGGAGTATTTTCAGCAGGAGAGGCTGCTTGTGTAAGTATTAATGGAGCTAATAGACTAGGTTCAAATTCTTTATCAGAATGCTTAGTTTTTGGAGCTATAGCTGGAAGAAACGCTGCAATTTTTGCATCTGAACATGGTTTCTGCAACTTTCCTCAAGAACTAGTTTTAAAAGAAGAAAAAAGGATATTTGAGGGAATTTTGAAAAGAGAAAGAGGAATAAATCCAGCAGAAATAAAATATGAATTAAAACAAACTATGGATGAAAAAGTAGGAATAGTAAGAAATGAGGAAGGATTGAAGGAAGCATGTTCAAAAATAATGAAATTAAAAGAAAAATTTAAAAATGTTTCTGTTGAAGATAAAAGCAGTATTTATAATACAGATTTTATAAATATTCTAGAATTAGATTTTATGCTAGATGTAGCAGAATCAATTGCCTTTTCAGCACTATATAGAAAAGAATCAAGAGGTGCACATTACAGGTTAGATTATCCTAATAGGAATGACGAAAAATACTTAGCACATACATTAATTTATAAAACAGATGGAGAACCAAGAATAGAATATTTACCTGTAGTTATTACAAGATGGAAACCAGTTGAGAGAAAATATTAAAATGTCAGAAGCAAAAATTATCGTAAAAAGATTTGATCCAAAAACAAGCAGATTTTACAATAAAGAATACAAAGTACCTTATAAAAAAGATACGATGGTTTTAGATGCTTTAATTTATATTAAGGAAAACATTGATAGAGATTTAACATTTAGATACTCTTGCAGAATGGCAGTTTGTGGAAGTTGCGGAATGGTTATAAATAAAAGACCTGCTCTTGCTTGTGAAACGCCCGTAGCTAGTCTATCTCAACCTATTTATATTGAACCTTTATACAATTTTCCTGTAATTAAAGATTTAGTTGTTAATATAGATGATTTTTTGAACAAGCTTGCTAAAATTAAACCTTATATAATTAAAAAATCTAAAGAACCTGAAGGAGAACATATAATCTTTTCAGAACAGCAAGAGCTTTTTAGATATGCAACCGTTTGTATAAATTGTCTTTTATGCTATGCTGCTTGCCCAGTATACGGTGCAGATGAAAAATATTTTGGCCCAGCTGCTTTATCTTTGCTTTATAGATATTACATGGATCCTAGAGATGAAGGAAAAGATGAAAGAATTAAAATTGCCTTGGAAAAGGATGCTCTATGGAAATGCACATTTATTGGAGAATGTTCGGAAGTTTGTCCTAAAGGAGTAGATCCAGCATTCAACATTCAAAGATTGAAGCTCATAGTTTCCATGAATACATTAAAATCATTGATCTTTCCAAAGCTAAAATGAAGAATAAATTAACTTATTCCCATAATTTAAAATACACTTTTCTATTAATAAGAGAATTATCAAGCTTCATAGTTGCACTCTACTTTATTTATTTTCTTATAAAATTGTACATTATATCTATGGGAGAAAATTACTATAATTTTTATTCATTTTTATTCAGTGGTAGCTTAAATTTAGTAATAACTGTAGTAGCTTTAATTTTTGCGTTGTTACATACAGTAACATGGTATTTGTTATTGCCAAGAATACAGCCAGTAAAAATATCAGGCAAAAAAATTAAAAATGAAGTTATATTTTCCTCGATTCTTATAATATGGATTATTTTTATGATAATCTTTATTATCTTCGTTTATTAACATGGGTAAATTCCACGCTCTTGCTTGGTTATTGTTTGCAACAACAGCATTTATTTCAGCAATATTTATTCCTATACATTTAATTTCCGTTGAAATTTTACCGTCTTTAGGTTATAAAAGCATAAACTATGAATATTTTAAGAATATTTTTAGCAATCCATTGTTTAAAATTTATTTATTCATTTTAATTTCTTCAGGATTATATCATGGTTTTTATAGATTTAAAGCAATACTAGAAGAAAAATCACCCAAAAATGAAAAAATTATAGATTATTTAACATTTACAATAACATTTATTTTAATATTTTTGACATTAGTTTTAATTATTATAGTTTAAATTTTTAGCATTTTTATAATTACTTTAAAATTTTAAATTAAATTGAAAAAGTATGTTGTAACTCTGAAATAACGATATCATAAGAACCAAATAATTCATAAAATTTTTCCTTTATTTCTTCAAATTTTTCTTTATTTATAAGACCATGTACAGCTTTTCCTATCATATTTTGGGTCGCTCCTACAAATCCTAGTTTTATAAATTTTTCAATTACACTTCTTAGTAAATCATCTAAAAATCCGCTTTTTTCAGCAAATATTCGAGAATATTTTAATAATGCCTCAGCCGTTCCTTCTTCTTCAATTTTCTTTAACAAATTTTCAGCCACCCTATCCAATATGATCTTTTTTTCTTCGGAAAGAATTATAGAATCTTTAGGTATTGGTGCGAAAACAACCGAAACAAATAAATAATCATCTTTTACTTCAAGTTCTTTAATTTCGCATATGCCAGGTGCTCCTTCCTTTGTAATTAATCCAGCTGCTCCTTTAAATGAAGCAAGACCTGAAACTGTTCCTAATCCTGTTAGCGATAAAATCTCAGCTTCATGAGCTATGCTTGCAAGTTTATAAAAATTATCTTTTATTTTAAATAGATCTGCTATAGCAAAAACTGCTCCTAACGAACCTGAACCGCTGGTACCAAATCCGCAACCTATAGGTACTTTTATTCTATGAACTATTCGTATATTCTCATTTATTTGATACCTTTGCTTCATTAGTTCTATTACTTTATAAGTTGTTTTAGCATTTTCCCTTTTACCATTTATTATAACTTCATCCTTTTCATTAATTTCTGCATATGTGTATGTTCCTAGTTTGATCCTAAAGCCTCCTCCCTTTGCTCCTTCAAAAATTAGATCTCTATTTTTATAATACTCAATCTTAAAGATACTAGATACACCAGCTGGAACATAAATTACTTTGGATCTATACATTATTTAATTTGCTTTGAATATTTAAAAGTAGATATAAGAAACGGAACAAAAATTACAATTAAACCTGTACTAAAAGTTAATAGAAATAAATAATTAATACCAAATTTAACATCACCACCTATTACAAGTTCAAAGGGGACTACTTGAGTTATAGGAGTAAAGTATAGTATGAAGGCTATAGCAAGAAGTATTATTCCCAGAATAAATCCTTTTGGAACAATTATTCTTGGTTCTTCTAAAACTAGTTTTGAAACATAAGGATATCTTCTTAGCAGAGGTGATAACACTTTTACCAACGGAGGGAAAACAAATAGCATTACAGGCAACATTGTTAAAAGCCAGAAAAGTAAAAAGCCTAAAATTAAACCGAGCTTCAAGTTTAAACTTTCATGTAATAATGCTCCTGAAAATGTAGCCCAAGGATGATTTAAAGGAAATAAAAATCCAATGTAAATCACTACGTTTAATGCAGCTATAAAATTACCTATTAATAAGGCTAGAAATGAAATTAATAAAAAGCTTCCCCAATTCCCATATTTCTTAATTAAATAACCAAAAATAAAGAAACCAACAAAATTTGCCGGAACTCCTGCAAATAAAGCTAATATAGGATCAGTTCGTCCAAATGGAACTAAGCCAAATATATCTCCTAGGAAACTACCTATTGCTGCTCCTACACCTGCAACCCACGGACCTCCTAGCAAAGCAAATATTGCAGGAATTATTATACCTAACCTAAGATGACCTACTATCCAAGGTGTAGGAAGATAGGCTGTTAATATTATTGATATTGCATACAAAGAAGCACAAATAGAAGTTAAAGATACAAAGTATGCTGGAGATAGACCTTTCATATGCTTACCATTTACTTTAATTAATTTAAATTTTTGATTAAATTATTTAAATAGATTAAACATTAAGGAAGAAAAGACTTAAATAGTAGATAAAAAGTTTAGAAAGCAATGAGCGAAGCTGAAAAACCTTTAAGAAGAAAAGGAAGACTAGTACAAGGAGAAGGAGGAGCAATAATATTAATTAATGAAAAAAATGAAGGTTATAGGGTTAATGAAATTATCGCGTTCATTTGGTATGAATGTGAAGGAAAAACAGAAAATGAGCTTGTTGATTTGCTCTCAGATATGGTTGATCTAGAAAAAGAAACAATAAGAAAAGACGTACACGAAATATTATCTAAATTAAAAGAAGTTGAGCTTGTAGAAACTGTTTAATCCTTTTCAAACAGATCTAAATCCTGAATATAACTTTTTTTAATTTTTAAAGCAACATAAGCCTTTTGTATTTCTGAACCGATATATGCTGCATGATCAAGCATCGAAACTAAACCTAGATTTATAATTTTTCTATAAAGTTTTGTAACATCTTTTCCTTTAATTATTATATCACTTTCTAAAGAATTATATTTTGGTTTATGATGAACTATTATTTCTTCATTTTTCCTATCAACATATATTTTAAACCAACCCTTTGGATCATTGTTGTATCCTAATTCTTCTTCGGCATAAACTATTTTTCCTTCTTCCTTTTCTTTTTGTTCATCTAAAATTTTCTTATCTTTGTAAAATATTAAATCTAAACCTAAATTTTTTGGATATGTTCTTTTATGTTTAGCAATATACATCATTTTTGAAGCAATAGATAGCTCCCTTATTACTCCTTTACATCTATCACTAACTTCAGTACTTAAAACAAACGATGCTTCTAATTCTGTAGCAATAGCCATCATGATAGCATTGATTCCAGGTGTATCAGCATCTATAAGTTCAGTAATATTTCCTGTACCAATTAATATAGGAATGGTTTTAAACTTGTTCCTAATAAACCAATAAGATACTAATGAAGAAACAAATGAAGGAGAGAAAGGTGGATCTAATATAACATCTAAAATTATATTTTTCATTCCTCGCTTTTTAGCTATGGTAAGCATTTCTTCAAGTAATTTAACTCTTTCATAAACATCTTTCGGAAAATAGTTTGTTGATAGATCCATTGGAACAAGAACGTAGTGAACGTTTTCCTTAATACGTACTTTTTCTAATAAGCTTCGATCTAAGCTTAGTATCATATCTATACCGCATTCTATTGCTTTGTTTATCTCACTATAATCCATGCTATCTAAACTTATTGGTTTATTAGTAATTTCCCTTAAAGTTTTTATTAGTTCTTCAACCTTATCTTCATTAGATTCATTTGCTACCATTCCTATATCGATTATATCTGCACCTTCATGAAGGTAATTTAAAGCTATTTCTTTAAAATGTTCTTTTTCAAGCTTAGGAGAATCGACTATTTCAGCAATTATTCTTACAGGAAAATCTATTCCATACTTAAGATTTCTTATTTTGAAATTCCCTTCGTTTTTTAATAATTCTTCATTATTTTCTACTTCCTGGATTATCTTTAATGAATCGTTTTTTAAATATTCCTTATATATTTCACATGCAGGCTTATCTTTTTCCAATTTTTCTAAACCAAAATTATTTACAATGTAAGAAATTTCATAAGCATTCTTAGGACCTTTAACAGTTCTAATACCCAAAGTTTTTTCAATTATACTTATGTCTCCTTGAATTAAACCAGGTACCATGATACAATCTACATCGCTTAAATCATAATTCTTTAAATTTAATGCAATATAGGTTGGTTTCATTAAAGAAGCAACAGGCATGTTTAATGCTATAACTTTCGTAGGAATTTTACATTTTTTAGCTTGCTCTAAAACAATTTCTTTTGCAAGTTGACCTGTTACAAGAAGTAAAACCATTATTAATTAGAATGAAGTAAGTTGTATTAATTTGTTAATAGCTATATAATATAATGAGTACAAGAGTTAAAGAATTTTTAAAAAATTTGGTAGAATGTTATGTAAATTACGAAGGTATCTTAAGTTGCTATAATTTTGAAAATAAACCCCATTTTGCCAGCATGGGTTTCATGTTTAATGAAAACTTTGACATAATCATAAGACCTTTTAAAAATACCGAAAGTTATAAATATGTAATTACAAACAAAAAAGCTGTTATAAATGTTGTTAATGAAGCAAAAATTTTTTACTTGGTTACATATGAAAAAAACTTAGCAAACGATCTTATAGGTATTTCAGAGAAACTTAAATTACCAATTCTTAAGAATGTTTTCTTTTATATTGAATGTATTCTAAAAGATATTTTAGATGATGAAATTAGACCAAGTTTAATTTTGGAACCTGTACATTTCTTTGCTAAAAAAACTTTTATTAAGCCTTATACAAGAGCAGAATTTGCGCTCATAGAATCATTAATCCACTCAACAAGAATAAGAGTATTTAAAGAAGAAAAAATGTATACTGAACTTGAAAATTTGCTTTCGTTAATTGAGCATTATAATAGGCTTATTAATAGAATTGCTCCTAAATCCCATTATGTTGAAATAATGAATAAGATCAATAAAATAATAGAAGAAGAATTAAGACATGAAAAAAATAGAAATTAAGACTCCTTCAAGATTGCATTTCGGAATTATAAACATAAAAAATCCAGATTTTAATTTATATGGATGTGTAGGTTGCGCAATAGAAAATCCCAATTTTTTAATTATAGCTAAAGAAAGTGATAAATTAATTTTAGATGTTAAAAGAAAAGATGTTAAATATAAAATTCAAAAGTTAATAAGCGCTTTAAAAATGAAAATTAAAGCTGAAATTAAAACAATTTCTACAATACCAGAACATGAAGGTTTTGGTTCAACAACTCAACTAACTTTGGCGATATCATATGCATTATGTTTTTTTAACAATATAAAGTTCGATGCATATAAAATTGCAGAAATAACTGGTTTAGGGAAAATATCAGGAATAGGGATCGGAGCATTTCTATATGGTGGATTTTTGATCGATTCAGGTAAAGTAAAAAATGAGATACCAAAAATAGTTTTTAGATGTGATTTTCCAAAGGAATGGATCTTCGCTATACTTATTCCTAAAAATTCAGATAGAGGTCTTAAAGGTAAAGAAGAAATGAAAGCCTTTAAAGAATTAAATCCTACACCAAAGGAAAGAATTGAAGAAATGCTTATATTATTGGGAGAAATGAAGAATTCTTTAAAAAACAAAGATATTGAAATGTTTGGTAAAGCTTTATCTAAATTTCAAATAAACGTTGGTCTTAACTTTTTCCAATTCCAAAAAGGAATATTTTCTTCAAAAGTTCATGAAAAGTTAATAGAAATTCTTAAAAGTATAGGAGCTTATGGAGTTGGCCAATCATCGTGGGGTCCTGCTGTATACGGACTTTTTTTAGAAGAAGAAAAACCAAAAATTTTAAAAGAAATATCTAAATATACAAATATAAATTTAATAATAACAAAAGCTAATAATTATGGTGTAAAAATAAAATGAAAACAATTATAAGTTTAGATGAATGGTTAAAAATTTATGAAGATATAGCCAAAAGATTAAGAATATCAATAGAAGAAGACTATAGAGCAACGGAACTCTTAGCTGTATTAGTAAGAGATAAAGCTTCCGATGCTGAAACATTATCAAAAATTATTAAAGGCAAGCACGTTGTAATAGCTGGAGCTGGACCTTCAATAATTGAAGATCTGCAAAGCATTAAAAAGGTAGAAAGAAAGAAGATAGTATTTATTACATGCGATGGAGCGACAAAGGCTTTTTTAGAAGTCTTTGAAGAACCCCCAGATATCATAGTTACTGATTTAGATGGTTTTCCTAAAGAACAAGTTTTATGTAACCAGCATGGAAGTATAATTGTTGTTCATGGCCATGGGGATAACAAAGAACAAATAATTACATATGTACCGAAATTAAAAAATATTATAGCAACAACACAAGTCAAACCTAAAGAAAAAGTTTATAATTTTGGAGGATTCACAGATGGTGATAGAGCTGTATTTATTGCAGGTGCCTTTGAACCGTTAACTATTACATTAATAGGGATGGATCTTACAGAAGAGGTAGGAAAATATTCTAAACAAATAATTTTTGATAGAACTAAAAAAATATCTAAATTAAAAATTGCTAAAGAATTATTAGAATTATTTGCAACAAGAGCCAGAAAAGTTTATAAAAAAATAGGTCTTTATAACTTAACTAAAGAAGGAGAAAATATAGAAGGATTTGATAAAATAAATGTTAAAGATTTTGTTAAAATAATTTATAAATATTAAGAACTTTATGAAATTAAAATTTTAAAATATGAATAAATTTATAGAATTTTTTAAAAGTTTATACCTTTTTATTCTAAAGCCTATATTTAATTTATCTAAAACATTCATTTTTTATTACAGGATTATAGATATGTGTTTAGTTAAACCTTTTTATAATAATTCATTTATTTTAATTTTAAAAATTTAGCTCCAAATTTAGGGTTGATTCTTTTCTCGCAAAGTTATAAAACTATTTAATTTTATAAAGATCTTTTAAAAATACTAAAGCAAATTCATCAGCAAGTTTTTCTGTTCCTCTATGTTTGCCCATTTTAAATCTTATAACGTGATAAAATTCATGCAAAACGATAAAGGGATTTCGCATAAATTCTTCTTTTTTAAAATATATGATATTCTTAAAGGGATCATAAACAGCTAAAGCATAACTTTTCCCCTTTGGTATTCCTATTTTGATTTTAGGAGGTTTAACTTTGTAAAAATCAGATAACTTATTTATTGCTTCTTCAGTTTTTCCTTCTAAAATTAAATTAATTATTTCGTTTTTATTAAGCACAACAAAAAATTATTTTAGAACTATTTATGTTCTTTTTGTTTTAACAATAATCCAAGGAATTGTAATTTTATTGGTCAATTTTATAACCTGTGGTAATTTTGCTATATAATATGCAGGAATTACTGCGATTAATACATGTATTGAATTATAAATTGCGGTAAAAACAAGAATCAAAAATAAAGAGCCTGGCAATCCAATCGCTTTAGTGATCATATCCTCAGCAAAAGGCAAGAAGCCAGCGAAAATGGTAACAAAAAGTGCATAATTTGCTAACGTCATAACAACATTCCTAATAATTAAAGCCAAAATTAACGCAAATAAAATCATATAAATAGTTTTTTTGAACTTGAATAATGTTAAACCTAAATAAATGCCTACTATTGTAGAAATAACAGCCAAGAATTTCATAGCTGGACCTATAATAGGAAAAGCACTAAATACATTTAGTAATGCGAAATGTATAAAAGCTATTCCAATTGCTACATAAGGTCCAAACAAAAGTAAACTAAGAATTACAATTATTTCAGCTGGATCAAATTTCAAGTAAGTCAAAGGGTAAAATGAAAGATAATTCGATAAAGTAAGCGAAATTAATGCTATAATAGCTCCAAAAATACCTATTAAAGAGACTTGAACAGTTTTATTCATTACTTTTAAAATCAAAAAACAAATATATTTGTTTTTACAAAATATTTTGTAATGGAAGAAAGAAAGTATTTGTTTACTTTGATTGAACTTATAAAATTTGGATTTATAGATAGAACAAAACCTGTTACTATTACCCAAATGGCTGAAATGATGAATATGACACAGCAAAATTTATCAAGACATTTAATAATTTTGGAAAAACTAGGTTTCATAAATAAAATTATTACAGAAAAAGGACAAATAATTACTCTTACAAAAAAAGGAAGAGATTTTATAAATGAAATTTATTTATCCTTAAAAGCAATGATGGAAAAAGAAAAAGAAATTGTAATTAAAGGTAAAGTTTTCACAGGAATAGGTGAAGGTGCATATTATGTAACAAGAAAATATTATATGAACCAATTTAAAGAAAAACTTGGTATTAAACCATTTCCTGGAACATTAAATATTAAGTTAATAGAACCTAAGGATAGAAGTTTCATAGAAGCTTTACCCCACATCTTTATTCCTGGAACAAAAACAAAATTAAGAACGTATGGTTGGGTAAAGTGCTTTCCAGCAATAATTAATAGTCAAATTAGATGTTTTGTAATAACATTAGAAAGAACACATTATGATTCTACTGTAGTAGAAGTTATAAGCGAGGTTAATTTAAGAAAGACCCTAAATTTAAAAGATAATGATATAGTAGAAATTAAGTTATTAAAATTTAATGAAGAGCAAAATAGAACTAGTAAAGGATGAAATTTTTTCTCAAATAAACGAATTACCAAAACTATATGAAGAATTAAAAAATAGCAGTTATAATAAAATTCTAAAGGGATCAAATGCGATACTAACAGGGTGCGGAGATTCTTATGCTGCTTCTCTAATGTTAAATGAAATTGTAAATGCAAAAGTAATGGATCCCTATGAAGCATATTTCCAAAATTTTGATAAGGAAACAATATTTGTAATTGTCTCGGTTTCAGGTAAAACTGTGGCTAATCTAAATTTAGCTAAAAAGCTCAAAGAAAACGGGAATAAAATAATAGCAGTGACAGGAAGAAAAGATTCGCCTTTAGCTAAAATGGCAAATGATATTGTATGGATAAACTATGAAGAAAAAATTATTTTGCCTGGAACTTTAAGTTTCACAAAAACTTTGGTAGCTTTATATACTTTATTCGGTATTGATGTAAACTTTAATAATATAAACGAAGAGATAATTAAAAGAGCCTTTGAAGAAACAAGAGAAATTTCTGGAGATTTATTTTATGTATTAGGCGGTGCTAAGCTTTATCCTGCTTGTTATTATTTTAAAGCAAAAATTTTAGAATTTAGCGGACACAAAACTATTATAGAAAGAATTGAACAGTTTGCTCATACCGATTTATTTGGTTTATCTTTTAATGATACTGTTATCTTTTTATCTAGAAATGATAAAAAAGTTGAAGAAACTTTTAAATTATTAGCAGATAAAGTAAAGATTGCAAAGTACTTTAATTTTAATTATAACATTCCAGAAACTTATTTAATTAGTGCAATCTATGCTCAAGCATTAGGTTTAAATTTATTAATATATAACGGCTTAGATGACTTTTATTTTGCAAAAAGTAAACTTTTAAAAATAAGTGATCAATTGATTTATTAATTTAAAATGAAACAGATATATCTAATAATCCTTTTTTCTTAGCAATATTTTCACATATTTTAAATATTAATAAAGAAATAATTAAATAAATTATACTTAAAATTAAGATAAAGAATATGTCATTAAAAATATAAATCACATCTATTCCTTTAATTGCAGCTCTGTTAATATCAAGCCAATACTTTATTGGCAAATAATTTGCTATAATATTTAATGGATAAGGAAGAATATTAGTAGGATATAAAACGCCTCCAAAAAGAAGCAGACTTGTAACTACTGAATCAATTACAATCCAGCCATAGTTTGTAGTAAATAGTAAAAAGCTTGCCACTAAAAATCCAAAGGCTGTTATCCATATAAATCCTAATATGATGTTAATAAACAATAAAGGTATGTTGGGCTTGAGTTCAGATAGCGGATATTGGATTACATATGCACCTAAGATAAATGCAATAATTAAAGGATATAAACCTTCAATAAAGTGATATGAAGCTCTTCCAAATAAATAAAAAGAAAGTTTAATATCAGAGATGTAAACATATTTTAGCATCTTATAATGTTCTTTATCATCCCAGAAAGTATAAGCTATACCTATTATTCCGCTTCCTACAAGATTATAAAATGCTTGTCCTACTAAGATAAAATAACCGTATTCCAGATCTGGCCCTCTAACAGTTGAAACTGCAATGTAAATAAAAATCATGAGAAGTAAGGTAAAAGTAGGTCTGATTGTTATGTAAATTAAGTATACGAAGAATTTAGTCCAGTTTGCTTCTATTTGATGACTTAACCAAAATAGAGTTTTTAATAGTGAAATTTTTTTATTTAGTCCCATTTTAAAGTTAACGTTCCCTTAGTTTTTCCTAATTTTTCTAAATATGCCAACATTTTTATAGCCAGAATGAAAAATACTATTCCTAGAATGATCAACAAGACTATTATCCAAAGTATTTCAAATAAAGATTTGTTTAATATTAATACTTCTCTCATACCTTCAATTCCTAAAGCCAAAGGTATTATAGAAATAATTAATTGAACTATTACAGGAAATATTTTTATCGGAAAATAAACTCCTGAAAAGAAAAGTATAGGTTCTCCTAATAATTCATTTATTTTGCTAACAGATCTACCAAATCTTAAGAAAGAAGATGCAAATACCATTCCTAAAGAATAAAGAGCAAATAAAGTAAGAATAAAAATAAGAAAAGCAGGCAAAATAGCATTTAAGTTAAATTTAATGTTGAATATTAATGAAGTGGTAATCAGTATAGCAATAGCTCTTAAGCTCATATTAAAAGCTCCTCCAATAGCCATTCCCAAAAGTATTCCTATTAAAGGAGCTGGACTAATTATATAAAGCTGTAAATTACCTTGTTCCTTATCCCAATATAATTGTGATCCCATACTCCAAAGTACATTATACCAAAAAGCTATCATAGCTCCTCCTATAGCTGCAAAACCTAATAAATTTTCTGGAGCTCCCATACTCTTATAGGCTAATATTATAGCTGAAATACCTAGCAATGGTAGGAAAACATCTATAACAAAATGAGTCAAGTCTCTATTAACTCCTTTTATTCTTACATATGCTCTTGCATAAGCAACTCTTAAAATTAAAACTATTTCATTTAGCTTGCTCATAATTTTTTACCTACCAAATATAAGAAAACATCTTCTAATGTAACTTCATCTTTAGTTAAATTAATAATCTTTATTCCCTTGTTTTTTAAAAAGCTTAAAAGGTCAGAAATTACAGAATCTTCACTTACAACAACTCTTAACTTAGAAACCATTCTAGCTGGATCATTTTCTATATCAATTGCCTTTATCCCTGGAATGTTTATCTTTTCATTTTGGTTAATTAAGCTTGTTTTAATTTCGTAAACTGATTCTTTTGCTAAAATTTTAAGTAAATTTTCTACGGTATCTAAAGCTACTATTTTACCTTTGTATATTATTGCAACTCTATCGCACAATTCTTGTGCTTCAGCCATGTAGTGTGTTGTTAAAATTATTGTTCTTTCCTTATCTTCTTTTATCCATTCTTTAATATAGTTCCTAATTTCTCTAGAAATATTAACATCTAAACCTAAAGTTGGTTCATCTAGAAATAATACTAATGGGTTATTAAGTAAACCTCTTACAAAATTGTATTTTTGAAACATACCATGCGAAATCCTATTTATTTTTCTATCCGCATATTCTTGCATACCAAACTTTTCTATTAATTCATTGACTATTTTCCATCCTTCAGCTCTGCTATAACCATAGAGCTGACTAAAAAACCATAAATTTTCTTTAACTGTTAAAACACCATAACCTGCTCTTTCATCACCCGAAACAACATTTATGTACTTTCTTATTTTAAGGAAATCTTTTTTAACATCGTAACCTAAAACATAAGCATCTCCTTTGGAAGGAAGCAAGGCAGTTGAAAGTATTCTAATTAAAGTAGTTTTTCCAGAACCGTTAGGTCCCAATAATCCAAATATTTCTCCTTTGTTAA
>Ga0079996_119358_pt1 | contig 15769 bp, 14 predicted proteins | sample PerSpoAPS_AMetaG_FD_69199 | JGI IMG/M metagenome (GOLD analysis project Ga0079996, IMG submission 69199) | Thermal spring microbial communities from Yellowstone National Park, Wyoming, USA - Perpetual Spouter A (PS_A) MetaG (SPADES assembly)... | ecosystem: Environmental > Aquatic > Thermal... | reverse complement strand
CTAATCTTCCTTTTTTTCTTCTTTTTATATTTTTTTCAACTAAAAACTCCACAAAATCCTTTACCTCTTTTTGAAGATCGGGAGGTAATTTTTCAATTAACTCTTTCAATTCCTCTGACATCCTCATATCAATAATTTTATACTTATGAAATTTTAATTTCAATTGAGCAGATTGAAGGAAGAGAATTTGTCCCGAGTTTCCTCCAAGGCACCTCCCCGTTCGCAAATAAGTAAAATTCTAATTTTGAACCAAAAAAGAAAAATCAAGGTAGTATGAGAAATAAAAAACATAAGTTTTTTAGCAGTTTTATTTGATATTGAAATAAAGGTTTTGAAAAAGGGATTCCAAACACAATCAGGAAAAACAACATAAATTTGAAATCATCACTAAATTTTAAATCATCACTAAAATTTTTGTATGAGCAGAACAAATAAAATTAAGGAGGAGATAAAGAAGGTTTTCAAAAAAGAGCAAGCAAAAGTTCTTATTGCTATCGTAGATATTGTAGATGAAACCGTAAAAGCAAAAGACTTTAACGAACTCAAAGAAATAGTAAGACAAATCGGGGTAAAACTATCTGAACTCATCCAAGCTCAAAAAGAAACTGACCAGAAAATAAAAGAACTCACAGAAGCCCAAAAAAGAACAGATCAAAAGGTCGCTGAGTTAGCGGAAGCTCAAAAGAAAACAGAACAGAAAGTTGCTGAACTTGCGGAAGCTCAAAAAAGAACTGAACAGAGAGTTGAAGAACTTGCAGAGGCTCAAAAAAGAACCGAACAAAGGGTCGAGGAACTAGCACAAGCTCAAAAGAAAACTGAACAGAAAGTTGAGGAACTAGCACAAGCTCAAAAGAAGACCGAACAAAGAGTTGAAGAACTTGTACAGGCTCAAAAAGAAACGGAACAGAAAATAAAAGAACTCACAGAAGCTCAAAAAAGAACAGATCAAAAGGTCGCCGAGCTTACAGAAGCTCAAAAGAAAACCGAAGAAGAAGTGAGAGAACTTGCTCGTCAAGTAAGAGCACTTACAGAAGAGATGAGAGAAATAAAAATGGAACTCAGAGATGTGAGAAGAGAACTCGGAGGACTTGGAAAATCTTTCTCTTATAGCCTTGAAAACGAAGCTTTTAGAATGCTACCGAAATTCCTCAAAGAAAAATACTCAATTGAAATTGAAGAAAAATTCATAAGAAAGGAAATCGGGGAAAAAGAAATAAACATTTTCGGTTTTGGCAAAAAAGATGGTAAGAGAGTATTGGTAATCGGCGAAGCAAGGTCAAGAATTGATACAAGAGAAAAAATTGAAGAAGTTCTGCAAGATGTGGAAGAAAAAGAAAAAGTCGTAGCAGAGGAATACAAAGGATTTGAGATAGTGAAAATTATAATAACGCACTTTGCGTCAAATCTTTCCTTGGAGCTTGCAAATCAAAGGGGAGTTATAATAATTCAAAGCTTTGAGTGGTAATTGGTGCTCAAAATATTTTTTTTGAATCAACTATTATTGTGACAGGTCCATAATTTATAAGGTGAATCTCCATCATAGCTCCAAATACCCCTCTTTTTATTTCCTTCCCTAATTCTGATGAGAGTTGATTGCAAAAAGCATCATAGATTTTCTCTGCTCTATCTCGTGGAGCTGAATTTTCAAACGAAGGTCTATTTCCCCAACGAACATCACCATACAAAGTAAATTGGGATACAACGAGAACCTCTCCCCCTATATCTCTTACAGAAAGGTTCATCTTACCTGATTCATCCTCAAATATTCTCAAATTTGAAATTCTCTTTACCATGTAAGATATATCTTCTTCTTCGTCATCTTTTGCAATCCCAAGAAGAACCAAAATACCCTTACCTATGAAAGATACTTCTTTGCCATCAACTAAAACCCTCGCTGAAAGAACCCTCTGAACAACAGCTCTCATAACAGAAAAATAATAGTTAAAACATACCTCTGAAAAGAAAAATTAAAATTCTGAAAAGAAAAATTAAAATAAAGAATATGGAATTGACCGGTTAATTGGATTGACGGTGATAATTTAACAGTCCATTGTTAAAAATTTGTTATTTCATCAAAAAAAAATTAGGTGATTGCTTAAAATATTCCACCTATGATAAATATTATAGGAGGTGATAAAACATGAACTTATTAGAACTATTACAAATAGCTTCGTCAGAAGAAAAATCCGAAGAATTCTTGCGTCAAAAAGGCGTTCTTAAAACTTTTGATAACTGCCCTTTCTGTAATGCTAAAAACATAGGTAAAGTCAGAAGGAACTTTCTCAAATGCTATAATTGCAGAAAAGAATGGAGTGTTAGAAAAGATATCTGCTCCAAGATTTAAAAGTCCCTTTCTCTAAATTTATATTGGGTGTTAAACTGTTTATCCTTGAAGTCCCCGTTAATAAAGCATATAAAGAACTTGATTTAGCATATAATACTACCCACAAAATCTATTCAAAAATCAGACTTTATATATTCAGATTTGTTTCAAAAGATGACCAGTTTTTAGCTGGGGAGATAGAGATGGATGAAAGCTACTTTGGAGGGAGGAGGAAAGGAAATAAAGGGAGAGGAGCAAAGAATAAAATTCCTGTGTTTGGAATTCTTGAAAGAAATAGTAAAGTTAAGGTTGAGATAGTAAGAGATGTATCCGCAGAAACGTTATTAAGAGAAACTATAAAGAAAGTAAGGAGAGGAAGTTTGATACTGAGATAAATTCAAAAGTTATGATAGTCTTGTGATATATGGATTTAAGCATGAGAGGATAGATAAGAGTATAAAGTTTGCAAATGGTAAGGTTTATATAAATGGTATAGAGGGTTTTTGGAGTTATGCAAAGGAAAGATTGCTTAAATTTCATGGAGTGAGTAGAGAAAATTTTGTTTATTATCTAAAAGAGCTTGAATTTAGATATAATTATAGGGATAATATTGAAGATAATTTGCTTTGTCGCAATGATATTTTAAATGATGAAAATTATAAAAAGCCTTATTTCAAAAAATAAAATTCTTTCAGCATCTCCGTTCCTTATCATAACATGAATGTTGTAAACTATCCCTATCAATAGTGCCATCTTCCTCTTCGTTTCTTCTCTTCTTTCCCTCAAACTCTCTCCTATCTTCCTCTTTATCACATAATTTACTGTCTCGCTTATCCATCTCTTTCCATATATCCCTAACCATACACTCAAAACATATATCAATTTCTGTACTATCCTCTCAAATCCCTTTATCCTTCCCCATCTACTTATCGGGGGAATTATACGAAAAGGCAAAGTAAATTTTAATCGGAAGTTCCCTTTTCCATCAAATCCTCTATCCATGATCTCCAACCAAGCTCCGAACGGATTTTGTTTCTCTAAAATTTCAAGATACCCAGCATCAGAACCCGGTCCTCTTGCAACTGCCTGACTCAAACACGCTTGCGTCTTTGTATCCACAAGATATACCAACTTTATCCATCTTCTCCTTATCTTCTTGGTTCTTATGGAAAAGTAAAAAGAAGCAGAATCTTCCCTCAATCCTGTTGAATCACAAGATAAGATACCAGAAGGTTTGAAGAACTTCAAGACTTGGGAAAAAAGTTTTTGGATTTGCTCCTCTTGAAGTTTCTGGAAAGCTCTGTGTAGTGTAGAATGGTCAGGAACCTTTTCCCATCCAAGTATTCTTTGCATATCCGAAGATGATTTAAGGAGTTCTTCCAAGCCTCTCCAATCTAAATTTCTGATATAAAGTTTCAATAGAGAGATAAGAGAGGGGAATAGATAAGTATGCTTACTTTTTTTATGAGAATATTTAGGCAGGGAGTTTAAACAAACAAAGAAAGCGATTTTAAGGAAAGTGAGGAATTTACCTTCAGGTGTTAGCTGTTTTTTATTATTGGGTTTGTAAGAAGATTTTTTCATGTATTTTATATCCTCCTTGGGATTTATTTAAGATGTTATTAATTTTATGTGGGAAAGAACTAGATTTTTTCATGATTGCGACAAGGCAAAGATAATTTGTATGTTTGTTTAGGTGGAATTAAATGAGCAATCACCTTTATTTATTTGCTGTATCGTAAAATTATAGCGAGTAAAAATTATCGTGAGCAGGAGAAAATTCCTTTTGCCGGAACTCCTATATCAAAGTAAAATTCACGGGTTTCAATATTGCCTTTTCTGTCTCTGGCTTTCACTATAATTTTGTGTGTTCCAACTTCATCAGGAAGTCTTATAAGCTTTATACCCAAACCTTTGTCGTTGAAATCTACTTTTTGCCAGCTTGACCACTCAGAGTTATCAATCTTGTATGAAACCTCTATCTCGTCCGGTTTTGTTATGTAGTCCCAAAGTTCAACTCGCAGAACATCTCCTCTTTTGAAGAAGGCTTTCTTTGGGAAGAATATAGATGGTGGAGTATCATCTACTACGAATTTCACGGTTGCGGGAGTAATATCAGGTATAGCTCTTTCATCAAGAGCTCTCACTTCAATTTCATACTCGCCATCCGGAAGTCCTCTTATTTCAATCGTATCAGATTGAACCCAGGGCCGCCACATTCTGCCTTTCCATCTCCATCCAAACCAGCAATTATCTGGCTTTGTATAATCATCAACACATGAGAGCTTTATTATTGTTTTAGGTTGAGAAGCGTGAACATATTCTACCACAGTTTCTGGTGGGAAATCATCTATTCCGCCATTTTCATTCTTTTTCATCGGAACAACAAGACCAGACTTTTCTACTTTCTTCACAAACTCCTGAATATCTCTGAAACTTATGAAATACTCCTCGCCGCTGCTTATTTTCTGCCATAACTCGGCGAGAGAGTTCAAAGAGTTATGGTCAGACTTTTCTCTTCCAACAAAAGGTGGTGCAGCAGGAAAACTCGTAGAACCACTCAAAGCTTGAGATATGATTCCATAAAAGAAATCCGGATGAATAAACCCTTGTAAATCAATTGCAATTGTAAGGAATTTATTTTGGTAATTGATATCTGGATGAGGTCCTGGGTTACCCACATCATCTCTTGCGATATATGTGTAGGTCAGTCTATCAGCTGTTGCACCCTTTGCGTGCCCTCCTATTCTAAAGACATCATTATTTGCAGGAATTGCGCTGTACAGGTTATCAGCTGGATCTAAAATTGCTGATAGAGTATATCCAACTTGGGCGTCAAGGGCTAAAGTACTGGAGATTATAGAAGCTACAAATTCAGCAATATAGCTTGCAAATGTACCCTCAGAGAATGGATAATAGACTTTCGGGGTTCCGGAATCGTTCATAACATCAACAGCTCCAATACGAGAAACTACCCCTAATGTTAAATCCACTCTCCTGAGGTGGCTTACGGTTGTGCAATTCCCAACTTGTGTTGGGTCCCACGGATTATACCAGGAGATGGGAAAACCAAAGGCTGGTAAATTCCCGAAAACTTTTCCCGAACCTCTTCCACATCCATAAAGGTTAAGATCAAGAGCAAAAGTGACACCAACATTAAACTGACCTATAAACCTTCTTTCCCTAATTCTATCGGATGGATTTCCTACTGTTGTATCGCAATCAATCCAGGCGACACAGTCCGGGAAATTATTTCTGAATGCGTTTCCGGCTGGTCCGACATCTATGTCTATTTTAGCCGGAGGGGTAGAGCCGTTGGGAAAATTTGATGTTGCACACCAACTCCCTGGATCCGGTGGCGGAGTCAGACCATAATCACAAACACCTCCAACTTCACCGGGTCCAAGTCCCCACTGTTCAATTTCTTTATCTACATCAATCCAAATTTCAAAATCATTATTCGGTAACGTTAGGAGAATATCGGCAGTTATTGGGAGGGGATCGAAGGGGGTAGTATCATCTACAAATTGAACTTGAGGTGTTTGAGGGAAACCAGGATAAGCTGCACCAGGTTTTGGTTTGAAGACAAGAATCACTGGTATATCTGTTATACCAGATCCGAACTCTGCTTCAAGAAAATTATAAAGTTGTGGCATTACAAGTTTCATCTGTCCAACCGTCCATAAAGGTAAAGGAATTTCTGATGCCCGCGTTTCTCCCTTTTTAGATAAAGCAAGACACATTATCCCGGACGAAGCTATATCTGATACAAGATATGTAAAAACATTCTGGAAAATTGATATTCCAATGTGCGTAGCGTCTGCGTTACAGGAAAGAGCCCCTGAATCCGGATTACCAGCGTGTGGAAGTTTATCCACAGTAGACGGACCAGCAGGTAAAGGAGGTGCGGGATGATATGGAGGACCAAGATATCCACACCCGGGGAGCTTATGATCGGCCAACTGATTAGTATCCTCTAAATTTGTCCCCTCCCTGAAAAGGTCAAGGTCTATCATTGCAGAAGAGATAAGATAAAGCTCGTCTTGACTTCCACCTCCTGGACCGACTCCACCGCTTGCATAGCAGCTTTTTGATCTGAGAATCTGGGATCCCGCAACCTGGTCTCCTCCTAATGCTATATCTAAAAGTAAATCATCTGCTTTTATTGGTCTTACCCATGTTGGAAAAAGATTGGACATCTTCTGTTGAGTAGTTCCACTTATGTCAAATAATATCGGTCCAAAATACTGCCTAATCCCGGGGAGAATATCGGAATACCTGAAAAGCCCCCTCAAAACCGTATCTATAAATGGGACCAAGTCCTTTACTTTTCCTGTTACATTCTTTCTGACGCATACATTATCAGGATCTGCACAACCTCCCTCAGACCATATCCATCTTAGCGCGAGGGTTATCCAGGGTGACTCAGCGAAGCTAATTTCTCTTACAGCTAACCCAAAAACTTGTTGATGTGGCCATGAATAAGTTCTGTGTTCAAGATATAATGTTCCTCCGATTCTGATTTTTAAAGTTCCTATTGCTCGAAGGTAAGCTCTAACATAGCAATTTCCCTGGAAATTTGCGTCATTAATATCATCGCAATCTGTTTTACCTGGGGCAACATTTACAGCCGGTGGTGGATTGGGAGAGTTAGTAAATGTTGTAACATTTCCCGGAGATGGAGTGGAAGCGTCTATATCTATAAGGATAGGCTTTGAAAAATCTCCGAGCTGTAATTCAATTGTCAAAAAACCTTCATTACCTGTGAAAGTTTTACCGTTGTAGCTACCTGCTGGGAGACCACAAGGCACACCATCACTTTCGCCAACAAAAAAATTGATAGATGGACCACCAACAGGGTTATATCTTAAAATCCAGTTATCTCGGACTGTGCTTTGGTAAGCATTGTCATCACATACATTCGCTGAACCACCAGTTGCAGGTGGATATAGACAATATCCTGGATGTGTAGTTCCATTATATCCTGCTACCGGACCGCAGCTTGCACCATTACATACATCATTCAAAGATAAATTTATACACACATTTCCCAACATAGGTAGAGTAATGCATTGGTCCAAAAGTCCTGACCAATAAGCAGTAGAGGAACCGGGAGATGAAACCCATGTTACGCCCCACGCTTGATAACCTTGGATAACATAGTAATTTGTTGCTTCTGGCTTCAAATCCATACATTTTCCTCTGTTAGGAAACTGAGCAGGACAACCTGGTGTTATGGGGCCGGTACAACTCCATGGATCCTTTACAGGGTCGCAGCAACACATAACCGGGTCATTATCTTGTTGTTTATCAAGAAAGTGCATCATAATAGCATTTATCATGTTTAAGGTTTTCCAGGCACACGGAACTTTTGAGCTCGAAAAGCTTGGTTCCGTTGCAGGAGGGATTACTGCCCACTGTCCCGGCGGACATATATCATCTGCTGAACCTGATGACCCATCGTCCGCGAAGATAAGTTTAAAATTTTCTTTTAGCCACCAGTTGAAGCACCCCGTTATTCTTACCACAACCGAGTTTTGTAGGTAATTTGGAAATTTATCATTTGATAAAGGGGTAGCAATTGACTCCCTCAATACAGCAACTGACAATAATAAAAATACAAAAAAGAATAAATAAAATACTGATCTACAAAACAATTTCTTATTCTGGTTTTTTCTCATAACTTTTCTTACATCGCTACATCTCAAAACTTATATAAATTTTATTTTTAACTTTAATTTATTATTATTACCTTCTTATATATTTTTTTTATCTTTCTCCTATTTTTTATTATCAAACTTTTCTTTTATATAAAAAAATATAATCATTTCTGAAAAAAAGTCTTGATTTTAACGAATATAAAAAAATTGATATACAATCTAAAAATTTGGTTTATTTTCAGTTACAGATTTAATTGCATGCTTTGGGAAAAGAAAATAATTTTTTTTGATTTTAGTTTTTCAAATACAATTTCCGTTGCAATAGCTAATGAACGAAAAAAAGAAATAGAAGTTCAAATTTCCGCGTCATCAGAAAAATTTTATGGTGCAAAATTTATAGCAGAGGTTGTAAATTCTGTGATGAGAGTTTCTGGATCAAAATTTGAACAATTAGGGGAAATCGTCATAGCTCGTGGTCCCGGTTCATTTACAGCTTTGAGAGCTTTGATTGCTTATGTTCAGGGTATAAGTTTTGCATTAAAAATACCCATCTACACTACCCTAACTTTCAGATGGATAGCTCTTTTTTTAGGGGAATTTTTTAATAAGGAAACAATAAATTTTCATCTCTTCAGCGGGAAAAAAAATATTTTCTATTGCGCAGAATACGAATTTGATGTGGATGAAGGAAAAGAGATAAAAATAAAAAAAGAAAGAATATTTTTGTGCGAGGGTGAAAATTTAACATCAAGTTTAGATATAGAAAGAGTAGTTCCAGCAGAGTTAGGAGCAAAATACCTCAAAAAGCTTTTTTTCGCGCAACCAGATCTATTTGATTTTTTCTTACCAGATCAAATACACAAAATCAAACCCGAATATTTGATGGAAGTGCATTTTAAAAAGTCAGTTTTTCAATAAATCTTCAAAATTCCTCCTACAAGCCAAAAAGAAAAGAGCATAATTTTTGTAAATCAGGAGAAAAAAGAATGAAATTTCCTATTATCAAAAGTTATAATGATGCAGTATATAATGAACAGAATTCTATAAAAGTTTCTATATTTTGGGACGAATTTAAGAATTCTATCTTTAAAAAATAAGATTGCCGCAGTCAAAAGATGGGTTAAAAAGAGCAAAGTGAAAATTATTTTTGAAATATTTTGCTTCATAACAAAAAATCCGTTCATATACGAAATAAGGAAAAGAAAAGATGAAAGAAGAAAAGTTAATTTTACACCTATTTTTTCCGCTAGGTTTTTTTGTCCAGCTTTTCTGTCTTCTTCCATATCATCTATAAGGTCAATAAGATATCCTGCGGTAAAGGCAAGTGAAACGAAAAGTGAAAGCAAGACTTTTTCATTATCAAAGAGAGAACCAAAAAGTTTTTCCATACTTTTTTCATGAATTCCCCAGATCAGACCGAGAGAGAAAATCAAAATCCCCCCCGTAGTATGTAATAGAATATCAGGAAAAATTACTGTCTTTCTTATGATATAGTATGTTCCCCAGTTCAAATATACAAGAACATAAAAGAGAGAAATCGCAAAATTACTTCCGCTAAAAATATGTGTAAAGAGCAAACCTGATATGAAAAACACCATACTTAAAACGAGGTAAAATAAATTTTTCCTTTCAAAGAAAACATTCATATTAGATACAGAAAAAATGCACAGAAAAGATGATATAAAAAATGAAACTATATCAAATTTTATACTATCTATAAAATTTACATACGCAAAAAATGGAATACCAGTTATAAATAATGACTGAAAAACGCTCTTTTTTAGAGCATCAAAATTTTCTAACGAAGGAACTAACATTAACGAGATAAACAAATTATTAATAGTCCATTGTTAAAAATTTGTTATTTCATCAAAATAAAATTATTTATAGAAAGATTTTAGTATGCATAGGTGTTTGAAGATTGCCATCAAACCCTCCCGTGAAATAAGATGGCTTTGCTTCAACGCTGGAAAACTTTTCAACTGTGCTAACTATCTCATAAAAACTGGTTCAGCTAAACCTAATATCTACGACCTTTACAATAAGCTTTCATCTAACTTCTTCAAGCTCAACCTTCATTCTCAAACTACAACCAAGGAGGAATAAGGGGAGAAGAGGGTTTGAGAGAAGTAGAAAGGATATATCTTTATCAGAAGAGGAGAAGTAATATAAGGGAATAGTGGAAAGGGAAGGAAATCAGAAGGAAAGTAAAAGAAAAGGTAGCCCGGTAGAACTGGTAGAAGCTGTGGCAGTGGCTAAGGGGAGTAAGGTTCGCCTGGTTTTTGAACCAGAGCGAATAAACCTCTCTTGAACCCATTGTTTTTTCCGGATGGGCTGTTATCATAATTTCACTTCTTTATATTTAAGATAATTTTGTTAATTTTCAACTAAATCTCTAACCGCCGAAAAAATTTTCCCTACAAAAAGTTCCAGTCTCATTTTTGAGACTCATTCTCATTTTTGAGACTAATTCGTCTCTTATTTTTATCCCGTTCTTTTAATCAAATTCAATATTATATCTCCATAGATTTGACTTTTTCTTTCGCTCATAAATAGCTGAAAAAATGACTCTATGAAAAAAACGGGCTAAATTAAAAAATGAAGAAATGAAAAAAAATCCAAAAAACGGGAGCAAAAGCTGGAACATTTTTTGCTTATTTTTTGAAAGAGGAGGTGATTGGAAATGGGAGTTTTAGAAAAAATTGAAAGATTGATCCCGGGACCGATGATTCAGAGAAATAGAAGAATCTTGGTTGCTTTGTTTGCGATTTTATCTGCTGCTCTTATTTTGTCTTCTTACTTTTTTCCTTACTGGAAATTTACGCTTGTTGCTCCTCAGTACCCGCAGGGGCTGAGGGTTCAAGTTTACCTTTCAAAACTAAAAGGAGATGTTTCCGAACTTGATATACTCAATCATTATATAGGTATGAAAAAAATGGAAGAAGCTGCTCAATTTGAAAGAAAATTGCTTTATTTGGTCTTGTTGTTCTTTCACTTTTTTCTTTGTTTTTCCTCTTTTCCGGAAGAAAAGGGGCAATCCTTTTTGTTTTACCCTCGCTTGCCTTTCCTCTTATCTTTATCGGGGACCTTTTCTTTTGGATGTATAAGTTCGGTCACGAACTTGATCCTAATGCTCCTATAAAAATAGCTCCGTTTACTCCAAAAATTTTTGGTGAGGGGATTGTTGCTCAATTTAAAACTTATGCAACTTTTGGGTTGGGATTTTATCTTGCTATCTTGGGATTTGTTTTTGTGTTTTTGGCTTTTGTTTTGCGTATTGGAGTATGCAATGCATGTCCTGTAAAAGAAAAATGCTCTGTTTTGTGCCCAAATCTGTGGAAGTGGCCAGGGAAACCCGAGGAGTTTGAAAGGGCTGGAATGAAAGAAAAAGCTTTGATTTTGCGCCAGCAAAAAGGTTAGTTGATTTGGAGTTTTTTATTGATTGGTTTTTGAAATTCGTTTTTTTGCGAGATTTTAGATTTTTTAGAGGAAAAATGTCTTTAAAAAATAAAAAATAAAAGAAAGGAGGTGGCTTTTTATGGGTACAAAAATAAAAATAAAAAAGTAAGTAAAGTATTAGGAGGTATAGGCCTGTTTATAGCAGGTCTTTTTATAGGCAGCTTGTTATTAGGCAACATTACAGCTCAAGGTCCGTACGATAGAGCTCTTGAAATAGCCAAAGCTCGCCAACTCAGTCCGGATGCAGTTGAAGCAGCTCTCAAAACATATCATCCAACAGGTGTTCTTGATGAATACATTATGTTCTCCTCCGGCGGACACTCAGGTCAGGTCATAGTTATCGGAATACCATCTATGAGAATACTCAAATATATAGCTGTTTTTACTCCCGAACCGTGGCAAGGATACGGTTTTGATGCAGAGAACAGAAAGGTACTTCAGGGAACAAACTGTGATCCACTCAGAGCCAAACTTACATGGGCTGACACTCACCACCCTGCATTATCCGAAACTAACGGTGACTACGATGGTCAGTTCCTCTTTATAGGAGATAAAGCTAACTCTCGTGTTGCAGTTATAGACCTTCGTGACTTTGAAACCAAGCAGATAGTCTGCAACCCGCTTGGTTATTCAAATCATGGTGCAGCGTTTGTAACTCCGAACTCCGAATACATAATAGAACCTTCGCAGTATGCTGTTCCGCAAGGTGGAGGTTATGCTCCTCTGAGCGAGTATGCAGAAAAATATAGAGGCTACATAACATTCTGGTACTTTGATAGAAAAGCGGGAAGAATAATACCTGAAAAATCTTTTGCAGTTGAAGCTCCACCTTACTGGCAAGACCTCTGCGATGCTGGAAAACTTGAAAGCTATGGTTTTGCTTTCTGCAACTCTTTCAACTCTGAAATGGCTACCGGAAAACCTTTGGGTTCACCTAATCCTTTCTTTGAAGTTGGTGCTTCCCAAAATGATATGGATTATCTTCACATAATCAACTGGAAAAAAGCTGAGGAGGTTGTTGCCAGAGGTGGAGCAAAAGAGGTGGTAGGTATAGGTGGATTCAAAATAAAAGTTATTCCTTTGGATGTTGCTGCGAAAGAGAAAATACTTGTTTTCACACCTGAACCAAAATCTCCGCACGGTGTAGATGTTTCCCCGGATGGTAAATGGATAGTTGTTGGTGGTAAGCTTGACACTCACGCAACGGTTTACTCAATTCAAAAGATAAAAGATGCAATAGAAAAAGGTAAGTTTGAGGGTAAAGACAAGTTCGGTGTTCCAATTATAGCCTTCAAGGATTCAGTCGAGGCTCAGGTACCAATAGGTCTTGGTCCTCTTCACACTGTTTTTGATAACAGAGGTTTTGCTTACACATCTGTTTTTATAGAGTCTGTTGTTGCAAAGTGGAAGATCGGAGAGTGGAAACTTTATGAGAAACTTCCAGTTCACTACAACATAGGTCATATAGCAGCTGCCGAAGGAGATACGGTAGCACCAGATGGAAAATGGGTTGTTGCTCTTAATAAATGGTCAATTGATAGGTTCAATCCAGTTGGACCTCTTCACCCGCAGAACTTCCAACTTATTGATATATCAGGAGATAAGATGAAGCTTGTATATGATATGCCAATTCCTCTCGGAGAACCTCACTATGCTCAAATTATAAAAGCAGATAAACTCAAACCTTGGACAGTATATCCTGATGTTGGTTGGGATCCGATAAAGCAATCCAAATCTCCATATGCTACGACTCTTGGGAAGGAAAAGATAGAGAGGAAAGGAAAAACTGTTTATGTTTATGCTACTGCTATTCGTAGCCACTTTACACCGGAAATAATTGAGGTTGAGCAAGGTGACAAGGTAGTTATGTATATTACTAATGTTGAAAGAGCAAGAGATGCTACGCACGGATTCGCTCTTGGCGGATACAACATAAACCTTTCAATAGAACCTGGTGAAACAGGAGTTGTTGAGTTCGTTGCAGATAAACCGGGTGTATTCCCGTTCTACTGCTCTGAATTCTGTTCGGCATTACACCTTGAAATGGCAGGATACCTTATTGTGAAACCCAAAAAATAAAGAAAGGAGGTGATGTAGTATGGTGGTCAGTAAATTAGCGATCAGAACTTTTCTTATTCTTTGTTTCTTGACTTTTTCGCTCCATATTTCAGGGGTTTTTGCTCAAACTCGTGAGGATGCTGAAAAATGGTTGAAAACCGCCAAAGATACCCTTGCTCTTGTTGAAAAGACAGCAGGAGAGCTTGTTCAGGGTGGAATAGAAAATATAGCTCAAAAGAACCCAGCGGTAAAAGGGGAATGGGAATCTGCAAAGGGTTGGCTTTCTCTTGCGAAAGAAGAGCTCAAAAAGGCAGAGGACTTATGTGCAAAAGGGAAATGGGCTGAGTGCTCCCATTCAGCTAATTGGGCTTGGCAACTTCTTGTAAAATGTGCAACCCAAGCTATCAATGCAGGTAGAGCCGCTGGCTTAAAATAAATCAGGATACAAGTTAGAACAAAGCAGGTCCCGGGGGCATGAAAATGAAACACCTTGGGACCTGCTCTTACATTAATACATTTCCCCTGCTTTTAACTTTTTCCAATCGTCGGAGAAGAAAGAAAAAAGAAAGGCTGATATAACTGATAATTATTGCTTACTTATTTTCCTTTTGAATTTTTATTTTTTGGATTTGAGTTTTTGAGAAATTTGATAAAATCATCCCAGGTTTTTACCTCTATTATTTTTCTCTTTATTTTTTTGAGTCTATTTAAATCGTCAACTTTTTCCAAGAGAGTTTTTACCTCTTTTGTCTTTGATTCGCCAAACTTGATTTGAACATCTAATAAAATTGCCTCCTTCAAGCCTTCTTGTTTTCCCTCTTGTTTCCCTTTTTCAAGTCCTCTTCTTTCTCCTTCTTTCAGACCTTCTTCTTTTCCCCACTTATAAAGAAAGGTTTTCCTTATATCAACTTGTATTGGCATAGTTTTTACCTTTATTTCAATATCAAATAAACTTGCTAAAAAGCTTACACTATCTATATATTTAGCAATTTCTTTCTCATCTTTCACAATTTCTACAATTCTTTCTTTGACCTTTTTTATTATTTCGGGTTTATCTTTGAATTTGCCAGCTAAAATCCCGACGATGACCTCTTCTGGCTTTTCACTTTTTATGAAAACATCGGGGTCTATTTTTTTCATATCCAACACTACGAAGTTGAAATATAAGTTTTGCATTTGAAATTGATCTTTCAGTTCAAATTTGCTTGGTGGAGGATTTCCTTTGCCTATGAATAAAACTATCTGTGTTGGGGTTTTCCCATATTTTTTTCTTATAGCATAAAAATAGTCAAGCATTCTTTCAGGCAAAGTTTTGTCTTGCTGAACTTGGATTTCTATGTGGATTATTTTTCCACCGATTTCAAGCAAAATATCAGGGTAAAAAGATTTAACAAATCTTATTTCAGTCGGTAAGACTTTCGCTTTTCCCTCTATTTTCCGACCAGCTGCTAACCAAAAAATTATACCAACTGCTTTTGAGAAAATTTCTTTTAAAATCAGGTCAAACCTTTTCAGCTCTTTTTTGTGCTTATATTCTCTTTTTTCCCTTTTATGATTTCTTCTTTTCTTCATTCCAAAATTTTGTCTTGCATTTTACTTATTTAGTACTACTTATTTAGTACAAAATAAAATATCTCGTTTATTAGTTATATTTTACTTTTTTGATTGATTTGTTCTATTAAAGTTTTCAGGATTTATTTCTCCTAACAGTTTTTATCCTAATATCTATTTTGGTTTTCTGATAAATACCAAACCGGCTTATCTATTATGTTGGAGTATTTTTTTGGAGTTTTTCCGGTTTTCGGTCAAGTATTTGAGATAAAGGCGAATAACCTTTCAATTTTGAAAGAAGTTCCTCCAAATTCTCGTGTCATAGTAAATGGTGGAGTTTATAAAGGTAAAATTGTAATAGATAAACCTTTGGAGTTGATAGGGAAAAATTATCCGATTATAGATGGGCAAGGGGAGGGACATGTTGTTCTTGTGAAAGCTCCGTGTAAAATTTCTGGTTTTACTTTGAGAAATTCTGGAACAAACCTTCTTTCAGAAGATTCCGGAATTATGGTTGAAAATGTATCAGGAGTTTTTATTGAAGGTAATAAGATTGAGGATGTTCTTTTTGGCATATATCTTAAAAACTCTCAGGGCGTTGTTATAAAAGATAATTTCATCTCCGGTAAGGACTTGCCTTTGAGTATGAGAGGAGATGGAATTCGTCTTTGGTATTCTCGTTCTGTTACCTTAGAAAACAATACTGTTGTTGGAGTAA
>Ga0079996_134468_pt1 | contig 16041 bp, 16 predicted proteins | sample PerSpoAPS_AMetaG_FD_69199 | JGI IMG/M metagenome (GOLD analysis project Ga0079996, IMG submission 69199) | Thermal spring microbial communities from Yellowstone National Park, Wyoming, USA - Perpetual Spouter A (PS_A) MetaG (SPADES assembly)... | ecosystem: Environmental > Aquatic > Thermal... | reverse complement strand
CGGCGCAACCGTGATGGCGTCGGAAGTAACGCAAGGCGCTGTGTTGCTGGGCGAGGCGAGCCAACGCAGGCACTCGCTTGACCGATGCGCCCCAAGCGTGGGATGCCTTCGCCGTCGGCAAGGAAACGATGCGCCAACCCGCTGCCTTCAACCGTCGGCACAAGTCCAACTCCTCAAAGAACAGGAAAAACCCGTCGTCTATCCCACCGACTTGTTCAAAAGCGGCACGACGGATGGCGAAGGCTGCCCCCGACACTTCGTCCACTTCCTGCGGGACGGAAAAGTTGCGCCCTGCAAACCATCGGGCGTCCATGCAACGCTGAAAGCCCAACGCAGCGAGGGCGAATTCCCACACTTTTGGAAACCGCCGACCTGACGGTTGAAGGCGTCCGTCGGGATGAAGCAACTGAAATCCGACGACGCCGATGCGATGAGGGTTTGGGGACGAGGGATGAGGAGCGAGGAAATCGTGGAGGGCGACGAGGGCATTTTCGTCCAGCACGCAATCGGGGTTCAGCACCAACAGCCATTCGCCCGAAGCGAGTTGCGCGCCCCGATTGATGCCCGCCGCAAAACCTTCGTTGTCTTCGTTGACCAAAAGCGTCACATCGGGAAAACGGCGAACGACGGCAATCGTTTCATCGCACGAGGCGTTGTCTACGACGATGATTTCGGCGGTTTGCCCTGTCACTTCCCGCAACCGCAAGCAGGCGCGCCGAAGGCTTTGCAAGCAATCGGCGACGAACGGGGCAGCGTTGTGGGTGACGATGATGGCTGACAAAAAAGGGCGCATGCCGATCAGGGCGTTTTGCCTTTCGCCCGCTGACAAAACTGCCACACCTTTTCAGGGTCTTTGACGCCGGGCGACACTTCCACGCCACTGGACACATCCACGCCGAAAGGGCGCACCGTTTTGATGGCATCGGCGACATTTTCGGGTGTCAACCCCCCCGCCAGCCAGCAAGGGGCATCCAAACGCCGCACAAGTTCGGCTGTTAGTTCCCACGAGGGGCAAACGCCTTGACCGCCAAACCCTTTCGGCGTTGCGGCGTCCAACAGCAACGCGTCAGCGCCTGCGCGCAAAAAGGCGTGGGCATGCGACAAAAGGGACGGAAGCAAGTTTGCGTCGGCATCAACGGGAACAGGCAACGCTTTCCAGAGGGCGCACGCAATTTGTCGCTTCAGCGTTGCGACGAGTTCAGGCGGTTCATCGCCGTGCAATTGCAAGACGGCGGGTTGAAGGGTGCGGATAAGGTCTCTCAATTCGTCCAGCGATTTGCCCCGTGTGACCAAAACGGGTGGGACGGTCATGGCGGCGAAAAGGGAGCGGGCTTGTCGGCAGGAGAGGCTGCGAGGAGAGGCAGGGACTTCCACGACGACGCCGCAAAAATTTGCCCCCGCTTGACAGGCTATCAGCACATCATCAGGACGGGTGAGCCCGCAAATTTTGACTTGAACGGTCATGGCGACGGATTGACTCCTTGTGCGGTGTCAGGGTTTTCGGGCGGGGCAGGTTCCGAACGGGGAGGGCGGGAGCGAGGCGAACGAGTCTGCCGCAAGAGGCGTTGGCGTAACTCCACTGGCGCCACGACGACCACTCGGTCAGCCCCTTCGCCCTCGCTGAAAGTGAACACGGTCGGGTCGCTTTGCAAGGTCATGTGAATGACCCGCCGCTCGGCGGGAGAGAGGTTGCGCAACCGAACGGGTCGCTTTTGGCTTCGGGCTTTGTCAGCGGCGTTGATCGCCAGTTGGACGAGGGAGGCTTGTCGCCGTTCCCGATAGTGCGACGCGTCAATGGTGATCCGCAGAGGCTGCTGCCAACGGCGGGCGAGGGCGGCTTGGACGATCAACTGCAGCGCTGCCAACCGCGTCCCTTGCCTGCCGATAATCAAACCCGTGTCGCTGCCTTCCAAGTTCAGGTAAATCTCGCCTTCCTGCTCCCGCACTTCGCTGACGGTCAAATCCCAACCTGCGGCTTGGATGAGGTCGGTAACAAAGGTCTTGACAAATTCGGCGGGCGAATCTTGCGCCGTCTCTTTCACCGTCACCCGCACGCGGGCGGGTTCACCCCCGACGCCGAAGATGCCCGGCGTCCCTGGGTGAAGGACTTCCACTTCCACTTGTTCGCGGCTGACGCCCAATTGCTGGAGGGCTTGCTGGATGGCATCTTCCACCGACTTGCCGATGGTTTCTACCGACCGCATGACAACACCCCCTAAGCCTTCTTCTGGGCTTTAACTTTCGGTCGCTTCTTGGTTTCCGTCCCGTCAGGCACCACTTCTCGCACGGGCATCCGCTCCCGATGGAAGCGTCGCTTCAGCAAAAACATCTCGGCGAAGTAAAAGAGTTGCGAGGCAAACCAGTAAAGGATGAAGGCGGAAGGGAAGTTGTGGAAGAAGAGGGCGAAAATGCCCGTCATCATCAGGTTCATGAAAATTTGCTGCTGCCGTTGCTGCGGGTCTTGGGTCGGCGTTTGCATGAAAAAGGACGAAGCGACGAAACTGGCAAGGTAGAGGGCAAAGAGTGGGTAGTCGGGCTGGATGAGGTTTTGAATCCAAAGGAAACGGGCGTGAGCGAATTGGAAGCGATAATGCAAAACGCCGTAGTAAACCCAGATGAGGATGGGAAACTGCAACAGCAAGGGCAGACAACCGCCCAAGGGGCTAATGCCATGCTCGCGATAAAGGCGCATCATCTCCGCTTGCAGTTTTTTGGGGTCATCCCGATAGCGCTCCTGCAAGTCGGCGAAAAGGGGTTGCAACTCCTGCATCTTCCACATGCTTCGCATCGCCTTGCGGTTGAAGGGGTGCATCGCCACCCGCAGCAAAAGCGCCAGCAGGATGACCGCCAAGCCGTAACTGTAGCGGGGATCGCCCCCACACAACCGCACGAGGGCGTCAAAGAGTCGGTAGTTCCAGCCCGTGCGATAAAGGGCGTCCAATTCTCGGCTGAGGACGGCATAGGCACTCTCACAGCGACGAACCGTTTTCGCCTTCTCATCCCAGACCCACAAGGGCACATCCCGTTGGGGCGGTCCGTAAGTGCCCATGCCTTCGTCGGCTTTCAGCAACCGTTCCATCCACTCCAAGGCTTTGATGGCGGTGCTGCTGTTAGCGCCATATTGAGCCGCCAACAACTGGGCACGCAAATAGGCAGCGGTGACGGCGAGACTTTTAAACTCAGCAGGCGGTAGCCCCTCGCGCCGATGCTGATGAAGCCATCGTTCGTAGGCACGGATGGCTTCCTCCAACGCTTGAATGGCTTCTTCGTTGCGCTGCACCGCCGCCAGCAGCACGCCTTCCCGCAATTTCCAGCGCGCCAACCGTTGCTCGTCTTTGGGTTGCTGATTGGTCAAAGCATCTTGCAGGCGGGTCAATTCCGCTGCGGCTTGTTGGGTCGCTGGGGGCGGTGTGAGCAATTCAGGGACGGACGCTTCAGACCAACGGTCTGCCGCCATCCCCAACGAAGCGATCAACAGCAAAAGCATCAGGGGCACAAAAATGCGCGCCGCCCGCCGAGAGGGGAATTGGTCAGGCACGGGGTCATAACCGCCGGGGTGAAAGGGATGGCAGCGCAGCAAGCGGCGCAGCGCCAACCAGCCACCCCGCCACAACCCAAACCGCTCAATGGCTTGCATGGCGTATTCGCTGCAAGTGGGCGTGAACCGACAGGCAGGGGGCAGCATCGGCGAAATCCATCGCTTGTAACCCCGCAAAATCAACAGCACCAGTTTCGTCAGCATAGCCTTCTAACCTCACCGAGCGTTTCCGTTCGTGGTTGTGGGTTCATCCGTTCGTTCCCTCTCCGACGGGCAGGGCAAAATCAGCACGCCCGCCCGCCAAAGTAACTCCGTCAGGGCGGCGTTGACCGCGTGAAAGTTTGTCGCAGCGCAAGGGGGCTGGGCGACAATCAACATGTCCACGCCCTCTTTCATCGCCCATCGTTTCGTCCGATAGGCTTCCCGAAGCCACCGCTTGATTTTGTTGCGCACCGTCGCTTTTTTCGCCACCCGTCGCCCGACGGAAAAAGCCACCTGCCGCCCTGCCCCTTCCCGCCAACGCACATACAAAGTGAGCAACGGGTGACGAAACCGCTTCCCCTCTCGCACGCAGAGTTGGATGTCCTTTTGCCGACGCAATCGTTCCGATGGCGGGAAGCGGTTCGCCCCTTTCGGACCGATGGGCATTGGCATCATCAAACGGTCAACCGCCATCGCCCTTTCAAGCGGCGACGCTTGAGGACATTGCGCCCCGCTTTCGTCGCCATCCGAGCCAGAAATCCATGCGTCTTTTTCCGCTTGCGTTTTTTGGGGCGATAAGTCCGCCCTTGCAACGACTTCCCCATCGGTTCTCTCAACCCCCTTGACCAAAGCAGGGATTGGCAAATAGCGGCTGGTCAAACGACGGACATTAGCGGAAGCGCTGACGACTGCAAAAAAACCACTCAATTCATCGCCCATCGCTGCCGTTGGGAGCGACGGCAATTATAACGCCGCCATGCCACACTGAAAGGCGGTGGCGGGCATGACCAAAGACCAACTGCGCCAACTCGTGCAGGAACGATGGAAGGCGCTGTCACCCAGCGAAAGAGCGAGGCAAACGCAACTTCTTTTGCAACGGGCGCGGGCGTTCCTGCTGACCGTAGAGCCATGTTTGGCGGCGTTTTACATGCCGATGACCGACGAGCCCGACATCGTGCCCCTCATCCGTTGGTGGCAAGAACGGGGCTTGCCCGTCGCCTTGCCCCGCACCCTCGTCGGCGAGAAGCGGTTGGAATTTCGCCGCATCGCCCGCTTGGATGCCGATTTGCAAATCGGCGCCTTTGGCATCCGTGAACCCAAACCCTCTTGCCCCTTCGTTGCGCCCGAAGAAATCCGCCTCATCGTCGTCCCTGGGCGCGTCTTTGACGAATGTGGCAACCGATTGGGGCGGGGCTTGGGTTACTATGACCGCTTCCTCAAAACGCTGCCGAAAGATGCCCTCAAAATCGCTGTCGCTTTGGAAGTTCAAATCGTCCCCCGCATCCCGACGCAACCCAACGATGTGCCCGTAGATGTCGTCATCACCGAACGGCGCATCCTCTTTCGCCCCCGCACTTAACGCGCTATTTTTGCCGATGGCTTTTCCGCCACCATCACAAAACGCCTTCACCCGACGGACGGGAAGGGGTCGGCATGGTCAAAGAAAACGGGACGGCGGTCGTCCTTTCTCGGCAAGAAATTCAAGCGCCCATCCGCCCTTTCTGGTCGTGGCGCGCTGTCGCCCTCAGCCTTTTGCTTTTGCCCCTCAACCTCTACTGGATTGGCGTCACGGAAGGGCTTTGGCACGCCTTGCACATGACAACTCTGTCGCTGCCGATGAACGCTTTGATGCTGTTGCTAACGCTGTGCTGGCTGAACGGTTTGGTCGGTCGCTTTTTCCCCTCGTGGCGACTTCAAACGGGCGAACTGTTGTTGGTGCACTTAGCGTTGACGGTGCAAAGCGTGTTCATCGGGCACGATGCGATGGTGAGTTTGATGGGCGTCATCCCTGCCGCTGCTTGGTTTGAGACGCCCGCCAACCGATGGCAAACGCTTTTCTTTGACTACCTGCCTGATTGGCTCGTCGTCACGGAAAAAGCCGTCGTCCGCTCCTTCTACCTCGGCGGCAGCAAGTTTTACGGGTCGGGGTTAGAGCGCTTTTGGCTGATGCCCGCCCTCGCTTGGACGCTGCTGTTGACTTGCCTGTTCGTCGCTTATCTCGCCTTGACAACTCCTTTCTATCGTCGCTGGGCGCACGAAGAGCGGTTGGCGTTTCCCATCCTGCGCTTGCCGATGGACATCGCCGAAGGGCGCTTGAATTGGCGGACGCCTTCTTTTTGGCTCGGCTTCGCCGTCGCCGGTTTCGTGGACATGGTCAACCACCTCAACTGGCTTTTTCCCCGCATCCCTTTTCTGCGGGTGCGGGCTCGTGACCGCGATTTGGCGTGGTATCTGACCGAACCGCCCTTCAACGCCATCGGTTCCACGCCCTTAGCCCTCTATCCCTTCATCATCGGCTACGGTTACTTGATGCCGCTGGATTTGTGTGCGTCGGCGTGGTTCTTTTACCTGCTGCGGAAGGTGGAGCGGGTCGGCGGGGCATGGCTGGGCTTGACGGGATTGCCCCGCTTCCCCTACGAAAACGAGCAAGCGGCGGGCGCTGCGTTGGGCATCGCTGCCTTGACACTTTGGCGCAGCCGTTTTTCTTTGCGGGCTTTCTGTCAAGGGGCAAGCAGCGGTCACCCGATGGCGCCTGCGATGACGCTGTTGCTTTTGGTCGTCGCCATCGGCGTTTGCTGGCTTATGGCTGTCCGTGCGGGGATGCGCCCGACGACGGCGACTGCCTTTTGGGCAATTCACTTCCTCATCGCCCTGACGGTCACGCGGTTGCGGGCGGAAGCGGGACCGCCATCCCACTCGCTCCTTTACGCCAACCCGCAAGATTTGATGCTGGCGTCGTTAGGCACCCGCACCTTTCGCCCCCGCGAGTTGACGGCGTTGGCGCTCTTTTTCTGGTTCAACCGCCTCAACCGCAATCACGCCGCCCCCGTCATCATGGAAGGTTGGCGGTTGAGCGAGCACATCAACGCCTCTTTTGCCCGCTCCGCTGCATTGATGGTGGCGATGGCGGTGTTGAGCGTCGTCGGTTGTTTCGTCCTGTATCCGCCCATCTTCTATCGCGACGGCGCTGCCACCCGCATCGGCGAAGTCGTCTGGGTCGGTCAAGACACTTTCAATCGCTTGGCGACTTGGGTCGGCAACCCAACGCCGCCCGATTACTGGGCGCGCTCCTTCGTCGCAGGCGGTTTCCTTTTCACCCTGCTCCTCAACGCCCTTTACCATCGCTTGCCTTGGTGGGGCTTGCATCCGCTCGGTTACCTTTTGGGCACCAGTTTCGCCGTTGACTACTACTGGCTCTGCCTGCTCATCAGTTCCGCCGCAAAATGGTTGCTGCTTCGCTACGGGGGCGCCCGAACGGCGCAAGCGATGACGCCCTTTTTCGTCGGCTTGATTTTCGGCGAAGGAATCGTCGCTTGCGCTTGGAGCGTTTACGGCGTCCTCATTCACAAGCCGATGTATGACGCTTGGTGGTGAACCGACAGCAAGGGGGCAAGACGATGCCACGCGACGACGCTTTGCCGATCGCCATCCTGTCCACCCGCAAAGACGGCATAGAAAAAGTGCGCCAACGGTTGCAACGCCCGACTTTTGACCCGCTGGCGATGGCGGAAGTGGAACGCAAAGTGCGGGACATCCTTTTCGCCGTCCGCCAACAAGGCGACGAAGCGTTGGTGGCGATAGAGCGACAGGTCGGATGGAAAGGTTGCACGAAAGAGCGGTTGAAAGTGAGCGACGATGAGTTGGATAAAGCCGAACGGCAAGTGCCCGCAAAAGTGCTGGATGCCCTTCGCCTCGCCCATCAACGGCTGGAAAATTTCCATCGCCGCCAGTTGCCCTCTTCGTGGTTCGTCAACGACGAAGGGGCGTTGTTAGGGCAACTCGTTCAGCCGGTAGAACGGGTCGGCATTTATGTGCCCGGCGGATTGGCGGCTTACCCGTCCACCGTTTTGCATGTCGCCGTGCCCGCAAAAGTGGCGGGGGTGAAGGAACTTTACTTGGCGACACCGCCCGACGAGCAAGGGCGCATCCCGCCCGTCGTGTTGGCGGCGGCGCGCCTTTGCGGCGTTCAAGCGGTTTTTCGGGTCGGCGGCGCCCACGCCATCGCCGCTTTCGCTTTCGGCACGGAAACGATCCCAAAGGTGGACAAAATCGCAGGACCTGGGGGCGTCTATCCCGTCGTCGCCAAGCGGTTGCTTTACGGCGTCGTCGGCATTGATTTGCTGCCAGGTCCAAGTGAAGTCGCCGTCATCGCCGATGACACGGCGCCAGCGGAGTGGGTGGCGATGGAACTTTTGGCGCAAGCCGAACACGGTCCCGATTCCGTCGCCGTCTTGCTCACGCCATCGGAGAAGTTGCTGGACGATGTGGCGGAAATTTTGCGGCGCCGCCTTTTGCGGTCACCCCGTCGCCGTTACCTTGAACCCGCCTTGCGCCATCATGGGGCGCTCGTCCTCACCCGCCATTTGCAGGAAGCGATAGAGTTGGCGAACGATGGGGCGTTTGAGCATGTCGCTTTGATGATTTCCGAACCGATGGCGTGGGTCGGAAAGTTGAAGCACGCAGGGGCGATTTTCCTCGGCGCAACGACGAGCGTGGCGTTCGGCGATTACTTGGCGGGTCCAAGCCATGTCTTGCCGACAGCGGGAACAGCGCGCTTTGCCTCAGGGCTCAGCGTCCACGATTTTTTGCGCCGCACTTCTTTGGTGATGCTGTCCTCGGAACAAGCCTCGCAATTGGCAGAAGCGGCGGCGACGCTGGCGGATGCGGAAGGCTTGCCCGCCCACGCAAAAGCCCTTTTAGCCCGCAAAAATAAACGGCAGCGAGTGGTGAGTAGCGAGTAGCCAGTGGATGAAAGGAAACCTATCGCAAGCCCTTACCCCCTGACTTTCATCGCTTGCCACTGCTGATTGCTACTCACCGCCGTTCCATTTGCTCCTCGCTTTCGTTCCACTCGCTACTCGCTATTCGCTACTCGCTACTCGCCATTCGCTAATCGTCATTCGCTGCCGTTTTCGTCGTGGCTGATAGCCACTTGAGCAGGAAGTTTGTTGGAGCGCCTAAAAGGCGCGACTTTCAATCCACGCTCCTCGCCTTCGTTCCACTCGCTACTCGCTACTCGCCATTCGCTGTCGTCTCGCTTGCCCTTTCCCTGCCGATGCGCCAATTTGTTGGTGACCTTACAAGGCAGGTGTTGGCTGATGGCGTCGGAATTTGCGTCGCGCATGGAAGGCATGTTGATGGTGCGACAGGAAATCTTGGACGAGTTGCCGAAAACCGACGGGCTGATTTTGGACATTGACGGCGTGCTCATAGACGCCTCGCAGAGTTATCGCTTGGCGGTTTGCGAAGCCGTCCGCTTTTTCGTGGAACGCGAATTAGGCTGGATTGTGGATGCGCCACCCATCACGCCCGATGAGGTGGATTTGTTCAAACGGGCAGGCGGCTTCAACAACGATTGGGACTTGGCGCAAGCGGCGGTGCTCTTTTTGCTCTTCAAAGGGTTGCGTCACGGCGTTAAGCGCCTCAGCGAGTTGCGTCGGTTGTCACCGACTTTAGAAGCCTTCCTGAGCGAAGTGGCGGCGGAAGGAGGCGGATTGTTGGCGGCGGAAACGGTCGTCGTGGACAAACTGGAGTTGCGCCAACGGCGCGACTTGGCGCGCCTTTGGAAGCGCCGTCTCATCGTCCAATTGGCGCAGGAGTTTTACGCGGGCAAAAAATGGTGCCCTTTGCTTTTCGGCTACGAGCCGCAGTATGTGGACTTAGAAGTCGGGCTTTTGGAGCGGGAGCAGGTTTTGATAGACCTTTCGTTGCTGCCACCCGATTTGAAGTTGGGCATCCTGACAGGACGCGCCCGACGGGAGACGGCGTTGGCGTTGGAGCGCATCGGGCTCAGCGAACGCATCCCGCCCGAATTTTGGGTGACCGACGATGACGCCCCCCGCAAGCCCGACCCTCGCGCGTTGGCGTTGTTGGCGGAACGCCTGCAAACCCATTGCGCCCTCTATGTCGGCGACACCATTGACGATTTGCGCATGGTCAACGAATACAAACTCCACCCGCATCGCCGAGCGGTGTTCGCCTGCATGGTGTTGACAGGTCCGAACGGAGAAAAGAACCGCTCCCTCTTTTTGGAGCAAGGGGCGGACATCGTGGCGACGGACATCAACGCCCTGCTCGGTTACTTGCGCCATGTGCGGAAACGATGACGGCTAAAAAGGTTGCGCCAACGCCGACGGCGAACGGGTGCGCCGACCCGTCATCGCTAAAAGGAGCAAAGTCACGGCATACGGGAGCGCCAGCACGATTTGATAGGGCACGCCCACCCAAAGCACTTGCAATTGCAAGGCGAATGCCCGCAACAACCCGAACGCCAAACAACCGACGCCCACCCAAAAGGGATGCCACCGACCCAAGATGACCATGCACAAAGCGATGAACCCTTGCCCCGCCGTCACGCCCTCATTGAACGAACCCGTCTCGCCCAAAGTCAACGCCGCCCCGCCAACGCCCATCAGCAAACTCCCGACAAGCGCCACCAGCGACCGAAGCCATCGGACGGGATAACCCAACTCTTGCACTGTCATCGGGTCTTCGCCCAACGCCCGCACAACCAATCCCGATTGCGTCCGCCAAAGCCACCACGCCATCAAAAGCGTCATCAACCATGCGCCGTAAGTCAAGGCATGTTGACCGAACGGCGGAAGCGGTGAAAGGAGCGGGACGGTGAATGCCCCCGTTTGCTTTTGCAAGATGCGAAAAAGGGCGCCCGTGATGCCCAACGCCAGCAAATTCAATCCCGCCCCGACGATCACTTGGTCGCCTCGCCCCCGCACGCACAAAAGGGCGTAAAGCGTTCCGAAGAGCGCACCCGCCAACGCCCCCGCAACGATGCCAACAAAAAGGTTGCCCGTCGCCCAAGTCGCCCATGCTGCCGCAAAGGCGCCGACGAGCATCGTCCCTTCCGTCCCGATGTTCAACAACCCTGCCCGCTCCATCAGCGTCTCGCCCAACGCAACCCACAACAACGGCGTCGCCAGACCTAACCCCGACTGCCAAAAGTTGCCTGCCATCGTCTTCTCCCACCTTGCTTCGTCTCGCTGACCGCTTTACAATTTGCGGCGTCCAGCCGAAGGACGGGAGGGATGTGTCATGACGCTGTGGGTGCGGTCGCTGATGGTGTTGGCATTGTTGTTCGGGTTGCTGTTTGCGGTGGTGATGGTCATCGCCACCGTCTTGGAATTCGGTCCGACCCTCACCGTCGCCCTCGCCCTCGCTGTCGTCGCCTTGGAGTTCCTCATTGCGCCTTTTCTGCTGGACTGGACGCTCCGTTGGCTTTTCCGCTTTGATTGGGTTGACCCCGACAGCGTTGACCCGAAGATGGCAGCGTTTCTGCGCGAACTTTGTCAAGCCCATCGCATCCCTGTCCCCCGTTTCGGTGTCATCGCCGACGCTCGCCCCAACGCTTTCACCTACGGTCATTTCCCCAGCACTGCCCGCCTTGTCATCACGCAAGGCATCGTGGACATGCTGGACGAAGAAGAGCGCAAAGCGGTGCTGGCGCACGAAATCGGGCACATCGTCCACTGGGATTTCGTCGTGATGACGGTGGCGGCTGCCATCCCCGTCGTCCTTTACGCCCTCTACCGCACCTTGCTACGGGCTTCCGATCGCGCTCGGCGCAATGGCACATACCTTTGGATGGTCGCCATCGGCGCTTACCTCGCCTACCTCATCGCCCACTTCTTGGTGCTGTTGTTGTCGCGGGTTCGGGAGTATTACGCCGACGAGTTTTCGGCGCTGACGACCCGCAACCCGAATGCATTGGCGACAGCGCTGGCGAAAATCGCTTACGGGTTGGTGGCGCAAGTCGGTGAAGAAGACGAAAAGAGTGCCCGCACGAAGATGGAAACGGTGCGTGCCCTCGGCATCTTTGATCCCCACATGGCACGCTCATCGGCACTGGCGGCGTTCGCTTCGTCCACCACGACAACCGTTTCGCCCGCTGCCGTCGTCAAGGCGATGGGATGGGATTTGTGGAACCCTTGGGCATCCCTTTACGAAATCGCCTCCACGCACCCGCTACCTGCCAAACGGTTGAAAGCGTTGGAGCGATTGGCACTGCGGTTGGGGCAACAACCTGCCTTTGACTTCCCCGAACGCCCGCCCACCAACTATTGGAATGCGTTCGCTGTTGACCTGTTCTTTGCAGCGTTGCCTTGGGCGATGGGGTTGCTGGGTCTTCTCGTCGGTCTCGCCATGTTGACTGTTCACCCTTCGTTGACGGGTCTGCTGGGATGGGTATTGCTGTTTGGTGGCATCGGCTACCTTGTCAAGGTCGCATTTGCCTATCGCAAGGGCGACTTTGTGGAGCGGAAGGTGGCAGAGTTGGTCGGCGAAGTGGCGGTGTCAGGGGTGCGAGCCGTCCCCTGTCAGGTGCGGGGCACGCTCATCGGTCGGGGCATCCCTGGCTACTTGCTAAGTGCCGATTTGGTGTTGCAGGACGAAACGGGCTTCATCACCCTGCAATATCGCCAGCCCCTCGGCTTGCTCAACTGGCTTTTCGCCCTCTTCCGCGCCGATGAGTTGATCGGGCGAACGGTGACGGCGGTCGGCTGGTATCGTCGCGCCCCCTCGCCCTTCGTGGAGTTGCTGAAAGTCCGTTTGGACGACGGGACAGAACATCGCTGCTACCTGTATCTCGGCAAACTCGTTTTAGGTGGGCTGATGATTGCGGGCGGCATCGTCCTGTTGCTCCTTCCCTTCGTGCTTTGACCGATTTCGCTGGTGCTCACGCCGTTCGCTATTCCCGTCGCGCCTGATAGGCGCTCCGACATGCTCTCCCCTCTGCCGCCGTCGGTCAATGGTTGCTGGTCATTCGCTGTCAGTCGTCGCCCATCGTCCATTCACCATTGGTCATTTGCCATTGGTCATTGGTCATTGCTCATTGGTCATTTGCCATTGGTCATTCGCTATCGGTCATTGGTCGCTTCACCGTTGGGCGCAAGTTTTGACCCAAAGGGCAAGGCGGGTCGTAAGGCGATGCAAGCGCGCCGCCGCTCGTGAACGAAGGTTGTCCGCTTGCCAAACGAAAAGGTGACGGTTGCGGGTAACGATTGTGCCAAATTCCGCCTTGTAACTTTCGTCGCCCCGCAGGAAATCAAAGACCAATGCCCCTTCCCGTTGGGCATCGTCAATGACTTTTGCCAGCAAAACTTTCCCGACGCTGTAGCGGCTAAAGGTCGGATGGAAGCCGCAGGTGTAAAAGCCCGCATAGCCGTCGCAGTGGAAAGCATAGTAGACCGCTGCAGGGATGCCGTCTAAAGCGAGCCAATGCAGTCGCAGCCATCCCCGTCGCAAAGCCAATCGGGCAAACTCAGCGTGAAAGCGTCGGACGCGCCCCGACAAAAACACTCCCGTTTGCCCTAACCGTCCCCAACGAAGGCGATGGAGGGCGAATAATTGCGCCAACACCGTCGGCAACTCCCCTTCGTCCGTCACGCACCCAAAGCGGGCTTGAAAAGTGTGGGCGATTTGTCGCTCGCGACGGCGCAGTTGCTGTTGCAATGCCTTCGTCGCCCGCTCACGCCAACTTTGTCCGTTCGTGCTTGCGTCGGTGGACAAAGGGATGCGATGGCACGGCTCACCATCATCCACTTGCACCCGCACCCAATCGGGCAAGGTCATAAAACGCAACGCTTGCACGGCGATACTTTTTTGAGGCAACTCATGCAAAGCGATGACATCCCACAAGTCCCGATGGTCAAAGAGCCACTGCCAGATGGCAACGGCGGTTCCTTCGCATCCTCGCCGCACCAAAAAGTCACCATAATCGGCGTTGCCATTGCCGATGAAACGGACGAGGCGGGCGAAGGGGAAAAGGAAAGAGGGCGCAACAAAGAGCGGCGCCATCGCCAGCCATTGCGCCTTTTCTGCGATGACGAGGAAAAGGGGCTGACCCCATCCGAAATGCCGCCACCAAGTCAGCACCCATTCAGGGCTGAGGAAGAGGCGGGCTTCAAAAGCAATGCTATGGCGGAGCAAATCGTCCCATCGGAAACGGGTGTTGACTAAATCGGCGAGGGAAAGGACGATGGTCGTCATCGTTCGTCGCCCACGCTCATTCGCCCGTCGGGTCGGAAGCCGTTGGGGCGGTCAACTCTTCTTCGGGTTCGTCGGCTTCTACAGGGCGGCGAGATAACTCGCGGCTGAGCCAGAAGGTCAACAGGAAGGCGATGGAGATGGCGACGGCACCAAAAAGGAACGGCGCCCGCCAACCCCAAACTTCACCCTGCCAGCCTTTCACCCCTTCGGCGATAAAGCCACCCAGCAATGAACCGAAGATTGCCCCAACCCCTTGACCACCATAGACCAGTCCCACTGCCGCCCCGCGTTCCTGCTCCGTGACGATTTCGCTGCTCAGCGCCAACACGGCTGGGAACGCCAACAGCCATGCTAAACCTGCGATGACCCCCAAAATGCCCAAGAAAGCGATGTGCGGGACGAAAGGAGCGATGAGGAAGCAGACAAGCCCAGCGAGTAAGGCGAGGCGGATGGCAGGGTCTCGCCCGATGCGATCGGAGAGGCGTCCCATCGGCACCGCCCCAAGCGCCAAAGCGACAGCGATCACGCCCACACCGCCACTCATCACCAAGTCAACGGTTTTTTCGCTGATGCCCGAAAGGTAGGCGACATGCTGGGCGAAGGGCACTAAAATGGGCACCAACATGGAGATTGCCATCTGCGTGAACGCAAAGATGGTCGCCAGCAAAAGGACGGGGAAGGAGATGGCGGAAAGGCGCACCGCCTTCCAACGCCATCGGAGTTTTTTACGGGGCATCAAAGGTTGGGTCGGCACCACTTTGCCCGAAGGGAAAAGGAGCAGGATGAACAAACCCGACAGAAGCAGAAGGGTGACGGTGATGAAAAAGGCATAGCGATAAGTTGCTGTGCCTTGATGCAAAAGCAACCCGATGGGCACGCTGATGCCCATGCCGAGGAAGTAGGTGAGGTTGAGGACGCCGATCATCCCACCCCGCTCCTCTTCGGGGGCAATGTCGGCAGCGAGGGCGGCGATGGTCGGGAAAAAGGCGGCAACCCCCAAACCTGCCACAGGAAACAGGAGCAAAAAATGGTGGGGATTGCGGGTCAATGCCATCAGCGTTGCCATCGTCACCGTGATACCGATGCCCAAGAGCAAGACAGGTTTTCGCCCGATGCGGTCGCTCAGCGCCCCGAAGGGAGTTTTGAGGAGCATTTCTACGGCGAAATAACCAGCGAAGGCAGCGCCTGTCACCCGTTCTGGCGCTTTGAGTTCTGCCGTCAGGTAAAAGTTGACGAAAGGAACTAACGCCCCGAAGGCAATATCCGCCAGCAGGGCGACAACCAACAAGCGGCGCATCATGGGCTCCCGCTGCCAAAGTTCCCGATAGGCACTGAGCATGCCGCTCCTCCTTTGCGGTCAACGCCGACGACTTTCTCTGCCCTGCCGCCAGCGATGGGCGACCGCCTAAATTTTGGCTTGGGGGCGGCGATTAGCGTCGGGGCTTGGGTGGCTTTTGCCCGTTCAGCGTGAGCAACCATCCCTTTCCGACTTCCCAATACATGTGGGAGCGAGCGGCAAGGGCGCGCCAAAAACCGAGTTTCTCTTCCTTCATCACATGGCTGACACCCCGCAATACGACCGTTTTCACCCGCCAACCATGTTCACGGGCGAATTTGTTCAAAGCCGCCTCCAAGCCGTAACCCAATGCGGAAAAGTCGGGCAATTGCCTCGCCCGTTCCAGCGGTAACGCCCGCTGCCCTGTGACCCAAGGCGCGAGCAGGTGCGATAAGTCCGTCCAAAGCCGTCCGCCCCGAAAAATGCCCAAAGTCATGTCGGCGCCTTCGGTGATGACGGGGCGAGCCAAATCGGTCAAGTGATGGGGCTGCAAACCTTGCAGGTCGGCATCCAAGAAGACGACGATGGGTTGACGAACTTCCTGCAAGCCAACCCAAACAGCCCCTGCTTTGCCCCGATTGGATGCCAACCGAATGACCCGCACGCCAAATTGTTCGGCGACTTTTGCCGTGTCATCTTCAGAGCCATCATCCACGACAATCACTTGCCGAACCGCCTCGCACGCTGTCACCGCTTCCAGCACCTTCGGCAACCGCTCCGCCTCATTGTAAGCAGGGATGACTACCGATAGATGCACTTCAGCCACCTTCCTTCTCCGAGCCGCCGACCCGTCACATAGTAGCCCAGAAATTTTCGGGACGCAATTATCGTGGGTCAGGCAGGCGAGTAGCATCCGCAAGGGCAAAGTGTTATGATTTTTCCCGCCTTTTGCGCCGGTAGCTCAGTCGGCAGAGCACCGGACTTTTAATCCGGGGGTCGCAGGTTCAATTCCTGCCCGGCGCAC